>Ga0265299_10000756_pt1 | contig 39272 bp, 30 predicted proteins | sample AusTroGonzalo_MG_4_FD_193485 | JGI IMG/M metagenome (GOLD analysis project Ga0265299, IMG submission 193485) | Bovine rumen microbial communities from tropical cattle in Woodstock, Queensland, Australia - Gonzalo_02 | ecosystem: Host-associated > Mammals > Digestive system > Stomach > Rumen ...
GGTAGCCTCAATGACCTTGTCGCAAACCTCGTGCTTGGCAGATCCCTTTGTCGAGAAACTCAGCATAGCCACGCGAGGCTCTGCAAATCCGGCCACCGACTTAGCTGTCTGAGCGGTGCAGACAGCAATCTGGGACAGCTGAGCGGCATCAGGCATCGGTGTCACGGCGACATCACCGACAACAAGCACGCCATCCTCACCATATTGCTTCTCCTTGGAAATCAGCAGCAGACCACCGCTGACACAGGTGATACCAGGGGCACACTTGATAATCTGAAGTGCCGGGCGCAGGGTGTCGCCCGTCGTCGACAGGGCACCACTAATCTGACCATCAGCGCCTTCTGTCTTAATAATCATACATCCGAAATACAAGGGGTTCTTCACAAGCTTACGGGCTTCCTCAATAGTCATGCCCTTACTCTTACGGAGCTCAGCCAACTTCTCTGCATACTCTTCTGCTTTCGGACTAGTTTCCGGATTAATAATAGTTGCCTTTCCAATACTCGTCAGTCCCCATTCTGCTGCGAGTTTGTTGATCTCATCGGGATTACCAATCAGGATGATGTCTGCAACATCGTCAGCCAGCACTTTATCGGCTGCACGAAGTGTACGCTCCTCTGTTGCCTCGGGGAGCACGATGCGCTGCTTGTTAGATTTTGCACGCGCTACAATTTGACCTAATAAATCCATCGTTTGTTTTTTATATTAAAAAATTACTCTAATTCCTTAGTCAGTATACTCTCCAACTCCTCTGCCGAAAGCCGGAGGCGGAACTCGCCCCTGACAGCAACAGAGATGGCTCCCGTCTCCTCTGAGACAACAACAGCTACAGCATCGCTCTCCTGAGAGACACCCATGGCTGCACGATGACGAAGACCCAATTCTTTGGGGATGTCCAAGTCATGACTGACGGGCAAAATACATCCTGCCGCTTTAATACGTTTCTTCGATATGACGACGGCTCCGTCGTGCAAAGGTGAATTCTTAAAGAAGATATTCTCTATCAAGCGCTGATTAATGACCGCGTCAATCTGGTCGCCCGTAACTACAATATCATCCAGAAGCACTGTCCGCTCCAAGACAATCAAGGCGCCGACCTTGGCCTTACTCATGTTCATCGACGACATCACGATTGGCATAATCGTCTCCTTGACGTCGCGCCGTCCTTTTTCCTTACCTTTCGTAGAAGTAAAGAACTGAGAGAATGCCCTTATACGACGGTGGGCGCCCAAATTATATAGGAACTTCCGGATATCGTCCTGAAAGAGCACGATCAAGGCTATGACACCCACGCTGACAAGTTTGTCGAGGATAGACCCCAGTAGACGCATCTGTAATACCTGCGACACGAAAAGCCAGCAGATGACAAACACCATGATGCCGATGAACACGTTCAGCGAACGCGACTCACGCATCAGTCGGTAGATATAGTAAAGCGTCAGCGCTACCAACAGAATGTCAATAATATCTTTCAGTCCGAACTCAAAAAACATCTATTCTTGATTTTTGACCGTTAACGACTGGACTATCTTGCAACACTCCACAGCCTCACTCACATCATGCACACGAAGAATGCTCGCCCCCTTCATCAGTGAGATAGTGTTAAGGGCAGACGTTCCATTCAAAGACTCCATTGGGGTGCATCCAAAAAGTTTGAATATCATTGATTTACGAGACACCCCTACAAGCACAGGAAGATCCAAGACCTGCAGTTTCTCCAGTTCACCCATCACCTGATAGTTCTGTTCTAACGACTTCCCAAAACCAAAGCCGGGATCGAGAATGATATCATTCACACCCAAATCGCGCAACTGCTGTACCTCTTGGGCAAACGAGAGCAACATCTCTCGCATTGTCGGTCGGACAGACATTAATATATAAGGTACGCGCAGACGAGAAACCATCCGGAACATCTCTGTAGAGCCCTCACTGACATCGTTGATAATATCGGCACCATACTCCTCCACGGTCATACGTGCCACATCAGGACGAAATGTATCAACAGAAACAACAGCATCAGGGATTTCGCGACGCACAATACCAAGGCCGAAACGCAACCGTTCCATCTCCTCCTGTTCCGATACGACCTGACAACCAGGGCGGGTAGAACATCCGCCGACATCTATCATCGTCCCTCCTTGCTCTATGATCTGATGGACTCGTTCAGCTATCTCCCGCTCTGTCTGTTTTCGGCTTCCAGCATAGAAAGAGTCGGGTGTCACGTTCAGGATACCCATCACTTGTGGTTCCGACAAGTCCATCAGCCTGCCGTGTACATTTATCATATAGTCCATATCGCCTACAAAGATACGAAATAATTCATAATTGATGGTTCATAGTTCATAGTTTTTTTGTAATTTTGCACAAAAAATAGTGAAGACGATGGATATCAAGGAACTGTATCAGCTGTATCTGCAACATCCCTGCATCACGACCGACAGTCGAGACTGTCCTGAAGGAAGTATCTTCTTGGCGTTGAAGGGAGAGTCGTTCGACGGGAACAAGTTTGCCGAGGCTGCCTTAGAAAAAGGATGTGCCTATGCGATTGTCGATGACCCGGGAATCGCCAAAGAGCAACAATCGGGCGACCATAGTGGACAGTTTATCCTTGTCGACGACTGTTTGCAGACTTTCAAGGATCTTGCCCGTGAGCACCGTCGCCAGTTCGACATCCCAGTAATCGGCATCACCGGCACCAACGGTAAGACGACTACGAAAGAGTTGATTGCCGCTGTTCTCTCACAGAAATACAATGTGCTCTATACACAAGGAAACTTCAACAACGATGTCGGCGTACCCAAGACGCTCTTCCGTCTGACGAAGGAGCATGAGATCGCTGTTATCGAAATGGGAGCCAGTCACCCTGGTGACATCAAGACACTTGCCGAGACTGCCGAACCAACCTGTGGTCTAATTACGAATGTGGGTAGGGCTCATTTGCAGGGCTTCGGTTCCTTCGAGGGAGTCATCAAGACGAAATGTGAGCTCTATGACTTTCTTCGCACCCAAGAGGACGCTCTCATCTTCCTCAATGCCGACAATGAATATCTCATCGATCAGATCGGGGAGGACGAGGATATATGGATCAGTCCGTACTCCACCGATCCAGAGAACCAATATACGTGCATCAGCGGTGAGATTACTGCCAATGATCCATTCCTCAAGTTCCGTTGGCGCGAACCATTGATGACACTCGAAGAAGAGGGCCGTTCCACAAAATGGCACAAGGTACAGACCCAACTCGTGGGCTCGTACAACATCGACAATCTGTTGGCGGCTATCGCCGTAGGCATTAACTTCGGTGTCGATCGCAAGAAGATCTGTGCGGCACTGGAGGACTACGTTCCGAGTAATAATCGTTCGCAGATGACTGTCACCAAGAACAACCGCCTCATCGTCGATGCTTACAATGCCAATCCGTCAAGTATGACTGCCGCACTAGAGAATTTCCAGATGATACAAGCAGACCATAAAATGGTGATTCTTGGTGACATGCGTGAGCTTGGCGACGCTTCCGTCGAAGAGCACCAGCATGTTATTGATTATCTAAAGAAAATGGACCTTGAGGATGTCTGGCTCGTCGGCGACGAGTTTGCCAAGACCAACTGCGATTTTAGGAAATTCCATGATGTGGAGGAGGTAAAGACAGCCATCACATCACAATCGCCTGAGGGTAAGACTATTCTGATCAAAGGCTCCAACGGCACCAAGCTTTTCCAACTGCCGGAACTACTATAACTACCGTAGTTGAAAGGCTTCATCATGATATTACCATTGATGATCATGAAGAAAATAACTATCTGGTCAGGTCTATTCCTTTGTCTGCTGATGACAGGTTGTCAGAGACAGGAAGAGTTAGAAGAAGGGAACGCCGTTTATTATTGGCGCACCGACTTCCGGCTCGACTCGACAGAACGGGTATTCCTGAATCAATACCATATCCAAAAGATCTACTGCAGATATTTCGATGTGGTGATGGACACGACACAGGGTCGGGGGCCTATGCCAAATGCAACCATATCGTTTAGCGACACCTTACCAAGGAATATAGAAATCATCCCGACTATCTATATCATGGAGGACTGCATGCATCAGTCGCATCAAGGACTGGCAGAAAAGCTCGTGAGACGCATCCGTCAGATGAATGAAACCAACGGCATCCCGAATGTCCGGGAGATACAGATTGACTGTGACTACACTGTCAGAAGCAGAAACATATATTATGAGTTCCTACGAGAAGTCAAACAGGCATGGAGCCAACAACTTTCGACCACCATCCGCTTACACCAGTTATCGATGACTCCTCCACCTACAGACTACGGGGTGCTGATGATCTATAACACAGGCCATCCAGAGAATTATATGGAGCGGAACCCTATCCTCGACATCCGGGATGTATCGCCCTATCTGAAACATCTCAATGATTATCCCCTTCCATTGTCCACCGCCTATCCCGTATTCTCGTGGCTGAGGATTATTCGGGGGGTGCATGTCGAGCACACTGTAGAGGCAGAGGAGATTCTGAAAGTGAAACGAGCTGTAGAACAGAGACGTGACGGTCTGAAACGTAGCATCATTACTTATCATCTTGACAAAGAGAATATTCACAGATATAAACCGGAAATCTATGAGGAGATTTATCACCACTAGTCTGTTGGCAGTCATCGCACTGCCCATGCTGGCCTGCTACTGGGCAGACAATCACAACTACTATCTGTTTAGCGTCTATGAGCGGACAGAGTTCAGTAACCGTATGGATGAGATAACCAGAAACAATTGGAAGGCCTACCTTGGACAGAACGATGACAGTTATTTTTTCTTCCGTGCAGACGACATCATCAAAGCTGCCCGGAAAAAGGGCGACGCTCTGATGGTCAGTTATGTGCAGAATCTCGAGAAATACCTCAGATGCGTGGCCATTGAGGAACGGAAGCAACGGGAATGGAACTACCCCACCAAGGAAGAGATCAACGCTTGCAGAAAGAATCTGCAAGCTATCCGCAGCTACGCTGCCGGGAAGCTGAAAACACGGCTTCGTTCGCAGCATGCCCTTCTCTATATGCGTTCCAACATGATGCTCGGGCAGCATGATACAAACATCAACTTCTGGGAGCAGACTGCGAGTCAGTATATCGAGACCGTCTACAAGGACATGATGAAGAACATCTATGCCGGAGCCCTGTACAAAACCGGTCAGGAGGCAAAGGCAGGAGAGTTGTTTGCCGAGATGGGCGACTATAATAGTCTGATGACACAATATTATAAGAAGCGCTCTTTCGCCGCCATCCGTCAGGAGTATCTCCGCGACCCCAATGCCAAAGTGCTACCCTTCCTACTACAAGATTTCGTCAACAACTCACAGGAAGCCTATGATGCCTGTCAGCCACATGGTGAGGGTGAGGCGTTTGGCGGTAAGCTTTTCATCCGCGACATCTCACAAGACGAAGCCAAGCAGATGCGTAACTTCTGTGAGCAAGTTGTGAAAGAAAGAAAAACAGAGGTTCCTGCCCTCTGGAAAAGTGCCAAAGCCTGGTTAGAGTATATGTTTGGTAGTAAGGAACGGGCACTGAAGGATATCCGAACAGCAACGACTCTGTCTGGCACAGAGCGGATTAAAGACAACGCCCGCGTATTACGTCTATATATCGAGTCGGCTCTCGTTCCCCAGAGTGAGAATTATGACAACTGGCTGGCACAAGAACTAGAGTGGTTGTTTAGCAAACAAGCCGAAAACCATTATCAGAACGTACTGAACCGCGTCACCTACCAAACTCTCAAGAAACGCTATGCTGAAAGTCCAGAACGGATGGCCGCCTTGTTTAATGCGACCGGCACTTATGAATACGAGACCTATATCGACACCATGAAGGTAGAAAGATTGGAGGACTACCTCCAGTATACACTCCGGTCTCCTCGCACGCCCCTTGATCGTTTTCTATGGACTCACCAGAAAAAGACAGAACATGCGTTGGAGGATCTCATTGGCACGAAGTATATGCGTCTTTGTCAGTGGGAAAAGGCCATCCAGTGGCTGAAGGACATTCCGACATCGTACTATGAGAAGAAAGGCTATGCCGTCTATGCCGCCAATCGCAAGTATGACGTTGCTCCCTGGATCAAACGGCAGTGGCTGAGAAGTGCTGTTCTCTATAGTAATCATAACGGCAAACTAAAGTCAAACCCAAAACTTACCTTCGCACGGGAGGTGCAACGCATGGAAGGCGAATTAAACGTGCTGTCGGGTGAAGAGCTAAAGAAACGATACTACGAATTAGCCATACGCTATGCGCAAGCTAGCTATACCGGTGACTGCTGGTTCCTAATGCGTGACGGGAAGAATGTCTCCGACTCTGTCCGTGTCAATGAGACAGACCTCGCCGCCAAGGCCGCAGAACTCCTGCGAAAAGCAGATAACTCTAAAGATACAAGACTGAAAGAGGAAGTACTCTTCGCTAAAGCATACATCTATATGAATCCTTCACCCTGGTATACACTGACATGGAACAGTAATACCTATGAATACGACCGTCACCCTGCTCCACAGTCTGCGCAATACAAAGCCTTCGCCTCCTTGGTGGAGTATGAGAAGAGCATCAATAAACCCAGTGGATACGTGTCGAAGTGCGATGAATACAAACAGTTTCTGCAAGCTTATAACCATCGGTAAAGAGAGAGCGGATTAGGCGTTTTTCCGCTTATTTCTAATTTTTTATCTATTTTCTTGCACGAAATTCAAAAAATAGCAGTACCTTTGCAGCCGATTTAAAAAATCGGGATGTAGCGCAGTTGGTAGCGCACTACGTTCGGGACGTAGGGGTCGGGCGTTCGAGTCGCCTCATCCCGACCAAAAAAAAGGAAGTGACTAGCAAATTAGTCACTTCCTTTTTTCATATAGGACTTATAGTTACGCCATATCTCTATTTTCACATCGAAATGGCCATTCGTAATACTAACCATAATACCTCACTTTTCCCAGTTTGTTTTGAGTAATCTGGTTTTTGAATTGTTAATCTTCTCTAAGATTAGAACTATCGATTTTACTTTTGCATTTATGATGTGTCAAACAAGATAGAAGTGTAAAAGTAACAATTAACTCATTATCAAATTTAAAAACCAAACTTTAATTTTATGAAAAAGCTATTAATTTCGTTGATGGCTCTCACAAGCCTCACAGCAATCGCGCAGAATCCTATTGTTCCTTCTGTAAAAGCAGAGGTTGAGGACTTCAAACCTGCGACAACCAACCAAGAGAACAAACAGTTCCCGGCCATTAACTCTAAGCGTCAGGTCCGTGCACAGATTACCGCACCTCAGGCCACATTTGTAGGACTTGACATTGCTGGAAAAATCTATGAGATGACCAAGGATGAGAACGGAGTGTGGACTGGTACTTCAGAGCCTCAGGACGAAGGTTTCCATTACTATCAGCTCAACATCGATGGTGCAAACGTGCCCGATCCAAATAGTTTGTACTACTACGGTGCCAGCCGTTGGGGAAGCGGTATCGACGTTCCCGCTGCCGACGAGGACTTCTATACAGTCAAGAATGTTCCTCAGGGTTCTGTCAACGAGGTATATTATTACTCATCAGTAACTCAGAAGATGCGCCACGGCTACATTTATCTGCCAGCAGAATATTATTCTAATCCAGATAAAAAATATCCTGTGCTCTACTTGCAGCATGGCATGGGTGAGAACGAGACGGGCTGGAGTGCTCAGGGCAAGACAGGCATTATCATGGATAATCTGATTGCCGCAGGTAAGGCCGTACCCTTCATCATCTTTATGGACAATGGTCTGAACGCCCGCAAGCCGGGTGAGCAACCTATGGGCTTTGGCGGTCCACGTCCCGGTGGCGTACGCCCACAAGGTGCTCCTCAAGGACCACGTCCGCAGGGTGCTCCTCAAGGTGGTGCTCGTCCACGTATGAGTGGAGCTGACTTTGCCAAGATGGCCAGACGTATGGGTGGTGCTTTCGAGGAAGTACTGATCAAGGACATCATCCCGATGGTTGAGAAGAACTACCGTGTGGTTGCCGACGCAGAGCACCGCGCTATGGCAGGTCTTTCAATGGGCGGTATGCAGACCCACGGTATTACGCTGAACAACCCCACCACATTCTCCTATGTCGGCATCTTCAGCGGTGGCACTATCGGTGCTGACGAACTAACCGATATTCCTGACTTCAAGAAGACCAATAAGGTACTCTTTATGAGTGCTGGCGGCAAGGAAACAGGAATGGCAGAAGGTGAAACCAGCGTAGGTAAGGTTGCCGATGATCTGAAGGCCATTGGCATCAATGCTCACAGCTACATCTCACCCGAGACTGCACATGAGTGGCAGACCTGGCGTCGGAGCCTATATCAGTTCGCACAGTTGCTTTTCAAATAAGCACTAAACATAGAATCAAACAAAAAAAGGTGAAGCATATATTGCTTCACCTTTTTTTGTCCATAAGAACAGTTTTCTTACGTATATATCACTCGTAATCATCGATAACTGCATTCATGAAATCCATCATCGGTTTGGCGGCACGGAACATACGCTCAACCTCATCAAGCCAGGCGTCGCCCTCGAAGAAGTCATCAGGAACGGCATGCCAGGCACAATAGTTCTTCAGACGCAGATAATGCACATATGGCCAGTCACGGGGGAAACCCGAAGGACAAGTCTTCAGTTTCTCTAACCCGAATCCTTGAGGTTGGTCCCAATAAGGGATGTTCATCGGTTCTTTGGAACTGTTAACCAAATCACTGCCAAAGTATTTCAGAAACTCCGGGTTCTCCACACACTTGAGCCACTCATCCGTGTTCGCCATCATCTCGTTGCGACAGGATGTAAGAATGTTTGTGGGTAGCCAGTAGTTTCCCACCGCCACAACACAATGGTCTGGTTCCAAATGCAGGTAGTAACCACCACGCAAAGCCATCTTCCCCTTAGCATTGATATAAGCGCCAAGATGGTTCTTATAAGGAGATTTGTCGGGCGAGAAACGCGTGTCGCGATAGAAACGATAAGTACAATCCTTCACCTGCAGATGAGCGACCTCAGGATCAAAAGTCGTGACACGCTCTATCGCCTGGACAATACCGCGTTCGAATTCCGCTCTGACAGCCTCATATTCTTTCTTATGTTCCTGAAACCAAGGACGATTATTGTTCGCCATCAATTGGCGCAGGAATCCTATAATTCTTTTAGCATCCATATTATCTATTTCTTATCATTTACACCCAACCCCAAGGGATCACGCCTTAGACTCTCTATCATCTCGTCGATCTTGCGGAGTTCACGAGGGATACGGATACTCTGTGGACAATGGGGTTCGCACTGACCACACTGGATACAGTGGTCGGGCTGACGGTCACGAGGCACGACACGGTCTAGTGATATCAAATACTGACGACGGTGCTTGCGATACTCGCTGTCTCCAACACCCATCGGTAGCGAGCCTTCGTTCTTGCATTTGTTATAATGCACAAAGATTGCCGGGATATCTATACCGTAAGGACAAGGCATACAATACTTACAATCGTTGCAAGGGATATTCTCCAATCCGACAATCTTCTTTGCGACCTCCTTGTCAAGATAACGCATCTCGTCTTCCGTCAGTGGTACAAGCGGGCAATAAGACAACAGGTTATCCTTCAGATGTTCCATATAAGTCATACCACTAAGTACACAAAGTACGCCCTCATGACTTCCCGCATAACGGAATGCCCACGAAGCGACACTGCGCTCAGGAGCATGGCTCTTCAATTCTGTTGCCAGATACTGTGGGAGGTTTGCCAACCGCCCACCTAAAAGCGGTTCCATGATAACAGCAGGAATGCCACGTTTCTGTAACTCGGCATAAAGATAGCTTGCATCCACATTAGCGTTACTTATCTCGTTAGCATAGTCCCAATCGAGATAATTCAATTCAATCTGAACGAAATCCCACCGAAACTCGTCATGTCGTGCCATCATCTCATCGAACACCTCTTTCTTTCCATGGAAAGAGAAACCGAGGTTACGGATGCGACCTGCCTGTCGTTCCTTTTGCAGGAAATCCATGATACCATTGTCAATATATCGGCCATTGAACTCCTCCATTCCACCACCAATGGCATGCAGCAGATAATAGTCAATATAGTCGACCTGCAATTCCTTCATCGAGTTGAGGTACATCTCCTTGGACTTCTCGAATGACCAGTAATCATGGTTGAAGTTGGAGAGTTTCGTAGCCACAATATATTCACTGCGCTTATGGCGACTAAGGGCAATACCCGTACAGCGTTCCGACTTTCCCTGACAGTAGACTGGCGATGTGTCGATATAATTCAAGCCATGCTCAAGGGCATAGTCTATCTGTTTGTTGATCATCTCCTGATCAAATTCATCAGGTTTATCCACCTTTGTCGGCAGACGCATCATACCATAACCCAGAAGCGACACCTTTTCTTTAGTCTTCGGATTCACACGGTAGGTCATCTTACCCACAGGAGGCTCCACCTGATTCCGATATTCGCTGACAGCCTGTTTCCCAGCTTTATCTGTATTCTTACAGCCGACCAACGTGGCTGCAGTGGCGACGGTTCCCGCTCCGAAGATCTTCAGGAACGAACGACGGGAGATATTCTTGTCTTTCATTGGACTTTACTACTTTAACGACTTACTATATAACCTACTATATCTTCCTATGCACCTCATGTCCCTCGATATAGATAGCCGAGAACGGACGCGACGGACAAACATATTCACAGGCACCACAGCCTATACAGGCTGCCTCGTTGACAACAGGAATCATCGGTGACTCTTCGTCATTCTCATCGAGCGGCACCATATCAATCGCGCCAGACGGACAGTGGCGTGCACAGTTTCCACACTCCACACCATCAGTGATGGGTACACAGTTCTTCTTAATCCAAACGGCATGCCCCAACTGTATCGAAGACTTCTCATCGTGACCAATCAGCCGTATAGCACCTGCTGGGCACACCTCCGAGCAACGGTTACACTCAGGACGACAATAGCCATGCTCATACGACATCTCTGGTAACATCAGATGCATCAGGTTGACAGAAGGTCGAAGCACATGGTTCGGACACTCCGAGACACAGAGTTGACAACCCGTACAATGCTGGGCGAAATGCTGGAAAGACAAAGATCCCGGAGGTGTCAAAGCCGTCTGTCGCTCCGGTGCGACTTTATCTTCCAGTTCTGCCAAGCCACCGTCCATCAGTTTTTCTTTCTTCTGTGCTAAAGCTGCAGTTGTCACCATGGCCGAAGCAAGTAAGAACGACCGTTTGGAGGTATCTACGGACAAGTTCTCAGACTTCTCTTTCTGGCGCTGAAGACGGGAATCATAGCGTAAAGCGCCAAACTTACATTTTGAGATACAATTTCCACAGACCACACAACGACTATAGTCGACAGTGTGTGTCTTATAATCGATACAGGCCGCCTTGCAGTTCTTTGAGCACAAAGAACAGTTCTTACACTTTTCTTCGTCGAAACGTATCTTCAGGAAAGAGAAACGAGCAAAAAATGAGAGAACCGTTCCCACAGGACAAATGGTATTACAATAGGTACGTCCGTTCCGCAAGGCCAACACGGATATAACAATAAAAGTAATTACCGCAATGGCCATCACAGCCCCTACTGCCGCCACCTGTTCTACATGATAGAAAGCATAACTGTCGACATGCTCAGCAATAGAAGCCAGGATATTATTCCCGGCCTTCCAGACCGGTTGGAATAGCATGGTGGCGATACGGCCATATGCACTATAAGGAGCCAACAGCTGGAAGACAGAGCCTATGCCCGCCACCAAAGCTACGACCATCACCCCAAGCATTGTATAGCGAAGCCATGACAGCGCTTTCGAAAAACTATATTTGTTCTTCTTGCGATTAAGTCGTGCGATGACATCTTGGAATACCCCCAACGGACAGATAACCGAGCAATAAATGCGACCGAAAAGGAGTGTCAAAAGCACCAACACAACGACAACACCCACATTGAGGGCTAGCACAGCTGGCAAGAACTGTATCTTCGCCATCCATGAGAGCCAATGATGCATCGTTCCCGTAAAGTCGAGGAACAACAAGGTGATCAGTACAAAGAACACCCCGGCAAGGATCGTTCTGATTTTACGTAGCATAATCAAGTATTTATTTAGTTATTTCTTTCCTGTCAGTCGGACCACGCAGATACTCAGTTCATAAAGCAACCATATCGGCATAGCCACCACAAAGAGTGTAAAAGCATCCGTCGTCGGTGTGATAATAGCAGCGATAATCAATATCGCCACGAAGGCATGTCGGCGCCACAGACTCATCACCTCTGCATTCACCAGTCCCATCTTCCCCAGGAGCCAGCTGACGACGGGTAACTCAAAGACAATACCCATGACGAGATTCATCATCAGCAATGTGTCCATATATGACTGAAGTGTGAGCATATTCGTCACGTCAGGGCTCACTTGATAGGTACCGAGGAACCTCACTGTCAAAGGAAAAATCAGCAGATAGTCCAGCAAAGTGCCAAGCATAAACATCACATAGCCGCTCACGACAAGGATGGTGGCACCACGACGCTCTTTGGCGTAAAGTGCAGGCGAGACAAAACAGAACAACTGATAGATGATATATGGCATCGCCACTAACACACCAGCATACATCGCCGTTCTAAGATGAATCATGAACTGCTCGGCCAGTCCTGTATTCATCAATGAGAGAAAGAAAGGCTCGCCGCCTATCAGCCGATAGGTGATAAAATCGCTCGATCGGGGAGCCAGCACGATGGTAAACAATTCGTCTTTCAGACAGAAGGCCACCACTGCAGCGACCACCGTCACAGAAAGGATGCGAATGATAACAGTACGGAGCTCATCGAGATGATCCCAGAACGTCATACCACTCATACTACTTCTCAGACTGTTCCTTTTCCTCTTCTTCCAGATTCGTTACTTCGTTCATTCCTTCCTTGAAGCTCTTGACTCCCTTGCCAAGACCTTTCATTAACTCGGGAATCTTTTTGCCACCGAAAAGCAGCAACACAACAAGTGCGATAATGATGATCTCCGTCGGACCAACATTCATAAACAACAATAATGATTCTGACATTTCCTTCGTATTTTAAGTTTCTGTTGCAAATATACGAAAAAAACGCATAAGCCAAGCATCTGCTATCATTTATTAACTAAAATCAGTACTCCACATAAGGTGATAGTCGACTGATAGCTTCTGAAGAGAAATCCTTGGAGAGTCGCAGTTCATCCAACGAACGAATAGGACCGTGCAAGCGGCGGTAGTCGGTGATAGCTCGAGCTTGATAGAAATTGATGTAAGGATGTCGTTTCAGTTCATTGAGCGTCAGTCGGTTCACATTCAACTTCCGCGGGGTGGAATCCTTAATCACAAAATACTTCTTTGATTCCAATGGGAAATCCTCAATCTCATCAAGTTGGCTAACACTGACGTACCCTCCAAGCCGTTCACCATAACGTACGATCTGTCGTGCATAATAAGGACCAATACCAGGAACTGTTTGTAGAATAGTTGTATCGGCAGAATTAAGCACGATATATTCTGTCTCACGGATCTTCACCGGATAACGAAAAACAGAAGAGTCGCGTGACTCAGAGGCGCGATGCGACGAAGCACGACTATCGCTGCTATAATAAGGACGATCACGATAGACTACACGGGTACGGATATCTGACGTACGCGGCTTGCGTTGCTTATCATACCCCGATTTTATGACGGTGGTGTCAGTCGGTGTCAATGCATTCGTCTCACTATTTTCCTCACCCGTCAGAAAGATCACAGACAGGGCCACGACCATCACAACAAGTAAGGTCAGGATCACCTTCCGGTCGGACTTCTGGAGATAGAAGAACTCGCGGATCATATGACTCCGAACTGATGGAGGAAGATGAGAAGAATACAGATCGGGACAACAAACCTCACAGAGAACAACCAGATATGGAAGAATGCTCTCTTCACCATACGGCTTGTGTCATGAGTCTGACCCATGAGGAATTCCTCCTGTACCAGTCGCCGACTGACAAACCAGCCCAGCATAATACTTGTCAGGAAAGCACCTGCCGGCAACATAAACTGAGCGGTGAGAAAGTCGCAGAAGTCCATCAGCGGCATGTCAAATAGGCGAAGACCATCATAGGCACCCACAGAGAGGGAGCAAATCACAGCCAACAGCACACAGGCCCCGGTAATCACCCATGCCGCCCGTCGACGGGACAGATGCAGTTCTTCGTGGAAGAATGCCGTCCCAATCTCATGCATGGAGATTGTGGATGTCAGTGCCGCAAAGACTAGAAGGGCATAGAAAAGAATCGAAATAAAATAGCCCACCACAGGAACAGCACCGAAAGCTTCTTGAAACACATTTGGCAAGGTAATGAAGATAAGGGAAGGCCCGCTGTCAGGCTGCACACCCACAGAGAATGCTGCAGGGAAGATCATCAAGCCTGCCAGGATGGCAATACCCGAATCAAGCAAGGCTATCTGAGTGGCCGATCTCAACAAATCGGTATCACGTTTAAAATATGAAGCATATGTACAGAGGCAGGCAGTGCCCAGACTCAGCGAGAAGAAAGCTTGTCCCAATGCTTCAAGGAACACATTTCCACTTACTTTAGAAAAATCAGGCTTTAACAGGAACTCGACACCCCGATATGCTCCCGGAAGCATGCAGGAGGCCACAACCAGTACAACAAGCAGGATCAAGAGCAAAGGCATCAGCAACTTCGAAGCTCGTTCGATACCATCGTTCACACCTTTAGAGACCACCAAGTGGGTAATCAGGACAAAAGCCACTCCCCACAGACATGGCTTAATAGGATCAGCAGAAAAAGTCTGAAAATAGCGAATGACATATGCCGCATCACCCGTCAGTTGTCCGGCTACAGAAGCAAACAAATACTGAAGACACCAACCTGCCACAACGGCATAGAACCCTAGGATGATGGTAGAAGTGAGGATACCGAGATAACCGATAAACCGCCAATTCCGGTGTCCCATGCTCCCATAGGCTCGGGCTGCATTCGACTGTGCATGTCGTCCAATAACGAATTCACTCACCATGCCGGGAATGCCCAACAACAACACACAAGCGAAATAAATTAGGATGAAGACCGCCCCACCATTCTGTCCTGTCATAAAAGGGAAACGCCACACATTACCCAAGCCAACCGCCGAACCAGCTGTTGCAAGGACTATTGCCAGTCTGCTACCAAACACACCTCTCTGTTCCATAATGCACTATAATAAACCTAACTGATGCAGGAATATAAACAAGATACAGAGCGGACAAACATATTTCACTAGGAATAAATAAAAATGGAACATCGTCACATTACGGAGGGTTCCTTGGTTGGTAAACTCATCACGTACGATCTTATGAGGAGCAAACCAACCGATAAAGATGCAGGTGAGAAATCCCACCATCGGGAGGAAAAGCTGACCTGTAACAAAATCAAACATGTCAAAGACCGTCATACCAAACATCCGAAGTCCATTCCAGGCCCCCAACGACAAAGAACAGACACCACCCATCACAATACAGCCCACCGTCACCATCAGGGCTGCACGTTTACGGGTAGTTCCCATCTCTTCCTGAAGGAAAGCTGTACTCACCTCATGCAGCGACATCAGCGACGTCAGCGCGGCCATGGATAACAGAATATAGAACAACACCGAAACACCATAGCCTAAAGACGGAATACCACCGAATGCTTGTTGGAACACATTTGGTAAGGTGATGAAGATCAGGGAAGGACCGCTGTCTGGCTTTACACCTACCGAAAAGGCTGCGGGGAAGATAATTAATCCTGCCAACAAAGCCACCAGGAAATCGATTACGCCAATCTGTACGGCTGATTTAGTCAGATTCGTTTGTCTGGAGAAATAACTGGCATAGGTACAGATACACCCCATCGCAATACTAAGCGAATAGAATGACTGCCCAAGAGCCGCCAGGAAGACATCCCCTGTCAACTTTGACATGTCCGGTTTAAACAGGAACTCAATACCTTTGTCTGCGTTGGGCAACATACATGACGCGCCCACAATTACCAACAACAAGATAAACAGTGTGGGCATCATCAACTTCGAGGCACGCTCGATACCATCACGCACACCGTTCTCAATAATCATATAAGTGGCAAACAATATCAGGAATGTCCAAAACAACGGTTTTACTGGATCTTGAGAGAAAGTCACGAAATAGTTACTGATATATTCTGTGTCTCCCTGAAGCTTCCCTAATAAGGATGCCCAAATATACTCAAGACACCAACCGGAGACAACTGCATAATAGCCTGAAATCAGAAAACCAGTCAGTACACCCATATAACCGATGAGTGACCACATGCTACCACCCGACAGTTTTCGGAAGGAACGAGCCGTGTTCGCCTGTCCATAACGGCCGATGATAAACTCACTGATCATACAGGGGATACCCAACAACAGCACACAGAAGATGTAGATCATGATGAACACTGCACCGCCATTCTGTCCTGTCATATACGGGAAACGCCATATATTACCCAGTCCGACTGCGGAACCTGCCGTAGCCAGAACGACGCCAAGCCTACTTCCAAAACTTGCTCTCTCCAGTTTAGCCATATGTTTTTTTCTTTTCGTTTGCAAAAGTATAAAATAATTCTTACTTTTGCACTCAAATTGAAAGTAAATATGCGTTTCCCGTTGTATTTTATCAGAAATTATCCCTTTTCCTGCCTGCTTTTTGCAGCCATCTGGTATCTGTCATTCTTCACACCGCCCCCCACAAGACTTGACGATGTGGCATTTATCGACAAATGGGTTCACATGGTGATGTATGGCATCACCTGTCTGGTCATGTGGATTGAGTACCTTCACAGACACACCCGTCCCAATTACGGGAAACTGTTCGTCTGGGCATGGCTGATGCCCATCCTAATGAGTGGGCTCATCGAACTGTTACAAGAGTATTGTACAGGTGGGAGAAGAGCTGGCGACTGGCTGGACCTTGCCGCAAATGCGATGGGCGTCTCCACGGCTGCACTAATTGGGCTGGCCCTCCTACGTTATCACGCCAGACATTAAAAGAATGCCTGGCGTGATACACAAGAACCCTAGGAGATGTCTGTATTCCATTCAACTCCCCAAGGATTCTGTTACATGGAGGAGATGTAAAAGAAGATAAGTACGATTGCAAGAAGGACCAATACGCCAAAGATCCATTCCATCACCTTCTTTCCACCTTTTTCCTGTTTCTTCTGATAAGCTGCCTTCTTATGGGTAGCCTTTGATGCTTTTGCAATTTGACTCATAATTCTACGTTTTTAATTATTTGGTTTTCAGTTTTCTTCATCATTAACGGGGAACTCCATCAGATACGCCTTAATAAAGTCGTCGATCTTACCATCCATCACGCCATCAACATCGGTGGTCTGATAATTCGTGCGATGATCTTTCACACGACGATCATCAAACACATAACTTCTAATCTGACTACCCCATTCTATCTTTTTCTTACCAGCCTCGATTTTGGCCTGAGCTTCCAGACGCTTCTTCATGGCACGGTCGTAGAGCTGTGATTTGAGCAACGTCATCGCACGTTCCTTATTTTTCGGTTGGTCACGGGTTTCCGTATTCTCAATGAGGATTTCCTCTTCCTCTCCTGTATCAGGATCCGTATACCAATAGCGCAGACGGACGCCCGACTCCACTTTGTTCACGTTCTGACCACCGGCACCTGAGCTACGGAAGGTATCCCACGACAATTTGGCCGGATCGACATACACCTCAATCGTGTCATCGACAAGAGGCGACACGAACACCGAAGCAAAACTGGTCATGCGTTTGCCTTGGGCATTAAACGGAGATACACGCACCAGTCGATGTACGCCATTCTCCGATTTCAGATATCCATAAGCATAATCGCCTCCTTCTATCTGCATCGTCACACTCTTGATGCCGGCCTCATCACCGTCAAGAAGGTTAGATATGGTCACCTTATAACCGTGCGCCTCTGCCCAACGCATATACATACGCATCAGCATCGAGGCCCAGTCCTGTGCCTCAGTGCCACCGGCACCGGAGTTAATCTTCAATACAGCCTCCATGGGATCTTCCTTCTGGCGCAGCATATTTTTCAGTTCCAAATCTTCAATAGCCCGAACAGCCTTACGATAGGTCTCATCGACCTCCTCCTCCGTCACCATCTCGTCCTTATAAAAATCAAAGGCAAGCTGAAGTTCATCAGCCATCGTACGTACCTCCTGGTAGCCATCAAGCCATTTCTTAATGCCCTTGACTTTCTTCATCTGTTCCTCGGCACGCTTCCGATCTTCCCAGAAATCGGGTGCCTGAGTACGGAGATCCTCCTCCTCGTATTCTATCTTTTTCTTGTCAATTTCCAGATAACGGTGCAACGCCTCCGCCCTCTCTAGAACATCTTTCAACTGGTCTTGCGTAATCATCTATAAACTCTATACAATAAACTACTCTGCGTACATCGCATCGATCTCTTTCTTATAGTTCTCGTTCAGCACGCGACGCTTAATCTTCAACGTGTTGGTCAACTCTCCTTTTTCCACAGAGAAATGATGGGGCAACAAGGTGAAGCGCTTGATCTGTTCATAATGCGCCAATTGCTGCTGAAGCGTGTCAATACGTTCTTTCATCATTTCACAAATCTGGGGACTAGTACAAAGTTGTTCCCTATTCTCAAACGGGATCTTATGCGCACGAGCATATTCCTCCAGCAACGAATAGACGGGAATAATGAGCGCAGAGACAAACTTCCGTTGATCGGCAATAATGGCAATCTGGTCAATATACTTATCTACCAAAAGTTTCGACTCAATCATCTGTGGCGCAATATACTTACCATTCGACGTCTTGAACAAATCCTTGATACGTTCTTTCAGGAACAACTCACCCCCCTTCAGATAACCGGAGTCACCCGTACGGAAATAGCCGTCTTCTGTGAAGGCTGCCTTTGTCAGGTCGTCACGATTATAATAACCACGGGTGATAGTCGGTCCCTTCAACAAGATCTCACCTTCGTCACTGATCTTGATATCTATGCCCTCTATGGGAATGCCGACGCCACCAACCGTATACGGTTCACCAAGATGGTTACAACTCACTGTCGCAAGACTCTCTGTCAGTCCATACCCAACGACCATATTCAGACCGATGGCATGGACGAACTCCTCCACCTTCGGGTTTACCGTTGCACCTGCTGTGGGGAAGAAATGGGCGTTTTCAAGTCCTAATTCTTTACGGACCAATGAGAATACCGTCTTGTTAAGCATCTCATACTCCAAATGGAGTGCCAACGGCGGACGCTTGCCTTTTGAAACATAATCAATATTATGTTTCTTACCGACTTTCTCGGCATGACGGAACAGTTTCCGCTTGGCGGGATTGGCCTTCTCAATCTGCTCCTGCACACCCATATAGACCTTCTCCCAGAATCGGGGGACGCTCGACATACAGGTAGGATGAGTTTCCTTCATAGACTGTTGTACCTCTTGCGGATAGGTATTAACAATCAGTCGTGCACCTTCTGTGAGACACAGGATCTTCCACCCTTTCTCAAAGATATGGGTAAACGGCAAGAAGTTCAACACACGATCGTTCTCTCCTACTGGCACGCACTTATCATTAGCAATCATGGCAGCATCATACTGACCACAGGTCAGAATAACGCCCTTGGAATCACCCGTCGTACCACTCGTATAGAGGATATTGGCAATATCATCCATCGATGCCGATGCCTGAATGGCATCAACTTCTGTCTGACGGGGAAAATTCTCACCCATCTTCAGGAAATCATCGAAATACATCGTATTAGCATCTTGGTCAGAGATACGCACCTTTTTATCAAAGACAATGATGCGTTCCATGGTTCGACAGGTCGGGAATACTCGACGAGCCTTGTCATATTGTTCTTGTTCTCCGACAAAGAGGAAACGGATATTCGCATCATTAACCATAAACTGTATCTGCTGCTCACTACTCGTGGCATAGAAAGGTATCGTCACCGCACGAACTCCCCATGCGCCGAAATCACAGAACAGATACTGTACTGTATTTTGTGAGAATATACCGATATTCTCCTGCACCTTAACACCCATATTCAACAGGGCATTCGAGACCTTTCTGACTGTCTCAGAAAACTGGTTCCACGAATACGACTTCCACTCCGTGCTACCAAAATCCTTGTAAATCAAGGCTTCCCGGTCGCCATATTTCTTGGCCTGATCATGGATAAGTCGCGATAAATGACTGTTTGTCTGCATAACAAATGAGATATTTGGTGCAAAAGTAAGCAAAATGACGCAGATAGCCAAATTATATCAGGGAAAAAAGGAAAACGCCCCAACTATTATCCATCCAAAGGATACCCATATCCCCTCCTAAAAATGAACAAGCATCAAAATGGAATAGCACTCTTTCAATCTGTTATTATTTTTAGTCTTTTGGTTTCGATTTGTTACTTTGCCGTCGAATGTACATGAAAAAAGTTAGCCAATCTTTGCTAATTATACCAAAACGCTGTATCTTTGCAACAGAAAAGAACAAGAAGAAAGAGATTAAGTCCGAAAGGTAACAAAAACGTTATGGCACTAGTAAACGAACATTTTCTAAAACTGCCGAACAACTATCTGTTCGCTGACATCGCCAAAAAGGTTAATGCCTTCAAAGCAATGCACCCTAAAGCCGATGTCATCAGTCTTGGCATTGGTGATGTGACACAGCCACTTGCTCCAGCCGTCATCGACGCCATCCATAAGGCCGCCGACGAGATGGCAGTACAAAGCAGTTTCCGCGGATATGGACCAGAACAAGGTTACGATTTCCTTCGCGAGGCCATTCTAAAAAACGACTTCCTGCCGCGTGGCATCCATCTTGATATCAACGAGATTTTTATCAACGACGGTGCCAAGAGTGATACTGGTAACATTCAGGAACTCATCCGGTGGGATAACTCCATCGGCGTCACAGATCCAATTTACCCCGTTTACATCGATTCCAATGTGATGATCGGACGGGCAGGCACACAAGACGAGAACGGGAAATGGTCGAATGTCATCTACATGCCCTGTACGGCAGAGAACGGCTTTGTGCCACAGATTCCCGACAAGCGTGTAGACGTCATCTACCTCTGCTACCCGAATAATCCTACGGGAACCGTCATCTCCAAGGAAGAATTACGCAAATGGGTGAACTATGCATTGAAGAATGACACACTCATATTCTATGATGCCGCCTACCAGGCTTATATACAAGACGACACGATTCCCCATTCTATTTACGAGATAAAAGGTGCGCGAAAGGTTGCCATCGAGTTTCACAGCTACTCCAAGACCGCAGGTTTTACCGGTGTACGATGCGGATATACCGTAGTTCCGAAGGAGTTGACTGCTGCGACTCTCAGTGGCGAACGTATCCCTCTGAACCCGCTCTGGAACCGTCGGCAATGTACGAAGTTCAACGGAACAAGCTATATCAGTCAGCGTGCTGCAGAAGCCATCTATACGCCAGAAGGAAAAGAACAGATACGTTCCACGATCGACTATTACATGCAGAATGCGAGCAAAATGCTCCAAGCCCTCCGCTCTCTTGGATTTGAGTGCTATGGCGGAGAGAACGCCCCTTATATATGGGCGAAGACCCCAGAAGCCTCTAGCACCCACGGACTACGTTCGTCTACCCGTAGTCTCTCATGGAAATTCTTCGAAGAGATGCTTTATGGCGCCCATGTCGTGTGCACGCCAGGTGTCGGCTTCGGCCCCAGCGGTGAGGGCTATGTGCGCTTCACAGCCTTCGGCAGTCATGAACAGACCGACGAGGCTTTACAACGCATTCAAAACTGGTTGAAATAACAACACAAACACAACATAAACAAAGAAGGCTGGATATCGAAATGACATCCAGCCTTCTCAGATATTAATAGGCTTGTTCATGAACCCCCTTGACGGCACGCCCGCTTGGGTCATTCATCCCCTTGAATGCGGCATCCCACTCCAATGCGATGCTTGTGCTGCAAGCCACACTCGCCTCACTGGGAACGCTTCGTGCTGCCGACTCACTGGGGAAATGTTCGGCAAAGATACTCCGATAATAATACTCTTCCTTATTCTTTGGGGGATTGATAGGGAAACGTTCAGCGGCATGTGCCATCTGTTCATCACTGACGGCCTCAGAGGTTATCTTCTTCAGTGTGTCAATCCACGAATAACCCACGCCGTCACTGAATTGTTCCTTCTGTCGCCAAGCCACCTCGGCTGGCAGCATATCGGCAAAGGCCTCTCGGACGATACGTTTCTCCATGGTCTTTCCAGGACACATCTTTGCCTCGGGATTGGTCCGCATAGCCACATCGAGGAACTCTTTGTCGAGGAACGGCACGCGACCCTCCACGCCCCATGCCGACAAACTTTTGTTTGCACGCAGGCAGTCATAGAGATACAGTTTGGAGAGCTTACGGACAGTCTCCTCATGGAAAGCTTGTGCATCAGGGGCTTTGTGGAAATAAAGGTATCCACCGAAGATCTCGTCAGCACCCTCACCTGAAAGCACCATCTTAATACCCATCGACTTGATGACACGCGCCAACAGATACATCGGTGTTGAGGCACGAACCGTTGTTACATCATAAGTTTCAATGAAGTAGATCACGTCGCGAATGGCGTCAAGCCCTTCCTGAATGGTATAGTTGATCTCATGATGAACAGTACCGATATGATCGGCCACCATCTTTGCCTTGGCCAAGTCCGGTGCTCCCTTCAAACCAACAGCGAAAGAGTGCAGACGTGGCCAGTAAGCACGTGTCTGACCGTTGTTCTCAATACGTTTCTCCGAGAATCTCTCCGCAATTGCAGAAATGACTGAAGAGTCAAGGCCACCAGAAAGTAACACGCCATAAGGCACATCGGACATCAACTGACGACGCACAGCGTCTTTCAAGGCATCACGGACAGCCTCAACACTGGCAGGATTATCTTTAACAGCATCATATTTCATCCAGTCACGCTGATAATACCGTTTCATGCCTGGTTCCTTGCTCCAATAATAATGTCCCGGAAGGAACGGCTCGTAATGATCACACTGACCTTCAAGTGCTTTTAGCTCACTGGCCACGTAGACCTTCCCGTCGTTGTCATATCCAATATAAAGGGGAATCACTCCTATGGGGTCACGGGCAATCAGGAACTCATTCTTTTGCTCATCATAAAGCGCAAAAGCGAAAATACCACTGAGATCCTCAAGGAAATCAATACCCTTGTCGCGATAAAGCGCGAGGATAACCTCACAGTCGCTGCCCGTCATAAAATCATACTTTCCTGCATATCTCTCTCGGATCTGCTGATGATTATATATCTCACCATTGACGGCAAGTACCTGTTGCCTATCCGGTGAGAAGAGCGGTTGACCACCCGACTCCGGATCGACAATACTCAGACGTTCGTGAGCCAAGATAGCACTTCCACCACAATAGATACCAGACCAGTCTGGACCACGATGACGGATTTTCTGACTCATACGCAGTGCTCTCTGCCTCAGTTCGGATGTTTGCTCCTTTACATTGAATATTCCAACAATTCCACACATAATGATATTACGATTTACGGATTTACAATTGCATCTTCAACACATCTTCTACATAACTCACAAAAGCCCTGTTCACCATCCGGATACCACCGGGGGTAGGATAACAGCCGGTGAAATACCAGTCTCCTGGATGATGAGAACAAGCCTCATGCAGTCCTTCGATACTCTGATACACCAACTCGACGGGCGACTGCATTCCCTCTGGTCGGAGCATCTCCACAATCTTATGGTTAATCTCATCGACACTAAACGGTGCATAAATATCCCGTACGTAGTTTGCAGATAAAGGATCGGTCTTACATGCATGATAGGTATCGGCTATCAACTGTTGCATGCCACGCTCCTTGATCAGTGCGATGGCGGCACGGAAGGCACAGAGTTCCTCAAGACGCGACATGTCAATACCATAATAGTCGGGATAACGGATCTGAGGCGAACTCGATACCATCACAATCTTCTTTGGATGCAGACGGTCAAGAATCTTGAAGATACTCTCTTTCAACGTAGTACCGCGCACAATCGAGTCGTCGATTATCACCAGATTATCCTCGTGTGCTTTCAGCGAACCATAACTGACATCATAGACATGTGCTGCAAGATCATTACGCTCGGAGTTATCGGCAATGAAGGTACGCAACTTGATGTCTTTCCACACCACCTTCTCCGTCCTCACGTCCCCATGAAGTTTACGGAAGCCGTCTGTCATGCCATAGAAGGCCACCTCGGCAGTATTAGGGATATAGGAGAATACAGTATGATCCACATCATTGTCAATGGCCCTGAGAATAGCAGGTGTAAGTTGCTCACCCAAACGTTTGCGTTCTTGATAAATATCGCAATCAGATCCTCGACTGAAATAGATACGCTCAAACGAACAGGCGCTCAACTGTTGAGCAGGCATAATCTGTTCCAGCCGGCTCTCACCGTTTTTATGCACGATGAGTGCCTCACCAGGCTGAAGCTCACAGATATCTTCCGACGACAGATCAAACGTCGTCTGGAGCACAGGACGCTCACTGGCAAGGGCTATAATCTCGTCATCACGATAATAGAACGCAGGACGAATCCCCCAGGGATCCCTCACAGCGAACATCTCACCAGAACCTGTCAATCCGCACATCACATAACCACCGTCGAAATGCTGCATCGTTGTCCTCAGCACATTAGCCATCTCAACGTGATTATCGATATAGTCTGTGATGTCCGTACCTGTCAATCCCTGTTCTTTGGCGATGGTATATAACCGTTCCACTTCACGGTCCAGACGGTGTCCCATCAGTTCAAGTGTGATATATGAGTCACCGTAGATACGCGGCGACTGTCCTTGCTGGGTCAGGAACTGAAAGACCTCCTCAATATTAGTCATGTTGAAGTTTCCACACAGGCAAAGGTTCTTGGCGCGCCAATTGTTACGGCGCAGGAAGGGATGCACAAACGTCAACCCACTCTTACCCGTGGTCGAGTAACGCAGATGACCCATCAACAACTCACCTGCCATCTCTTGAGTCACACGACTGAAAATCTCTGTAATAGCGTCCTTACCCTCGGCCTTCTCACGGAACATATATTCCGTACCCGGTTCCTTGGTCAGACTCACAGAAGCAATTCCCGCACCCTCCTGACCACGGTTATGCTGCTTCTCCATCATCAGATAGAGTTTGTTAAAACCGTATGCCCACGTACCGTATTTTCGTTCGTAGTAACTCTGCGGTTTCAGCAGGCGAATCATCGCCACACCACACTCATGCTTCAGTTGCTCCATGGATACAAGCTTTTATAAAGTCCATAAACAGAGGATGCGGATTCAGTACTGTCGATGAGTATTCCGGATGGAACTGCGTGCCGATATACCATTTCTTCTCAGGTATCTCCACGATCTCCACAAGGTTAGCTGCCGGGTTGATGCCAACGCACTTCATGCCATGCGCCTCATACTCGGTCTGATACCGATTGTTGAACTCATAGCGATGGCGATGACGCTCCTTGATGAGCGTCTCCTCACCATAAGCATCCCATGTGCGACTACCTTCGACAAGTTCACACTCATAGGCACCAAGACGCATCGTACCCCCCTTCTGGGTGATACTCTTCTGCTCTTCCATCATGTCAATCACATTGTGCGGTGTGTCAGGATTCATCTCTGCACTATTGGCATCCTTGTAACCAAGCACATTTCGCGCGAACTCAATGACCATCATCTGCATACCAAGACAAATGCCGAACGTCGGGATATCATGTGTACGGGTATATTCGGCAGCAATAATCTTTCCTTCGATGCCTCGCGTGCCAAACCCCGGACAGATTACAATACCATTCATCCCTTCCAACTGCTTCTCCACATTCTCTGACGTGATATGCTCACTATTGATGAAGGTAGTCTTCACTTTATAGTCATTATAGGTTCCTGCATGGGCGAGACTCTCCAGAATACTCTTATAGGCATCTTGTAAGTCATACTTACCTACGAGTCCGACACGAACCACCTTAGTGGCTTTCTTACGACGCTCAAGGAAGTTGCGCCAAGGACCAAGACCGGGTGTCGGTCCTACCTCCACCCCCATCTTCTTCAGACAGATGGAATCCAGTCCCTGATGCTGCATGTTCACCGGCACCTCATAGATGCTTGGCAGATCCTGACTCTGGATAACAGCTTCAACATCGACATTACAGAAATGAGCGACCTTGGCACGTAACTCATCGCTCAGATGATGTTCCGTTCTCAGCACCAACACTTCGGGCTGGATACCCAAGCCTTGCAACTGCTTCACACTCGTCTGCGTGGGCTTGGTCTTCAGCTCACCGGCAGCAGCCAGATAAGGCACATAGGTGAGATGCACATTGATGGCATTACGACCGAGTTCCCATCGCAACTGTCGGATGGCCTCCAAGAATGGCTGACTCTCGATATCGCCGATGGTTCCACCAATCTCTGTAATGACGAAATCCAAGTCCTGCTTCGTGGCATTCAGAAGGATGCGACGCTTGATCTCGTCGGTGATATGCGGCACCACCTGAATCGTCTTTCCCAAATAGTCACCACGCCGTTCACGTTCTATGACACTCAGATAGATACGACCTGTTGTCACACTGTTATCGCGGCTGGTCTCAATACCCGTAAAACGTTCATAGTGTCCTAAGTCCAGATCAGTCTCCATACCGTCGGCCGTCACATAGCACTCACCATGCTCGTAGGGGTTCAGTGTCCCTGGATCGATGTTGATATACGGATCGAACTTCTGAATCGTGATTTTATAGCCACGTGCCTGCAACAGTTTTCCTAACGATGCCGAGATAATTCCTTTACCTAACGACGAGGCCACGCCTCCAGTAATAAAGATGTATTTTGTTTCCATAAATCAAATGTATTTATGGACTGCAAAGATATGATAATTCTATCGAAAACCATCCGCGCAGCCGATATTTTAATTGTTAAAAATTGACCGAACTTACAATTCGTAATCTCTTTCATAACCACAACCATCTATTCGTCGTCATTTAGTTGCAAATCACATCCAGTCTGTTACAATACGTAAGTTTACTGATTCATTCTTCAACCTTTCTGTTTCTCTCTGATATGCTCCTCATACTCCGCCAACTCGCGTTCACCGATATGAGCAAGACCATAGTGTTCGTCATGCTGCGAGAAGTCGAGACCGACTTTCTCACTATAGGCCGAAACACGCATGGGGATAAGATGATCGATAAGCTTATAACCCAACCAACTCATGGCGAAGGTATAGACGAACACTATGACGATTGCCAACAGATGGAACAAGAATACCACAAAACCCTCCCACGTGCCAGCGATGAGACCTTCTTGTATGAAGATACCTGTCAGTACGGTACCGAAAATACCACCTGTACCGTGCGTCGGGAATACGTCGAGTGCATCGTCAATACTGGTGTGTGAGCGCCAGTAGACAGCAACGTTACAGATGAGCGTGATAACAAAGGCGATAAAGATACTCTGTCCCACTGTGACATAGCCTGCAGACGGTGTAATGGCCACCAATCCAACCACGCAACCTACGGCAGCACCCATGGCAGACGGTTTTCGACCACGCAGGCAGTCGAAGAATATCCACGTCATCATAGCCGTAGCCGAGGCGGTGTTTGTATTCAGGAACGCTTTGATAGCCTGTCCATCGGCATGTAGTGACGAACCGGCGTTGAAGCCGAACCATCCAAGCCACAACATCGCAGCACCTAACAACACGAAAGGAATGTTCGCCGGCTCACTCTTACGTGTCTCTGCCTTACGTCTTCCTAAGAAAATCGCACCGGCCAGTGCAGCCACACCACTGGAGGCATGCACCACGATACCACCTGCGAAGTCGACGACACCCCATTTCATAAACAATCCCTCAGGATGCCATGTCATATGTGCCAGCGGACAGTAGATGACAAAGAAAAAGAACATCATAAAGAACATATAGGCCGAGAACCTCACACGCTCAGCGAACGAGCCAGTAATCAGCGATGGCGTGATAATGGCGAACTTCATCTGAAACAAGGCGAAGAGTGCCAGTGGTATTGTTGCTCCACCCAGCACATGACCGGCCGGAGTCGTATAGACGGCTCCACCCACACCATTGAACATCAGGAATGTGAGCGGGTTGCCGATTACTCCTGCAATGTCATCGCCAAAACACAACGAGAAGCCAACGACCACCCATAGCACCGAGATCAGTCCCATGGCGATAAACGATTGGAGCATCGTCGAGATAACATTCTTCGCCCCCACCATACCACCGTAGAAGAACGACAGACCTGGCGTCATCATCAGTACAAAGATTGTAGCCGTAATCAGCCATGCCACATCTGCAGCCGAGATTACGGACCAGTCACACTCAAACGACGGCTCTCCCACCGCCAGACCCACCACGGCAATCAGCGTCATCGCCGTCATCAGGATCTTCCAACGTTTCTTAATCTTCATTTTTTGGTGTATTAAAAGTTTGCATTAAAGCCCTCCCTTCCATCATCAGTGACGGAAGGGAGGGGAATATAAGATTACGGCTGCAGCGTGAAGCCGAATACTAGATATGCTTTCTGAGAACAGGGGTTGGCAGCAATTTGTCCGAAGACTGGGATTGAGAACGAGTCTGTCACCTTGATATCTTTCGTTGCCTTCAGCGCGAGGTTGGTGACAGCGAAACCTGTTGTTCCGTAAAGCGTCGTGGCAGAAGGAACGACACCGGCCGTAGCAGTCCAGTCAACAGCAGCAAGCTTGAATGGGACATTAGCCTCCACGTAACTACTATAGGCACGCTTGCCTTCCTTGTTCACGCCGTCGTTGCCAGCAAAGTTCGTATACCATTGTAAGGAGAGCACTCCGAAGTCATAACCGACCGTTGCCTCAAACACATGGTTCGTTCCATGGGCATCGTACTTGAAATAGCGTCCTTCAGGGTCAAGTCCGGCATCGAACCAGTAGTCTGTAACACCGATCGTCAACCCTCCAGTAGTATAGCCGAATGTCAGGTCAAACTCCTTGGTGTCGGCTGGCTGAGAGAGGCCTACACTCCCCCAAGCCGAAAGTGATAAACCTTTATATTCGACACCAAGCGTTGGCTGCAACGAAACGTTACCCAAGTCTTGGCCACGCCATATATACTGACTCACCACATCCGCAGCTACTGTTGTTTCTACCTCCTGTGCATAAACGGTCGTTCCAGCGACCAAACCCAAAACAAATAATATAATCTTTTTCATATGTTTCATTCTTTAATATCCTATACTCATTTAGTTATAACAAGCTTCTCCATGTTCATAGATATCCAGTCCTTCTTCCTCGACACGAGTACCGACACGCAGACCATGTATCTTCTTGATTCCATAGAACAAAGCCACGCCACATGCAGCAGCCCAGAGATCGATGACCAAGACACCGAAGCACTCTGCTCCGAAGAATCCCCAGCCGTGACCATAGAAAGCACCATTGGTCGTTGAAAGCAGACCAGTCATCAGGGTTCCGAGAATACCACAGACACCATGAACGGAAGAAGCACCCACAGGATCGTCGATATGGAGTTTATGGTCAATGAATTCGATGGCATAGACCAGTACCACACCACAGACAAGACCGATCACAACAGCTCCCATCGGACTGACAATATCACAACCTGCCGTAATTCCAACAAGACCAGCCAGAACACCATTCAGCGTCAATGATAGCGAAGGTTTACCATACTTCAGCATCGTGACAAACATCGTAGCTACGCCACCCATGGCTGCAGCAAGGTTTGTGGTAAGGAACACATGCGAGATAGCCACACGGTTCACCTCGCCAGAGGCTGCCAACTGACTGCCTGGGTTGAATCCAAACCATCCCAGCCAGAGGATGAATACACCAAGTGCAGCCATCGTCAGGTTATGACCAGGAATAGCACGACTCTTGCCGTCCTTCGCATACTTACCGATACGGGGACCGAGAGCCAAAGCACCGATCAAAGCCAGCACACCACCCACGCTATGCACAATGGCAGAACCTGCGAAATCGTGGAACACATCACCAAAAGTGCTCATCATAAAGCTGTCGGCAGCATCGTTGCAGAGCCAGCCTCCACCCCACGTCCAGTGACCCTCAATCGGATATATGAACAGTGAAATGACGGCACTATAGATCAGATACATCGAGAATTTTGTGCGCTCGGCCATAGCACCGCTCACGATCGTGGCACTGGTAGCACAGAACACCGTCTCGAAAATCAGGAAGCCCTCTACCGGCAGATCACTTTTATAGAATGAGAGGTCGCCCCAGTTGGGCATACCGATAAAACCTGCGCCTTCGCTGCCAAACATAAAGCCAAAACCGAGGAAGAAAAACAGCAACGAGCCGAACATAAAGTCCACAAAGTTCTTCATCAAGATGTTTGCTGTGTTCTTACTACGGGTAAAACCTGCCTCGCACAGTGCGAATCCCGGCTGCATCCAGAAAACCAACATGGCAGCCAACAACATCCATACAGTATCGAGTGATAATCCTATTTCATTCATATCTCATAAGCCTCCCCTTAACCCCCTCCACTTGGAGGGGGAACCCGAACGGAGACGTGGGGTTTGTGTTTTTTGTGTTTGTGTTGTTACGCCTTCCTTTCGAAGGAGGCTAGGGTTTTTATTTCTTATCCCTTAATACGGTATCACCATGCTCACCCGTACGAATGCTCCAGGTGTCGATCATGTCGCTCACAAAGATCCGACCATCGCCGACCTCACCCGTGTGGGCAACTTTCAGGATGACATTCACCGTAGGCTCTACGAACTGGTCGCGGCAGACAATCGTCAGTGCCACACGCTCTATCACATCCGTTGAGTACTGGACGCCACGGTATATCCTTTCCTCACGGCTCTGTCCGATACCATGCACGTTATGATACTCAAACCAGTCGATGTCCGACTGTAACAACGCTTCTTTCACATCCTCAAACTTTGTCTTACGGATGATTGCTTCAATCCTTTTCATACCTTGTTACCTATTATTTGTTACACATCGAAAGCTTTCGAGTGCAAAGTTACGACATTTTGAAAGCAAAATAAACCATTTGTGATACATTTTGATATCGATAATACACAAAAGCTATCCTTTTGCATAATCCACATATCATTTGCTTTCAATTCGAAAGAAAACCACGCCCTTTATCTTACAATCTATAAGTTGAGCGCAAAATGTAGATAAAATCGTCAGCTATTCCTCTTTTTCTCTTTCAAATAGAATTACCTTTGCATCGTCAATAAGACAAAAAGAAAGATTTTCGTCGAAAAAGAAAGCAAAATGACAGAAAAGATACACTTCACCAAGATGCACGGAGCCGGGAACGACTATATCTATGTCAATACCTTATTATATAGTATCCCCGACCCCACTGCCGCAGCCATGGCCTGGAGCAACCGCCACCAAGGTATCGGCAGCGACGGACTAGTGCTGATTGGCAAGTCACCGGTACCCGAGGCCGATTTCTCCATGAGAATCTTCAATGCTGATGGTTCCGAGGCTATGATGTGTGGAAATGCCGCCCGTTGTATTGGGAAATACCTGTATGAGAGAGAGATGACATCACAGTCAGAGATTAAACTTCTCACCCCATCAGGCATCAAAACGCTCTCATTAGATATAAACGAAGAGAGAGAGGTTAAGAGCGTTACCGTCGACATGCTTAAGCCGGTGCTTCGCAACAGCAAGCAGCTGGCTGTCGGTGGTGGTGAGATGCGCGACGGTGTCGTGGGGGCCATCGACACCGAGTTCATCGGAACATTTGTCTCGATGGGCAACCCCCACTTCGTCATCTTCGTTAACGACATCAATCAGACCGATGTCGCTCATTATGGTGCTTTCCTTGAGCTCCACCCGTACTTCCCGCAGCGTTGTAACATTGAGTTCGCACAGATCTTGTCCGACGGAAGCATCCGCACAAGGGTATGGGAACGGGGTAGCGGCATCACCATGGCCTGCGGCACTGGTGCCTGCGCCACCGCCGTAGCAGCATGTCTTACCGGAAGAGCGGGTCGGAAGAGTCGTATCGTCATGGACGGAGGAACGCTCGATATCGAATGGCGTGAGAGCGACGGACACGTCTACATGACAGGACCAGCCGCATTCGTCTTCGACGGTGAGATCAACCTTCCCGAATAACAGATAACAAATACTTCAAACAACCCAAAAAGAGATGATCATAAACCAAATGGAAAAGAAAGAGCAAACAGAAACCCGGAAAGGGCTCTATCAGGCAGAATACGAACATGATGCCTGTGGCGTTGGAATGATTGTGAACATCCACGGAAGTAAGAGTCACGAACTGGTAGACAATGCGCTACGTGTGCTTGAAAACATGAGGCACCGTGGAGCGGAGATCGGAAAAGACGGTGACGGAGCAGGTATCATGTTGCAGATTCCGCATGAGTTTATCCTGCTTCAGGGAATCCCCGTACCTGAAAAAGGCAAATACGGCACAGGCCTGGTCTTCCTGCCAAAGGACGAGAAAGAACAGCGTGACATCCTCAGTGTGATGATCGAGGAGATCGAGCGCGAGGGACTACAGCTGATGCACCTGCGCAATGTACCGACAAATCCCGACTGTCTCGGTGAGGCTGCGCGCTCCACAGAACCTGTCATCAAGCAGATCTTCATCACTGGGGTGAACGACGATAAGGTCGACACCTTCGCACGCACCTTATTCATGATCCGTAAGAAGATCGAATGCCGTGTATCAAACAAAGACTTCTACATCTGCTCACTGAGCAACTCCAATATCGTCTATAAGGGTATGCTGTCGTCCATACAGGTACGTCAGTATTTCCCTGACCTGACGAACCCGTACTTCACGAGCGGACTGGCTCTGGTACACTCACGCTTCAGCACCAACACATTCCCCACATGGTCGCTGGCCCAGCCCTTCCGTCTTCTGGCACACAATGGAGAGATCAACACCATCCGCGGTAACAGAGGATGGATGCAGGCACGCGAGAGTGTCCTGAGCAGTGAGACGCTTGGCGATATCAGACAGATCTCGCCCATCATACAACCGGGCATGTCCGACTCGGCAAGCCTGGATAATGCATTGGAGTTCTTCGTCATGAGCGGTCTCTCACTGCCTCATGCCATGAGCGTCCTCGTACCGGAATCGTTCAACGACAAGAACCCGATCAGTGAAGACCTGAAAGCATTCTACGAATACCACTCCATACTTATGGAGCCATGGGACGGTCCTGCCGCCCTGCTTTTCAGCGACGGCCGCTTTGCTGGAGGTATGCTCGACCGTAATGGTCTGCGACCGGCAAGATACACCATCACGAAAAACGACACGATGGTCGTGGCCTCAGAGGTCGGTGTCATGGACTTCGACCCGACAGAGATTGCAGAGAAGGGACGACTACAACCGGGAAAGATCCTGCTTATCGACACCCAGGAAGGAAAAATCTACTACGACGGAGAAATCAAGCAGCAGCTGGCCAACGAACATCCGTACCGCCAGTGGCTGTCGACGAACCGTATTCAGCTGGAGAAGCTAAAGAGCGGTCGTCATGTCGAGAATGCCGTAGACCATCTGCTGCAAAAAGAGCAGATGTTCGGATATGGCGAGGAAGACATCGACGGAACGATTGCACCGATGGCCGTCAACGGTCAGGAGCCGACGGCCTCGATGGGTAACGACACCCCGCTTGCTGTTCTCTCCGACAAACCTCAGGTCTTCTTCAACTACTTCCGTCAACAGTTCGCGCAGGTCACGAACCCCGCCATCGACTCTATCCGTGAGGAACTGGTGATGTCGCTGACAGAATATATCGGACGTGTCGGCACGGGCATCCTGAACCCCGACGAGACCAACTGTAAGATGGTACGTCTGCCGCACCCCATCCTGAACAACACGCAACTGGACATCCTCTGTAACATCCGTTACAAAGGATTCAACACCATCAAACTGCCAATCGCCTTCACCTCCCCCGACCCTTCTAAAGGTGGGGAGAGTCTGCGGGCCGCCCTGGATCAGTTATGCAAGGATGCGGAAAAGGCCGTCGACGATGGTTACAACTATATCATCCTGACCGACCGTGAGGAAGAGATACGCAAGGCACTCCCCACCTTTGGAGAGATCGGAGGAGGCTGCATTCCCTCTCTGCTCGCCGTCTCGGCCGTGCACCATTACCTGATCTCCGTCGGCAAACGCGTTCAGACGGCATTGATCGTGGAGTCGGGTGAAATCCGTGAGACCATGCACGCCGCCCTGCTGTTGGGCTACGGTGCATCAGCACTCTGTCCTTACATGACCTTCGCCATCCTCGACGATCTTGTCAAGCGTCATAAGATACAGGAGGATTACGAGACTGCTGAGAAGAACTATATCAAGGCCGTCAAGAAGGGACTCTTCAAGATCATGGCCAAGATGGGCATCTCTACCATCCGTAGCTATCGTGGTGCAAAGATCTTCGAAAGCATCGGACTGAGCGAGAATCTGCTCAAGACCTACTTTGGCACAGAAGTCAGCACCATCGGTGGCATTGGTCTGGAGAAGATCGCACAGGACGCCATCGCCATGCACGACAAGGCGATCTCCGCCGACAGTAGCAGCGAGAAGTTCCTGCCTAACCTCGGACAGTTCCATTGGCGTAAGGATGGTATCCGACATGCCTGGAACCCGGAGACGATCGCTACATTACAATTGGCCTGCCGTACCGGTTCTTACGAGAAATTCAAGGAATACTCCAAGCTCGTCGACCAGAAAGAGGATCCTATCTTCATTCGCGACTTCCTCAAGCTCAAGAGCGGAAACAAGAAGAGCATTTCCATCGACGAGGTGGAGCCCGTCGAAGAGATTGTCAAGCACTTTGTAGCAGGTGCCATGTCGTTTGGCGCCCTCTCAAAAGAGGCTCACGAGGCCATCTGTCTGGCCATGAACAAGCTGGGCGCCCGTAGTAATACGGGTGAGGGCGGCGAGGATTCCGAGCGCTTCCATACCGAGGTCGACGGCATCAGCCTCAGCAGTAAGACCAAGCAGGTGGCCAGCGGTCGTTTTGGTGTGACCGTTGAATATCTGGTAAATGCCGAAGAGATCCAGATCAAGGTGGCACAAGGTGCCAAGCCCGGTGAAGGCGGACAGCTGCCTGGCTTCAAGGTGAACGAGGTCATTGCCAAGACGCGTCATAGCATCCCAGGCATCTCACTCATCTCGCCCCCACCTCATCACGATATCTATTCCATCGAGGATCTGGCCCAACTGATCTTCGACCTGAAGAATGTCAACCCGAAGGCCACCGTCAGCGTGAAGCTGGTGGCTGAGAGTGGCGTAGGCACGATTGCCGCAGGTGTCGCCAAGGCGAAAGCCGACCTCATCGTCATCTCGGGTGCCGAAGGTGGAACAGGCGCAAGTCCTGCCAGCAGCATGCGCTTTGCGGGAATCTCACCGGAGATCGGTCTCAGTGAGACCCAGCAGACACTGGTTCGGAACGGACTGCGTGGCGGTGTGCGTCTGCAGGTTGACGGACAGATCAAGACCGGTCGCGACATTATCCTGATGGCACTCCTCGGTGCCGAGGAGTTCGGCTTCGGAACTGCGGCCTTGATCGTTCTGGGCTGTGTCATGATGCGTAAATGTAACCTCAACACCTGTCCGATGGGTGTCGCCACTCAGAACCCAGAGTTACGTAAGCATTTCCTCGGCAGATATGAGCATCTCGTGAACTACTTCACGTTCCTCGCTCAGGAGGTGCGCGAGTACCTCGCCGAGATGGGCTACAAGAGACTGACCGACATTGTCGGTCATACGGAACTGATTGAGACCGAGTCCTCTGTACTCGACTTCAGCCGATTGTTGAATCAGACAGAAGGTACGCTCCACTTCACTGGCGATGTGCACAAGCCGTCGGTACCTCTGGGCATGCAAGGCACAACCCTCGACCAGCAGATCATCCAAGCCGCCCAACGAGCCATCGACCAGCAGGACGAGGTGAACCTCGACTACGCCATCAAGAATACCGACCGCGCCGTCGGTGCCATGCTCTCAGGCTCCATCGCTCTGAAGTACGGTCTTGCCGGTCTACCCGACAACACCGTCAATGTGAAGTTCAAGGGCTCCGCAGGTCAGTCTTTCGGTGCCTTCCTGTCTCATGGTGTCAGCTTCAAGCTGGAGGGCGAGACCAACGACTACTTCGCAAAAGGTCTCAGTGGCGGTCGCATCGCTATCCTTCCGCCGGTACGTTCCAACTTCAATGCAGAAGATAATATCATCGCAGGTAACACAGGTCTTTATGGAGCCACCTCCGGTGAACTCTATATCAACGGAAAAGTCGGTGAGCGTTTCGGTGTGCGTAACTCCGGTGCTATCGCCGTGCTCGAAGGTGCAGGCGACCACTGCTGTGAGTACATGACAGGCGGCCGGGTGGTCGTCCTCGGTGAGACCGGACGTAACTTCGCCGCAGGTATGTCGGGTGGTGTCGCCTATGTCTGGGACAAGAACCACAACTTCGACTACTTCTGTAATATGGATATGGTAGAGATCAACCTCGTCGAGGAGAGTCAGTACCGCAAGGAACTGCACGAGCTCATCCGCCAGCACTACCTCTATACAGGCTCTAAGCTGGCCCGTACGATGCTCGACGACTGGAACCGCTATGTCGAGGACTTCATCCAAGTAGTCCCCATCGAATACAAGCGTGTGCTCCACGAAGAGCAGATGAACAAGTTGAAACAGAAGATTGCAGACATGCAGCGCGACTATTAAACTTCAAACAGAAAGAGACAATGGGAAATCCAAAAGCATTTTTAGAGATACACCGGCAGGAAGCCGGCTACCGTCCTATCCAAGATAGGATCCACGATTTCAGTGAGGTCGAACAGACACTCAACACCAAAGAGCGCAGAGCACAGGCATCACGCTGCATGGACTGCGGCGTTCCCTTCTGCCACTGGGCTTGTCCGTTAGGCAATAAACCGCCTGAATGGAACGATGCCCTATATAAAGGCGACTGGGAATTGGCCTACCGTCTGCTCAACGCCACAAACCCGTTCCCAGAGTTCACCGGACGTATCTGTCCTGCCCTCTGCGAGAAGGCATGCGTGCTGAACCTGATCGAGCATGAGCCGACCACCAACCGTGAAGACGAGTGTGCCATCACCGAGACGGCTTTCCGTGAGGGCTACGTCAGTGTTCATCATCCCCTTCGCAATGGTAAGAAGGTGGCCGTGGTAGGAGCAGGGCCTGCCGGTCTTGCTGCCGCCAACGATCTGAACCACATGGGTTATCAGGTCACGGTCTTTGAAAAAGCCGAAGCCGCCGGCGGTCTTCTCCGCTACGGCATCCCGAACTTCAAACTCAACAAGGCGGTCATCGATCGTCGTCTGCGACTGCTTGAGGAGGAGGGCATCGAGTTCCGTTACGGCGAGGAGATGACCAGCGAGTCGCTTGTCAACGGTCTTGCCGGTTACGATGCTGTCGTCATCGCCACAGGCACACCGACAGCCCGCGACCTGAATATCCCCGGTCGCGACCTGAAGGGCGTACACTTTGCCCTTGAGTTGCTCGCCCAACAGAACAGGGTGCTCGCCGGCATGGAGTTCTCCAAGGAGGAGCGTATCACGGCCAAGGGCAAGGATGTCCTCGTCATCGGTGGTGGTGATACCGGCAGCGACTGTATCGGAACGGCACACCGCCAAGGTTGTAAGAGCGTCACTCAGATCGAGATCATGCCGAAGCCCGTCGAAGGACCCGTCGATCCGAAGAATCCCTGGCCCGGCTTCCCCCGTACGTTGAAGACCACCTCCAGTCACGAGGAGGGCTGTGTACGTCGCTGGAACATCAACTCTCTGGAGTTCCTCGGGAAAGACGGTAAACTCACGGGAGTACGCGTCCAGGAGATCGACTGGAAGCCCAACCCCGACGGCGGTCGTCCCATCATGGTCGAGAAAGGTAAGCCCGAGATCATCAAGGCCGAGCTCGTGCTACTGGCCATGGGATTCCTGAAGCCCGACCATCCGCAATATGCGGAGAACGTCTTCGTATGCGGCGATGCCGCCAATGGCGCCAGCCTCGTTGTCCGCGCCATGGCCAGTGGCAAGCAGACCGCCGCAAAAGTCAACACTTATCTGTCAACAAAGTAACACAAACCAAATCATAGAAAGGAAAGATTATGGAAGCATTAAGATTTCAGATGGTCGGCGAGGCTTTCGCAAAGAAGCCCCTCGACGTAAAGGCACCGAGTGAGAGACCTTATGAGTATTTCGGAAAGAAGGTCTTCAACCGTGAGAAGATGTACAAGTACCTGCCGAAGGACGTCTACGAGAAGATGATCGACGTCATCGACAACGGCGCGCGCCTGGAGCGTAATATCGCCGATGCCGTGGCAACAGGTATGATGCAGTGGGCCAAGGAGAACGGCGTGACCCACTATACCCACTGGTTCCAGCCGTTGACCGAGGGCACGGCCGAGAAGCACGACTCATTCATCGAGCACGATGGTAAGGGCGGTATGATCGAGGAGTTCTCCGGCAAGCTGCTCGTTCAGCAGGAGCCCGACGCCTCATCGTTCCCTTCTGGTGGTATCCGTGCCACCTTTGAGGCACGTGGCTATTCTGCCTGGGATCCCACATCACCGGTGTTCATCATCGACGACACCCTGTGTATTCCTACGATCTTCATCTCTTATACAGGTGAGGCCCTCGACTACAAGGCTCCGTTGTTACGTGCCCTAAAGGCCGTCAACGTTGCCGCCACCAACGTCTGCCATTATTTCGACACGGCCGTGAAGAAGGTCACCTCCAACCTCGGTTGGGAGCAGGAGTATTTCCTGGTCGACGAAGGCCTCTACGCCGCACGTCCCGACCTGCTGCTCACCGGTCGCACGCTGATGGGTCACGACTCAGCCAAGAACCAGCAGATGGACGACCACTACTTCGGCTCTATCCCCGAGCGTGTGGCTGCCTTCATGAAGGATCTTGAGATCCAGGCCCTGGAACTCGGCATCCCTTGTAAGACTCGTCACAACGAGGTTGCACCCAACCAGTTCGAGGTGGCTCCTATCTTCGAGGAGACCAATCTGGCCGTCGACCATAACATGCTGCTGATGTCGCTGATGAAGCGTGTGGCCCGCAAGCACGGCTTCCGCGCCCTGCTCCACGAGAAGCCCTTCGCAGGCATCAACGGTTCCGGTAAACACAACAACTGG
>Ga0265299_10000757_pt1 | contig 39263 bp, 29 predicted proteins | sample AusTroGonzalo_MG_4_FD_193485 | JGI IMG/M metagenome (GOLD analysis project Ga0265299, IMG submission 193485) | Bovine rumen microbial communities from tropical cattle in Woodstock, Queensland, Australia - Gonzalo_02 | ecosystem: Host-associated > Mammals > Digestive system > Stomach > Rumen ...
CTTCTGAGCCTCGGCATCAAGCGATGTTGCTACGTAGACGGAAGAATGCTGTGGTTCCTGACAGGCTGGATAGACCCAGAAGTCCCAGTGATTCATGACATCCTTGCCGAAATAGGTATAGAGAGTCAGTTTCGTTGGCGCCTTGATGGAGTCGAGCTTCCATTCCACCACCCCAATCTGCGTATTCTTGCCAAGATGTATACCATTGTTCTTAAACGAACCCTGACGCCACACATGCTTTGACTCATCCATGATAGAGAAGCGAACCGAAGACGGAGCGATGTCGGCCCATAAGGCATTATACGCCTCTAAAGGAACATGAAGCGTCTCTTGATTGGTATAGACAAAGCGAGGGAAGCGAGCCAGCAGTACGAAGGGTGAGCAGAACTGCCGCCATTCCTCTGCGCTACAATATCCCTTTTCCTTCCAATGCACATTCAGCGGACCTACGAGTGCTGTTCCCTGTCCGCTGTAGTCATTGATTCCCAGCAACTGAAAACCAGCATAATCCTTTGTTCTCAGATTGCGTTCTATCTCATACTTATAGCAAAGCGTCTGCAGTTTTCCGCTGGCCATGAGGAACTTCTCACTCATACTCTCCATGCCATTGTCGCGCAACAGGTCGCGGAATATCTCAAAGTTGCGAGGCCGATAGACACCCGTATACTGAGAAATCTCCTTGAAGTCGGGGAAGGCACACCATTGTCCCTGCTCATGCGCAATGATTGGCGACTGATTATCGCTCTCACCCTTATAGTTTCGAGGATGCAGAATACCATCGTAGTAGTCATCCACCGACTGAGGCGCCTTATTATCCCAGTCCAATCCGCGGGCACCGCCTTTCACATGATACTCCGACTCATTGTCCCAGGCCCAGCCGCCGCCAACGCTGGCACCACAATACACCTTCGTGGGATCATACTCATGCATCTGTTTCACCCAGTCATTGCAATAGTTCACCCAGTCGCCTGCCGGCTCATTGCCTGCTGCCATCATGACAAACGAAGGATGATGACCGTATTCATCAACGATACGTTTCGACTCCTCCAGCAGATACTTGTCAATTTCCTGTCCTCTGCGCAACTTCACCCCATGATTAGGCCACGAAGGACCCTCAGGTTGCAGATAGATACCCACACGATCAGCGGCAAAGAAAGCAGCCTCTGGTGGACAGTAGCTATGGAAGCGCACGTGGTTCAGCCCATACTCCTTGCATTTCTGGAACACACGCATCCACGCGTCCTCATCTGTTGGAGGATAGCCCGTCTCTGGGAAACAGCAGTTCTCCACCGTTCCTCGTAAGAATAGCGGGCACTCATTGATATACATCTGTCGCCCCTTGATGCTAATAGTCCTGAACCCCACCAGCGTTTCGAACACATCCTCACCAGCCGAGATGGTCAAGTGATAAAGATTAGGGTGATGTTCATCCCACATTTTGATGTAGCGCCCCAAGGGAAATTCTGTTGTCATCTTGTTTCCGATAGCCTCCATGGCACGAGTTACCAACACCTTGCCAGGCTTTCCTCCAGAGTATTCACGCAATGTGCAATGCAAGTCGTAATCATAAAGCGGAAACAGTTTGATGCCATCGACATGGTTTTCCAGCATCACGGTGATGCGTCCCATACGCTCTAGTTTCTTCGATCCCTTTATCAATCTACCTCCAACCTGCCTGTCGGGCAGAGGCACCAACACGCTGTCCACAGAGACATTAAAGCCCTTGATATTCAGCTTCTTCCATTGGGCCTGCAATTCTATGCGCCCCGTGATACCATTCCAGTTGCCCTGCGTCTGGTCGGTCACGCTATGCGAATCCTGCCCCACACACACGTTCTCGATACCATTATATACACACACGACAATCTCGTTGCGCGCGCCTTTCTTGATATAACGCGTGACATCAAAGCGATGAGGTGTAGAGAGCGACATCTGATGTCCCACATTATGTCCGTTCACATAGACAGTAGTCTCGATATGCGGACGCTCCAGGAAAAGCGTGATGCGCTGGTCATCCCAATCATTGGGGATATAGACAGAACGCTTATACCACGCATGTCCCACATAGTGCTTCGATGGTGTAAGAAAGAACGGGAACTTCATCTGTCCCTTCAGGCGATAGCGCTCCATATAAGGATTAAAGTAGTAACTCGAATCATAAAGCGACCCCGTCCACTTGGTATGCACATCCACATCATCTCCCTTTTCGTTGGTCAGCATCGAGCCAGGCAGTTCCACAAAACCGTCATAATGAGCAGTTTCGCCCATGCCAAACTCCCACATGCCAGAGAGGTCCAATACCTTCTGCGACATAGCAGCCATCAAGCCTGCCATGAGAAACATCAAAGAAATCGATAGTCGCTTCATAGTCCTTCGTTTGTCAGTTCCACATTGATTAACCGTTCCCCAGGAGTTTTGTCAGCCTCGCGAGGCAGATAGATGGGGGCACCCTTCTGCAAAGGCAGGATACGCAACTCCAGTTCCTGGCATTCCTCAGGCAGACGCCACAAGCCATAGAGCATGGGACGACCATACTGGAATTGATCTGCCACCAACTTACCATTGGCATACAGACGTGCACAATCACCTTGATAGGATATCCTTATGAGCTGAGAGTTGAGAGTTGAGAATTGAGAGTGTGCTTCCGCATGAGGCAATTTGATGCGATAGACGGCGGCCTGTTCGAAGTCCTCGTCGGTAGGCTCCTCAGCCACCTTCTGCTTGCCCATCGTTATCTGGCGTAATGAACTTGCCTCCTTCACCTTCTCGGCAGCCAACTTTTCAGTTTTCACATTCTGCTCATCACGCAAGAACAGACGCTCTGCCTCCTGCTGCGTCAGCAGATAGATGTTCTGACATACAGGCTTAGTGAGACCCTTTGCCTTGACGTTCTTCAGCGTCTTCCCACTTTGCAAGCAAATTGTTGTGGGAATACCCTCTATCTGCATCATATAAATCTTTCCATCGCGCTGAGCCACTAACTGGGCTGTGGCATAACGAATCCCATCGATATTCACAGGGAAGATGGCGATGCAACCAGCAGGAACAGTTATCTTGGGCAGTTTCACGCCACAGGCCTCGAGCGCCACACTTTTCTCTGAGAGATTCTGCAGACGCTCGTAGTTATTCACGAAGATAAAACCAGAGCCATCCTTTGAGCGGATAGCCCAGCGCAACTGTTCATCATCGCCCTTTTTGATGTCCTGTGGTGCTGGGAACGAAGCCTCCATCTCAGCCAGCTTTTCGCCCCAGTCGTGCATAAACAAATGGAGCGGTCGCAAGAGATAGTAGTGCGCATTCTTCTGTCCAAACTCGCCTAAAGGCGCCTGGAAGTCGTAGTTCTTCACAGGCATATCATTATAGTTCGTGCCCAGCGTGCGCTGGTTCTCGTTCAGATACGTCTTGCCTTCAGGGTTCGTGCCACCATGATACATGTAATAGCCCAGGAGGTTACTGCCAGAGCCCAACTTAACAACAGCCATTGAGTAGGCGTCCTTCGGATAGAGATAAGGTCGGCGATGATAGGCCTGCATCATGCCGCCACCCAGTTCGCAAGTAAAGTAAGGATAATCCTCATCCCCCTTGCTCACCTTAGCCATCTGATCGCCAAGTTGCTCCGTAGCAATGGCAGTACTAGAACGAAACGCTTTGAAGTTGAACGCCTTGTAATAGTTGCCGTCTGTCTCGCCCAGCGTACGGTCCCAGAAGCCGTCAGCATAGTCGCCATAAAGAGGCAGCATCTCACCAAAAGGCACAGGTGTGGCCAACTCAGGCCAACCCGTACGGGTATAGAACGGCAGGTCGAAGCCAATCTTCTGGGCGATACGTTTCAAGTCCATCAGATACTCACCGCGTCCTCTGTATTCATTGTCAAACTGAGCCGCGATGACAGGACCGCCGTCCTTCCACTGCAGGCCTTGCACCTGCGAAAAGATTTGGCGATAGAGTTTCTCCACATAACTCAGGAACACAGGATTCCTGTCTCTCATGCGACAGCCCTTGGAGAACATCCAATCAGGGATCCCGCCATTGCGCACCTCCCCATGACAGAACGGCCCCAGTCGCAGCACCACAGGCACATCCTCGTCCCTGCATATTTCCAAGAAGCGACGCAGGTCTCGCTGACCGTCCCAACGGAAGATACCCTCTTCCTCCTCCACATGGTTCCAGAATACATAGGTGGCAATCATCGTCACCCCACCCTCTTTCATCTTGCGCACCTCCTGCTGCCATTCGTTGGCAGGGATACGCGAATAGTGCACCTCGCCCATCACAGGCACGATGCGACGTCCATCCATCATCAGACTATGCTTGTCCCATGTCACGAGAGGATGCATGGCCTCGTCCACCTGGTCGGCGATTTGCTTCATACCTTTTATGGAAGGATGTCCAGCCATCTTGTCGATGCCTTTCAACTCAATACATTTCACGCCATAGTGTTGGCAGATGAGTTTTGAAGATTCTGTCACCTCCTGACTCAACCCATCGTTCAGCAAGAAGTAGATGTCCGACTGCGCATAGTGTTCTTTCATCCATGCCAGCATATACGCCATAGCAGGGCGGAAGCTCCACAGGTCGTCCTTCGTGATGTTCTCGTACTTGAACTCGCCAATAGGCGCATGAGCCCAACTGTCATTCGTAGCACCAAAGATAAAGATGATATCAGGATTGCCGCCCAGATTGTCCATGCGCTTCGTAAACGAGCGGTCGCTGTAATCCTCCTTATTATAACCCGTATTACAGATGGTCGACCCGCTATACGAGTTATTCATCAGCAACTCCCAGCCCTTGCGCTCGATGAGTTGCGCCCACCACGTCTGCTCCACGCGGTTCACATCCGTCTGGTTAGGATTATTCCGTTTGAAATACCAGATGGCATTACCCTTAGGTATAGCACCTTCAAACGTGGAATACGAGTCGCCCAGCACGGCGACTTTCTTATTTTGTGCGCCTACCACAAGGCACATCAACAACAATATCGGTAATAAAAACAGCTTTCTCATGCTCTCTTATGATTGATGTCCATTGATTTCACTTCTGCAAAATAACGTTCTGCCTTCTCATGATCGCCCATGCCTTCATAGCCTAAAGCCAGCATATATAAACAATGTATGCGGTTCTTCACATCGAGCGAATCCTCCCATATCAACAAATCGGGCAGCGATACTGCAAAATAATCCATTGTCTGTTTCTCAAAGATGTGCTGCTTGCCATAGTTAATGAGCTTATAACAGAGGCCGTTGGCTTTCGCATCATCACCCAACTTGCGATACGCTAAGGCCGCATAGAATATTTTCTCGGGCTTAGCATCATTATAGTACATCGCTGGAGCAGGTTCCTGAGGACCCTTGGTGGCTTCAGTCCAACACTCACGGGCCTTTTCCTTCTGCCCCATCGCATCGTAGGCGACGCCAAGATAATAATAGAAGTCGTTCTCCTGGGCACCATAGAGTTTGCCCTCGCCCAGATGAGGAGGATACTCCAAGCATTCCTGGAGCAACGAAATGGCCTCTTCATAGTTCTTCTTATCAAGCGCTTTCTTCGCTAACTCCACCCTGCAGAACTGATATTGCGCAGGCACCTTGCCTTCGCCACCTTCCCAAGGATGGAACTGATGGGCATCGAGTTTTTCCTGGGCTTCCTCATAGCGTCCCAACTGATTGAGCAACGTAATCTCTTCGAGCACAAGGTCATCGCGCTTCGCAATGAGTTGTGGATATTGCTGCAGGAAGTCCAGACGCTGCTGATGCGGCTTCTGCAGACGCTTATAGAGTTGGTCGAGTTCCATCAACACGCGACTGTCTGTCTCGTCCAGATGGAAGGCCTTCTCCATATACTCAAGAGCCTCCTCATGACGATTCTGCTTATTAAAGCGTGCCAAAGCGAGGTTACGCCAAACAGTGGGGAACGACGGGTCGATCTTGGCCGAGAGTTCCCAGTTCTCAATGGCAAGGTCATACTGACGCTTGTCATAATAGAGACAACCCAAATAGTAAGGAGCCTTGGCACCCTGCGGATTCTTTGCCTTTGCAGCCTCCAGCGCCAGCACATCCTCTAAGCGGTTGGGGAAGCAACAGTAGGAATCAGCCTGCTCGGCTTCCTCATAACGACCTAAGTAATAATAGGTCATCGGACTCACAGCATCCTCGCTGATAGCAATATCCCAGATGGCACGAGCCTCGTCATAAAGACCTGCAGCGACATAGTCAAGTGCCAGTTCGTCATAATTCTGACTGCTCTTTCGCATCAAATCCTTCAACGTATCGATGCCTGTCAGCAGATACTTCTCATAGCGACAGCCATAATTAAAGTGGTCTAACAGCAGACTCTCCTCAATCCACGCCGATGCCTCGTCCTTTCTATCCAGCAAGCGAAGGACAGCAGCCTTTAATGCACGTGCCTTGTGGTTGCAACTGTTGAAGATGAGACAGCGGTTCAGTTCATCGAGCGCATCCTCATAGCGACCTTGCGCCGTACTGATGCATGCAGCCTCGAAATAACCGGCATCTGCCCATGCCTTATTCCATGTGGATTTCCAGAACAACTCGTAAGCTTCGCTTAATTGAGAATTGAGAGTTGAGAATTGAGAGATATTCGCCACCCCTTGAAATTTTAATGCAAGGGCGAGGTTGAAGATAGGCTCACCATCGTATGGATTAGGATTACGTTTCTTCCACAGAGAAACGGCCTTTCTCAAATAACGTTCGGCCTTATCGAAACGTCCACGACGCAGATACCACAAGCCCGTCTGGTTCAGACAGCGCACATCATTGGGGTCACGACGCAGAGCCTCCTCGTAATAATCGAGAGCGCTCCATGTAGCATGACGATACTGTTCCAAATGCAGGCCCGTCAGATACAGTTGGTCGTTGGTCTTCGTATTCTCTGGCGATAACGCAGCCTCGGCTGCATCAGGAATCGGACGGATTTCATCGGGTTCAGCTTGCCAGATGAGAGATGAACGATGAGAGATATGATTAGTCTTGGTTATTGAAAGCATTAAGTCGTTCAGCGTAGTGCCTTTGACGTCAACCGCCTGTTCAAAGACCTCCTCAGGTGACAACGTCACCACCTGATTAAAATACTCCTCACCTTTCTTATCGCGAAGCACGATGCGTACCTCTTGTTTCGATGTTGCGAGTACCTTGAAATGCCCACCCTCATCAATATTCAGGATAAAGTCCTTGCTTGCCTGTTTCACCACACCCAACTCGCGATACGGCATGAAGTACTGCACGAACTGCTTCTCCTCGTAGGGCATTAGCCACGTGAAGTCAGGCTGGTTCTCAGTATAGACACCTGCCATCAGTTCAATGTAAGGACGGAAACCTTCTCGGACTGTTCCGATGGGCAAACCATCGGAAGCGGTACCCATCGCCTTATCCGTCAAGTTTCGATCCCACGCGCGTCCGAAGTCACCATTACCCCAGGTCCATTGCTTTTTGCCTGGTGAGAAGTGATGGCTGGCCACATGCAACATGCCACCCTTGCTGTCGTTCTCATAGCCACCCTCGAAGTCGTACTTCGAATTGACAGCCATATATGAAGTAGGCACGTAGATATTCTTATAGTTCGAGATATCCACGCCTGCCGAATAGTCCATTTTGTAATAGGTGCCCGTAGCGATGGGGAAGCTCGACACAGCTCGCTTGCCATGATCAAACACCGCATTCACATCAGGTGGAAATACGCTCTGATACTCGTCGTTCACTTCTACGGCTGGGTTCGCCCACCACAGGAAAGTCTGAGGCAGCGGCGTACGATTCGACACCCTTCCCTGAATCTCCAAGTAGGCACAGCCTGGTCTCAGTGTAAAGCCTGCGGCACCCTTCTGGTGAAACATCCGTTCCATCTCGTTCACCCAGACAGTCACACTACCGTCCTCGTTCTCCACGATGTCGCAATCTACAGGCGAATAGGTCGATGGTCTGTGGTGCTGAGGCCAGTTGAACTCAATTCCCCCACTAATCCAAGGACCTGCCAAACCCACCAAAGCAGGCTTGATGACGTGGTTATAATACACGAAATGGCGCTGCTTGATCTTATCGTACGCCATCTGGATGCGTCCGCCCAGTTCAGGCATCACCATCACCATGATATATTCGTTCTCAAGGAACACCACATTCCATTCGTGGGGTGTAGGCTCATCGGCTATCGACTCAATGACGGGGTAAGGATACACCACACCGCTTGAGCCCTGATACACACGTTTCTCCAAAAAGATCGGGTTCTTCTCTGCCTTCCCGATTTCATACGTTGGTATGGTTACCAACTCTCTCCAAGCTTTTACCATTGTTATTTTTAGTAGTAAGTAGTTTATTTCACAAGTTCTTTCTCAAGTTCTTCCAATGACTTTCCTTTTGTTTCTGGACAACAGCTCCATAGGAACACGAAGGCACAGATACAGATTCCGCTGTAGATCCAGAACGTGCCGTAACTGCCCAGCGATGCGTTCATCGATGGGAATGAGAAAGTGAGCGTGCAACAGCCCACCCACAGGGCAAACGTACACGTTGCCATTGCCACACCACGGATGCGATTAGGGAAAATCTCAGCCAGTAGCGTCCACGTAACAGGTCCCAGTGTCATCGCATAGACAGAGATGGCCGTAACCACCAGCACCACCATCATCACACCTTTCACCTCGAAGAAATAACAGGTGCCCAGCGTCAGATATATCAATCCCAAGCCACCTGCACCAATGAGCATCAGCGTACGACGTCCCCACTTCTCGATGGTATAGAGCGCCACAAACGTAAACGCCACATTGGCAATGCCAGTGATGACGATATCGATAAACATGCCGTCCACATCATAACCAGCCCCCGTGAATATCTCCTGCGCATAGTTAAAGATAACGTTCGTGCCACACCATTGTTGGAATACGGCGATGATTAATCCAAGCAAAAACACCCGTGAGTACTTGCTTTGCAACAAATCCTTCAGTCCTGTCTTTTCTACAATATGTTGCGACTGAGTCTCCGCTTTCATTTTCAGGTAAATTGGTGATTCGGGAATAAAGAAACTCATCACCAAGAACAGCGCCGCTGGCACCGTCTCTGCCCAGAACATCCAGCGCCAACCCCACTCCACGTTCCAAATCATGTTGTCCGCCAGACTGGTGTCACGCGCCAACAACATGTTTACTATTTGTGCCCCAAGAATACCAAGTACGATGGTCATCTGGTTCAGACTTACCAGTCGTCCACGAATATGCGCAGGACTCACCTCTGCAATATACATCGACGAGAGAGCCGAAGCCACACCAATGCCCACGCCACCTATGAAGCGGGCGATATTAAACAAAGAAAAATCATTGAAAAGACCTGTGCCGATGGCCGACACCGTGAATAATACTGCTGCCGTTGTCAACAGAGGCTTGCGTCCATAGCGGTCGGCAGCAGCTCCAGCCACCATAGATCCCACCAGACAACCCACCAAGGCCGTCGACATCGCAATGCCTTGCATCACTGGTGAATCGGCAATACCAAAGAAGAGTTCATAAAAGGGCTTTGCACCACCAATCACCACCCAGTCATAGCCAAAGAGCAAGCCACCCATGGCCGACACAGAACAGATAAAATAGACAAAAGATATGCTATTTTTTTGCATCGTAAAATTAAGTTTTAAGTTTTACAGTGCAAAGATAGCACATCTTTTCGAATTATCCTAACAATTAGTACATAAAATCAACTCATAACACATCTTCTTACCTCATCACCTTCTTTCCGTTCTGGATATACACCCCACGCTAGGGCTCGCCTTGGATGCAACGGCCCTGGAGGTCGGAAATCTGAGATGCAGTTGTTTCTGCATTTTATACACGAAGAAAAACTTACTACTACGCGTAGCAGTAAATACTAGTACACGTAGTAGTAATTTTAATAGTCCAAAGCATGGAAAGGCCGACTATTTTTGCTTACCTCCAAAGCGACACTGGTACTGAATCATCTTGTCAATGAAATCATCGACAAGTTTCCAGTTGCCCTCGTGCACCACCGCATTCAGGCGGTCGAACACCTCACTGATATACTTCTGATGCTCGTCATCGACAGAAGACGGGAGACGATCGGTGGGAGCATACCAAGTGGCATGCTTTCCCTGCACATGCGGAAAGATGCGCAGCGTCTGACCACTATGCAACTCCTCCATCAGCATACGACCGCGCCCATCGCCCAAAGCCATAGGTTCCTGAGCCCAGTCATCATAGAAGAAGATGAGGCCCGTGAACACCTGCTCGGCACTAAACCCAGCATGGCGGGGCTCAGCGTAGAGCAAGGTGGTCAGTCTTGTGGCATAGAGCTTGAGCGGATAGATGCGCCCCTCGCCGTCGTTGAGCAGTAAGCGACAGAAATGAGCAGCCTGCTGCTGAGGCAACACCCTCGGCTTGGCATCCACTGAGACATGGAGCAAGAAAAATGAAAAAATGATTAGAAGTGTTCTCATCAGATGCTTTCTACGAATTTAACAAGCGCGTGGCGGTCCTCCTTGGGCAACTTATAGAATTTCTCAGCGGCACGATAGCCTTGCGACTGCTTAGAATAGCCGTGCCACATGATAGCCTCGGTGACCGTGCGAGCACGGCAGTCGTGCAAGCGATCGTCGGCACCCGTGAGGCGGCGACTCAAACCACGACCCCAGAGCGGTGTGGTGCGACACCAGCCCGTGCGGATGTCGTTCTCCATGAACAGGCGATGCTGCACCATATCCGTATAGGGCCAGATGGTCTGGTTAGGATACTTAGGCAGCAGTTTGGTGTAGTCGCCATCCTTAGCCAATCCGTTGGCATCGGCATAAGCCTTCGTGGCAGCATCCACCCACATATTGTCCGAGCCCGTTGTCCACGACGGACGATGACACTGGGCACAGCCAATCTCAGAGAACAACTGCTTGCCGCGCTGCACCTGCGGGTCGTTCAGATTGCGTGCAGCAGGCACAGCCAAGCCACGATGCCATACCATGAACTGATAGTACTGCTTGTCGCTCATCTCGTCCTTACCATTATAGGGTGCGCCCTCGAAGAGATACTTGTCGAAAGTAGATTTCTTGGCCACACTCGAGCACGACAGAATCTCGTTGACACGAGTCTTGATGCCCTCGTCAGTACCGTCGGCATAGTAAGGATACAGCGGACTCAAGGGCGAAGAACCGTGCGACTTGATATAACTGATGACCTCTGGGTCTTCGCTCATGGCCTTGGCCCAAGCGGGAGTGGTATAGAGGAAATGACGGTCAGAGCGCGTCACGTTGGTGATGTTCCACACGGCATTCGAACCAGCACCATCCTGCAGCGAGCCACGCGTCATCGCATAGGTGAAACGCTTCAAGGGACCATGATCGCCATGAAACGAACCCGTGTTGTTGTAGGCAGCCGAATAGTAGGCCGAGGCCTTGAAAGTGCCAGCCGCCTTGTCCCACATGTTGGGGTTCATATCCACGAAGCGCGCCTCCGAGGCCCATTGTTTCTCGATATCCTCGTCAGTGATGGCATCGAGCAGACCCGTGCCATAGATGCCGATGGTCGACTCCAGACGCACCTCATAGTCAGAGGGCTTGGGACTGGTGTTGAAGGCCGATGTGGGGATGGTTACCTCAGGATAGATGAGCGCATACTGCTCGCCATCGGGGAAGGTCATGGGCAGTCCGCTGGGCATCGCCTCTACGTTCTTCCACTGAATCTGAATCTGGTTCTCGTCGATAGGCGCCTTGAAGGGCTGCATGGCCTGTGTCTGAGGCATGCCCGTCACCTCACTGATATAGCCCGAAGCCTCGGTAGTGTAGCGCACACCATCAGACGTAAAAGCTTCCTGCGGATGATAGATGACCAGCAGATAACCATTGCCCACGGTGTTGGCGCGATACTCCGTCTGACGCTTGCCGTGACCATAACTGGGATGACAGTGGAAACAACTGCTGCGCACCCAAGCAGGACCAAGACCCTTACGAGGTGCCTGGTCGATGGTGTAGAGATGCTCGAAGAAATCCTCACCCACATTAAAGTCCTCCTCCATGCCGCTGATGCTGGCCAAGGCAGGCGCAGGCGACGAATAGCTGGCCTTTTCCGTTGTTCCCAACTCGCCGCCAGGAAACCATTCCTCGGCCGAAAAATTACCCGTGGCCTGGCCGAAAACATGCTCATCAGGTGTCAGTTTACCAAGGTCTTCGACAGTGGCACTGTCTTCATCGGAACATGCTGACAGCAAGGGTGCTGCCAGCATGGTCACGATGGTTAGTCGTGATAGTTTGTTCATATGTTTTTTCTAATTGTTTATTCCTCAGATGTTGATTCCCAGTTGGTGGGGTCGTCGAAGTTTTTGTTCCAGATGACGCTGCAATACTTCACGAAGGGCGACGGCATGGCACCAATCTTGTTGATGGCGCTGTTGAAGGCACCCTCCATCTCGTCATTCACATTGCTCATTCCCACACCAGCAAAGAAACTGTGGAAACTACCCTGAGCGGCACTGCCGTCAAGCGAGCCGAGCCACACATTGCGGATGCTGCGGATGTTGTCCTGGAAGTCGGTGATAGAGTTGTAGCTATAGGGCGACTCCACATAGGCGATGTCACCATTGGTGAAAGGGTTGGCAATCTTGGCCGTGCCCACCTCGTTGCTGATGGCCACACAAGAGCCCTCATCATCGCTCAGCACCTGAGCAATGGCCTCCTTCAGCGAGGGGAAGGTACTCTTAGAGTCGGCGATACCAGCCTTCACGAGGTTCTCACCATACGAGAGACCATTCACTGTGCGATAACCCAGACCTGCGGCCTTGACCACAGCCACGCGACTGGCGTTCTTCTCACCTTCCCAAGCCACCTGCAACTGGAAGCAGCGCTCCTTCAGGAGTCGGCACACCTGCTGGGCGTACTTCAACTCGTCGGCACCGCTGACGCTCTCGAAGTTCTTGTAAGTATCATTTCCCTGCAACTCGCTCACCTTGCGGTTCTGACCATTACGGAAGAGGATGAACTCCAGGGCATGGAAGCCAAGGATGGTCGACTCGTCCTCGATCTCGGCCGTCATGCCACCCTTAAAATAGTCGAGCAACTCAGCACGGTCGAGGGGCCATGAGTCGATGGTGGGGTCGATACTGAAGTCAGAAGCAGCACCGCCAAGGAAAGCCTCTGAGCGCTCCCAGTGCTGGCGTGCAGCCTTGAAGTCGGCGCAGGCCTTGTCGATCTGAGCCTGAGTGATGGTGCTCACGGTGAGTCCGTTGAGGGTCTTCTCCAGGTCCTCCACATCGTCGGCCAGATCCGTATAGGTGGGCACGATGACATGGTTCACCAGATTGGTGAGCACCTGGCGCAGCGCAGCCTCCTGCTCGTCGCTGAGTTTTGCGGTGGCGATGGCCTCGTTGGCACGTCCCAGAGCGGTCACGGTTTGGTCGCAGGCATCGATGGCCTCAGTGCCATAGGTTCGGTTTTTGTAGGCCTCCTCCGAGGGTGTTCCATTACTGTCGTCATCGCTGCTGCACGATGAGAATGTCAGGGCTCCCAAGATGAGAGCGGTTGATAAAAATAGATACTTTTTCATTTTCTTGATAAACTTATATAATGATAATATGATTCCATAAAACACTGAAACCCAGTGTATTCACAAAATTTCAACAAACCTTTTATTTACCTTAGAGAAAGAAGCCCTCGTAGGCCACGCTGATGTTCACGGCAGGCTCGTTGTTGTAGGCACTCTTGAGGAAGCGCTTCGAGAATTCGGCCTTCACCACCACCTCGGGCAGGGGGAAGTAGTTCACGCCTACAGCCATGCGTTTCACAGCCGTATAGTTGTAGTTGATGCCCTTCGTGGGTGAGGCGTAGGGGTCATACTGCTCATAGCGTCCGAAGAGGTAGAGTTTTCTGTCTTGCTGGCGCATGCTGCTAATCTGAGAAAGCACATCATAGCCAGCCTCGATGCCCCATGCATAGGCGTTCTTCGAGACGAAGGCAGAGTGATGATAGGGCGACTTCTTGTTGACGCGGTTATAGAGGTATTTCAGTTGCTCGGCATCGCCCAGGTAACCATAGTCGGCCTGACCACGCACGATCCAGTTGTGACCGCGATAGGTAAAGTCGACGGCACCCACAGCCACCTTACCCTTGTAGGTCTCTTCGACGCCAGCGGCATTGCGTGGATAACTATTGCCGATGGAGTGACTGTAATAGCCTGAGAGGCCGATGCGCAGGCCACGCACGCTGTAGTTGTCGAGACGCAGAGCCACGCCATAGTTGTTGGCCACGTCGTACTCCAGGGGCGATTTCGAGCCATTCTTGATCCAGTTGGTATTGGTGAATCCATCGGCATTGAGGCCTGCCAGGATTTGCGCCTCATAGCGGAAGTCCTTGTAGCGACCGAAGAACGAGGCACCCGTCTGATGCCATGTGGAGGGCATGATGGTGTTTTCGCCCTCAGGACGATAGACGGTAAAGAAATTGGTGGGCTCGTGGTGAGCGTTGTTCAATCCCACAGGCACCACGATATGGCCGAAACGCAGGTTGGCAGCACGTCCGAACGACTTCTGAATCCAGAACTGCTCCAGCTCCACCTCGCCGCCTTTCTCCACTTCCTGTTCCCATTCGCCGCCTTCCTCGTCCTCTTTCTCATAGGCCAGCCCGTTGCCGCCATGCTCGAACTCAATCTCCGTGCCAAAGGTCCATCCTTTACCGAAGTCGTAGCCTAGATAGACAACAGCGTGGGGCAGGTCGAACTTGCCATGCGAGGGATCGTCCTTGTGCTCCTCGGGCTGCGAATAGCGACTCACATGGTCACTGAAATAATTGCGGCTATAGGTCACTTCGCCATAACCGCCCACACTCAGTCGACTGGCGCCTTTGTGATTCAGCACGCTGTCGCCTGCACTTGTCTGGGCGTTGGCGGAGAGTGCCAGGCCCACAACTGTCATCAAACCAATAAACTTTTTCATCTTTCTACCTGTCATCTTTTTTCGGATGCAAAATTACGGCGAAAGGCTGAGACACGCAATACCTAAAAGTGATGAAACAAAGGGGATGCGACACATGCCGCATCCCCATATCAGGCGAAAAACAAGTTGCAAAAGTGGTTAAACGAGGTCTAACTCCACAGGACAGTGGTCGGAGCCGAGGACATCGGTCAGGATTTTGGCGTCGGCGACACGCTCCCGCAGACGATTGCTCACCACGAAATAGTCGATGCGCCAACCCGCATTCTTCTGACGGGCCTGGAAGCGATACGACCACCACGAATAGGTGACCTGCTCAGGATATTTCCAGCGGAAGGTGTCGGTGAAGCCTGCTGCCAGGAGCTCAGAAAACTTCGCCCGCTCCTCGTCCGTGAATCCCGCGTTCATGCGATTGGTCTTGGGGTTCTTCAGGTCAATCTCCTCGTGGGCCACGTTCAGGTCGCCGCACAGGATGACGGGTTTCTGCTCATCGAGGCGGAGGAGATACTGACGGAACGCATCCTCCCACGTCATGCGATAGTCGAGGCGCTTCAGACCGTCCTGCGAGTTGGGCGTATAGCAGCACACCAGGAAGAAGTCCTGCATCTCGAGCGTCACCACCCTACCCTCATGATCGTGGTCGTCGATGCCGATGCCATAGGTCACATTGAGGGGTTTGTGCTTGGTAAAGATGGCTGTGCCGGAGTAGCCTTTCTTCTCGGCATAGTTCCAATACGACTCATAGCCATCGAACTGCAAGTCCAGTTGACCGGCCTGCATCTTCGTTTCCTGCAGGCAGAAGAAGTCCGCATCTATCTGGCGGAAGATGTCGCTGAAGCCCTTGCCTTCGCAAGCCCTCAGTCCGTTGACGTTCCAAGAAATCAGTTTCATATTCTATTTGGTCTTCGTTATCATCATCACGGTGCAAAGATACAAATAAATTGTAAGACGGCATAGATGGTGGGCATGTTTTTTTGCTGACGGAATTCTTGGCCCCTCGGCAGCATGTATCCTTCGCCGTTGTCATAAGAGAGAACCGCACAGAGGACCAAGTCCTTTGTGCGGTTCTCTCTTACCTTACAGCGAAGAATCAGAACTTGGCCATCTTGATGGCCACCACAGCACACTCATCGCCCTTATTGCCATACTTGCCGCCAGCGCGATCGAGCGCCTGCTGCAGGTCGTTGGTGGTCAGAAGACCATAGACAACGGGGATATTGCTGGTGGCATTCAGTCGGGCAATGCCCGCAGTGACGCCCTCGCAGATATAATCGAAATGGGGGGTCTCACCACGAATGACACTACCCAACACGATGACAGCATCATAGCCGTCGTTGAGGGTCATCTGATGAGCGCCGTAGATGAGTTCGAACGAGCCGGGCACGGTCTTCACGTGGATATTCTCGCTCAGGGCACCGTGCTTTTCGAGCGTGCTGACGCAGCCTTCGAGCAGCGCTCCCGTGATCTGCGGGTTCCACTCGGCCACCACAATGCCAAAAATCATGTTCGAGGCATCGGGCACGGCATTGAAGTCGTAGTCGCTCAGGTTATGAAGGGCTGTTGCCATCTTTCTAAATGCTTAATTACTCAGTAACACGCTCGATGTAGTTGTCGATGGTGTTGTAACGCTGCCACTCAACATACTTAGTCTTGATCTTCTCGTAGAGCTCCTTAGCTTCGGCTTTCTTGCCCTGGCTCTCGAGAATCTCGCCTGCCTGAATGAGGAACTGGGGTGACAGGGTGTTGTTGTCGGCCTTGTCGGCAGCCTTGATCAGTGTGGCAGCAGCCTCGTCGAGCTGACCCAGAGAGGCCTTCACATTGCCCAGAGCGCCAAGAGCTGCGGGTGAAATCATAGCGTCGTCCTTGTCGTCGAACTGCTCGAGATAGTTGGCAGCCTCCTGCATGTTGCCCAGACGAGCGTAGCAGATACCTGCATAAAGCTTGGCGAGGTTTGACACCTTGCTAGAGCCGTCGTTCTCGATGACAGCCAGGAAACCGGCATTGATGCTATCGCCATTGAGGGCCTTCTGGAAAGCTACTGAATCGTTGGTCATCACAGCGTTGGCGAAGTACTCCTGAGCCTTAGCCATATCGGTGCTGGCGGTGTTGAACTTCTCAGTGGAGCAGTTCTTCACGAAGAAACCAATGCCCACACCTGCGATGATGGCAATCAGGCCACCAATAATCACGTTCTTGTACTTGAGGATCAATGCCTCGTGCTTGTTCTGCTCGCCAAAGGCGGGAGCAGCGTTGTTGTTTTTAATGTCTGCCATTATTGTTTTTTGTTTTTAGATTCGTATATTATTTGCGGGCGCAAAATTACAGAAAATATTGCACATAGTGAAATTTATTTCCGACTTTTTTTGTTTTTAAGCCCCAAAAGCAGTAATTTTGCACCATATTTTAGAATTCAGGTTTAAAGAAATAAGGATTAAGGTTTGATTTTAGAGCGTCTTTCCATCATTAACTATAAGAATATCAAGGAGGCAACACTGACTTTGTCGCCCAAAATAAACTGCTTCATTGGCCACAACGGAGCGGGTAAGACGAATGTGCTTGATGCCGTCTATTTTCTGTCATTCTGCCACTCGGCTCAAACCACGCAGGACTCGCTGGTCATCCGTCATGGCGAGGAATTCTTTATGCTGGAAGGAGCCTACAATACAAGCCTCTCACCTCTCGCCTCTCAGTCCTCACCCCTCAGCATCCACTGCGCCATGAAACGTGGGGCAAAAAAGGTATTCAAGCACGACAAGAAGGCCTATCAGCGATTGTCGGAGCACATTGGACTGATCCCCATCGTACTCATATCGCCCGCTGATGCCTATCTCATCGAGGGTAGCAGTGAGGAGCGTCGAAAACTGATGGATGTGGTCATCGCCCAGATTGACCGTACTTATATCGAGTCGCTGAATCGCTACAACAAGGCCTTGCAGCAACGCAACGCCCTGCTGAAGATGGAGGACCGCGAGCCCGACCCAGAGCTGATGGCGCTATGGGAGGAGCAGATGGCGCGCGAGGGTGAGAAAATCTTTGCTAAGCGCAAGGACTTTGTGGAGCGCATCATCCCCTTGTTTCAGGAGTTCTACGAGACCATCTCGGGTGGCCACGAGCAGGTGTCGCTCAACTACATATCGCACTGTCAGCGCGGCTCTTTGCTGGAGGTCATCCAGCGCGACCGCTTCAAGGACCGTGCCGTAGGTTATTCGCTTCACGGCATTCATCGCGACGACCTGGAAATACTCATCGATGACCACGCCATGAGGCGCGAAGGCAGTCAGGGACAGCAGAAAACATTTGTCATCGCCCTAAAACTGGCTATGCATCATCTGCTGAAAAATGAGGACGCCTGCCCTATCCTACTGCTCGACGATATCTTCGACAAACTCGACTCACAACGCGTGGAGCAAATCGTCAGATTGGTGGCCAGCGACCAGTTCGGCCAGATATTCATCACGGATACCAACCGCGAGCACATCGACCAGATTCTCAGTCACGGAAACTTTGATTATCAACTGTTTAGCGTAGAAGACGGAGAGATACATGTTTAAGAGAAGAGAACAGACCATCGGCGAGCTTATCATGCGCAACCTGCGCGCTCAGGGATTAGAGACGCCACTACTGCAGAAGCGGTTGGTGGAGGCATGGCCCACGGTGGCTGGCGAGGTCATCGCCCGCTATACGACAAACGTGGTGATTCGCAACCAAACACTCTTCGTCCGTCTCAGCGCACCCGCCCTGCGTGCCGACCTGAGCATGCGCCGTCAGGAATTCGTACAGAAACTAAACAATTATGTCGGCAACCAAGTGATCGCCGACATAAGATTTTGCTAATTTCACAAACAATATTTTTATGAGTATGAGCTAACTCGGCATTTTGCCGACGAAGCCATAACCATCAGGCCCTCGCTATCACGGAATAAGAGCGGCGGATACCTCTGTAGTCATAACTCATGGCCACCTTCTTATGTTTCTTCGCATCTGCATTGGGGGCCTTAGGGAAAGCCTCACCGGCCTTGAATAGATGAAGGGCCTCGCGGATGGCTGGGTCGTCCTCGTTGAGATACTGCAGCCAAGCAGCCTCGCTCAGCATGTTATAGATGACACGGCTGTAGATATACTGCTCGAGCAGGCGGTGAGAACGCTGAATCATCAGGTTGCGGCGCTTCAGGCCGTGCTTGTCAGCATACTTGGCAAACTGTTCCACCAGGTTCTGCTTCTTGAGATATTTCAGCAGCGAGGTCTCATCGTCATATTCCTTCAGCGTGCTGCGATTCTGGTCGGTATAGTCATAGCCGAACTGCAGAATCAGGCCCGACCAAGCGGCTTCTTTATAATAAGAGGTGAAGTCGACAGTATCCTCGGGCACAAAGATATCAGGGGTAATGCCACCACCGCCATACACCACGCGGCCATTGGCTGTGTGATACTCAGGACCTGCGTGCTTGATGCTGTCCGATGAGAAGAACTCGCCATGCTGATAGCGCATCAGGAGGTCTTCCTCATAGTCTTTGTCCATGCCGTTGGTATAGGGCTTCTGAATGCATCGGCCTGAGGGAGTGTAGTAGCGGGCTATGGTGAGGCGCATCATCGAGCCATCGCCAAACTCTACTGGTTTCTGTACCAAACCCTTGCCAAACGAGCGGCGACCAATAATGGTGCCTCGGTCGTTGTCCTGAATGGCTCCTGCCAAGATCTCACTGGCCGAAGCCGAACCTTCGTCGATAAGAACCACAAGGGGCATACGCTGATAACTGCCTCGTCCATCGCTACGATACTCCTCGCGAGGCGAACGACGACCTTGGGTATAGACAATCAGTTTGTTCTTCGGAAGAAACTCGTTGGCAATCTGAACAGCCGACTGCAGATAGCCACCAGTGTTGCCTCGCAGGTCGATGGTGAGTTGCTGGAAACCCTCATCTGCCAACTGAGCCAGTGCCACTAGCATCTCGAGGTAGGTATTCTCGCCAAAGTTCTTAATCTTGATATAGCCCGTCTGATCGTCAAGCATATAGGCTGCTGTCACGCTCTTCATGGGGATATCATCGCGTGTTACAGTGACATGACGCAGATTCTTCTCGCCATAGCGCAGGATGCCCAACTTCACCTTGGTGCCCTTAGGACCCTTCAGGCGATGCATGGCTTCCTCGTTGGTCAGGCTCTTGCCAGTAAAGGCGGAGTCGTCGACAGTTACAATCTTATCGCCTGCCAAAACTCCAGCCTGCTCGGCTGGGCCTTCACTGATGACATTCTGAACACGCAGAGTGTCATGACGAATGGTGAACTCGATGCCCACGCCTGAGAACGAACCACGCAAGTCGTCGTTGGCTGTCTGCACATCCTTGGCCGAGATATAGGTCGAATGGGGGTCGAGCTCTGCCAAGATCTGTGGCATCGCCTGCTCCACCAGGTCGGCCATATCGATGGTATCGACGTACTGGTCGTCGATGATATAAAGCAGGTTGTTCAGTTTGTTACTGCCTGAGTTGATGATACTCAAGCGGTTGCCTGAGAAATGATGGGCATAGAATGTGCCAATGGCAATACCAATCACCACAGCAAGTGCCAACCACAACGGCGAAAATCTGTTTTTTGTATTCATCGATTATTTCTTAAATCTCAAATCTTAAACCTCAAACCTCCAGATACACCACCTCAATGCCCGCACGCTCCAACAATTCGATGCCATCGGTAAGACGGTACTTTTCGCCATAGACCACGCGCTTGATGCCTGCCTGGATGATAAGTTTGGCGCACTCAATACAGGGCGATGCGGTGATATAGATGGTGGCACCATCGCTATTGTTGCTCGAACGGGCCAACTTCGTAATGGCATTGGCCTCGGCATGCAGTACATAGGGCTTAGACACGTTATTCTCGTCCTCGCACACATTCTCGAAACCTGTGGGCGTGCCATTATAGCCATCACTGATAATCATCTTGTCCTTGACCACCAGCGCACCTACCTGACGGCGCACACAATAGGAGTTCTCGGCCCATATGCGAGCCATGCGCAGATAGCGACTATCCAACTTACTTTGTTTGTCGTTTGATTCCATTGCGTTTTAATAATGCATCAATTGTGGGTTCACTGCCCCTGAATCTCTTATACAGCACCATCGGATTCTCCGTACCTCCCTTCGACAGGATATTATCTCGGAAACTCTGGGCTGTCTTCTGGTCGAAGATTCCACGTCGTTTGAACACTGAGAAGGCGTCGGCATCGAGCACCTCGGCCCACTTATAACTATAGTAGCCTGCAGCATAACCGCCTGCCATGATATGCGAAAACTGCACCGTCATGCAGGTATCGGGCAACTGCTTGCCCAGGATAGCTTTCTTCCAAGCGTTCTTCTCGAAGGGAATAATGTCGTCGGTAAACTCATCCTTCAGCGTGTAGTAGGCCATATCGAGCAGGCCGAATGACACTTGACGCAGGCAGGCTGTGGCCGCCATGAAATTGCGACTCTTCACAATGCGTCGAATCAACTCATCAGGCAAGGGTTCACCTGTCTCGTAGTGGAAGGCGAAGGTCTGCAGGAACTCCTTCTCAACAGCATAGTTCTCCATGAACTGAGAGGGCAACTCCACAAAGTCCCACCACACGTTCGTTCCACTGAGGCTCTCAAAACGGGTGTTGGCAAACATGCCGTGAAGTGAATGACCAAACTCATGGAGGAAGGTCTCCACCTCACCCAGTGTCAGCAAAGCAGGTTTCTCTGGCGTTGGCTTTGTGAGGTTCATCACCACACTTACATGGGGACGCACATTCTCGCCCTTCCTATCAATGAACTGACCCTGATACTGGGTCATCCAAGCCCCACCCTGCTTGCCCTTGCGGGGGTGGAAGTCGGCATAGAAAACAGCCAGATAACTACCGTCCTTATCGAACACCTCATAGGCCTTCACGTCAGGATGATATACGGGGATATCCTTGTTCTCCCTGAACGTAATACCATATAGTTTATTCGCCAAGCCAAAGACGCCGTCAATCACCTTCTCCAACTGGAAGTAAGGGCGCAGCATCTCGGCATCGAGGTTGTATTTCTTCAGTTTCAGTTTGTGAGAATAGAACGAGGCATCCCAAGGTTCAATCTCTGCTTGAGTTTCATGCTTCGAGCCATGAGGTCTCATCATGTCCTTCAGTTCCTCGCGTTCTTTCTTGGCTGCGGGCTTGTAGGCATCAATGAGGTTGTTGAGCAATTTATACACGCTTCTCACATTGCCTGCCATACGGTTCTTCAGCACATAGTCTGCATAGGTCTTGAAGCCCAGCAACTGGGCAATCTCACGACGCAGGTTGATGATGCGCTTACATATCTCGAGATTATTGCAATCGTTGTCGTGAATGCACTCAGTATTCTTGGCCATATACATCTCCTTGCGCAACTCGCGCTGGGTGCTGTAGGTCATGAACGGCGAATACGATGGGAAGTCGAGAGTGAACACCCAACCTTCTTTCCCCTGTGCCTTGGCTTCGGCAGCAGCAGCCTCGATAGATGTATCGGGCAGGCCTTCGAGCTGAGCCTCATCAGTGATATGCAGGGTATAGGCTTTGTTCTCCTTCAACAGGTTTTGAGAAAACTGCAGACTCAGCATACTGGCCTCTTCTGTGAGTTGACGCAGTTTGTCCTTGCCCTCCTTATCGAGCAATGCACCACTACGCACAAAACCGTCGTAGCAGTTGTCAAGCAGTCTTTTCTCCTCTTTTGTCAGAAGGCCATGATGACGATGCACGTGCTTCACACGTGCAAAGAGTTTCTCATTGAGGCGCACATCATTGGCATGTTTTGTCAGGATGGGTTGCATCTTCTGTGCCAAGGCGTCCATCTCGTCGTTGGTCTCAGCACTCAACAGATTGAAGAAAACGGTAGACACGCGATCCAACAAGTCATAATACCCCTCCGTATCATCATCCTTGTTAATGATGGTATTATTGAAGGTGGGCTTCTCTGGATTGTTAATCGTTTTCTCTATCAGTTCGTCATCACGACGAATACCTTCCATAAAGGCCTCTTCATAGTCCTCTAAACGGATTTTATCGAAGGGGACAGTGTCGTGAGGTGTGCCATATGGCAGGAAAAATGGGTTTATTCTTTTCTCTGTATATTCGTTCATATCTATTTCTATGCTTTCAGCGTGCAAAAATACGAAATAAAAAGGAAAAACTTTGTTTTTTATTAAAAAAAACGTACCTTTGCATACAGAAATTATAAATCATTAATCAAAACTAACATGAACATGAAAAAAGTATTAACAACATTGGCACTGGTCTTATCAATTTCTATCAGCGCATCTGCACAGAGCGACAAGCCATGGACACTGAATTCTCGCGCTTGGTGCACCAACTATTTCACAACGGTTATCTATGCAGCAGCAGAGTCGCTAGTCAAGGAGTTTGCGCTTGATGGAAATAGCGAGGCTGCCAAGACTTTTGACTGCATCGTGCCTGATCCAGACCTGGTATTCCCCATCGGTTTGCAAAAAAGCGGCTTTAACAACAACGACATCTATGGCCCATACCATCGTGCTTTCGGCAACCCCATCAAGCACATTGGTGACTATGCCATTGGCGTAGATGCATCTTACAAGCAGTCGACACTGGGTTTCTATGCTGGTACCTATTTCAAGAGTCAGGAGATTGTCTTCAAGGAGACCGACGACAACCTGCGTGGTTTTTACGTTCAGCCTCGTGCAGGCCTCATCATCGGCAGCGAAAAGCGCGCTTTCGAAGCTGGTGTATTCTATGACATCGTGACTGGATGTGGTGGTTCAGTGGCTACAACAGATAAAGACATGCTGAAAGGCGGTCTAGGTCTTGACTTCGCTTTCTCTACCACAGACAGAAAGGAAAAGAACAAGACGATGCTGCAGTTCTCAATGCCTCTTCATAACTTCCTCAACCCCGACTATGCTGGACAAGCAGGTATGAAGCGCAAAGTTGGCTACATCATGTTGACACAGCGCATTATCTTGTAATCGAAAATTCGAACAAGCAATAAAAAAGAGGCCCACAAGCCTCTTTTTTTATTTACTGTACCTTCTCATCTGCATCATATTCACGATGCCAATGCTTGAAAACACGATGATGCAGGAAGTTCATGCCTTCCAAACAAATTAGAACCATCACAGTGGCTGCAACAGCCACGTCGTACATACCAACGCCTGCTGCCATACCAATAGCTGAGGTTACCCACAGACCTGCAGCTGTGGTCAGTCCCTTCACCACATTCTTCTGAAAAATGATAGTACCTGCACCAATGAAACCGATACCACTGACCACCTGCGCAGCCATACGGGCAGGATCACGCTGGATAATCACACCTGGCTGTCCCTCAAAGCCATCAAAGCCATGCATAGACAGTACCATAAACAATGCCGAGCCCAAGCCTACGAGAAAGTGGGTCCGGAAACCTGCTTCCTTGGAACGATACTCTCGCTCCAAGCCGATGGCACCACCCAAGATGGCACCAACGAAAATCGTTAATATATACTGCCAAGCCATCGTATTTAATATTTGAGGTTCTAAAATTTAACTTCTTGTAGTTCCGCCTTGAAAAGCGTACCTTCAGGCCAAACGAAGATTTATTTCGAGTATTTCTCAATCAACTCATCTGCCTGTAAGTCACCCAATTCTTTAGCTTTCTGAAGGTTCTTCAGTCCTTCTGCTTTTTGATTCTTCAGGCATTGTGCCAAACCCAGGAACAGATAACCATCGCTATGTTCTGGAGCTAATTGAATACAGGTCTTAGCCGTCTCAATAGCCTCATCATAGTAACCTACTCGTACCAGCAGCGATGCCTTTTCTGAGTAGTACAGGTCTGACTGAGGTGTCATTGTGATAGCCTGATCAATGTCGTTCAAAGCCTGCTGGAACAAACGCCCTTCCACCTCCACGCGATAACGCATATAGTAGAAGTTGGAATTGAGTTGCGCCTTCATCACCGTCTCATAGTCGTTCAGATCGCTCACTGCCTGACGATTGCGCCCCATCTCCATCAGCAACTGCGCACGTGAAAGGAGATAAGGTGCCACTTCTTTCAGATATGGCTTCGAGAACTGTGCCACACAACTGTCGAGCAATGCCAACTGTCCAATAGAATCCTTCAGTTGCTGCTTACACAGCGAGGCAGAATAGAACAGGTCGGCCGAACGCAAAGAAGACTGGAACAGACTCTCATAAAGACTGTATGCCTCGGCATAATTATTCTGCATATAGCGAACCACAGCCTGTTGCTGACGGTAAGTAGGCTGAGCGTTCTGTCGATAGGCCTCAGCAGCCTCATCGAAAGAACGATCAAACGTCCAAGCTGTATACAGTGTGTCTGGATGATAGAGCAACTTCTGCATGATCAGGCGCGAGTAGGTGTAATGCACCTCATCGGGTTTTTCAGCCACCTTCAAAGCCTTCTGCATGTCACGATCGGCCTCTGCGAAGAATCCTCCTGAAGTTAGCAACTGAGCACGATAGGTATAACCATCAGGTTGATTGGGGAACTTCTTGATAAAGTCTTCAATCAACTGCACATAAGCCAGAGAATCCTGCATCGATCCACCCATATAAAGCGTCAGCAGTGCCTGATTGACATCATCTGGCAAGGCTTTCTTAATGTTAGTAGAACGAAGAACAGGATCGTTGATACTCAACCCATTCACTTTCAGACTATCAGCAAACAACGCACTCACAGCATAACTCAGTGCATCACCTACAGCATTGGGCTGCTGCATCAGGCCAATCACCTCGCCATTAGCATTTATCAGAGGTGTACCCACGGTATTTTCGGGCATCGTCAGTTCCACTGTATAATAGGCATAATCGCCATTGAAGGCCTCTGTCTTTTGAACTTTACCTTGTGGAACTCGTTTGATTTCATGATAAGGCAAGAGCCACACGTTCTCGTCTTTGGCAGCATTCGTCTTCGCAATAGCCAGGGGTTGTACCTTTCCTTTTTCCACCTTAAATTTTGCCACATCATAGGTCTCGTTGGCACCTAATAGACACTCCACAGGAATCTCCTTACCAGCCGCATCGATGACCACAGCTCGAGAGGCACCTTTAAATGGGGAGAAGCAACTGACAGCCTCGCCACCATTACCTACGAAAAAGCCATTAGCACTGAACAATAAAGCACCATCAGCATCAAAAGTTTTCAGGGTAAATACTGATTTTGAGGCTTTTTTAGCCCAGTCGGGCTGAGCGATAACTGCTACAGCCAACATCAAAAGGCTGGCCAATGTATAGAGTCGTTTCATAATTTCAATAATTGTTTTGCGTTCTGGATAGCGGCCTCCGACACGTCACTACCACTAAGCATCTGAGCAATCTCACTCACTCGCTCATCCTGCGTAAGCATCTGCATGTGACTTGTTGTTCCCTGAGGCGTTTCTTCCTTATATACTTTGTAATGCGTGGTGCCAAGAGCAGCAATCTGGGGCAGATGGGTGATACTGATTACCTGACGCTCATTGCGCCCCATTTCGGCCATAATCTGAGCCATCTGCTCTGCTATCTTACCACTAACACCCGTATCAATCTCATCAAAGATAATTGTGGGCAACTTCACCGCGCCACTAATCATGGCCTTTAGAGACAGCATCACACGGGCAATCTCACCACCCGATGCCACCTGAGCCACAGGCTGAAGAGGGGTCGATGTATTGGCACTGAAAAGAAAAGACACCTTGTCCTGTCCATTGCGACTGAGCGATTCCTTCTCAACAACAATCTGGAAGCGTACATGAGGCATCCCCAACGGCACCAATCTACTTTGCATCTGCTTCTCGATTGCTTCAGCAGCCTTTTGACGTTTCTTTGACAGCACATCTGCCTTGGTGCAAGCTTCTTTCATAGCCGCCTCCACCTGTTGCTGTAAGTCAGCCAATGCCTCATCACTATTCTCAATATTTGAGAGTTTACGACCCAAATCTTCTTGAATATCGAGCAACCCAGCAATACTATCTACCTTATATTTCTTCTCCAGTTCATAGATGCGGTCCAAACGAGTATTCACAGTTTCCAACTCGGCAGGATCAAAATCAACATCCTCCAGTTTTCCACTCACCTCGCCTGCAGCGTCCTTCAGTTCGATATAACAGCTGTTCATACGCTCTGTCAATTCAGCCACATCAGGATAAACACGTTCGATACCCTGCAAAGCCGAAACAGCTCTTTTCAGATTACCGACCACCCCATTTTCATCACCCGACAAGGCTGTTTCTGCCTCATAGAGCGCTGTCTTGATATCCTCAGAATGAGACATTGTCTCACTACGCTGCTCTAATTCTTCCTGTTCGCCATCTTCGAGACGGGCATTAGTGAGCTCATCAAACTGAAACTGCATGAAATCCACCGACTGACGCCCCTGCTCGATCTCCTCACGTAAGCGCTGCTCTTCTTTTTTCAGGTTCTGATAGTGTGTAAACGTCCGACCATAGTCTTCCAATTCCTTCGTATCCTGAGCGATAACATCTACCACACTAAGCTGGAAGTCCTGCTTATTCAGCAACAAGTTTTGATGTTGTGAGTGCACATCAACCAAACGCTCTCCCAACTCCTTCAGCATCGACAAAGCCACAGGAATATCATTGATAAAAGCGCGACTCTTGCCTGCTGCTGTCAACTCTCTACGAATGATGGTATCCTCAGCATCATAGTCAATCTCATTCTGTTCAAAGAAATCCTCCATTCCATAGCGTGACAGATTGAAATGGGCCTCAATGACGCAACGATCCGCCCCCATCTTCACGCTCTTCGAGTCGGCACGCTGTCCTAGGAGCAAGCCGATAGCACCCAGAATAATACTTTTTCCAGCACCCGTCTCACCCGTAATCACCGAGAACCCGCTATGAAATTTCATATCGAGCTCATCAATCAGCGTAAAGTTTTTGATATATAGTTGACTTAGCATATCTATGCTCTATTCTTAATACAAATCTATTTCTTTATCTTATCCCACGCAGAACTCTGTGAGGCATTGATGCCAAACAAAAGGTCATAGACAGATTCTTTTTCCTTCTGCGTACCTTTACCTTGATAGATATTGGCTAATTCATCTTTTTTATAGTCCGTCCAAATCTGGGGCACCAAACTCAGAGGTTTATCCTCATGAGCCTGCTTTAGGAGCGTCTCTAATGCAGTAGTTACGTTGGTACGTCCACGCTCGACATTTTGCGCCATCTCATCCAGTCCCTTGCGGTAGTAATCATACTGTAACTGACGGAAAGGCTTCATAGCTTCATCCAGATAGTCGTTGATGATGGCAAAACGATTGCGTGAGTCCTCAAAAGACTTCCATCCGACAAACTCCAGACTCTGTGCATTGTTAACAAGGTTCATACAACGCTGCAACACATCAGTACCCCCCATTGGTGAAAAGCTATCCAGGTTGATTCCTATGATTAGATAAGCATAATAGCCTATCAACGCCATTAACTGATTGTCAATAACCTCTTCATTGAAGTTCAACTGGTCAAACTGTGAATAATCGAAATCAAAGTTCCTATCCCTATTATTATATAAGGTAGTGGTATAGGCCGAATTATATACCGGACGATTGGCCTGAATCAAAGCCGTACAATTGAAGCGATTAGACGAAGCATCATATTTCGTCACAGTGATATTAAACGTACATGGGATACGTTCGTTCTCCTGAAACTGCAGGGCAGTCCATTGTTTTTCATTGACAAACTGCTCCAACATCTTCTGAAGATTCTCAAAAACAGACTTATCCGTGCCCTGAATCTGCTGGTGATTAATATTAATCTTAGCCTGCAGTTCCTGAGCGGTCACCTGCAATGAGCATGAGCCCACAAGGAACAGGTAGAACAGTAATCGTTTCATAGTCTAATGCTTAGTTCGTCAATAATATCACGTGCCACATCGGCTTTCGACTTCTTTTCAAAGTCTTTCTGACCTTCTTTCGAGATGATAGATATCTGGTTTTCGTCGCTCTTAAAGCATGTGCCCTCATTGCGCAACGAGTTCAACACGATGAAGTCCAGATTTTTCTTCTCCAACTTATGTTGGGCATTCTGCTGCTCATCATTCGTCTCCAAGGCAAAGCCCACGAGTGTCTGTCCGTCGCGCTTCATTCTGCCTAACTCAGCAGCGATATCTGGATTGGGTATCAAATGAATATCCATCGTCTGCCCTACTCGTTTAATCTTTTGGTCTACCACCTCCATCGGACGGAAATCGGCTACTGCAGCGCAAAGGATGGCAGTATCCATCTGTGGAAATTCATTCGTTGCAACTCGATACATATCTTCACAACTTTCCACATCAATGCGACGAACATTGTCCATCTCACTATTAACATTAACAGGACCAGCGATAAGAGTCACCTCAGCACCACGACGAGCGCATTCCTCTGCCAGAGCGAACCCCATCTTACCACTCGAATAGTTGCCAATAAAACGCACAGGGTCAATTTTCTCATAGGTAGGACCAGCTGTAATCATGATACGTTTGCCTTGTAAGTCCTTCTTTTCGAAAAACAAATCAAGAGCAGCCACTATCTTTTCTGGATCTTCCATACGTCCCTTGCCTTCCAAGCCACTAGCCAGGAAACCACTCTGAGGCTCAATGATGTAGTTACCAAACCCCTTCAGGCGTTCCATGTTCTGCTGCGTAGTTGGATGCGCATACATATCCAAGTCCATCGCAGGTGCAATAAACACAGGTGCCTTCATAGACAGGTAAGTGGTAATGAGCATATTGTCGGCAATACCATTAGCCATTTTTCCCAATGTAGATGCCGTACAAGGAGCAATGAGCATGGCATCAGCCCAAAGACCTAATGCCACATGCGAATGCCAAGTGCCATCGCGCTGTGAGAAGAAATCGCTGATAACAGGTTTCTGCGTCAGTGCCGACAACGTGATTGGTGTAATAAACTCCTTTCCTGCAGGCGTGATAACAACTTGCACCTCGGCTCCACGTTTCACCAACTCACGAATGATCAAACACGACTTATAGGCCGCAATCGAGCCCGTTATTCCCAATACGATTTTCTTTCCCTTCAACATATCAAACCTCAATTCTCAATTCTCAAATCTTCTGTGACTCGCGCAGGCGGATTCTCGTCAACACCTGCTTAGTGTTATAGGTAAAGTCACCTGACAGAATCCATGCATAGTAGCCAGGATCAAAACGAAGCACGTCAGCCACGGTCTTACCCTTGTGTTTGCCGAAGTTAAAGTACTCCGTCATCTGGGGTTGGCCATTTTGATCGAGCACCACATTACCTTTAGCATCGCGAACTTCACCCCACACAATGCGACCAGCAAAGTCTACATTATTATTGGTCTTAGAAAACTCTGCCAAACAATCCATATCGTTCTGCAACACGCGACCTTCTGGATCCTCACCCAGCGCACGTTGTTTTTCTTCGGTATAGTAATCCAACTCACCCATCAGCACACGATAGGTTGCTTCTGTATCCTGGTCAGCACGATGAGCCTCGAAGTCGTCCTCCATTTTTCTGCCACAATAGAACTTATAGGCCGAAGCCAAGTTGCGGCGCTCCATCCTCTTGAAGATGGTGCAAGCATCAATCAGGCGACTCTTTGAAAAGTCAAAGTCAACGCCTGCACGCAGAAACTCCTCTGCCAGCATAGGAATATCGAAATAGTTAGAATTAAAACCTGCGAAGTCACAGCCCGTAAACTTTTCCTCCAGTGTCTTGGCCAGCTGCTTGAAGGTAGGTTTATCCTTCACATCTTCGTTCGAGATACCCGTCAGTTGAGTAATCACCGGCAAGATGACACACTCAGGGTTTATCAGGTAATCACCACGTTCTTCTTTTCCATCAGGATAGACCTTGATGAACGACAGTTGAATAACACGGTCCTTTACCAAATCAAGACCGGTCGTCTCCAAATCGAAGACGACCAGTGGCTTATTCAAATTCAGTTTCATGAAATATCAAAGTTCAAATCTCAAATCAATCATTAATCAGCATGGGCATCATCAACATCAGCACATCCTGATTCTCAGGCTGCTCAGAGGGCAACACCAAACCCGCACGGCTAGGATCTGCCAACTGGATATTCACCTGCTCGCAATCAAAGTTATTCAGGATTTCGATGAACGAAGAACCCTTAAAGCCAATGCTCATCGGCATGCCGTTATAATCACACGACATTTTTTCTGTTGCGGTCTTCGAGAAGTCGTAGTCCTCGGCATCAAGCTGCAGGGTACCATTCTCCACATGGAAACGAATCAGATTGCTTGAGTCATTAGAGAAAGGCTGCACACGGCGCAGAGCTGCCAGCAGTCCCAGACGATCCACCGTCAACTGATTAGGATTGCTCTGAGGAATCACAGAGTTATAGTTGGGATAGCGTCCCTCGATAAGACGGCAGATGATGATACCCTCCTCAAAATTAATCTCAGCGTTGCGTTCGTCGAAACGAATCACCACATCGCCACCCTGCTTACCAAGTACGCCTTTCAACAGAGATGCGGGTTTCTTTGGCAAGATGAAAGCAGCAGGCTGATCATTCTTGATAGTGAGCACCTTGTTGCGCACCAACTTATGACCGTCACTAGCCACAATAGCCAGATAGTCGGCTGTCAAGTCAAAATAGATACCATTCATCACTGGGCGGAGTTCATCCTGAGCAGTTGCAAAGATAGAACGATTGATATTCTCAGCCAACAAAGCAGTAGCGATATTGATAGTCGTAGCGCCCTCACCAATCTGGAGTGGCTGTGGGAACTCATCAGCACTCTCCACGGGCAGCGAGAACATACCATTCTGATAACCAATCTTAGCAATCTTTGAAGTCTGGTCAACATCAAATGTAATGGGCTGTTCAGAAATACCCTTCACAGCTTCCAGCAGATCATGGTTACCCACACAGAAACGACCGTCACCGTCGTTATCAGTTAGCTCAATAGATGTTTTCATCATCACCTCGCTGTCCGATGCTGTCAGATTCAGACGTCCACCAACGACCTCAAACAAAAAGTCGCCCAAGATGGGTAAGGAGTTCTTACTATTGATTACTCTCGACAGAGCTACCAGTCGGCTGCTCAATGCTGTGCTTGATACAGTAAATCTCATACTATTTATTATATTGTTTATTATTCTCAATTTGGAGTACAAAAATACAAAAAAAGTGCGTCAACAACAAAATAATTGCGAAAAAATTGCTTGTTTTCAAACAATTTTAGTAATTTCGCAAGCGATTTTGCAAAAATACAAACAATAGTAACATTTATAGATATGGATTTAACAGGAAAAGTTATTGCCATCATGGAGGCAAGAGGTGGTGTTTCTGCACGCACCGGTAACCCATGGATGACTCAGGAATATGTCATCGAAATCCCCGGTCAGTACCCTCGCAAGATGGTCTTCAACATCTTTGGTGAAGACAAGATCAAGCAGTTCAATATTCAGCCCGGCGAGGAAATCACCGTCCAGTTCGACATTGACGCCCGTGAGTATAATGGTCGTTGGTTCAACGACATTCGTGCATGGAACATCTTGCGTGGTCAGGCAGCTGGTGCCGTACCCGCAGCCACTCCGTTCACACCTCAGCAGGATGCAGCTCCTCAGGGCGCCACCGCACCCTTCCCTCCTGCACAGGAGCCTGCAGGTGAGAATGCAGCAGACGACCTGCCCTTCTAACTAAGCAATACTACAACAAAAAGCATCAGCGTTTGCTGATGCTTTTTTTATTGCCACCAAGCAAACGAAAAAAGGACTCGCTCTCAAACGAAAGCGAGTCCCTGAATATAAAATGATGTTAGGATTATTCCTCAACAGCGGCCTGCGCGGCGGCCAAACGTGCGATGGGCACACGGAAGGGCGAGCAAGAAGCGTAGTTCATGCCAATCTTAGCACAGAACTTCACAGAGCTGGGCTCACCACCATGCTCACCACAAATACCGCAACGCAGATCAGGACGAACCTCACGACCTTCCTTCACAGCGAACTTGATAAGACGGCCTACACCCTTCTGATCAAGAACTTGGAATGGGTCTACCTTCAGAATCTTCTTATCGAGGTATACAGGCAAGAACGATGCAATATCATCACGGCTGTAACCGAAGGTCATCTGAGTCAGGTCATTAGTACCGAATGAGAAGTACTGAGCTTCCTCAGCAATGCGGTCGGCAGTCAGAGCAGCACGAGGAATCTCAATCATCGTACCAATCTCGAACTCAACCTCAATACCCTCGGCAGCGAACACCTCCTTAGCAGTAGCCTGAATGACTTCCTTCTGCTGCTTCAACTCGTAGAGAGTACCAATCAGAGGAACCATGATTTCTGGCATAGGATTCTTGCCTTCCTTCTTCAACTCGCAAGCAGCACCGAGGATTGCACGGGTCTGCATAGCAGTAATCTCAGGGAAGGTAATACCCAGACGACAACCACGGTGACCCAGCATAGGATTGTTCTCAGCCAGAGAAGCTACGCGACGCTGGATAGCCTCCAGAGACACACCCATCTCCTTAGCCATGGTCTCCTGACCAGCCAAATCGTGGGGAACGAACTCGTGCAAGGGAGGATCGAGCAGACGGATGTTCACGGGCAGACCATCCATAGCCTCGAGGATACCCTTGAAATCAGCCTTCTGATAGGGCAGCAACTTAGCCAGAGCCTTCTCACGACCAGCCAAGCTGTCAGAGAGAATCATCTCACGCATAGCGATAATCTTCTTATCCTCGAAGAACATGTGCTCGGTACGTGTCAGACCAATACCCTTGGCACCGAAGGCGCGAGCCACCTGTGCATCGTGAGGTGTATCAGCATTGGTACGAACCTGCAGCTTGGTGTACTTGTCGCAGAGATCCATCAACTCCTTGAAGTCGCCACTCAACTCAGCAGCCTTGGTGGGCACCTCGCCAGCATAAACCTGACCAGTGGTACCATTCAGAGAGATGTAATCACCCTCCTTATATACAACGCCGTCAATCTCAACGGTCTTGTCCTTATAACTTACATTCAGTGAGCCAACGCCAGATACGCAGCACTTACCCATACCACGAGCCACAACGGCAGCGTGAGAGGTCATACCACCACGAGCGGTCAGGATACCCTCAGCAGCAGCCATACCAGCGAGATCCTCAGGAGAGGTCTCGATACGTACGAGTACAACCTTGTGTCCATCCTCGTGCCAAGCCTTAGCATCGTCAGCATGGAATACAATCTGACCACAAGCAGCGCCAGGAGATGCGGGCAGACCCTGAGCGATAACCTTAGCAGCAGCCAGGGCTTTCTTATCGAATACAGGATGCAGCAACTCATCGAGCTTCTGGGGCTCGCAACGCTGGATAGCGGTCTTCTCGTCAATCTTACCCTCGTGCAGCAGGTCGATAGCAATCTTCACCATAGCAGCACCTGTACGCTTACCGTTACGGGTCTGCAGGAACCACAGTTTGCCCTCCTGAACGGTGAACTCCATATCCTGCATGTCACGATAGTGCTCTTCGAGCTTATTCTGGATGCCGTCGAGCTCCTTATAGATCTCAGGCATAGCCTCTTCCATTGAAGGATACTTGGCAACGCGCTCCTCCTCAGAGATACCTGCGCGTTCAGCCCAGCGCTGAGAACCAATCTTGGTAATCTGCTGTGGAGTACGGATACCGGCCACAACGTCCTCACCCTGAGCATTCACCAGATACTCACCGTTGAACAGATTCTCACCATTAGCAGCGTCACGGCTGAAGCATACGCCAGTAGCAGAGGTATCACCCATGTTACCGAATACCATAGCCATCACTGATACAGCAGTACCCCACTCATCGGGAATTCCTTCCATCTTACGATAGAGGATAGCGCGCTCGTTCATCCAAGAACGGAACACAGCGCAGATAGCGCCCCACAACTGCTCGATAGGATCATTGGGGAAGTCCTTGCCAGTGCGCTCCTTGATAGCCTTCTTGAACAACACAACAAGCTTCTTCAGATCCTCTACAGACAGGTCCTTATCCAGCACCACGCCACTCTCCTTCTTCACCTTCTCGATAATCTCCTCGAACGGATCAATATCGGTCTTGTTGACGGGTTTCATCTCAAGCACTACGTCACCGTACATCTGCACGAAACGACGATAAGAGTCGTATACGAAGTGTGGATTGTTGGTCTTGGCAGCCATACCCTCGGCCACCTCGTCATTCAGACCGAGGTTCAGGATAGTATCCATCATACCAGGCATAGAAGCACGAGCACCAGAACGTACTGATACGAGCAAGGGGTTCTTGGCATCGCCAAACTTGCAGTTCATCAAGTTCTCAATATGCTTTACTGCTGCCATCACGTCGTCGTTAAGCAGTTCCATAATCTTCTGCTGACCAACCTGATAGTACTCATTACAGCAGTCAGTTGTAATTGTGAAACCTGGAGGAACGGGAACACCAATGTGGTTCATCTCTGCAAGGTTTGCGCCCTTGCCGCCGAGTTCCTCACGCATCTTTGCATTACCTTCGGCCTTACCATTACCGAAGAGGTAAACTCTTTTCTGACTCATTAGTTAAATTATTTAAGATTAATATTATAATGTTTTGTTCAATTTTTCGGTTATTGTCCTCTTTTTCTTTTGGAATTCTGCAAAGTTATGAAAAAGTTTGCACATAGCCAAAGAAAACGAGCGAAAATTACAAAAAAAAATAATTATGACACGCGAATCGATTATTTTTTGTAACTTTGCAAACCAATTACACATATCTTTTATATAATATGGTAAAACACATCATTCTATGGACGCTCAATCCAGAGTTGACTGAAGAGCAGAAACAACAAGTAAAAGCCGACATCAAAGCCGGGTTGGAGGGTCTTGTAGGCAAGGTTCCCGGACTCATTGATGCCAAAGTGAATATTCAAGGACGACTAGCATCTTCAAATGCCGATATAATGCTCGATTCGACACTCGAATCAGAAGAGGCATTGAAGACTTATGCACAACACCCTGAGCATCTGGCTGTGGCCAATGACAAGGTGCGTCCCTACACAGTGCAGCGCACCTGCTTGGACTTTGAAATCTAATTGAAAATTGAGAATTGAGAATGGCAAGAAGCAAAAAACCATTACCCCTATTAGAAAGTGTCACCATTGAGGCTGTAGCCGCCGAAGGCAAGTGTTTGTTCCACTGGAACGACTTGGTGGTGTTCGTACCTTTTTGTGTTCCAGGCGACGTATGCGACATTCAGATACGCCGTAAGAAGCACTCCTTTGCCGAAGGCGAGGTTGTGCGATTCATCGAAAAAAGCGACGTCCGTGCAGTACCCTTTTGTAAGCACTTTGGCGTGTGCGGTGGTTGCAAATGGCAGAACCTTCCCTATGAAGAGCAGTTGAAGTTCAAACAGCAGCAGGTGTTCGACCAGTTGCATCGCATTGGCAAAGTGGAGTTGCCGGAATTCCGCCCCATACTGGGCAGCGTCAAAACGCAGGAATACCGTAACAAATTGGACTACGGATGTGCCAACAAGCGCTATCTGACCAAAGAAGAGATCAGCGCTCTTCCCAAGGACGAGAGTCAGAGTCTGAAGGACGTGCCAGCTATCGGTTTCCACATCACAGGCGCTTTCGACAAGATACTCCCCATTGAGAAATGCTGGCTCATGGACGACCTGCACAACCAGATTCGTAATGACATCCGCGATTACGCAACGGAACATGGCCTGACCTTCTTCGACCTCAGAGCGCAGGTAGGTTTACTGCGCGATGTGATTATCCGCAACTCAGCAAGCGGTGAGTGGATGGTCATCATCCAGTTCCACTACGACGAGACTGGCGGCGAGAAGGAAGCCCTCGACCTACTACAACACATTGCAGACACATTCCCACAGATCACCTCCCTACTCTACCTGGATAATCAAAAGTGCAACGACACCATTGGTGACCAGGAGATTCTGGTATTTAAAGGCGAGGACCACATCTACGAGCTGATGGAAGACCTCAAGTTCAAGGTTGGTCCCAAATCATTCTATCAGACGAATACCGAGCAAGCCTATCACCTGTACTCCGTAGCACGTGAGTTTGCAGGCTTGACCGGCAACGAGATGGTCTATGATCTCTATACCGGTACTGGCACCATTGCTAATTTCGTGGCCAAGAAAGCCAAGAAGGTCATCGGTATTGAGTATGTACCCGAGGCCATCGAGGATGCGAAGATTAACTCCGAGATCAACGGCATCGAGAACACCCTGTTCTATGCCGGCGACATGAAAGACATCCTCACCGACGAGTTTATCGCCGAGCACGGACGCCCCGATGTGATCATCACCGACCCTCCCCGTGCCGGCATGCACCCCGACGTTGTAAAGACCATCCTGCGCGCTGCCCCCGACCGCATCGTCTATGTATCGTGCAACCCGGCCACACAAGCCCGTGACCTGCAAGACCTTGACGAGGCATACAGAGTGGTAGAGGTACAACCCGTGGACATGTTCCCACACACACCACATGTGGAGAACGTGGTACTGCTAGAGAAAAGGTAAAAAGGCAAAAAAGTAAAAAGATAAAAAACATATCAAGACAATGAAGAAGATTTTATTGGCTGCCCTCATGATGGGCGCAGCATTAAGCTCACAAGCTCAGAGCGAGTGGTTCCAGAACGTGAAGTTCAGCGGATACGGCATGGTGCAGTATCAGGCTAGCGATAAGGATGGAGCCGAGACCAACGGTTTCAACCTCCGTTTGGTACGTATGGCTTTGGAAGGCCGTGCACACACAGACTTCTACTGGAAGACTCAGATGCAGATTAACGGCAATGCCTTCGACACCAAGGCCGACGGTAAGAAGAACAACATGACTATCCGTCTGGTTGACCTCTTTGGTGAGTGGCAGAAATACGAGTTCTTCAAGGTGAAGGCTGGTCAGTTCAAGCGTCCATTCACATTCGAGAACCCCATGCACCCCATCACTCAGGGATTCATGAGCTACTCACAGAATGTTTCAAAGTTGGCTGGTTTTGCCGATCGCACAGGCGAGCACGCTTCTAATGGCCGTGACATCGGTTTGCAGTTCCAGGGCGACTTCTTAAAGAATGCCAACGGCCGCAACCTACTGCACTATCAGGTAGGCGTATTCAATGGCGAAGGCATCAACACTGGCGACGCAGACAACCGCAAGGATATCATCGGTGGTGCATGGGTAATGCCCATCAAAGGCATGCGCATCGGTGCATTCGGATGGACGGGTAGTCGTGCCGGCGTTGGCGAGAAAAACCGCTACGCCATCTCAGGTGAGTATGCTGCCAACGACTGGACCTTCCGCACAGAGTACATCCACAGCCAGGGATGGAATGCTAATCACACCAGCGACAAGGCCGATGGTTACTATGCTCTCTGCATTGCACCTATTCAGAAGAACAAGATGCACGTGAAGGCTCGCTACGACCTGTATCGCGAGGCTAAGGAATGGGGTCAGTCAAAGACTCAGTACGAAATCGGTGCCGACTACATGTTCACCAAGAACCTGCAGATCAACTTGGAGTACGCTCGTGTTAACGACCGCACCATCACCAATCCCGACAAGCACAACTACAACATGGTTGACGTCGAGTTGGACTTCCGCTTCTAAATCCTAGTTATTCTAGATATCCTAGTCATCCGAGTTTATGAACTCAAAAGTACTTTTGATATACACCGGTGGGACCATTGGTATGAACCAAAACCCACAGACAGGTGCTCTGGAGCCATTCGACTTCGAGCACCTGCTCAACCGTGTGCCAGAACTGACGCAATTTCAGACAGAGATTGCCACCTATCAGTTCAACCCACCCATCGACTCGAGTGACATGTCACCCCGCCTGTGGACGGAGTTAGCACATATCATCGTAGACCACTACAACGAGTACGACGGTTTCGTCGTTCTGCACGGCACCGACACGATGGCCTACACCGCCTCTGCCCTGTCGTTCATGCTCGAGAACCTCACCAAACCCGTCATCCTCACCGGCTCGCAGTTGCCCATTGGTCAGCTACGCACCGATGGTAAGGAAAACCTCATCACCAGTATAGAGATTGCCTCTGCCCGACGAGAGGATGGCACAGCGATGGTACCCGAAGTAGGCATCTACTTCAACGGTCATCTGATGCGAGGCAACCGTACCACCAAGCAGAGTGCCGACGAGTTCAACGCCTTTGAATCGTTCAACTACCCGCACCTGGCTGATGCTGGCGTAGAAATTGCCTACCACGATGAATTCATTCTTACCCCTAAGGCCACCAATCTCAAGCCTCAATTCCGCCTGGACAACAATGTTATTATCTTCTCGCTGTTCCCAGGCATACGTGAGGACTTGATTCGCCACATCATTGCCACTCCCAACCTGCGCGCTATTGTCATGCGCACCTATGGCAGCGGCAATGCGCCACAGAGTCCATGGCTGATT
>Ga0265299_10000758_pt1 | contig 39174 bp, 45 predicted proteins | sample AusTroGonzalo_MG_4_FD_193485 | JGI IMG/M metagenome (GOLD analysis project Ga0265299, IMG submission 193485) | Bovine rumen microbial communities from tropical cattle in Woodstock, Queensland, Australia - Gonzalo_02 | ecosystem: Host-associated > Mammals > Digestive system > Stomach > Rumen ...
TGGCTATAAGCCTTATTAGGTTAATATATAATTACAGTTAAGTTTTATATGCTATATGACAGAAAGAGAGATTAACGAACAAATCGTGTTGCGGTTGCAAATGACAACACGTATCAAATCAGAAAATTTTATGTGTCATTGTCCTTACCATCAGGACCGTCACCCATCTTGCTCGGTGAACGTCGAACAAGGAGTATGGCACTGCTTCTCTTGCGGACAAGGAGGAAAGCTCCGTGCTTTGTTTAGAGACTTATGCGGTCATTCAATAAACAAAGAACTTGGTATTCCGTGGGAAGCTCAAAAAGAATCTACTTTTGTAAATCCATTTAAAACAGAAACTGAAGAAGACTTGACAATACAGCCTGATATTCATATCGCACTTGATGGTACATTTATATCTGTAAAGCATAATGACGATGTTATCAAGTATTTGGAAAAAAGATGTATTCCTATTGATATGGCTGACAAGATGCAAATGAAGTTTGCTGCAATGGCAAAGTCATACGATACAGAAGAACCTAACAACAAAGATAAGTGGGTTTACTTTACAAAGCGTCTTGTTATTCCTATTTATGAAAAAGGAAAGTTGATGTCTTGCGAAGGAAGAGATATTTACGGAGAAGAGTATTTCCGTAATCAACTTATAAGACAAGGCAAAGATCCTGATAAGTACGAATATAAAAAATGTATTTATCCTAAAGGCGCTTCAACGTCAACACTTTATGATATTGATAAACTTGATACTTCAAAAACATTGTTCTTTATGGAAGGCATTATGGATCTTGCTGTCCTTCGTACTGACCCATATTTTACAAATAGAAATTCAACTGCAGTGTTCGGTGCATCAATATCAGGAAGACAGTTTGCGCTTTTGAAAAAGTTTAGTTCAACAGTGTTCATTATTGATAATGACCTTGCAGGTTGGACTTCATTGAAAAGATGGAAGAATTATATTAAAGAAAATAACTTAGGACAGAGTCATATGTTTATATTGCCGCCTTTTACTGATAAAGGAGCAAAAGATATTGGCGATGTCCCAGTTAAGATAGGCAAAACGATAACAGAATGTCGTGAAGCAAAGTGGCTAACTTCTCAAAAATCAATTATCTTAAATGAACAATTGATTGATGAGACGGTTGATAGATTAAACAAAGAAAGAATTGAAAAACAAAGAGGTACAAAATGAAGCAATGTATTGGTCTTAAGAGCAATGTCGAAAAAGACATACTCAAGGATTTGAAGGACGGTGACATTCTTTATTCTGCCTGCTACGATAACGCTGATGGGAAAACTACAAACAATGTTTTCATTTTCCGCGGCTATGTAGATGCACCTAACAACAGTAAAGGTGTGTGGGCTAAATATGTCGAAGCTGCATATTACGATGAAGAAAAGAAAGAGTATCTTCCTATCAAAAAACAACACAAGAAAGAAGACGGAACTTTTGAAGAAGTTGAAGACATCAAAGTCAACGACATTTCAGTTGGTCTGTTTTTGAATAAAAAGGATGCCTTAGTTGCTTGGGAAGCAATGGCAAAGAAAATCTATGAATCTGCAAAAGACGCAGTAAAAAATTACAAAGAGGTGTAAAAATGGTTGACGTAACTTATGACAAACTTGTTGGATTGTTCGAAGCTCTTGATGATATTGATGAAGCAAATGCTTCTCTTCAGTTGAAGATTAAAACACAGAAGAAAGATCAGTCCGAAAGAATTAAGGAATTTGCAAAAGACCACGAATGTAAACCTGCAGATGTTAAAAAGGCATTTAAGTATTGGCAGGAAGCTCGTGAACAGGAAGATCCTGCGGCAGCATCAGAAGACTTCTTCTCGATGTGTGTATTGATTGATGGCGGTGTCACAGCCGAAAACGGAGATAACTCGTAATGATTGCAGAGAATATAAACGGAGACAAATGGAAGCAGACAACTGTCAAAAAGTTGTTGAGCTTCTGTGAAAAGTGTCCTTGTGTTCTTTCAATTAAAACAGCAGTTCATCAAGGTGAAGATGGCGTATTTGTAATTCACAAGAACACAGGTATGCAATACTTCTTCCCTTGGGACTACAGTGTTGAGCCTAAAGACTTTATCCACGATATTAAAACATTCTTGGAAAAGAAACACTATCCTATTTTGGTTGAAACAATTACCGAAGAACACAAGCTTACAAAAGAAGAACTTGCTTTGATGGTTGAAGAAGGTAAGAGTATTCAGGAATTGCCACAGTACGAAAAACGTATCAAAGAGAAAAAGCTTTGGCGCATTGACAAAGTTATTCTTTGGAAAGACATTGTAATCTTAGTTCAGATTGATAACAAAGGCAACACAATATCAAATCAGTATCGTTATAAGTACAACAAGAATCTTGTAATCTTCCTTAAGAAATACCGCAGCGGCGAATATGCCGATCTTGAAGAAGCAGGAAACGAGTTCTTCAACAACTCAATCTTGGTAAATGAAATAACTCCAAAAGAGTAAATAAATGCCTCCTTCGGGAGGCGGAGGTTTTTATGAAAAAATTCTTTTTTGCTGCAATCATAGCAGTATCACTTTTATTCACAGCTTGTAATGCTCCTACAGAAGTTAGGACACTTTCAGCAAACGGTATTGAGTCATCAGCAACATTTAAGGATTTCTTTAACGCTGAAAGAATTGTACATAGTGACAGCGACAATACTTCTGCAGAAATCATAATGGATAAGAACACAGGCGTTCTTTATATTATGAAGTGGAGCGGTTATCAGTGGGGCATATCACCTATTTATGATTCTGACGGCAGCGTTATGACAATGGAAAAATGGCAGTCAAAGCGGATAAACTCAAAATAGAAGATCAGACTATTCTTTTAGATCAGTACGACCATTATTCAACAAAGCTTTTATGTGATTTTCTACCGAAGCTTTTTGACCAAGCTTGGCACAATACTGTTTATGGAACAACGGAACAATATGAACGCTTACTTGATAAAGACCCGCTTTTGTTCAAAGACACAGAAGGCTTTGTTGACCTTCAACTTAAAGAATGAACACAATAACAAGAAGAAACTCAACATACATTTTTATCAATAAAAAGCAAGATGTCACTTCATTAGACTTCAAACTTGGTTTACGAAGTAAGGTTGCAGGTGCAAGAGAAATCAAAGGGTTGACACTATTTGTAGTTTGTGACGAAGCAGAAAAGCTTGAATACCTAATTGACTACGACCCGTATATTTTTGACTCTGAAGGTAAGATAAATATCAACTTTATAGATTTCGAAGAATTTTCTGAAAAATCTTAAAATTTTTTAAACTTTCCTAAACTCCATTTTATATTATTATTGTAATCAAGATCAATAAGGAGTTAGATTATGGTTAAGAATTACATTAGAGACACAATCATCACAGGCTTCGAGGTGACTCGAATGACCAACAATAAGGTTCCGATGTTGCTTCTTTCAAACCCAGGTATTGCAAAGACAACAATCGTCGGAGAAATCGCTGCTCACGAGGGTTACGAAGTTGTTTCCCTTATCGGTTCAGGTTTTGAAAACAACGAAATCCTTGGTTTTCAGGTAAACGAACCTGACTGGGACTACCTCATTACAAAAAATCCAACTTGGTTCAATACCATCCTTGAAAACAAGAAAAACAACAAACCTTCAATCTTGTTCATCGACGAGATTTCAGTTTGTCCTTCTCTTGTTCAGGGTGCTCTTTACCGCTTAATCTTCGAAAGAACAATCGGAAACGGAAGAAAGCTTCCTGACGACTGTGTAATTATCTCAGCTGGAAACTACAAGTCAAACTTGCCTTCTTACTGTGATATCACAGCTCCTGCGCTTAACCGCTTCTGTATCATCAATCTTGAATCTCCTGACTTCCACTCTTTCCTTGATGAGTTCAGTCAGAATGAAGAAGAACGTATGGCAGATTGGCCTGAGTTCAATCACGATGCAAATCGTCTTGGTCCAAATATTTGGAACAATGCAACAAAAGAAGTTAAGACAATGATGGAAGAGGTTTTTGAATGCTACTCTGACTCAAGAGACAATTCAAAAGGTTATCTCGACATCAGAAACAAAGACTTCGCTGCCTGCTTCGAAGGAACTTACAGCCGTCACGGACAGGTTTACAACTTCATCTCAGGTCGTACTTACTACTACCTGCAGCAGTCAGTTGCCGCTTGTGCCTTGCTCAATGTTCCTCTGAACGGAGCAAAAAATCCTTTCATCGACCGTATGGTTGAAGGTTTGATTGGTGCAGGAACTGCAACTTTCAACGATGCAAATCAGTGCGAAGCTTTCATCAAGTCAGTTACTGAAAAAGTTCGTCAGATGCTCAAGCGCCTTAAGTCAGGAGAAGCTCCTGTGACAGGCGGAGAGAACATCTTCGATGGTGCAACAGAGATTGCAGATAAGGTTGACCGCCTGAGCCTTTACCTTGACGGTACAAGAACAAATGTGATGGATACACGCCGTGCACTCGGTGAAATCTACACACAGGCAATGGATGCCTACGACAAGGACCCACATCAGTTCCTTGATGCAAACCTCGGAGAAAACGTTCCTGAGGACAAGAGAAAGATCAACTACGCAAAGTTTGTTGCTGACATCTCTGCTCTCGAAACACTTGTAAAAATCTGCGATACTCTCCCACAGAACAGTGAGGTTGAGGTTGCAAAGAACGGTCTGACAAAGATTGTTCAGAACTACAGCTTCTATGCTGAGGTTAATGCCTAAGTCAAATGCGGGTTGAAAAACCCGCAGTTATTATAAAGCTTGTTTGATAAGGAGATAAATATGAATGTTAAGTTGAAGATGGACTATTACGTAAACTTGGAAATCCGTTCAGGAACCCGCCATTACAGCAAAGATCGACCTGTTCTTTCAGCAGGTATTCGTAACGGAACATTTTATGTTGACGGAAATCCTTCACAGGTTATAAGTCAGACTGAAATCAACAAAATCTATATGATTAAGGGCGGTACTTACAAGGCAGTTGATGCTGATACATTCCTTGCCTTCTACCGCAACAACAAAAAGTCTGCTTAAGTTAAAAAGCTGAAAAACCGCGCCCCTTGAAAGAGGGGCTTTTGGAGTAAATATGGGAAAAAACAGTTTTAGTTCGTTTGCGGAAATATTAAACACATTTATGGGTATTAGCCAAAACGAATTGGCCAACAGCTTATTCAGCAGCAATTATGTAGACCAGTTGAAAGCAATAAGTCCTGTACTTGAAGACCTTGCACAAACTGCAGATTATACTGACATCAGTGTCGAAAACGGCGTTATAAAAACAAACGTTATAGACTACAACAGAAAAACTGCATCTGAACTTTTTGAAGAAGTAAAAAGTGGCATTGTAATGCACAACAGAGTGTATATAAATCAATCTTTTGCAGAATGGCTTCTTGACAGAGAGCCTACAATATTTGATAAGAAAGAGGTGACAATTGTCGCAGGCAAATAAGAATGGACACATTTATGTTCACGATATGGACTCTCTTCCTAAAGGTTCTCATAATTGTTTAACTGTGCCTTATACAGAAATTTTGGAGCACGGCTTCGGCAAAAGAATAAAATACCTTGAAAGTCCGCTTGATTTAAGCAGATATACAATCAGCAGTGACGGAATGTTAGCTCTTAAAATACTCAATGCCTTTGAGCCGCAGGGCGGTCCTACAATTGTTTACAACGTTGGAGACCAAGGTGTTGAATATTTTATAAAAGAGATTAAAGAAGCAAAAGCTGTAATGCTTGAAGATAAAGTTGTTGATTGGCTTCTTGATAAAAACCCAACACTTTTTGATAAGAAGACTCTTATAATTGCAACGGAGAACAACAATGCTTGATGGCGGTCCAATAGTTGCGGACTTCTCAGATGTAAGAGTTAAAGATGGCGCGGTGTATATCGGCGATAAACTTGTAGATATGGTTGAGCTTGCCCTTTTTCTTAATAGGGTTGAAGTAGCTGATACAATTAAAATATCGCAAGAAGTGTTGGAAGAATTTCTTGATATGTTTCCCGCTGCTTTTGATAAAAAGGAAATTATTATAAATGAATGATGAGTTTGAAAAAATACAAGTAGTCGATAATCGAGTAGGCGTAATAGACCCTGTAGCTTATGGGAAAGGCAGCATATTTTATTTTTATACTGAAGACACCTTAGAAGGTTTAATTGATGAAATAAAGTGGGTTGTTGAAGACTTGAAAAAACAAGGCATTATGGTCCCAAGCGTAAAGATTAGAAAGTCTTTTGTAGAATGGTGTATTGACAATATAGACCCAGAAATTTTTAATGATGTAGACGCTTTTATTGTTGAAGACGATTTGCCACTCGATTGCAAAGCAGCAAACCCTATCCCTTATGAACAGCCTTTACACATAGGACATTTTGTGGGAGAGGTAAAGTGGAAGTAAATGGACTCATTTAAGAACATACAAGTACATAACGGAAAAGTTGGAGTTATAAATCACGATGATTATCAAGCAGCTTTCAACCCGTACTATGATGAAGATGTACCTAAAATAGCCAATGACCTCAAGCATTGCATACAAGACTTTTTAGACGCAAAAGTATACGACCCAGAAGGCATTGTACTTACTGAGTCTTTAGTTATTTATATACTTGATAATGTCGACCCAAAGTTTTTTGAAGGTCTTACATTCATAGATATTATCGAAGACGAGGACTTGTCAAACTGCTTAGATTGTGAAACAATTCCTTATTATGGGCTTTACGAAATATCTTTCAGTGCTTATGAATTTAAGCCTAAACCTATGAAACTTAATATCAATTGGCAAGCATTATCAGAAGTAGATTTTGATAAAGCTTTTGGGCCTTCAGCTGAAGATCAGCTTATTGCTGCGGCAAAAAAAGAAGTTTTGAAAGCCACAGGAATTCCGCCAAAATATTTGCAATAATTTTCATAAAAAATTAAACTTCTCCTAAACCTTCTTTATATTATTATTGTCAGGAGGAAATTATGACTAAAACACTTGAACAGAAAAAAGAAGAATTACTCGCTCTTCTCCCTGAGCGCAAGGCAGTAAAGCCTGCTGTTTATGACAAGGTTAAGGCCCAGATGGGTACTCTTGTTCACGAATACATTGACGAAGTTTTGGGAGAGGCTCCTGCCGCTTCAACTCGTTCACCTACAGGTATTTATCAGATTATCCTTCCTTCTGACCTTCCTGATTATGCAGCAATTCCGCTCGACATTCACGAAAACGGACACTGTATTTTCCAGCACTTGAAGGACACAAAAACAAAACACGAACAGATTAAGAAGCAGCTCCGTTCAAAATGGGGTGCTTTCAAGGCAAAGATTGAAAACGATGAAAATATCGATGACGAAGCTTTGCTTGATGCTTTCGGTTCACAGATTGAAAATGTTGCAATGGACTTGGAAATCAACTCAAAGTACTTCGGTGGTGGAGACGATTGGAAAGTTCAGTACGAAAATATTTCAGTAGGTCAGATGGTTGCAACAATCAACCGTATGGAAGATATTCCTGACGAGTTGTTTGAAAACCTCAAGAAGGAACTTTCTGACACAGAAAAAGTTCTTGAAAGCTGTAAGGGAATGCATCCTGAGTATTTCAACTTCCCACTCGGAATGAACTGGCAGGCATACATTCAGTTGATGCTTTCAAATCCTAACGACTTTATGGACAACCTTAATCAGCAGCTCGATATGCAGCAGATGATTAGTCAGGCTTTGCAGAATATGCAGCAGCAGATGCAGCAGCAGGGACAGCAAGGTCAGGGACAGGGTAATTCACAGGGTCAGGGACAAGGTCAGGGTCAGGGCGGAAGCTCAGGCAACGGTCAGCCACAGGACGGTGACGGACAGGAACAGGACGGCAACGGAAACGGCAAGGGCAAAAAATCTGACAAAAAAGGAAAAGGCAAAGACAAGAAGAACGGCTCTGGAGACGGAGACGGAGATAAGAAAAAGAAGGACAGCAACGGCGGAAATGGTGAAGGAAAGGTTAAAGCTTCTGCAATCAAAAACGCCCAGAGAAAGCAGGTAAGTTTGTCAAACGAAACTAAGGAAGCCATCAAGAAGGGAGCTGAAGCAAAAGCAAAAGCTGCCGCAGAAAATGGTCCTGAAGACGGAGATGACGATTCTTGGGAGCCTGCTGATACAGCTGCAAACTTCGGTGCAGGAATTGGAAGCAGCCACTCAAGAGGTGGTGCTGAAGGTCTCGAAACAAACCGTGTTCTTGACAAAGAGGTTAGAAACTTCATCGAAAAGTGCTGCATCGGAAATGCGGTTACTTACGAAAAGCAGGACCCACTTTACAACTACAACAGAGGCAAGACTTCAGGTGGTGTAATGAGAATGAGAACAACAATTCAGCAGGTTTACCGCCCAGGAAACTTGATTGCAGTAATTGATGTTTCAGGCTCAGTTGACATCGACTTAGTTAAGGCTCTTCTTACAGAGTTGAAGAAGTACCGCAGAAACTTCGGCTACAATTCAAGAATTATCCTTTGGGATACTGACCTCGTTGACGACATCAAGTTCAATGAGTTCGAAGATAAAATCCACAGAGGCGGTGGTACTGAAATTGCTTCAGGAATTGAATATGCAAAAAAGTACCTTAAGTCAGATGCTGACAAGCTGTTCGTAATCTCTGACTTCGAAGATTACCTCAACCGCTGGGTTGAAATAATCAACACCTTAAAGTCAGATGTATTTGGAATCTGCTGGGGCGGAATGGACGGAAAACAGGCTTTGCTTGATGCTTGCCGTGACAAGCCTTCATCAAAGATTCAGAAAATGAAAGTACTTTCAGTAAACTAATAAAAGACGGGTCGGCAACGACCCGTTTTCTTTTGGAGAAAATATGACAATAAAAGAAGTAAAGAAAGCAGAAGACATCGGTGATGTAATGACAGTTGAAGAGTTTATGGATTGTGTTCATTCTTCGTGCTTTTTGCCATCAGACGGCTCAGGTGTTTTTGTTTTCAAAGAAGATAAAGAAATTCCTAATTGTTGGGACAACGATGAAAGAAGCGTTTGGTCTGTTCTTGAACCTGTTGTTGAAAAATGCGAAATGGGGTGCGGCGATATTATCGGCTTTAGCGACGTCGGCATTATAAGAGGCGACCACAGAACAGTTGATTATCAAATCCCGAAAGGACTTGAAGATAAAATTGAATGTGTTTGTTGGTATAACAAATAAAAAAGGCGGGCAATAAGCCCGCCAATTTTTTCACTTCGTAAAATTATTCATCCCATTCAAAATCTTCTTTTGCTTCAGAAGCTCTTGATGCAGCTGTTGCAACTGCTTCTCTAGGTCTATCTACAGGTGGTGCAATATGACTTGCATCTGCAATTTTCATCTTCTTAAGACCACCTTTTCCGATAGCAGATTGTACCCAAGCATCTTTTACAGTTATATGATTGTTAGCAGTTTTGAAAGTTCTCTTTTCGATTTTATCAATTGGCTGTAAAGTGATTGCTGCCTGAGGTCTTACATTAAGAACATCCTCGTCGTCCAAAACCTGTTCAATCTCAACTTGAGCATTGTTCACAAAGACTTTTCCTGTAATATTTACAACCTTATATGAAGTTGCAAAAACCGATGTCATAAGAACGAAAGCGAAAATAAAGCCCAAAAACTTTTTCATTTTTCCGTCTCCTTAATTTCAGAAGTCTTGATATTTCTTATCTGTACAAGTGGAAGCCATTCTTCTTTATCTTCAAATTTCATCCACAAATAAGAATTGCCAAACTCATATTCAATAGGAAAGAAGTCTCTCTTGAATCCATCAAACCATCTAACTGTAATTTTCTTTTTCATACTCTCCCTTGAATAAAAAGGCGGACCGAAGCCCGCCTGAAGTTTCTAAATTATATTAACTGAATTATGCCCATTCACCGCCATCAATTGTTGAACAATCATCAAGTGTTGTGTGAGTGTTTTCATCGTAATTTCTTATATCAGTAAACTTCTTTCCTGATGTAGCATCAACTTCATCATAACGACGAATAACTTCAACTGTTGTATTACCCGCGCCAGCTCTGTGGAAGTTGATAAGACTAGCAAGGTCGTTATAGTTGATAGTTACGATCTTGTTTCCATTCTTATCGTAAATATCAAACTTTTCATTTGCAGTGTTCTGTGAAACATCAGAGTCGATTAAATTTCCGTGAGCGTCATATTTTGGAATGAAGTCCTCAGTACCTTCGCCTTCTGATGTAACAGCCATCTTACCGCTTTCATCTGGGAACTCAACTACAACGTTTCCACCAGCATTCTTTAATTTACCAATAAGTTCTGTATTGTGTGCCTCAGCAGCAGCAATATCATCTGGGTCACTAAGACCTGTTGTATCGTGCCATTCAGAAGCATTTTCCTGTCCGTTGATACTTACTTCTGACTGAAGAAGTTCTTTTCCGCCATTTCCTACAGGAATTGCATTCTTTGCAATATCAGCAGGTGCGAGAACGGCATTAGGAATTGTTATTTTAATCTGATGTGTTACGAGGTCATTAGTTACGACAACTTCTGGGTAATTGTGCAAGTCAGCTGTTGATGATTTTGATGTATCAACGCCTTCTCTGATATTACCTACAACGTCAACTTCAGCTGTCATTCCGTTTACAGCATCAACTCTTGAAGATGTATCAAGGTGGTCAAGTTTAACTGCTGTGATATTACCATTATCATCGTAAGTTACGCTATTACAAATTACGTGGTCACCTTCTGATACAAGGAAGAAGTCATTTGCACCTGAGCCTGTAATAACTTTAATCTGTGACTTGCGAGAACTTGTATTAAGTGCTTCATCAGAAACAGTTGTGCTTCCTGAAACTTTTACAATTACATAGTCGCCTGCATCAACTCTTTGGAATTGTGTACCTGCTTCTTCACCTTCCCGAGGTTTCTCCATTGAGTCGGCGCCATTCAAATCAGCCATTGCCTGAGCAAACTCAACAGCAGTCATCTGTGTAACAGTTGCGCCATCAAGATTTACAGTACCAATATACTGAAGTGCACCAACGAATGTATTAGGAATCTGTGATAAAGGAATTTTACCTTCAGCGTTCAAATCAGCTTTTGTTTGATGAAGAACATCAAGAGCTTGTGTAACAGATGTTACTTGGTCGTCAACCTGTCCGCTAGCGCTGTCAGCAGGGTCAAGTGTTAAAGTAGTACCTGCAATAGATTTAGTGCTAACACTAGATGTGCCTTCAGTTGACTTTCTTTTATCTGTGAAACTGAATTCAATATCATTTGCATCAGCAGCACCAAGTGGGAAGCAGCTAACAATCTTATTAAGACCACCTTCAGCTTCATTTGTTTGAGCGTTGACACTATCAACAACAGTTGCACTCATAACAATTGCTGTGTTCTTTTTCAAAACGTATGTTTCTTCTGCAGCGTCATTGACAACTGTAATGCTCTTTGTAGGACCATTATAAATTAACCATTCACCTGGGTTAAGAGCCTGCATAGATGCAATTGCATTGATTACTGTATCTTCTATTGTTGCATTTCCAGTTCTTGTAAGTGTACCTGTAAAGTTTACAGTATCAAACTTACCTTTATATTCCATCTTGTTATTAAACAAGTAATCAAGAGCAGACTGAACATTATTAAGACCTGTTGCATTTGCTGCAATATCGTCTGGGTCAGCAGCAGCTTTAGCTACAGGCTGGAACTTTACATCGTTTTCAATATCTGATGCATTCTGTCCACCTGAAAGTGGAATAAAACCAGCGGTGCTGCTGCCATAAACAGCGGCGTTAGGAAGTGCACTCAAGTCTTCAGAACAATAAACAATTATTTGCCCAGGCTTGAAGAAGTCGTCATAAGTACGATAGTTCTTTCCTCTTGTTGCGTGGCCGACACCGTCAAAAATAATTTCTTTTTGTTCAACACTGATTGGTGCTGTTACGATATATGCATCACCTGGGAGAAGCGATCCATTTAATGCAGCGTATTCTGCATCACTGCCGATTGTACCTTTAATTACAATACTATCAAAACCACCGAAGCGTTTCCATTCATAAGGATGTTCTCCTTCAGGAATAGTGCCTGATTTTGCAACACCTATGAAAACACTTTTACTATCGTAATCATAAAACAATTCGCCAAGAAGTGGCAATTTTCTATTTTTATTACCTCTTGCGACTTGAATTTTATTATAATGTTTAGCCATCTTTTGTCCTCTTTATATTTAGTTATTATTATGTCCAGACACCGCCACTTACAACGGAATCACTTGTTATCAATACACCGCCTTCATTAGGCGCATCAACTACAACATCAACTGGGAGAGTAGGTAAACCTGTTGCTGGGTCGCGATACTGCTCCGCATCTGGGTAATTGCGTCTTGCACCGTGAATAAGCATTGTTCCATAATCTGGGTCAGATACACCGATTGCATTTGTACCGACAATTGATCTCTTACCAATTACTTTATTATTTTCATCAGTAATAAGATTACCTTGAGAGTCAAATACACCTGCTACGATGTCTGTTTCTGCAACCAAAGTTGCGTCTCTTTCAATTGATGGTCTGAAAGAGCCATCTCTTACTGCAGGAGCATAACCATTTGCAATAGCATTTGAGATACCTTGCTGAGCTGCAGCTTCTGCTTCGATTGTGGATTTATTTGCGTGTGAGTTGAGAAGTCTTGTTCTCAACGCATTATCAATCATACGGAAAGGAGACTTTTGAAGAGTGTTTATCAAAGTTCCTGAAGGTGATCTCTTTGACTCTCCGAACATTGTCAAATAAGTGTCGTCCTCTGAACCAAACAAGTCTTCAATAAACTCTTCTGTAATAAGAGTTCCTGACTCGCAAGGCAACATAACAGTAATATTTGATTGAACTTGATGAAAGTTCTTTACAAGGCGAGCAAGGATTTTGTTTTCACTCCATCTGTTTGCCATATTACCATTGTCATCAAAGTCATTCTCATTGTAATAGCCTTGGTCATCGCCCGTGTTCCAATCTCCAAAGTAATATTCAAAAGATTGATTTATAGGTGAAGCAACTTGTGAATGGAATTCAACAACATTGCTTATAGAGTCGTGCATATTGTTTGTGTTTGCTTCATCGTTAATATGTTCTTCAATTGATGTACTTTCAGCATAGCCTTCAGTTGTTGATTTAAGAACTCTTCCAACCTCAAATTCAATTCCTGCAAGTTTACCAATCAAAGTTGATGTATGTTCAGGAAGCATAACATTTGTTTCAACGTCTGCTTTATCTTCATTGATACCGTAATCGTCTCCGCCATCAGGTGCAACTAAAGATACTGTTCTTCTCTTAAGTACATCACCATCATAAGCATCAACTTCAAATTTCAAAACTGACTTAACATAATCTTGTGTATCAGCAACATCAACGATATGAGGTGTCAATGTAATGTTTCCATAAGTTCTTGTATTACGATATTCGTTTACATTACCTACTTCAAGATTTGAATGGAATCTTGTCTTTGCCTGTGAAGCAAAGTCATTCATATGATCCAAACGGTCTTGTTCTGTATAAGTGCCGTCCTCTTCTTCAATATAAGAGTTCTTTACTGTACCTTTTACACCGTCATATTTTGGCAAGAAGTTTGGAAGTGGGTCTTCATATTCAAGTTGGTCGATAAGTCCACGACCTGTGATTGCAACCGTATTATTACCCAAGAATTCAAGACCGATTTTATTCTGACCTTTAAGTTTAGGTGTACCTACTAATGTCAATACACTTTCATCAATCTCGTGTGTTACGAAGAAGTTGTCTTTGTTCTGAACATCAATAATATACTGCATAGCTGACAAGCGGTCAGTGTTATCAATTTTTGTCCAGAAGCCGTGCTTTGCATTACTTGAACCATCAGAAGTTCCATCAAGAACATCAGAGTCACAGAATACAATCCAGTCACCTGTGTTCAATTCAAAATCAATTGTGTCAAAGTGATACTGAAGATTGAGAATATCGTCCTGTGTTTGAACAGTGTAATAGTCACCGTGATTTACTCCGTGATAATTGTTTGGGTCCAATGTATCGCCGTCTTCATAAGCTGCCCACCCTGGGAGAGGATTGAGAATTGAAGAATCTTTTGGAGTTTGCTTTCCGTCAACTGTATCAAGTTCAGTTGCAACATCAACAACTTTATTAAGAGGATTCCAAACACCTCTGAATTGTAAATTACCAAGAACAGTGTCGTGCAACTGACTTAATGGAATTTTTCCTTGCTCATCAAGTTGTGCTTTTTGAGCCATCAAGAAGTCAAGCATATCACGAACATTCTTACTTGCGTTATTAAATAAATCTTTATGTCTTTGGTCAAATGTTGAATATAAGCCACTTATGAAAAGATCGATGTCGTCATCGTGGTCGTAGTAATCAATTTCATCTGCATTTGTATAACCACTTGTAATCTGAACCCAAGTACCCGATGTCACATCAGTGTTAATAGGTTGTCTCCAATAAACGAAGTCACCTTTATCAGGAGAGAACTCATCGTCCTTACCTGAGTTGAATGTCAATTGGTCTGCCTTTATAAGATACAAGCCGCCGATTGTAGGCTTAACTGGAATCTGAGCATTTGTTGCAATTTCACCACAATAAATAAGCTTTTCCCAATTAAGTTCGAGCAAAGCATCTTGAACATTTGTTGCATCGAAGTCAACCCAAGGAGTGCCGTCCTCTTTACCATCTTGTGTAAAGTAAACGTCGTCTGCATAACCACCCGAAGAATTGATTCTTATATATTTGATTAAAGAATGGTCAAGAATTACACCGCCGTCTGAAATGTTGCTGTCGCCACCGTTATTAACAATAAGCAATAAGTCATCTTTACGGAAGTCGTCAACATTATGGAAATAACCATCAATTGCATCGTTCTGCCAAACGTATAAATCACCAACCATTGCGTGTTGGAAGATTGTATTTTCGATTGAAGATTCTCTTGAAAGAGTGCCTCTTGGAACAACTGAAAAATATGTACGAGCGCCTGCAATAGGAACAGGTGCTTCATCAGGTCTATCAAGATTGATAGATGGCCGACCTACATATAAAGTACCTTCGTCCCATTTTGTGAATTCATCATTTTTGTTATTAGGGTCCGATGTTCTTGCAACCCAGAACATTTCTGAAGGCAAAAGTTTCTTTGTTGTCTGTTTACCTTTAAGAGAACCTCTCGCTAACTGTATTTTTGAAGCCATCTAATTTCCTCTTTTATTAAAATTAGTTCTTTCTTACTGTACCATCATCAAACCAAACGCCGCCGTTATGCAAACCGATATTCCAGTCAATCTCTTGATAGTTTTCCTGCAACATAACAGTACCTAAGTTTTTGTTTATTGATGTTGTTTGTTGATATTCATCTACGACAAGATTAGTACCATCATAAACTTCAGCAGCGTTAGGCAATACATAAATCGTATTACCTATTTCGCCTTCAAGTCTAAAGGTTGCTGTTCTTTCATCGTTATCAGCATCCTTAAAGTGTTTGATGTCGTCTCTGAAAGGAATATCAATACCGCCATAAACATCTTGTCCATTGTTTTCTGAACCTAAGAAGCCTGTGCGTCCAATGTATTTATAAAATGATATAAAGAACTCATCATCTTGGATATTTTCGACAAACTCTTTTGAGCGGAATCTCAACACGCCTGTCGCAATATCAATAATAGGTTTACCCGCATCATAAGCTAATGCAGTGTTGCCTGAATAAATTGTGTACTGCCAAGACTTTGCTTTATCGTTTGGGTCATTGTCAAACTCCCTTCCGATTAGGTTAATCAATTCCTTATTGAAGTATGTATCTTTTGTACCTCTTACTCTTTGAAGTGGCAATCGTTCAATCTTTTCAACCAATGAATGAACTGTTTGTCCGTCTTTGAAATAGTTGTATGAAACTAACAAACCATTTTCAATTTCAGGAATGCTAAACTCAAGATCATCAGGAGACCCTGGGATAAGAGCGCCGTCACGCCATATTTGCTGAGGAAGAATATGTCTTCCCATCATCAATTCAGGCTCTTCAATATTGAGACGCTTATCTTCAGTATTTGAGGTAAACTGTTTATCCATTATATTTCCTCTATCAATTCAATTCCTGTAAAGCGAAGACCTGAGTCTTTCTTAATTGCAATACGAACATAAACATCACCCGAAAGGATTTTCTTTCTACCAAAAGTAATTCTCTTTTCGATTGCTGTTGAGTTGCCTGCATACATTACAGGATATAAGAAGTCATTTTCGTTAACTCTTGAAAAGCCATCATAAGGAGCGTTTGCATCCAAGAATGATGTGACTTTTGAGTTTGAGTGGTCAACTTGGTCTGGGTCAACTAAACAAACTTGATAAAGAACATCATTTGTTGTGCCTGAAAGTTTATCAAAGTTGTACATTGACATATCACTTGGCAAGCCTTCAACTTTGAAAGTAAATCCTGTTGCATCAGTAATGTGTCCTATTTTGAAACAAGCTGTTCCATAATACTCTTCACCTATTTGCTGACCTGTCCAAATGTTGCTTCCGACTGTGTCGTTGTATATTTCAGTTGGCTGACGGTAAACACCTACAGGCTCACCATCAACAAGTTCACCAATTTTGTAAAGTTCTTCACTGAGACGATTTTCTGATACCCAAGCTTTACCAAATGATTTTGGGAAGTCCTTGAATAATGAGTCTTCATTGAAGTCACCTGCTGTACATCTTTCACTTTCTTCAGTTGGGTCAAAACGCATACCTGTGTATGTATGGATTTTGATACGATGTGGCTCATTATACAAATCGTAAACAGTCACATAGAAGTCCAAAGTACAAGTTTCAGGTAAGATGTCATTTTTGTTTTCGTATGTCACAGGAACCATCAAGTCTTCAACTTTCAAGTCTCTGTAAGCTGCAGAATATTCTGTATTTGCTTCAAGCTTTACATAATCAGTAATATCAATCTTTTCACAGAACGGGATGCTGTCATTAAGAAGTACTTCAAGTTCAGCAAGAGGTCCTGTAGGAACTGCAAGGTCCTTGTAAACTTTCTCAAGAGTAAACTCAGAGATTGGGAAGTTCCTAAAGTTTGCAAGATTGATTTTACGAATACCTGAACAAGCGTCTCTCTTTGACATTTCAGCCAATGTTATCTGAGGATAAGTCATATGTGTATCAGGCAACAATCTGAGAATCTCTGGGAAATAAGGTTTATACACATCGTAGACGATTGTATTTGAAACACCGTTGTAGTTGCTGAACTGATAAGTATCAACTATACCATCGTCATATACAACCTGAACATCATCAAGTGTAATAACAACAGTATGCTGACCATCTTCAATGTGTTTATTTTTCAATGTCACATAGAAGCCTTTCCAGAATTGTTCACCGTGGTCGGCAAATGTCATTGACTCAGTAGGAGCTGAAATATATACATCATCGTCAGACTGTGCTTCCGACTCAGTTGTAATATCAAACTCGTGAATGTCGTTATCAATCTTTACTGTGATGTGAGCTTTATCTCCAAAGAAGATAAGTTCTTTGTAAGTTCTGTTTCCGTTTTCATCAGTCACAGTTTGGAAATCATATTCTGTAAGAGCTGTTGTATCAAGCTTTGTTATAGGTGCAGAGATGTTTCCATTTACCCACTTACGATATGAAACTTGTGGGTACTCTTTTTCGAAGTCAACCTTAACATCTTTGATATGAGCAGGCTTCTTAGGCTCAAGTTTTCTTAATTGGTCGTTAACCTTTTTGAACGCTTCAATGATTGTATTATTTGAAAGGTCCAAAGCACCTGCGTTTCTATTACGCTTCCAATACCAATCAAGGTTTGTGATGTGAGGAACTTTTGCGTAATATGGCAAAGGCGAATATGTTGGGTCAGAGTAAGCACGGTCAACTTTAATCCACTTTGCAGCACCCTGTGTTTCATTGTAAGAACAATCAAGGTCAAATGTTGAAAGGTCAGTACCTGCAGCCAAGTCTTGAGCGAGAGCAGCAATAGGAGTTGATATTGTTTCAACGATACCATTTCTTGCTGTAAAGAAACCATCTCCAAGCTCTTCATCAGGCATTGGGTCATCAATTGTTTCTTCAGTAAGAATTTGGAAAATATTTGAAAGGCCTACATCACGAATAACATTCTTATTTGTAATTACATAACCGTTATGTCTGAATGTGACAGCTTTGCTCCAATCAACTTTTCTGATTGTGTCACCTGCGCCTTCAAATACAACCCAGTCACCTGCTGTAAACTCAACGCCGTCAACTGCTATTTGTGTTGCAACTGGTGTATCGTCATCAGTGTCTTCATCTGTCAAGTCATCAGCTTCTTCAACAATAAAGAACCAGCCCGGCTGTAATTTATCAACAACTTTGTCCTCACTGAGGTTTATTTGTGCATCGCGGAATGTTGGGTAATTACCGTGATTCTTTTCAAAAGACCAAGTACCTACAAAGAGCAAACCGCCATAAGCAACAGAGTCAGGCAATTCCTGAAGTGGAACTTTTCCGTTAGGGTCAAGGTCTGCCTTCCATTTGTAAATGTGGCGGAACACATCGTTGAGGTTATTCTCAGGTCCGTAATGAACTGCAGGAAGTCCTGAGTTTTCGTGTCTCTCAAAAGATTCTTCGTCCATAGCAATCTGACTTGCTGACAAAGCAGTAGTCAATCTGCCATCAACGATTTTCATTGTCTCTGGGTCGTAAAGAAGTTCAATGATATTATATGTTTCGTTATAATTAAATGGAGAAGCAAACTCCGCATATTTCATATGAACTGCATCGTTCTTGTCAAAGATTGGGAAACGGCCTGTAGTTGTCAATGTGTCGTGATTGAAATTGAGTATCTCGTGGTCTGCAGCAGTTCCTACAGGAATCTGATTTGCAGCGTTAGGAGCAATTCCTGAATACTCAAAAATCATATTGCCTTCAATGAAGGTCTCTTTGTATTTATTTTTAAGCTTATTGATAACATTGCTTCTCAATACGATTGTCTTATCAGTTGAGATTGACAACTCATTAAGAGAAGAATTTTTCAAATAAACTTTATCTTTATTGATTGCAACATTTGCGAGAATACATCCGTTTACATTTACATTGATAAGTTCAGAATCTTCTTCACCTTCAATTGTCAAGTCACCTGCTGACAAGTAATTAAGATATGTTGAACTTCCATTGTATGCGTAAACTGTTATAGGAGTAGTCTTTGGGAATGTTGTTTCTGAAATAAAGATGTTGCCTTTACTTGTGACTTGAACTTCACCTACATTGATAAACTTGAGGTGGTCAAGTTCGAAGACTGAGTCAACATCATTACTGATTATAAGATTGCGTCCTTGCAAGTCGATAACTGTATGATAGTTTTCACCTGCAAGAATTACATTTTTGAATACTGATAAGTCAAGGTCGCCTGCTGCTTGATAAGTACCTGCTCTTAAGAATACTGTTCCCTTGAAGTCTTCGCCGTATCTTGTAAGTAATTGAGCAAAGATGTCATTAAGATACCAATCTTCTCTGTTCTTTACAATATAATCTGCTGACTTAATATCAGTTCCGTCTTCTTTTGCAATTACAACAGCGAAAGAACGAGGACCATAATAATCAGGAGTAATAACATCAGAGAATGTTGCAAGAGCAGCAGTTCCGAGTTGAACTGATGGAGGAAGACGGCCGTTAATAGTTACGACTGGGAAACCAAAATTACCAAGCAAGTCCTCTTTTGGAAGGAATGGCTGATACTGTCTATCTTCATCACTCCAATACAAAAGCAAAGCTGAAATAGTTTTGTCTTCTTGAAGCTTAACGCCTTTTACTGAGAAAGTAATCTCTTCGTCGCCTTCTTCAAGAACTTTCAATACTACGAAAGCTGTATCAGAAATCCAAACCTTGTAAAGTCCCCACTCATTTCCTGCTAAAGTTGTTGGGTCTTTATCTTCACCATCAAGACCGTGAGCAACAGCAACACCGTTTTCAATTTTGATTGTGTACTTGTCAAGTGGGTCTGCTTTTTGAGATACAAACACAATCTCATATTTTGATGAAGCCGCGCCGACAATGCTTGCAACTTTATCAGAAAGCAAAGTTCCGATTTCTGAGTTGGCAGCCTTGTCATAACCTTTTACAGCGTCAAGGTTGTGAGTATATGTAAGAGGTATAATCTTTTCAAATGAAAGAGCAATACCTTCATTTTTGTTTGAACCATCCCAACCAAAGATGTCAACAAAGTTATCTTGAATTTCGTTTGCTTTATCAACGATGTGTTGATACAATGAACGGCCTTCTGAACCATTTGTAAGTACACAAGAACCTGCAGCAATTTCAATTGAGTCCAATGGGAGGATTGCACCATCGTATCCGTAAGTATCTTGTCTGAAACCGTTTCCACCTACATATTGATAAAAGCTCAAAAGTGGTGGGTTATCGTGGTCAACACCGTCAGGTAATTCACCATAGAAAGTTACGATACCTGAGTAAATATCAACTTGCCAATCACCAACACCGAATGGGATTCTTGTTCCGTTTGCAGTCTTGAGTGTATAGTTGTAATATTCTTCGTGATAATTGAAAGGAACGATATTCTTTATCTGTTCGCCGTTTTCATCTGCAATTAAAAATGCATTGTCAGTTCCCTTATCAATCATTGTAAGAGGAAGATCAATCCATCTCTTTACGAGAGGTACTTTATCTTGGTCCTCGGAAATGTAATGATAAAAGATTGGGTCTCTTCCGTTCAAACCCAAGTTAATAATTTCAGCGATTGCGTCAGAGCCGCCTGTTGCGTCTGTTCCGTCTGGGATTCTATCTGAGTAAGTCCACAATTGGTCAGGTCTTACAACAAAAGATGACTTAATTGCCTCTTCAAAGAATTCGCGGTTGTCTCTTGTTGAACCTACGCCCAAGTGGTGCTTATAAAGTAAACTTGCTTTTTGTTTTGTTGATAACATCACAATCCTCTTATTAAAAATTAGTAGTAAAAGCTGAACTTTTGGGATTGCTTCTTTATATTATTATTGTAAGAGGTAATTATGTTTGAAGTTATTTCCGCAGATCAGATGAATGAATTTTGCCGCGGCAAAATTGAAAATTACTTTAATAATCACCCAGAATATGAAGAGCTTTTAAGGCATCTCGACAAAATACTTATGTGCAATGCTCTTATGATAAAACGAACAAACGGCACACTTTTTGTGTTCAATGATGAAAGAAAAGATGTTGACGGCGAATACGCTTTAGCAAAATTTGTAAAGCCGAAAATCGTTCCTGTTGAAAAAATAACAAGTCGTAAACAAATCCCAGTTTATAAAAAAGGACGCTTTGGCAAAGACGTTATCGACCATTACGACGAAGAAGTCACAAAAGAAACAATCAACGAAGAACACTACGATTCTGAGGAAATTGAAAAGCTCGGAAAGTACATAGTAATTTATCTTAAATACTTGGGCTACAAAATCACAGATGTCAGATACGGACCTTACTTTTACGATGCAGACGGTCATATGAAAGGCGGCGGCAATCATCAGTTTCTTGAAAGTTTAGCAATAGATTTTTAAACTTTCGACTGAACCTCTTTATATTATTATTGTAATTTGAAATTGAGGAGTAGATTATGGAAAAGATTACTTTCAGACAACTTTGGGCTGCTTGGCATCAGGCAAACGCTTGGCTTATAGCTTCAGGACAAAACAGTGTTTGGGTTGATGTTGAAGGACTCCACGGCCACGTTGAACGCCGCAAGGATAACAGTATCAAGCACAAGTTGTACACGGGAGTTAGAGACCTCAACGACCTTCCTAAGTCAATGGTAAACAAAAAGATAACATTTTTCGAAGTAAGTCACTCAAGCGGCAGCTGCCCAATTTTTACACTTACAGTTGTTCTTGAAGACTAAAGGGAGGAAAAGAATGCAGAAGTTTGTAATGCCTTCAGAGTTTGAACCTGCAGGCAACGCTTATTCAATTATGGGTCGAGTTTCACAGGCTATGAGAACAGCTTTTGAACTCACAGGCAACAAAGATTACAGCAAGGAAGCAGAAGACGCTTACCTTAAAGCAGCAATGTCAGGTGATTACGACAATCTCCGCAAAGTGTCAAAAGAAATGCTTGACAAAATCAACGAGGAGCTTGGTTTATGAAAAAGAAAGAAGCTTATATTGAAAAGCTTTCTAAAAAGTTTATGGTTGGCATTCCTACAATGAAGTCAATCTATGAAGCAATCAACAAAAGAGACTGGGATGTGTTCTGCTCTTATATGGGAGACTACGACCACCCAGGTGAACGGGTTGCTGCTGAAAAGAAACTTAATTCTTTCAAAAGCTGCTACTCTCCACACTTTCAGAAAACAATCAACGAAGTTGAAGACTTTATGAAGTCTGACGACGATTACAATATCCACAAGATGGATGAGGAAATCGAAGAATGAAAAAGCTCATTACAATTTTGAGTTTGGTACTAATTTTTTCTGCACCTATTTTTGCAAACAAATCGGAATTCACTTGGTCCGATATGGAGATTAAGTACAGCAACTTTTACGAAAAGGTTTTAGATGAATACGGCGCTGACCGTCTTGAAAATCTTTTTGTAATTTGCAAGTATGCAGAAGACAACGGATGTGCCGACAAACTTACTTGGGTAGTTATTAAAAATTTACTTGATAATCCGACAGAATTGGAGGTAAGATAATGTCAAAAGGATTTACAGCACTTATCAGTGTTATGGCAGTCATCTTTATTGGATTGGCTTGTTTGTTTGGTTTTAAGGGTTGCGAAAATGGCGCAAGGTCAAGAGAGAAGCTTGTTGAAAGACAGGTTGACTCGATTTCTATCGAACAGGAAAACCTTTTCAACTCACTCCGTTTGATGTCAGAAAACACAAAGTACGGTGTTGAAAACGAAAAAGAGTTTCAGGCTCAGATTGCAGGTTTACGCTCAAGCGGAAATGTTGCTGCAACTGATAAGAATATTCAGATTGCATTTGAAAATCCGCCAGCTTGGATGTCGCACGAGCTCTTGAAAGATATGAATGTTGCAATACAGAAGTATAACGAAAATGTTGCAAGGTCCAAAAAGGCGTACCGTGCTGCCGTTGAAAGTTATGAATATTACACTGAAAAGTGGCCGAATAATTCCGTCATAACAATGCAGGGGTACAACATCAAAGAGTACGAACACTTCAATGATGGCGCTCCGCTAAAGATTGAAACAAAAACAGTAAACAGTTTGTATTAAGTTTATGGGTCCTTCGGGACCCAAGGATGTCAAAGATGAGTTATTATAATCGCTATAAAAAGCACAGTGCAAATAAAGTTTTACTTGATTTCGGTACTTGGGAAATGACAGCCCGCGAGGTTATTTTCGGTCTTTTGCTTTTTGCAATTTATATTATAGGCGGGCTTTGTATTTACGAAAAGATTGATAGAAAGATTGAAGATCACAATGCAAAGTACAACTCAGCAGTTTGGGTTACTGACGATGAAACTTTTGCAAACCGTATTTATTCCGACAGCCGTGATGCTTTTATTTATGGCGATTGGTCTTCAGTTGGTTATGTGACTTTCAACGATATTCAAAGCCCAGAAAAACCTGCAGGTCAGTTCTCTTGGGTAAAGTGTGAAAAGGAACATTACACAAGACACACCCGCCGTGTTGCACATACTCGAACTGTAAACGGAAAGTCTTCAACTTACTACACAACTGAAGTTTATTATACTTGGGACCACGTTTGGACACATTCCACAAATGTTGCAAAGATAAACTTCGCGGGACTTATATTCCCATACGGAACAGTTGAACCTACAGGCATAGGAGTGTACCTAGGAACAAATACACACGGAAACGACCGTTATGTTTATCACGCGGAAAAAACTGAAGCAAGCGGAATTGCCTTTACACATATTGAAGATAACGGAATTCAAAGATGTACTTTGTATACCCAGTATAAAAATACTCCTGAAGACTTTCAGGCTTTTCTTGACAGAGAACTTATGGGTAATGCTGCAAGATACGCTTTTTGGATAACTTTTATCATACTTGGTTTGTTCGGCGTTATAATGTTCTGTTATCTTGACAACGATTGGTTAAACAATTTATAAAGTTAATACTTTTCTCAAATCCTCTTTATATTATTATAAATATAAGGAGGACTTTTATAGATTTATTTAAGAATAGAAAGAGGTCAAAATGGTTAATAAAGATTTTTACTGCTATGGGTTTTTCAAGGACTATGTTGATGCAAAGAACGCAAACGACAGAGCCAAATGCGTCTCGATGGAGCATCAGTGTTATGAACAATTTATGGATGTTGCTCATAAGATGAAATGGGACCTTGTAAAACGTCTTCAGAAAACAGCTTGTTCTCCTGAAACAGTTTATGCAATGACAAACAATTATGAGAAGGACATTTATCCTGAACTCATCAAAGCTATGAACTGTGTTAAGCTTGACAAAATTCCACAGAAGAAAAACAAAAAAGGTGAGTACACTTGGAATTTCTATGCAGCTTACTGGGGTTATCTTGCAACTTACAACCGTGATGTTGTCGGCCATTATGTCAAACAGTGTAAAAATGAAATCTTGACTGATTTCAAAACTGAATGTGAAACAGATGGGTCAATGATACATCAGGACATATTTGCATCGAAAGCCGCAGCTTTACAGATGGAACAGCTTCAGTCGAAATCGCCTGAAAACCTTTATGAGGAAAAACTTCATAAAGACGCTTTTTGGAAAGCTGTTGACTCTTGTATGAATAACAAGTTCAACTCAACACAAAAAGCTATTTGGAATCTCAAAAAGGATTCCGAAGTCAAACTTTCATCAAAAGATGTTTGCAAGGAATTGAACATCACTGCAGGAACTTACAACCGTGAAATGCGTTCGATGAAAGAAACCTTCAAGTCCGAACTTGCAAGATATGAGGACAGTATTATCTAAAAGTTGATAACTTTCATCATTACTAAATATTAAAGAGGAATATCGATGTTCTTAATTAGTAATGATGAAAATTTGACTATCCCAAATTTCTTGCAAGCTTTGGGCTTTATCCCACCTGCAGGAATGGATATTGATGAAATATTTATTGAGAAAGATAATGTCCCACAAGTAAATCAGACTCTTGAAAACTCAGGCTTTCAGGCAACTGCTATAAATCCAAACTATAAGACAGTTAAGTATCAAAGAAAGGACCCTAAAAGAGCCTTTTCTTTTTCTGACAACTATGTTGTTCCTGAAACAGTTGCAGCTGAGCTCGCTGAATTCCCAAAACATATTCAAGCAAATCCAATTCAAGATCACGGACCTACACCTCAATATAAAATTATTAAGTCTCCTGTAAGAGCTGTTTCAATTGTTGAAGATACAGTAAATAATTGCTATATGCTTCGTATGAACGAAGATTATCTTTTCCCAAAAGGAACAGTTCTCAAAATGACAGAGAATGAGTCTGAATTGTCAGACATCAAATATGCAGGAGAAACTGAAGATGGCGTTGACGAATTAGGTAAATACGCAACAGCAGCTTTATATGCAACACTTCTTGCAAACGATTTGAAAACAATGCATCTTCACGCAGTTGGAGATGACTTCGACAAAATACATCAGATTTCAGAAGTTCTTTATCAAGAGGCTGAATCTGAATCTGATGAACTCTCTGAACTCGCAATTGCAAATGGCGAGAAAATTCCAAACAAAACATTCGTAACACAATTTGTTGATACTGAAACAGAATGGCCTGCACTCAACGGTGATACATTCAATTGGCCTCAGTTCGTTGCAGGACTTCAGAAAGCAGGTGAAAAATACCTCAGCATTTTGAAAGATGTAAAAGACGATGCTGTGACTGATATGATTACATTCTGGGAAAAGGAAATCAATTACAAAAACGCTGCTCGTGGCTTTGGTCACGATAACGATTATTGTGAAGCCGACTTCCGCGACAATTTGACAGACCCAGAACTTCAGTTCAACACAAATCAAAATAACCCAGATGACTTGTCTGATGATACTGTTGATATGTACATCTATAACGATGAAAGAGCAAACAACAATACTTGGAACGGTTATGAGTCAATGACAACTCCAATGGTTGTGACAGGCGGGCAAGAAGTTACAGAAGAAGACTTGGCAAACCTTGATGCTTCAATTCAAGAGTTTGAACCTGACACAACAGATTATGCATCAGGCTTTAGCTTTGATGATGTAGAAGATGAGGACGAAAAGAATGAGTAAAACAATCAACGATTGCATAATTCGTCATATCAGCATTGAAAGTGAAGATGATCTTACAGAGTACTCTGCAGGCGGTTATTACCTTGATGTTGACATTGGAGATAAAGTAATACTTTGCGAAGACGCAGCAACTTATATGGTTGAAGACGACAGAGCTTGGAAGATATATCACAAAGCAGACTTCTTGGATGAAATCTATAAAACAGATTTTTATTTTGATAATCCTCTTTCAGAAGAGGACCTTCAAAAGAAAAGTCGTGAAGCACACGAAAAGTTTGAAATGTATTGCAATGCAGCTCTTAAAGGACAGTTGGATAAAGCTGAGACTAAACCTTATGAGCCATCTTTCGATTATTCAAATCCTTCAGAAGTTTTCAAACAGTTTGGAGAAAATACAAAAATGGACAAAGAACATCTTTTTGAAAGTTTATTGAATGAAACAACAGTTGAACTTTATCCTCAAGATGGAAAATTGCAGGCTCGTGCAATCGGACAGCAAGTGACATCAAGTAAAACAACAAACAAGCTTTCAGGACTTGGAGTAAAAGATACAACTCAGCCTTTGACAAAACAGCAGCTTGCTGCAACAAAAGCAGTTATTGCTGACTTAAAGGCACAGAACAAATTGCAGGACATCAGTAAAGAGTTTGATACAAACCCACAAGCTGACATTACATTTATGGGAAACGGAGACGCTGTTATAACTCCTGATGGAAATAACAAACGTCCTTATAAATTGCCTGCAGCTGAAATCGACCAATTCTTTGAAAGCCTTCTTGGAGTGTAAAATGGCAAGAGGACAGGACGGCGGATATTTATACAGTCGTGATGGTAAGTTAATTCCTATTGACTCAACACATCACGAATATGTTGCACAACACCCAAAATTATTTTTCTCTGATGATGAAATTGCAACTCTTTGCAAAAATTACCGCGTCACTGAATTAAGAGAACTTTGCCACGATGAAGATTTTATCGAAGAAACTGGTCCAATATTTGAACACTTCTCAATGGCTCTTACAAAGAAAGGTTGGTTGAAAGTTAGAAACATCGGACTCAACTCTCAAACATATATAACTTGTTATAAGTTCAAAAGGGACTATGATACAATTATGAACCTTTTGACAAAAGTACCTGACATTATCAATGACAACTTGCATATTGAAGGTACAGTTGATGAAGATTGGATTACAACAGATAAAAGCAATGCTGAAAAAGACCTTCTTGAAACAATGTGTGAAGCTGTTGAAGTAGAAGAAAGAATTCAGGAAAACAGATTTAATGGCGAGCCTTGGTTTTCAAATCCTACTGCAGAAGAGATTAAAGCTCACGCAGAAGAATGGAGAAAAAATCACCCAGAGCCAACATATTTTATCGGTGTTGTTGTCGAAGAAGACGGAAGCCAATATTTCGTAGATAAATACAATGATCTTACAGACAATTACTATCTTGCAAAGTTGTTCAAAACAAAAGAGGAAGCAGAAGAAACTGCATCTGTTGCAAGAGTGTGCCCATCAATTGTTCAATCATTAGAAGTTTACAGCAATTATAAATTGAAAGAAGACATTGAAGATGTTCCAAAAATTACTTACCAAACAATAGAAGATGCTTTGTATGAATGGTATACGTATCAGTTATACTTTAATAGCAATTTCAGTATGGAAAGAACTAAAGAAGCTTATGATGATATTTTTAATATTGTAAAAGCTTCATCAAAGCCTTCTTTTGGTTTAATAAATGAACTTATTCATAAAATTGAGTGGTATGGATATGATTCTTGGCAATTCAAAAAGCATATATACAACGCAATTAAAGAATGTAAAGAAGAGTTTTTCGACAGACTTCTTGAAGGTATTGAAGACTTCCCAAAATCAACACACGGTATGTATCGTTTTGCAAGAAGACGCCATAATGATACAGGCGCGGTAAGAAAAGTATCAGGACAACCTTATTGGGTACATCCTGAAGGTGTTGCTTTAATTGTTATGAAACACGGCGGCTCTGATATTGAAATCAAAGCTGCAATGGCTCACGATGTTCTTGAAGATACGGGTGATACTTTCGAGGATATGGTTGAGAAGTTCGGTTATGAAGTTGCTTCGATTGTAAATGAAATTACAAACGACAAAGATGAGATAAAGAGGGTAGGTAAAGAACAGTACATCAGTGATGAATTGTGTCGTATATCTGATGAAGCTTTAACTGTAAAGTTGGCAGATATGTTATACAATCAAAAGGACTCACCTACTGAAAACAATTATATAAGAATGCGTAATAATGTCAACTATATGCTAAATAATAGAGAGGACTTATTACCTATTCATAAAGAATTGGCACAGGAGATTTTAGACGTATGAATAACGCACAGATACAACAGAACCCAGCATTCAACCCATCACATTTGGATGCCAAAAACATACAAGTAATCAATGCTTTGAAAACAGGCTTGCAGCAAAATATTGAAAAATGTATAAAAGAGATTGACTCTCTCAAGTCGTCAGTTTCTTTGTACAAAGAGTCTGCAAATGACTTTGTTGACTTGGCAGTTGAAAGAAGTGATACAATTGCAAAATACTCAAAAGCAAATAACGCAGGTTCTTATAATCTCCCAGGAGTGTTTGCTTCTTCAATGGGTGGATACGACCTTGATGCAATGCGTCAGGACAATCAGAGAATGATTCAGTTGAATGATTTGTATGAAACTGCAGAAAGCCAAAGAGATACATATTTCAAGATGATTGTTCGTGCACAGAACGAAATGAAAATCTATCTCAACGCAATTGCTCGTATCAATAATGATATGAACATCTTCCTTGAACAACTTGCTCAGGAAACATCTTGGGAGTCAAATAAAAACGTTAAAAAGATATAAGTAAAAACATCGATATTCTCAGGAGAGCTTCGGGCTCTCCTTTTTTGTTTGAAAACTAATTATAAAAGGTTTATAAGATGGGACAGAAAAGATTTGATACAGAATCTATAAAAGCAAGAATGATTGCGTCATTAAGAATGAAGAGCGACTGGGCTCTCATTTTAGGCAACGGTACAGTAGGAAACTTACTTGACGCAATTGCTGAAGGTAATGCAGAAGAAGCTCGTTATATGGAATATCTTTTGGGAGAAAAGAAGTGGAAGACTGCTATGAACATTTCTTCACTTCAATCAAATGCTGACCTTATTTCATATAAAAGACAACTTCCAAAGTCTGCTATCGGTTATGTTGTTGTTTCACATACTGACCCAGTAGGAAACGACCGCTTACAGTATTATGGAAACTACTTCTTCGATTTGGACGCAGCTTCAGATTATGATAATATCGAAAAAGATGACGATGCAGATATTGAAGCAAAACACGCTTTAACACCTTGGACTTGTAATGACTCATACACAATTCCAAAAGGAACTCGTTTTATTGCAGCAAACGGAACAGAATATTTTTCAACTGAAGTTATTACATCAAAGACATTAAAGAAAGGCTTCAACAATATGTCTGATGTTGAAAAAGAATCATTCTACGCTCGTGGCGGATGGAAAGGAATTAAGTATCTTAAGATACCTGTAATGCAAGGTATTCAAAAGTCAGTTTCTATTGGTCGCACAAACAACACAACAAGATTCCAATCTTTCGTTCTTCCTACATTAAATGTTGACGCTGCAACAAACGAAATTTCTTGTAAGTACTTTTCTGTTTATATCAAACCTGCTTCAGGTGGTGAACCTGTTTACTTTGCTGAAATTGATAAACTTTCAATGGCTACTTCGATTGATAACGTATTTGAAAAGTCAATCTTAAAAGATGAAAGTGGTATTAAGATTAAGTTCGGTGACGGCATCTCAGGCGCAATTCCTCCTGAAGGAACTCTTTATGTAAACTATGTTGAAACAATGGGAAGCGCAGGTAATCTTGATGCAAAGTATCAGATTAACACAATGATATTCCCTTCAGGATATTCAATGAAAGACCCAAGAACAGGAACTTATTCAACATTCCTTTCTTGTACTAACATTTCATCAATTCAGGGCGGTAAGGACATCGAAGATATTGCAGACTTCCGTGAAGCTGCTCCTGCATCATATCTTAAGTCATATACAATTGCAACAAATAAAGCTTACTTGAATGCTATTGATAAGTATTCACCTCTCAACTTGTTGCATTGTAAAATCTTCCCAGACTCAAGTGTATCATCAGAACAGTTTGATACAACAATCGGTGAAGACATTACTGAAAATGTTGCAAACGAAATCAGTACTATTTCAGATAACATCAACATTACAGCTCTTCTTTCAAACGGTGAACAAATTGATGAAGACGATGTTGAGGACAACTTCTTGAATCCTTTGCAAACATCTATTTACGATATGAAAGGACCTTCAGATAATATTAAGTTTATTCAGCCAAACTTAATTGAGATTGTGCCTTCATTTACAATCAAGTCATCTTCTTATGACTTTACTGAAGAGGAAATTGGTGAATATGTTCGTGAATTGATTGCTGATGAATACGATATTTTCAATCAAGATTTTAACGAACCTATTTACAATTCAAAACTTATTGCTCTTGCAAAGTCATTTAAGTTTGCTGACTCAGTTAATCTTTTAGTTGAAGCTGTTGCAACAATCGACTATGATGACATAGTACCATTTACTTATGACGCAAACGACCCAAGTATTTCAAAGTTTATTGTTAAGATTCCTTTCCACTTTGATGAAATATATATGAATGACCTTTTGAATAAAGGTTTTAAGGACTGCACAACAAACTCTGACTACTTGTTGAAGGTTGATTTGGAATTTATAAATGACTCAAGTAAAGTCACAAAGAACAGAACCTTCTTCTTGTATGACAACCGTGTTGATGAAAGCGGTGCAACTTCAATTGAAGCAGGTAAGATGAAACTTATCTCAACAAACTCTGACTCAACAACTAAACCTACAGAACAAGCAAAGAACCTTAATCATTATTATGTATTCCCAAAAGACGACCCAGACTATTTGGATAGACAAGTTCGTGTTGCTCAGTTCGACTACATTGACAAAATAACTGATGAGCTTTATATGAAAACATTAAAGGACTTCTCAAAGTCTCCTTCTGAGAACCGTCCTTTTGAAGTTGACTATGCAGGTAATTATGTAAAATATCAAGGTCTTGAGAACCTCACAGGATACGAAGCAGTTACCGAAGGCGCATCAGAATATTATAAGTCAAATTCAAAATATATCAGAGGCGTTGATATTGACTTCACAATGGATGAAAATCTCAACACTCTTACAGGTTGGTTTGCAATTCCACTTTCATATTTTGGATTTACTTCAATATCGGGCAATCAAGATCCTGACTTGGACAAACTTAAGTCATTGTTGAAACAGTATGTTTCATTGAGAGTTTATGCTCAGCCAAAAACAATGGACTTTAACCCAAGAAACAAGAACGATATTATTTATATCAACAAAGATTATATTAAGGTTGAAAAAGTTCAGCTTAATTAAAGACTAAATATAAAGAGGAATGAATATGGTAGAATTTGTATATGATAACGAAGGCAACTCAGCATTTTGGGATGACGGAGAAGCTTTCAACAAATATATGTCAGAAACATTAGGTGACACAGTTGAAGGTGGCCTTGACGTTGCAAATGAATCTTGGTTTAAGCACGACACAGGCGGAACTATTACTGCTGTTGATGACCTTGAAGATTGGGTAAAACGCAATCTTGACTTGTCATTAGCGCCTAATTGTAAAATCGTTGATATTTACAATGACGATATGCCTTCAATCTTTGTAGGTATTCAAGGTCCTGAAAATGAGATTGAAGAACTTAAACGTTGGGAACCTTCTATCTGGGAATTCAAATTGAATCCAAATTATGTAAACAGAATTGGCTCAAGTACTTATGAATTTGTATTTGCTCTTCCTGATTACATTGACGTTAACCCAGATGGCTTCGGTCGTAATGACAACGAACCAATGGAAGAAAGCAAAGAACCCGCTGAAAACAAACTTGAAGAAAACAAAATGAAAGAAGCTGCTGCTCGTGTTCAATGTGCTGATGAGCTTAAAGCATTAGTTTCAAGATTTGTTGCAGGCTTCAGCTCAATCGATTTGAAAGGTGAAACATACGAAGAAAAATATGGCAATCGTATCAATGATTTGGCAGAACTTATGATTAAAGAAGCACAATGGGTTGGCTTCCCAACTGAAGCACTCAAGTATCTTCCTTGGATTGTAAATCAAAATTGCTTGTGCTTGGGACCAATTGAACTTGGAGAGTTCTGCAACGTTATCGAAAGAAAGCTCCACGAAATGAAAGAAAGCACAGAACCTGCTGATAACAAACTCGAAGAAGGTAGAATACCAAAAGACATCAATGTCCCAGACCCACTTGATTGTGTTCTTATGATGTGCGGCGCTCTTAAAGGCGTAGGCAATTGGCATATAGGATTGAATGGTGGCGGAAGCTCAGAATTCGAAAGCATTGACAACAACGAAGACTTGGCTATCCAATTCTTGGAAGAAAGAGGCGACATCAATGCTGCAAGAATTTGTGGTTTAAGAACAATTGCATACAAGGTTTACTTGAACACAGGCCGCGAAATTCAATGGGTTGCACAAAGACCTGATCTTGACGATTTCAAGTCATATTCTAAAGAGGAATTCAAACGCGACCTTGCCGCTGTTGTTGATGACCTCAGAGACTATAAGGAAATATAATGGACCAAACATACATTAAAGAAAACTTGTCTAAATTGTATCATTCAGTTATGGACAAGAAAAAGGAATTGCAGTTGCATTCCTTGCCTGCTGAAAATGTTTTTGAAGTCCCTGGGACTGATAAGAAAGCATTTATCAACATTGATAAAGCAGGGCAGATTACAATAATTATCAATTAAAAATAAAAGGCAGCCGTTGAGCTGCCTTATTTTTATTCACCTTTTCTTGCAATCCATTTGTCTATGTCGATTATATGAATCTTAGGGTCACCTTTATAACCTTTTGTCCATACGAACCAACCTGTCACTAACATCCCAGGAGGAGCCTTACCATCTTCTCTTGCGGGTTTATCATAAGCAATCTGTCTATCAAAAAAGAATACATCTGATAAGCCTTCCCATATACGCTCTCTAACTCTTTTATGGGAACCAAAACAATTGGCGCGGCCAATCATAACAATCTTATTGCAATCAATTTGCTTAGACTTTTTGACAAAGTCATCCCATAAATCAAAAGGAGGGTTAGTTACGATTGCGTCGTAATGTTGTCCTGTGTAATCATCAACTAAGAAGTCTTGTCCATAAATTAAATCACGGCTCGTAACAGTACAACCTGCCTTCTCTAATACATTTGAAATTGCATAAGTACCGCAAGCAGGCTCCAAAATTGTTTCACAACCATCAAGAATGCCTGTTTTTATCAATTCATAAACAAGGCCTGTAGGTGTCGGATAAAAGTCATTAGCAGGTCTCTTATCCGCAGGCTTTCTACTTCTTATAGTCGAACTCATTAAGCTTTTCCTTGAGTCCAGTTTTTCAATTGATGAACGTGGACTGCACGATCTTCGGCTTCTTTCTGCTTACCATAATTGAAATGCTTTATAGTTGTTGAAAGATAACCTGTGATACGAGCATAATCGTTAATCAAGTCGTGTGATGCACCACAAACTGGACAGCTTTCTTTGAAGTCAATATATCCTGAATAACCACATTGTGTACAATCAGAAATACGAACATTCAATGCAAAGTAAGGAATGTCCTTCTTCTTTGCGTAAAGAACAATTTGCTCCAAAGCGTCAAGATTGTTTACAGCGTTATCACCAATCTCAACATAAGTAATACAACCCGCAGAGCTGTAGCCTGTAAGTTGACTTTCAATATCAATTTTATCAAAAGGAGAGATTTCCTTCCAAACTGGTACGTGAATTGAGTTTGTGAAATAATCTCTATCTGAAATGTTTGGTAATTTACCGTACTTTTTCTGGAACTTTTGCATTGCAGTATAGCAAGTGCTTTCAGCAGGAGTATAATAAACACCAAAGTTCAATTTGTAATGCTCTTTATATTCTGAACACTTTGCTTTGAACAATGACTCTATTCTCTTTGCAAGTTCCATTCCTTTAGGGTCACACTGGTCACAACCAATAAGTATCTGCAAAGTTTCTGCCATACCGAGTTGTCCAATTGCTAAAGTACCGTGTTTAAGAACGCCTCTTATACCTTCTTTTTCAAACTCTTCTCCGTAAGAGAAGAATGTTTTGTTGACATACATAAACTCAGCAGACGCTGGGTCCTGAGAACAAATCCAATCAAAGCGTTCAATAAGTTCATCTTTACAATCACCAATTGCTTTTTCAAGAGCGTCCATAAAGTAATCAACAACATACTCTGTCGCATCATCTTTTTCTGCTTTACGTTTTGCTTCCATTGCAATTGTTGGCATAATAACAGTCGCAGGTGCAATATTACCGCGCCCGTCTTTCATATGCTTATGTGCTTCATCAGGTGCGTTTACATCCCAACCTGAATATGTGCGGCAACCCATAGTTGATGGGAATGTTCTTGGGTCATCTTTGTTATAACCTTGGTCCTGACTCCAATCACAGTTAACATAATTAGGGTACATACGCATTGAAGTACATTTGATTGCGTGTTTGAACAAATCATAGTTTGGATCATTCTTGCCTGTGTTTACACCATCCATCATTTGGAAAATCTGACAAGGGAAGATTGATGTTTGTCCATTTCCTGTACCCTTAATTGTTGCATCAAGGATTGCTCTGATAATAATACGACCTTCAGGAAGTGTACAAGTACCGTAATTGATACTTGAGAAAGGAAGCTGATTACCTGAACGAGACTGAAGAGAATTGAGATTGTGCAACATTCCTTCAGCAGCTTGTTTAGTTTCCTGAATTGTATCGAACACAGCAGCCTGACGGAAGTTTCTGTCAAGTGCTTTATTGTCAAATGTAAAATCTTCAAACTTGAGACCTAAGCGGTCAAGATATTCTTTCTTGTGTTCATCAATCCAATCATCAAGTTTGTTTCTCCAAATACCTGCTTTGTCCTTATAGTCCTTGAACATCATATCAGGCAAATCAAGTTTTGTAAACTCTTCAGTTGACTTCAAATAAGCAACAATGTAATGCTTCATAAAAGACTTGCGTACATAAGGAACAAGTGTCCAGTCAATATGAGTTGCAGCAACACCGCCAAACTGCTGTAAAGATTGCAACTGAAAGTAAACTGCAATCAATTGGAAAGCTGTGTTAACTGAACCCGCAGGTCTTATCAATGTTTGTCTTGTCTTGATAACTGATGATAACATTTCATCCATAGGAACAGACAAACAGTTGTGCATTCCCAAAATATAAGAATCCAAGTCGTGAATGTAAACTCTGTTCTGAATGTGATTCTTTGCAAACTTTGGTGAAATATAATAATTCAATGCGTGCTCTTTCAAAAATGCAGAGTCCATTTCACCTTTACGTCCGCCAAAAGAAAACTCGTCAAGGTTTGCGTTCTGATGTTCGCCTTTGCCATTCTGAACAAAAAGCTTTGACTCCATAACGCCAACAAGTGGGAGCCTCTTAAAGCGTTTCAAATCACGCTCTTTTCTAAAGTTCATATATTGTCGAGCAACTTCATAACAGTTGTTCTTCATCAAAGAGTTTTCAACTGCCTTATGAATGTCCTCAACATTTACTTCTTCTGACTTTAGATTTTTAATAAATGATTGTGTGGAAAGTACAACTTTTTTAAGTTTTTCATCATCAATTTTTTCGTTAGACTTTGCGTTCGCCTTCTTAATGGCTCTAACAATTTTCGAGAGGTCAAATTCCTGACGCTTCTCATCTCTTTTTATAACAATCATTTTCACCTCAAAAAATACATAGGAGGCCTTTGTTATAAGTACCTCCATTCAAAAAACTAACAGACCTGAGAACCTTCTTCTTCCTTCTTCTTAAGATCAGTCACATTCTCAGGAACAAATCCTGAAAAGTCACCTGCACAAACATCTTCTTTGAGTAATGACTCAAAAAAGGCCTTTTTTGTATCAGGCAATCTATCTTCAGCTTCAGAAAGAAGACTTTCAAATAATTCGTTATTCATATAACAATTAGTCTAGGTTAGGTAGTTTGAGGCTTGGACTTTTTAAGAATAGTCTTTTTTGGCTTCGGAGCAGGGGCTCCGCTTAATCTGCGGCGAACCTTCTCATCAACAGCATTTGACTCTTCTTCAGTCATTTCCGAACCAACAATAACGTCGCAAAGTTCATACTTCTTGCACTGTTCAACATCCCAATAAATGTCGTGTTTCAAAGTTTCTCTGATTGTTTCTGCAGGAATTGTTGTTTCTTTTGTATAAACTTCAACAAGCTTATTCATCAAAAGACTTACATTTTTGAACTCATCTTCAATATCAGAATACTTCTTGTAAGAACAATCCCACTTTCTAAGTTCGTGAACAAGAGCAACTGAGTTTTCGTTCATTTCTCTCAACTGACAAGCACAAAGCAAAATTGTTGCGCCTGACGCACAGAAACCTTCAACAACACCAACTGTACACATTGGGAAGTTTTTGATAAAGTCATACAGTGCCAAAGATGACATTACGCCACCACCTGGGCTATTGATATGAATGTAAAGATTTTCATTGAGGCGGCGTGTTCTTGCAATTTCCTTAGCATTTTCAACAACACATTCCTCATAGGCAGCATTCATAGCCTGCTGCATCCACATCTGTGTTTCATCATCGATAGAATCGTAAAAATAAATATGATTCTTTGAACGGCGAATGTTACGACCTTTGCAAACAATAAAGTCGTCTTCACCCTCATTTATTGTCCTAGGTTTCCTTGCCGCGCCTGAGGGTCCTGTAGGATAGGCTGCAGCGTCAACCTTATTAAAAATTCTTTCTTCCATATATCTTCCTTATTAAATTAAATACTGACTGGTAAAAATGGGCTCTTTTCATCGAGCGGAGGGAAACGCTTTTCATCAACAATTCCCCAAGAGTTTGAACTCATATCAATAACTAAAAAGATCAATGGCCTTTCTTTTTTGAAACGGCAGGCAATCAATTGAAAAGGAGCTTCTTTTGCTTCCTCGCGAAGTGAAACATCCTCAAACTCAATCTTTGCATTAAAATGCTGACGCATTTCAGACTTGTATGTATCAATTATCTCTTGCTTTGAAGAGTATCTTTGTCCATACTTTTTTGCCATCTTATTGAATATCTTTGCAACTGTTTCGTATTCTTTTTTATTTAAGTTTATGCCGTCAATTAAAACTGCAGGGTCATTCGGCATATTTTTACCTAAGTTTTTCATTTTCCTAACTCCTGTATATCAATATTAACATTAAAGCAAATTCGGCGAATTTTTGAACTATAATGGAGGGAATAAATAAGAGAAAAGAGGATAAATTTATATAAATTTTTGAACTTTCGACTGTACTTCTTTATATTATAATTGTAATTGAAAACAAGGAGGAAATTATGTTGAAGATTACTTTTCAGAAATACGAGGATGTTAAGTCGGTTGGCGATTATGATGCAGTAACAGAAATCAACAATTTTCACGCAGACCGTGCTGCTGCTCGCGAACCTTTCGCTTACGCTGACCTCGGTTATAAAGGAAGAGTAATTGATGGACAGCCTGTTTACTTCTTGTCGAACATCAACATTTGGGATCGCAGAAAAAACAATGTTTGGGTAGTCCTTGCCCACGATGAAGCAAGCGACAGTTACGCTTTCGAAGAAGGCACTCCTGAATATCAGGAATTCTTGAATTATGCAATCAGACAGTTCAACCGCTTGATTGGAAGAGACGTTGGTTTCAATATGATTTAATTGAAAAGGAGGAGATTATGTTTCACATTATAACCCCTGATGGTTTGACAGTTGCAGAAAACGGTCAGAAGTCAATTTTCGTCCCAAAGGACCACGATGAGTACGATGAAATCGTTTCAAAAATCAACGATATGTCTTACTGGGATGTTGTGAATAAGGTTGATACAAAGTGTCGCCTTCAGTCACTTATTGACGACAAAACTGAAGCTTACTTCAACGAAAACGATGATTTTGAAGTTGCTCTTACAGGTCTTGACGATGGAGAAAAGGTTGCCTTGAAGAGCCTCGTTCGTGTAGCTCTTACACAGATTATCGAAGACCGTTATGAAGATCAGGCTGACTTGACAGCTGAAAAGGAAAAGGAAATCAAAAAGCTTGAAAGCTTAATTCAGAAGCTTGAAGTTGCAAAAGTAAAGATTTCTTTTGAGTAAGTTAATATAATTGTTGGAGGATTTATGAAGATTTATATTGCGGGTCCTATCACAATCGACCCAGATCATTGGCAGGAACATTTTGCTGATGCAGAAGAAACACTTCGCAAAAAATTTCCGACAGCTGAAATTGTAAATCCTCTTACACTTGAAAACGAACCTGAGTGTGTTGAAATTCGTCAGCAGCTTCCTGAAGGCTCAAAAGAACTTTGGAATTGGATGCTTAAGCGTGACATTCGACACCTTATGACTTGTACTCATATTTATTTGTTGAGAGGCTGGGAACAGTCAACAGGTGCCCGTCTTGAATTAAGAACAGCAGTTGATGTTGGTATCATACCTTTAATTGAACTTCCTGAAGAAAGTGTGTTATCAACATATTGGGATAACTTCGGTAAGAAAGCAGAAAGCAAGCCAAGAACAGTTGCCGCAGATTACGCAAAATTTATTTAAGAGGTATTTATATGAAATCTTATGTAAAGGAATTTGTTTATCCTACAAAAGAAGGCGGAACTTCTGAACGCAAACTTTTTGTTATGCGTGAGAATGAAACAGCAATGGATGGTCTTGAATTGACTTATCTTGATGAAGCAACACAGAAAGAAGTTCTTGAAGCTTTGAAAGATCACGAAGTAAAAGACAATTTCACAAAGGCTGAGTCCCTTATTGATAATTACAAATCAGAATGGGGCAAGGCTTGGCGTCGTTATAACAAGGACAAGATTATTGTTC
>Ga0265299_10000763_pt1 | contig 39049 bp, 37 predicted proteins | sample AusTroGonzalo_MG_4_FD_193485 | JGI IMG/M metagenome (GOLD analysis project Ga0265299, IMG submission 193485) | Bovine rumen microbial communities from tropical cattle in Woodstock, Queensland, Australia - Gonzalo_02 | ecosystem: Host-associated > Mammals > Digestive system > Stomach > Rumen ...
GGAAGTTCGTAATCGGGAAGCAAGCCTCGTCCCCAAGGGGTGCGTTCGCATACGGTGGTGTCGAAAACAACCTTTACCATAGGAATGGCAACAGTGTTAAGAGAATTGGGCAATACAATGTTGGCTCGTTCTAGTGCTGTAATATAGTGGTAAGCGGAACCCGTTTCACGACCTACGCTTACTCCGCGGCGGTTGCGTACCAATACCGCAGGGAAAATCGTTGCTGCCGACATGGAACAGCCGTTTGTAAGCACATAAACTCGCCCTGTATACTGGTGACTGCTGTCGGGCATAACACAACTGTTTGTTTGAATTGTGTCGAAACAATAGTAACCTGGTTTGCCTTCAATCCGTTGATATTCAGGGAAAATTATTTCATCATCTTGGTGATTATCACCGTACCTTAAGTATTCGAAATTTCCCTGTTTGTTTACATACAGATGGCTTCCACGTTGACGATTCATTGGTTGCTGCGCGAAGCATGACAGCAGTCGGTTTGTTACTTCAACGTCGCCCCCCTCGTTGTTGCGCAGGTCAATAATCATATTGGCTGCTTGGCATTCGCCTATCCATTGGACAATCTGTTCCAATTTGGTGCTATTTATGTCGAATGTCCTGATGGAAAGATATGCGGTTGAATCGTTAAGCTGGCGCGTTGTATATACGCTGTCGGTGCCATGCATGGTATTAATTGTTTTCCATTTCATTATTTCGTTTATTGGAGTATCTTTTACAATAAAACGACCAGGATGCAAGCTGAACGGAATATCCACTTCCTCGCCATTATCAAAGACAATGTGACTTTTTGAATCTGCAGTGGCACCTTGGTTCATTAGTACAGAGAACATGCTCAAAAATACACTAGTCTCTTCCATGTGACTTTGCACATTAAGATCGTATAAGTCGATGTATTGATATGCCTTTTTTGCATAATCGCGTGCAGAAACGCCATCTATGCTAGCTATTACTCGTCCTGCGTATTGTTCATAACCTCGGCATGTAACCAGCACGCGCAGAGTGTCGTTACACCACAAATAGAATAATACAGGAACATAGAAGTCGTATGGCTCTGTTTTTTGTCGGTCGGGCAGAAGTGTCAAGTGGCTGTCGTGTATCTGATGTACGAACCGTATCAGGGGTACTGGCAGACGCAAGGGTATTGAATCTTTTACCGATTGGCGCAAGTCTTCCACAACCTTATGATATTCATCTTCGGACATCAGTCCATTCAGCGAGGGATATATTTCCTTCACGGCATTTTCCAGTATGGTAAGGTCTTCGCACATCTTTTCTGGCGAGATTGGATCTTCGCGTTCAATGATGTCGAGGTGAAACTTGCTTTCCAATCCAAATGGTGTCATTGGATCATCTGCCATACCAGTTTTTGCTGTGACAGATATGCACAACGACGGTTGGTTTATTTTCCTGTACGACCAACCTAATTGTCCAAGAGTGTCGCCGGCAGCCACTTTCTGTCCACTTTTGAAACGATAGTTTCCGCGCAGACCATCAATAGTTATTCTTCGACCATCGGCGATGGTTATTGATAAATTCCCCGATAAATATTGAGGGTCAACATTATCAGGAGTGCCTATGCGTTGGATATTCTCGTCCCAATTTTTTTGAGGATCATAATAAAAAGAAGCTTCAAGCCCAAGTTTTTGCCTGTAAAGTATATCAGCATATATAATTGTACCATCGGCTGGGCAAATTACAAAATCGCCGGCTTTACCACTTATGAATATGTCGCAGCAATTGTATTCTTTTCCAATATATGAACTCGGTTGACTGATGATGTTTTCGCCGGCCTTGTGACCAGCCATAGGCCAAAGCCATGTCTGTGCAAATGCAACAGATGCCTGAAAAATGATGATTGCCAGCACTAGTGCCGACTTGTGTGAAAAGGTTCTCATATTATTCTTAATAAATTTGTTATCAGGGGCAAAGATAAAAAAAATTACATTCAAAAAATAAAAATGTGAAATTTTTTTCTTTGGAAAAAAAGCAGTCGACGATTTGCCGACTGCGTATAGGTTTGTATGACGAGTTTATGATTCTATATTATTCCTTCCACTCCTTATACGGCTTCTTGCATAGTTGGGAGTTGTTGTATTTCTTGTCGCCAGTTACTTCCTTGTCAATCCATTCGGGAAGCGAGAACTTGGTATCTTCGGTCGGGACTTCGATTTCGGCAACTACAAGCCCTGCATTGTCGCCCAGAAATTCGTCGACTTCCCATTTTAGACCTTGTTCGGCGGCAGAAATAACATAGCGGTATTTCTCAATTTGGGGCTTGTCGCACATTGTGTCGAGCATTTGCTTGGCTTCCAGCACGGGAATTTCATATTCGAATTCGTTGCGGCTCATGCCAACGGTTTTGTCCTTGAGGGTTATGAAGCCTTTTTCGCCAGCAATGCGCACTCGCACGGTCATTCCGTTCGTGGTGGGAATGTAACCCTGCCTGTATAGGGTGGGACTGGCGAGCGATTTGTAGTCATCGCCTTTTACCGTAAACTTATGTTCGATTTCCTTTGCCATATCATAAAAATACCCGCCAATGACGGGTGATGTTTTTGGGAGATTCCGTACAGACAGGCTCACAAGGCTCGTTCCTATGCCTGTTCGCTTTGTCTTACGGAATGACCTCTTTTTTATCTTCTTCCGAAGCGTTTTCCCTTGTTGGCGTACATATAGTGCATTGCCTTCTTGGTTTCCTCGAACTGCTTGAGGATGCGGTTGACTTCGGCTACGTTTGTTCCACTACCGTCGGCAATTCTCTTGCGGCGGCTTCCGTTTATGATGTCCGGATTTTCGCGCTCGGCAGGTGTCATTGAGTGAATTATCGCCTCGATACTCTTGAAAGCGTTGTCGTCGATGTCAATGTCCTTGATCGCCTTGCCAAGACCAGGAATCATGCTTGCAAGTTCCTTGATGTTACCCATCTTCTTGATTTGCTGGATTTGTGCAAGGAAGTCGTTGAAGTTGAATGTGTTCTTTGCAATTTTCTTCTGCAACTTGCGCGATTCCTCTTCGTCGAACTGCTCCTGTGCGCGTTCTACGAGTGAGCGGATATCACCCATGCCAAGGATTCTGTCGGCCATACGCTGCGGATGGAAAACATCAAGAGCATCCATCTTTTCGCCAGTACCAACGAACTTTATCGGCTTGTTTACGACGCTACGGATAGAAATTGCAGCACCACCACGGGTGTCACCATCCAACTTGGTAAGGATTACGCCATCGAAATCAAGTCTGTCGTTGAATTCCTTTGCAGTATTTACAGCGTCCTGACCTGTCATCGAGTCAACTACAAAAAGAATTTCCTGAGGATTGATTGCCTTCTTGATGTTTTCGATTTCGTTCATCATTTCCTCGTCAACAGCCAGACGACCAGCGGTATCGACGATTACAACATCGTATCCGTATGTCTTGGCGTGCTTTATACCGTTTTGGGCAATCTGCACGGGATTCTTGTTGCCGTCTTCGCTGTAAACAGGAACGTTAATTTGTTCGCCCAACACCTTTATTTGTTCGATAGCAGCAGGACGATAAACATCGCAGGCAACGAGCAAAGGCTTCTTGTTGCGCTTGGTCTTCAGCATATTGGCCAACTTGCCGCTGAAGGTTGTCTTACCAGAACCTTGCAGACCCGACATAAGTATTATTGCCGGATTTCCCTTGGTGTTGATGTCAACGGCGGTTTCGCCCATAAGTTTGGCAAGTTCGTCGTGTGCAATCTTAACCATCAACTGGCTTGGCTTTATGGACTTGATTACATTCTGTCCCATTGCCACTTCCTTCACGGTTTCTGTGAACTGCTTGGCTGTCTTGTAGTTGACATCGGCATCAAGCAATGCCTTGCGGACGTCCTTCAGTGTTTCGGCAACATTTATTTCGGTAATTTTTCCTTCGCCCTTCAGTATCTTGAACGACCTCTCTAATCTTTCCGATAAACTTTCAAACATATTGTTTTCTAATTCGTTAGTCTTGACTAAAAATGAAAAAAGAGCCACTTGTGAGACTTGAACTCGCGACCTACGCATTACGAATGCGTCGCTCTACCAGCTGAGCTAAAGTGGCACTTAATAAATAAGTGGTGCAAAAGTATATCTTTTTTCGGATATGCAAAAATTATTTTTTAGAGTTTTTGAAATATGTTGCTATTGGAGAAATTAGAACAATATTTTTCATTTTGTTTGTTCGTCTAACCGTTCTTTTCATCTCCTTCTGCCGGCCATGGATTCTTTTCTATTCCAACCATCTGCACCATATTTTCGTGTGCAAGCTTTCTAACACGGTCAACTTCGTCCTTTCTTGGCTTGTTCATATCAAAAGAAATTGGCGCACCAACATGCAATGTTAAGCATGGAATATTTTTCGCACCGAACAAGCGGTATATGCCAGTTCTCTTTCTGTAACTGTAGGCGAGTGGAATTATTGGAATGCCATATTTGTAGGCCATAGAAAAGGCGCCTCTCATAAATGGACGTATAGGAACATACATGTTCCATCTGACAGACTCCGGAAAAATAAGAAACCATTCCTTGCGACGATGGTATTCGTCGAAAGCTTCGTTGAACTTTCTTATTCCACCTCGGGTCTCTGGTATTGGAATGCCTCCGGAGTAGCGCATAAACCAACTGCTTTTGCCATTGAAATGTTTGGCATACATAGGAATCCACAACCGTTTGAATCGTCGTACAGCTTGGTAAACACCCATAGCATCAAATATGTACACATGGTTGCATATACAGATAGCACCATCGGAAAGTTCCTTTTTGTATTTAGATATTTTTTCACGGCCATCAATCTTTAATCCGAAATGCAGTCTATTCCAAATTGCGACCAATATCCATTTAACAAAAAAACCTAAAATATTATTTAATTTATAACCTAACGACTTGTCCAAATACGGATAGGTATCATCAAATTGGTATTTGCCCTTTGATGAATCTTCAACCTCAACTTTTAATAGTCGGCGGAACGGATCATCCTTTGGATAATCAATCCCTATGTCGGGGATGTGTACGCCATCTTTAACTTTTAATGTTCCGAATTCCATTTTTTGTTATCTTTCAAATAATGATTTTCCGAATTGAGAAGTTTACCTATGTGGAAACTATTTTACAATCTATTGATTATCGTTGATAAACCTTTCGGATAAATCTTTTTTCTACACTATCAAAATATTTTTAATTTAATACGCAAACATACAAAATGTTTACAATATAAGTGAAAGTTATCACCTTGTTTTCGTCGTAATATTGATAAAAAAAATCTTTTTGTTGTAAATTGTTGACTTTCAGATGGAATGAAAAAAAATATAAAGTTGTCATAAATACGTTAAACATACATATATTTGCAGTGCCGTTATTTTCAGGTTTTGTATAACGGACTTCGCTTAGCCTGTAAAACGGTGAAGTATATGTAAACAGTAGAAGTCCATTGTTATTTTAATTGTTATAAGCGATTTATATAACGAAGTACAAACAAAAGAAAGGTAATGAATAGGTTTCGTAGTCTTGTTCTTCCAATAGCAATAGTTCTCGGACTGATTCTACACAAGTATTGTACAATGTTTACACCGTATGTGCCAATACTTATCTTTGCCATGCTTTTACTTAATTTTGCTGCTGTTGATGTGCGAAAATTAAGGATTACAATGCTTGATATATGGCTTATGCTCTTTCAGATTGTCGTAAGCATTGGTAGTTATTGTTTAGTTAAATTATTTGGAGGAGGCGACACCATAGCCGAGGGCATACTGGTGGGAGTCCTCTGTCCTGTGGCATCTTCCGTGGTTGTAATATCTTGTTTGCTTGGTGCCAACCGTGAAACAGTGACTACATACACGATTCTTGGTAATCTTATGGTAGCAATAATGGCTCCTATATATTTTTCCTTTATTGGCTTGCAACAAGAAATGCCATTTTTCGATTCTTTCTGGCTTATACTAAAAAGAGTTGCTCCAATAATTGCATTGCCATTCATACTCGCATTATGTATGCAGCATTGGATGCCTAAAGTCAACGTTTTCTTTTGTAGAATAAAGGGTGCTTCGTTTTATCTTTGGGCATTGGCACTGCTGTTTACTCTCGGACAGACAATCGACTTTATGTTTCAGCATGGCAAGGATAATCTCGACAGCATAATTGCACTTGGAATTGCTTCAGTTATATTCTGTGCCATACAATTTGGTTTCGGCAAGTGGTTGGGTAGCAAGTACGGAGATACAATGGCAGGCGGTCAGCTTCTCGGTCAGAAAAATACTGCTATGGGAATATGGATGGCAAACACATATCTTAATCCGTTAGCATCTGTATTTCCTGCCTTGTATTCAATATGGCAGAACCTTTTCAATAGCTGGCAGATGTGGCGCTATGAAAAGAAACCAGAAAAGAAGTGAGCGTATGCTTGTGGAAATTTTTGCTATGCGGTAACTTTTTTGCAATATCTATGGATAGTTAAAAAATTTTCCCTATGTTTGCAAAAATTAGAATAGGAGATGAAAAGGATATTTTTTAGAACATTAGTAATCATTGGATTATCTTATGCAATGTGTTCGTGCCAGCCTGACAAATCTGACTTTGAGGCACGAGAAGAAAAAATTTCAAAGGAAATAGACCAGATAAAAGTCCAGTCAATATACAGGGATATTATGATGCTGTATTTTGATGTAATTGAGGATGTATATTTAGAAGGCAAAGAGAGTGGAAATTTTGACTTAAAAAGGCTTGAAGATTTGGAAGAAGGTTTGATAAAGGATTTCAACGATAAACTAGATTTCAGCAGCAAGGATTTCTGGGATGAGGTTGACGATAAGTACGATGAGTCGCTTGTTGACCGTATGGAATATCTGCGTCCAATGATGGAGGAAATGATGGGCGAAGAATTTGCTGCTGATGAAGATGATACTGCTCCTATAATGTTAGAGGATAGTTCTTTTGTGATAGGAACCGATACGATTAAGGAACTTGAGAATGGCGATATAATTTTTAATCGCGATACGTTGACGTATGATCAGTTCATGCAAAAATTAAGTGCAAATGAATAGAGTTTTAGGATATATTATTGTCATAACTTTTGCTTTGCAAATAATGGTTTCGTGCGATAATAAAGAGAACGTTTCTAAGATCGTATTCGATGAATATGAATCAGACTATGGTGAACTTGCTGAGAAATATGCGGATATGAACTTTGCTAATTGCGACGAAGCCATAGTTGCTGGGAACGAAATAGTTTCTGTATATTATCAGACTGCCGAAAAAGCTTTCAATGAAAATGATGCAAAAGCGAAGTCGGATCTTGAAAATTTTAGAGAACTGTTGGCTGATTACGATTATGCCTTAGACTCGATGCGTTCAAATTGCCTGGAACTCTTTGACGAATGGGAAAAGGAGAATCGGGGAAAAATCAACAAAATATTACATAAGGTTGATAATATGTTCGACAATCAAGGCGATTCAATATGCGAAGAAGATGTTTCTTCTGAGATAGATGCGGTAAACGAACAGGTTGAAAAACTCAGAATTGACATTCAGCAATTAGTAGAAAAGGAAGATTCTACAAATATGTAATGATGCTAAGCATTTGTATTCCAACATATAACTGCAATGTAAAAAAATTAGTATCCGATTTGTCGCAGCAGTGCGATGATTTGTCAATACAATTTGAAATAATCGTACTTGATGATGGTTCGGCAGAGAATTTCGCCACTGAAAATAAAGAGATAGAAACAATAAAAGGGGCAAAGCATATCTATAATCGACAAAACTCAGGGCGTAGTATAACAAGAAATAGACTTGCAGATACTGCAATATACGAAAAACTGATATTTATTGACTGTGATTCTGCTATTCCTGACAAATATTTTATTAAAAGGTACATTGAAAATTATAACCATGAAGTAGTGTGTGGAGGGACAACCTATAACGAGATGCAATATTCCCCTCAAATATCACTGCGATATACTTTTGGTTCTAAAGTGGAAAAAATTCCAGCTTCGAAACGTAATCTTGCTCCATATTCGGCATTCACAACCAACAATATGATGGTGTCTAAAAAAATATTTGAATCAATAAGGTTCTGTGAGAAACTGAAAAAATATGGACACGAAGACAGTCTTTTCGGATTTGAACTGCAAGAAAATAGTGTAGAAATACTGCATATTGATAATCCCGTGATACACACAGGTATTGAATCCAATGAGATATTTCTTGCCAAGACTCGTGCTGCAATAGAAAATATTGTTGCAATGAGACACATGGAAGGAATAACGTCTCTTTTTTTCAATCATATACGCCTTTGGAGATATTATGAAAAATTGAAAAGGATGCGTGTGTTGTGGACAACAAGACTTGCATACATAATCTTCTGCAAGTCCATTGAAAAACATCTGCTAACATCAAAGAATCCTAAACTTTTCCTATTTAATTTGTATAAGATAGGGTACTTGGATAAATGCATAAAAGCGGAACACAGGCATTGTACTCCGCTTTTATAGACATTTCATATTGAGTTTTACATCGCTTTTCTCCAAAATCTGTTTGTAATGTCAATAGGTTTGGTATTGTAGATTTTGTACATCCTCTGGTTGGTTGTCTTCTTGTCAAGACCGCCGTACTTTGGATTGTAAGGTCCGAGTTTCAGGTACTGGAACGGAGTAATGTCCTTTGGGAAAGTTTGCTTGCCAGAATACCACGCAACCTTCTTGTCGAAAGTCTTATGGACGTATTCCGCCATCTTTATAACCTCGTCCTGATTGGCATCGCCGCCCATAAAGCAGAAGCAAGTTATGCTTTTGTTGTACTTGGAAATCATATTTGAAATGGTTTCTTCGTCAAGGCAATTTCCAATGTCCTTGCACAAGTGCGGACTATGGCACCCCGGACAATGGTTAGGACAGTTGCTAAGGTTTACCGCCAAAGTAACTTCGTCAGGAACTTCTTGGAATACAATGTCGTAGTTGTAATACTTTAACATTCTTCAACCTCCTTCAACTTATTGTCGTAATATCTTCTGTGTGCTTCCTGCTGGCGAGCCTCCGAGAAGTTGCTTACGCGCTTCATATATCCGATAATTCTCGTCAAGTAGTCGATGTCGGTGCTTCCGCATTCGGGGCAAGTCTTAAGGTAGCGCTTGTCGATGTGACCGCACTTGTTACAAACTGTGTTCGGAATATTGAATGTGAAGTAGTTGCACCCTTCGATTGCAGCGACCTTCAAGAGTTGGCGGTACTGAGCCTTGCTCAAGTGTTCCTCAAGGTTGACGTGCAGTGCCGAACCACCAGTAAGGTGCTCAATGTATTCCTTGCCGTGCAGGCGGAACTTGTCGATAGTGTTGATTTCCTTGTCCTCTACAACGAAGAAATAACTGTTGTAGCAGTCGCGCGGAACGAAATATCCGTCTTCCTTGTCCCATTTTGCGTGCTTAACGCCAACGTTTTCGGCAGGAATCATTTCGCAGTTGAACATAAGTTCCTTTGTGCGGTACTTCTTGTTATAGGTTTCGATAAGTCCGAGTACATTCTTTACATAGTTGCGGTACTGGGCGTTGTCACTGATTTCCATTCCGAGATATTCGGCCGATTCTACGAGACCGTTAACGCCTATGGTAAGGTACTGTCTGCTTATGTTTATGAAACCTGCATCAAACAACGGAAGCATACCCTTGTTTAGCAAGTACTTGAGGTTTTCGTTGTATGCGGTCTGAACCTTGTGCATAAGGTCAACAACTTCTTCAACGAAACTGAGGAACGGCATCTTTTCCTTCTTTTCGTACTGTATGCAACGGTTGAGGTTGATAGTGAGTACGCTCTTCGAACCTGTAGAAACACCACCGGCACCAAGAGTATAACTGAATTCGTTGTCGGTGATTTCGTTGCGCAGACGGCAGCAACTGCTCAATGAGTCTGCATTGTCGCTGATGTAGGTGAAGAAGGAGTGCCCTTCGGAGTACATTTCGGCAGTGAAGTCGCCGTATTCTTTGTCGCGTACGTCGCCGTCTTCCGAAAGGAGAGCCATTGTCTCAACAGGGAAGGTGAGAACAGTCTTTGTACGTTCCTTGTTGAACCACTTCATGAAACGCTTCTGCAACCAGTTGAGCGATTCCCAATCGGGTTGTGAACCGTCGGGGAAGCGGAAGTCGCCGAACAAACTCTGGAAATAGAACTTGTCGTAGTATGAGATGTTCCAGAATACCGACTGGAAGTTACGTGCGCCTGTCGGCTGGTTGATTGAATATACAATCTGCTCGAAGCAGTCGGTGATAACCTTGTCGATTGTACGTTTCTTGAGCGAAAGGTCAACAACCTCGTCGGCGCGCTTGTAGTAGTCCTGTCCGTATTCCAGACCTACGAAGTAGTTCATATACATAAGGAATTCGGGAGTTGCACAAGCGCCGCTCAACATACTCGAAACGATGAATACCAAGTTGATGAATCCGCCGCAGAACGACTTGAGGTTAGTAGGTTTGGTTGAGTTACCGCCGATAATCTGTGTGCCGTGCAACAGCCACGGGTACATCGTGATACTTGCGCAGTAGTTGGCTATGCTGGTCTCGTCGTTCTTGTAGATGAAATGCTTGTTGAGCAGGTTCAAGTACTTGTCGGCCAGTTCTTTGCCGTATAATTCCTTAATCTTGTCGCACAACATTTTGCGGTTCAGACGGATAAAGTTCTGCTTTGGAAGTTCGCCGATAAGGGTTGCGATATTCTTCTTTTCAACATTTGCGTTGGCGTCGAACTTGCTTCCTGTAGCAGCGTTCTTAGCCTCGCAGTAATCGAGAAGGAAGTCGAGTTTGCCCTTTACTTCGCGGTCTTCGAGATGCTTCTGGCGGTATAGGATATATGATTTAGCCGCTGCGTAGTAACGTTCTGCCATCAAGGCTGTTTCGACCTGGTTCTGAATCTCTTCAACGCTTATGCCGTCGTATATGTTAACACGACTGAGGATGTTTGTAAGCATTTCCTGCGTTGCAAAACTTCCTACCGACAAAAAAGCCTTCGAGATTGCGGCTTTAATCTTTTCTACTGAGAATAACTCGCGTTTTCCGTTTCTTTTTACAATAAAATTTTCGTTATAAAGCATATCCTATACCTATTTATATATTTGTTCTACTGCCGAACCACATCTTCTGCGACTCCTTTCCTTCCTAATTCGGCATTGCGAAATTATTTCAAATGTTCTGGAAAAAATGATTTAAGTCCATTATTCTATTAACAAAATTGTGAACAAGAATAATGTTTTTATAGTCAAATTATTGCATTTTTTTTCGTCTTTGTAACTTAAAAAAGGCATGTTTTTTAGACTTGAAAAAACAAGATTATATGTTTGAAAAAATGAGTAATTTTAGATTGGCAGAGAGGTAATGTGAAATTTTGCCAAAGCGAATCATGCGACATTTTGAGCAGTCCGTTTTGGCGACAAAAACTATCTCGTTTATCCCATTAAAACGAGAGTAGTAATTACAATAATAATAAGGTATGACTCTAGTCTTACAAACAACTGAATTTATTATGATTTTTTTGCCCCCCTTGCCGTCATTCCGTAAAGTAGAACGAACAGCATAAGGAACGTTGCCTGTGAGTTCACTTATACGGAACGCTGCTTGCAGCCTCGCGAAACGAAGTGAGCAATCTCCACTTGTATATTGCCGCACTTCGACTACGCTCAGTGAGCGGCTTACAACGCTCCCCGTTCCGTATCGCGTGTATGTTCTGACTTGCGGAATGACTTTCCCTTTTTTATCGGACAACAATAATCTCGTTTATCTCATTAAAACGAGAGTGGTAATTACAACAATAATAAGGAATTTATTCTGTCAATTTAGAATAATTTGGAGAAAGGTTTTTCATTACCTTTATAAATCGTATTCCTGCGGCTATTGCCCCTGCACCGTCGGTATCGTCGCGGTCACCAACCATTATGCAGTTTTGCGGAGAGACATCCATTGTACGACATATTTTCAGAAAACCTTCCTTGCAAGGTTTTAGTCCGCCAAGCGATGGTGCATCAAATAGATAATCAGCCCACTGGAGGTTGAAGCCTATTGCATTTAATTTTTCTTCGACGAAACCATAGTCGGAAAAAACTGCAACCTTTATGCCTTTGGTTTTCAGATTTGCAATACATTCCTCTACCCACGGAGCAATGTGGTAATGCTTTTGCAGAATCTTTATTGTGTCGGGCATATAGGCTTCGTAAAACCATTTTTTTGCATTCTTGCGATGGAAATAGGCGAAAAATGCCTCTTCAAATTTTGCTTCATCACCAAAATATATGCCTTTAAGTTCTTTCCGAACACTACGTTCGCGTTTGAGCATAAAAAGTTTTCCACGTAGGATTTGTCTTATTATTAGCCGAAAAGGAAGACGGGACTTGTCGTACAAAGTCCCGTCTAAGTCGAATATGACAGCCTTGATGTCTGCCATTTTATTTTACAAGTTTATTAAACTTTTCGTGACGTTTTTCGTCCTGCAACAGCAGGTTGAGTTTGAATTGTCCGTCGCGTGCACCTTCCTTGATGCATTCTTCCTTGAAATGCTCGAACGATTCAAACTGCAAGCGGTAGGTTATAGCATCCTTCAGTCTCAACGATTCGCGCTTTGCTTTGTATTCCATATTAATGTCCTTCAATGCGGTATCAACGGCTTCGGTGAACTTTTCGGCTTGTTCCTGCGTAGTTTCCTGGTCGGCAAACTCGTAGTAAAAATTGTAGCGCGATTCTGGCAGTTCGGCAAAGCCAATGAAGAAACGAGTCTTCATACCTGTCGTATCTTCAGCCTTGTGTACTGCTTCAATAAACTGACGTTCATATAGTTTCTCACCAGTCATAGTAACGATACCATGGGTTTTCTGTATCATGTGAACGGTAGGTGTGTTGTTAAAGTTCGGACCTACTTCGAGCAAATCGTTCATATTGTAGCGGTACAGACCTGCAAAAGTGCTTACGTATGGGCAATATCTCTGACCTTCAACAAGTTCGTGCAACTGGTAGAATGTCGGATTTGGCGAATCCATATCCTCTTCCTTTACAAACTCGTAGTAGTGCATATGCGGGAACATCACACTATTAAGAGTGTCGTCCATTACCAATCCGAAACGGCATTCCGATGCAAAATAGCCAAATTCCTGATGCAACATTCCTTTTGGGAACGAATCCTTGAACTTGTCGAGATATACCTTTGTATTACCACATTTCCAAGTGTTCAATATTTGCAAGTTAGGCCAGTAGTGCTTAGGCAACACATTGCCGTATTTAGCCTTGAGGGCGCGAAGTTCGGCAGCGCGTTTTGGATTCGGATGTAGGCAAGCCTCAAGTTCCTTACGAATTTCTGGGTCGATGTTGAGGTCGGCTTTCAGTGTACCTTTCTCTATGTCGTTTACATACTCGTCGTAGTAGCGGTTGACATTGTTCTGCAATTCGACTATGGTTGATGGGTTTGCGGTAACGATGAGGGTAATGTCCTGTTCAATTCCCATACGCATAAGTACATAGTAGCGTGACGTATAGTCGGCAATGCCGTAAACGCACTGCGGATTGCTGTAGAGTTTTTTCACGAATCCAGGGCAGTCTCTCTGTGTAACACCGCTTACCGAACCGTAAACAGTGCCGTCGGGAGCGTATCCTTCAATCACCTTACCAACGATTGAAAGAATTTTTCCTGCAAAAACCTTGTGGCGGTTCTGGATAAAATTGTAGAGCCATACCTTGGTCATCTTGCCGTAGATGGTCTTCAGGTAACGTTCTGTTATCGGAATCCATTTAGGCTCAGCCGTCGAACCAGAAGTAGTTGCATAAAGTACTGGCTTGCCAGGGAACAGAATGTCTGCTTCTCCGTGTTTGTGTCGTTCAACGTATGGACGCAAGTCTTCATACTCGTTTGGCTTTACCTGCTCGCGGTAACGACGGTACAATTCGTTGTCGTCATTGGCTTCAAGTATGTAGTCGAACTTATGTTCCTTGCCATAGATGGTATCTTTGGCGTATGTAAGTATTTCTCTCAAAGTGTTTTCGCTAGCCTTGCGCGGATTCTTTGTTGCTTTTACAAGAGCGCGATACTGAATTCCACCAGCCATTCCTAAAAGGAGGTTTGGTACAATCATATTACTTGTTTTCATATTTATATATTTGATATTTATTGCGCAAAGGTATATAAATTCTTTAAAAAGAATAGTTTCTCACAAATAAGTTTCGTGTGGAAAACAAATGCTTTTGGCTTTAATAGGCTGTTATACAGTAATTTAATGGAGGTGTATTTCTCGCTTTATTGACAACCATATCATTAACTTTTGCTAATTATTTGTCTAAACCATTTTTACAAAAATAGTTGTACCTTTGCAATCTAAAAACAAAAACAGATTGCCGACTACCATTAGCTTCAATGACTCCTCAGGAATACATCGCCATCTTATCAGAACGCATCAATGAATGTGTTTCCCATGGTTACGACTATGCACCAATAGTGGAGCGCGGCAAGGACGACTATATAGGTGAGAAGGTCCGTGAAATGATTTACCACTCGATATGGAAACGTAAGGACATAAGCATCGACCTGCTTGTAGATCATCTTGTAGAACTTGGTGTGCCTGCTGAAAACATTGGTGAAAAGGACGGAGATATCACTGTTAGAATGAGCAATATAAGCATCACAATAAAGAAGTCTGAAGCATATAGGCTCGGTGTGAAAATAGGTTTTTGTCTTGGCAACAACCTCTTTGATGTCACTCGCAACGAAGAAAATGCCATAGCACGGATTTTTATTGATATAGATCGCCAATATCAGCAGTGGGAGAGGGAATGGAACGAAATATTTATAGAAATCAGCAAGCAAATCAAAAACATTGACATTTCAATACTTTCAATAGATGCTGTAGTGCGCAACAAACTGAAAGGGAGTAACTTGCCCTTTCATATCGAGCATTTCTCCAAATATTCGAAGTTGTCGCTGCTGATTGATGGCAAACATCAGATTGCAATCACAATTCCGCACGACAGTATTGTCGAAACCATAGCCATTTTGCCAGAAACAATAAGACATACTGCTGAAATACTCAAGCAGTTGCCATCATCGGTAATTGTCATGGAAAACACTCGCGACGATTGGGAAATGATATGAAATTCGTAATTGCCATAGTTGGATTTTTTCTGCTTGTATTCGCAGCGACATCGTATGCCCAGACCGACGATAGATTGCGTCGCAATATTAAGGGAAACGTTGTGTCTGTTACAGAATATACATACAAGGTAACATACAGTGCCAATGGTTACTCTCGCGGCAATTGCACCGACAGCATAGTCTTGCATTTCAATAGCGATGGCAACCAGATTTCAACTTCTGGCAATGATTTTACATACGATTATAATACTAGTTTTCAGACTACTACACTTGTATTCCAGCCTACAGGTAGGATTACTATCAACGATCGCAAACGAATTTTCACAATAAACCGTGCAGATGCAAAGTTTGTTTGTACGTACAAACAGAATATCCATCGTCCAACATCTGCAAAATATTATCCTTGCCGTGGTTGTCGCAGACAGGAAGGACGCACCGCAATATTCAAGTACGATAAGCAAGGTAATGTGGTGAAAATTAATAGTTATATATCTCAGATAGAAGTAAATGGTGATTACCTTTCTAGTTGTGATGCCGAATATAGTCCTGCAGAAAAGTATGGTCTGACTTTCGAATACGAATATGACCAACTGGGCAATTGGATAATAAAGAGATGCTATAATGCATTAGGAATGATGACGGAATGGAAAGAACGAGAATATAAGTATGCGCAAAACACGCAATATCCATAATATTTGCAATGATATGAGAGATTGTATTTTTTGTTAACTTTGCAAAAACTTGTAAAAACATGAGAAGGTTTATTTTGTCGCTGTTGCCGCTGTTTGTTTGTTGTTGTGCCATTGCCGGTCATAATTACCTTTTTTTCGATACCGAAACGACAGGATTGCCACACGATTACGAAGCACCAGCAAGCGATACATTGAATTGGCCGCGCATGGTGCAGTTGAGCTGGATTCTCACCGACAATCAAGGCAATGTGCTTTCTGTTCACGATTGCATTATTCGTCCCGATGGTTTTGATATTCCCGAGCAGGCGGCATCAATTCATGGCATTTCTACCGAAAGGGCGATGAGGGAAGGCATAGCTTTGGATTCTGCGCTGGCGATTTTTGTGCAGACGCTCGATTCAGCCGAGTACATTGTTGGACATAATATTTCATTTGATATTCATGTTGTTGATGCTGAGTTTATTAGACGAGGTATTGATGTTCAGCTTTCGCGTATGAAGTCGTACTGCACAATGCTTGCAGGAACTGAATATTGCAAGTTGCCAGGCTATCGTGGTGGGTACAAGTGGCCTAAGCTTCAGGAACTTCACAAGAAACTATTCGGAACCGAGTTCGACGATGCTCACAATTCCGCCGCCGATGTCGATGCTACCTGCAAGTGCTTCTGGGAGATGAGAAGAAGGAAACTGATTTGATTTTTTCTTCTCATTTTCATTAGGATGAATTATTTTTGTCGTCTGAAAATTGTTTAATATATAACATAGACTATGGTAAAGAAAATACTTTTAATTGTGTCCGTTGTCGTTATGGTGGTTGCAATGGGCAAAGCTCAGACAATTGAGCGCGTTTCGTTCCAGTCGTTGGCTGGCGGAAACGACAGTTTCCAGCCTGTAGTTGGTGCTCCTTTTGCCGTGGCTACAAGCGGCGTCGGGGGGTCTCTTACAATAACCTCGGAATATGGAGAACAGGTGTTCCTCGATGAGATGCCCGAATCCGTAGAAGAAGGTTATGTTCCTATTGCAGAGGGCATTTCGCTTTACCCGAACCCAGCCGACTATGTAGTGAACATTCTCGTTGGCAATGACGCGGAACTTGGAAAGGATGCCACAGTTGAGGTGTTTGACATGGGCGGACGGCTGATGCTTTCGCAGAAGATAGGCGCTGGCGAGTTTTCGCTTGACGTATCGGCACTGAAGGCAGGCAATTATCTGATTAGGATAGGCAAGGCAACCGCTAAAATGGTGAAAATGTAATAGACAATTAACAATTTGGGTCTAAAAGCAGAAAAGGCTAAAAGTCAACTTCAAGCCTTCAAGCCCAGAATATAATAGAAACAAAAAAAAATTTAATAATATGAAGAGATTAATATCAATAGTTATTGCGATGCTGCTCAGTGCAGCAATGTTCGCACAGAGTGTACCACAGACAGTAAACTTTTCGGCAACGGTTCGCGATGCAAGCAACCAGTTGTTGTCCAACAGTCCCATAACCGTCCGCCTCACAATCTACGAGGGCGGCGAAGGTGGAACTCCAGTGTATTGTGCTATGCACCAGACAACCACCAACGCCAACGGCTTCATGTCGTTCCAGCTCAACCGCGATGTGTATGCCTACTGTAGCAATGTAACCAACACCCCGTTCGATGAGATACCGTGGGGCAACGGCAACTACTGGATGTATGTAGAGTATCAGGCGCAGATAGGCGGACCATTCGAGAGCCTCGGCTACCTGGAGATTACAAGCGGCTTCTATGCTTTTGCTGCCGACCGTGCCCTGGTTGCACAGAAACTCGAGGGATTTGACATTGACGTGACCAATGCCCAGGATGGCGACATTCTTGTGTACAACGGCACTACACGCAAGTGGGAGGCAAGAAGACCAAACAATAGCGGACAGACAACAGCACAGACCCCTACGGTCTCCACCTCAACTGCAACTAATATAACCGCCGCAGGCGCAACCCTCGCAGGCAATGTTGCCTCCGACGGCGGCGCATCCGTAACAGCTCGTGGATTTATGTATGGCACAAGTGCAAGCAACCTTTCACAAACCGTGCAGAGCGGCAGCGGCATAGGTAGCTTTACTGCAGATCTCGCAGGCCTGACCTCCGGCACCACCTATTATTACAAGGCGTATGCAACCAACAGCGAGGGAACAGGTTATGGCGAGGTAATGTCTTTTACAACTATTGGTAGCATGAACTATACCGAAGGTAATTTCCAGTGGGAAAGAATAGGAGGACAAGACGGGACAGGTCTCGATGAATTTGGATTGTCATGGACAGCAAACATGGTAAAATCTATATATGCCAGAATAAGACCATTGGATGGTGCAAGGTTATATATATTGTCACCTTCAGATTATGCAATAACCGATGTAAATACATTGATCATGAGACTTACATCAGAAACTGAAGCAACTGAATATAGGAATGTTAATCGTATTGACTCAGAAAGTGCTCAGTACGATGAAGTAATAGCCACTGTTTACAATGGCAAAACTTATCTGATTCATATAACGAGATCAATTACAACAGTTGCTCAAAATACAAGTACGCATGTTACAATCACTGGCACCTACAAGATGTGGGGAAGCGGATCAACTGCCTCTGCTTCGTATAGCGACCCAACAGGCTATACCAACGGATACGGCTATGTTGACCTCGGCTTGCCAAGCGGTACCAAGTGGGCTACCTGCAATGTAGGCGCAAGCACACCTACCGACTACGGCAACTACTACGCTTGGGGCGAAACTACAACCAAGAGCTCATATACCTATGACAATTATATATATTCCGATAATCCGACCACACTTCCCTCCAATAGAGATGCCGCCACTGCCAACTGGGGTTCTGGCTGGCGTATGCCGACAAGTGCAGAAATGCAGGAATTTTTTGATTATTGTACACATACATGGACAACCCAGAGCGGAGTAAACGGACGCTTGTTCACCGGACCAAACGGCAACTCTATCTTCCTGCCCGCTGCTGGCTACCGCTACGACAGTAGTCTCGACGGTGCCGGTTCTTACGGCCACTACTGGTCGAGTTCGCTATACACAGACACTCCGGACTTCGCGTGGTACCTCGGCTTCGATTCGGACTATTGGAGCTTGAACGACCGCGGCCGTTGCTACGGGCGGTCCGTTCGCGCGGTTTGCCAGTCCCAGAACTAATCTTTTGTTCTCCCCCAAAACACGCAAAGCAGCGGAAACATTGCAGTGCGGTGCGTGCGCGGTAGCGCACACAAAGGTACCGCAGGGCAAGGTTTCCGCGGGCGAGGGGGATGGAAGAATGCGGTGATTCCTGTGCGGAAAAGGGAAAAAAATACCGCCTGTGGCGGTTTTTTTTGAATTTTGGCGGGCTGAAAGCCCAGCAAGCACAACAGGTTTAGGCAACGTCTCAAATCAATACGCATCCGTCATCCCCACGCCCTGAAAGGGCAAAAGCGAAGGGATTCACGGCGGTACGAAACGATTGCCGTCATATTATTCGAACATCGTTTTGCACGAAAACCGTTTTCATGCAATAATACAAATCGGCAACAAACATAATGGTGGTGCATCCGTAGGGGGCGGTTTCAAACCGTCCCCTACGGATTTGCAACCACACGGGAATCATCGAATTATCGAATCCTCAAATTATCAAATTTTCCAATCCTCGAATTATTGAATCCCTTCCTCGCGGGCTGAAAGCCCAGCAAGCATAACAGGTTTAGGCAACGCCTCAAACCGATATGGATACGCCCCATCCGCGCCCTGAAAGGGCAAAAGAATTTACGATTTTAGAATTACGATTGACGATTTGTCGACAAGATACAAATGGATTTACGATTGTTTTATTGGGCAAAAAGAAGGCTAAAAGTCAAAAATGGCTTTGAGCCTGTTTGCCTTTGTGCCTGTTAGCCCATACTCGGTTGCGTATCAGCATTTGTAATGCGAGGCATTGTGACTTATTTTTCCCCGAAGTACTAAAAATGTCATTTCGGGGATAATTAGTGTTTGCTTATTTGTCCCCGAAATGGATAAAATGTGTGTTCGGGGATAATTTGTTTTCTATGTGGAATCAATAAAATCTTCGTCATATCCATTTAACAAAATTCTAAACTGAAATTTCGTTCCAAAGTGTTATATTTGCAGTTTATAATTTAACATTTGACTGCAATGGGACTTTTTAAGACATTTACATATAACGTATTCGATTATAAGCCAAGGTACTACGATGCCAAAATTGACGAGTTTCACGAAAAGGTGATGGATAGGCGGGAGGCTGAAGGCAAAATTGATGTTAATGATGGCGAATATGTTCCTGGTGCAAGCATTCGCGGAAGTTTCCGCTCGAAGATGCGCCGCACTTCGTATGGCGGAACCAAAAAATCGACAATCCGCATTTTCTGCATTGCAGTATTTTTGTTCTTTTTGGCATATCTGATATTTTTTGCCGATTTGACGGGCGTTGTGTCGTACATTAGCAAGTTGTAGTTATGTCGGATATTATAAAATTGCTATCGGATTCTGTCGCCAACCAGATTGCTGCCGGTGAGGTCGTACAACGGCCTTCGTCGGTGGTGAAGGAGTTGGTGGAGAACTCGCTCGATGCTGGTGCAACTAGCATTGATGTGATTATAAAGGATGCCGGACGTACTCTTATTCAGGTGGTTGACAATGGTTTTGGTATGTCGCCTACCGATGCACGAATGTCGTTCGAACGCCACGCTACTTCCAAGATTTCCAAAGCAGAAGACTTGTTTGCAATAACTACAATGGGGTTCCGTGGTGAGGCTCTGGCGTCGATTGCTGCTGTAGCCGAGGTGGAGCTCGTTACCCGTCGTGCCGACGATGAGCTGGGAACTTGCATAAACATAGCTGCTTCGAAGGTTAAGTCGCAGGAACCTGTGGCTGCTGCCGTGGGAACAAACTTCAAGGTACGCAACCTTTTCTTCAATATTCCTGCACGTCGCAAGTTCCTGAAATCCGACAAGGTTGAATACAAGCATATTGTTGATGAAATACATCGTATTGTGCTTACAAATCCGTCGGTTGCGTTCAAGGTTGTGTTCGATAATGAAATAAAATATCAACTTTTGCCCGAAAACATTCATCAGCGTATTGCTAACGTCTTTGGCAAAAAGTTGAACCAGAACCTTGTGCCGATAGGTGTTGAAACACAGATAGTTAACATAAAAGGTTTTGTGGCAAAGCCCGAAATGTCGCAGAAAAACACTTCGGAGCAGTTTTTCTTTGTCAACAACCGCTATATGTACCATCCTTATTTCCGCAAGGCGGTTACATCGGCCTACGACAAGTTGTTGCCCGAAGGCGAAAATCCACGTTTCTTCATTTACCTTGAGGTTGATCCCTCAACAATCGACATCAACATTCATCCTACCAAGACCGAAATCAAGTTCGAGGGCGAACAGGCTATCTATATGATACTCAATTCTGCTGTGAAGGAGGCCCTTGGAAAATTCAACGTTGTGCCAACTTTGTCGTTTGAGGAGGACATAACGCGCGATGCCCATTTTACATCTACTACGGTTGTACGTCCGCCAGTGATAAGTGTTAATCCGAGTTTCAATCCGTTCAAATATACGGATTCTGCCCATAAGCGCGATGTTCCTAAAAGTTGGGGGCAGATGTACGATGTCAACACGGGTAAGGCTCGTGACGACTTTGACTTGCCTGAAAGCGAAAATCCACAGAATGAGGCGAATGCACTTAGCATACAGTCGCATATCGAGTACGAAAATGATGAGAATTATTCTGGCGACAGCAATCAGAAGTATTTGCAGTTGAAAAACAAGTACATTCTCACGTCCTCGCATTCGGGAATGATTGTCATAAATCAGCGACGTGCGCATGAACGCATTATGTACGAACACTTTATGCGTATGCTTGAAACTCGTAGCGGAGTGGTGCAGAAGTCGTTGTTTCCGCTTGTTATAGAGCCGTCGCCGGAGGAACGAGGTCTGCTGATAGAAGTTATGACCGAACTTAATACCATTGGTTTCGAGATTGTTATGGTTGGAAACGATAAGTTTGAAATTCGTGGTGTGCCAGCCGAACTTGCCGAAATGGATGCCAGTTTGATTATCCGTCAACTTTTTGAAGAACTTTCGGATGGCTCGTCGGATGTCAAGTTGCTTCTTAACGACAAGATTGCAATTTCGCTGGCAAAGTCGGCAGCAATGTCATCGGGTGTGGCACTCAAGGACGAGGAGATGGAGAATTTGTTTTTCCGCCTGATGTCGTGCTCTAACCATAATTATACTGCCGATGGCAGAAAAATTATGGAAATCGTTGATATTTCGGAAATTGAAAATAAATTTAACTGATAGTTATGTTCAATAGGAATCCATTTTCAGACATACCGCCGGTTGTAAAATACTTGCTGCTAGTGAATGTGGTGATGTTCATAGTTGCAATGTTTGTGCCGGTGCTCGATTCATATTGTGCCCTGTATAGCTTCCGCAGTCCGTTGTTTAAGCCTGTGCAGCTTGTGACACACATGTTTATGCACGGTGGTTTCTGGCATTTGTTCTTCAATATGTTCTCGTTGTATATGTTTGGTCGGGTGCTCGAGTCGTACTGGGGTTCAAAGCGGTTCTTCATCTATTACTTCGTGGCTGGAATCGGAGGTGCATTGTTCTATCTGCTTGTAAAAGAGATAGAAATACAGGTTCTTATGTCGTCAATGAGTCCCGAAGCCATCGAAGAGGTTATGCGCAATGGTGCCGACATATTGATGCAGGGCAAAAATTATGCTATGCCCGAACTTGGTAAGCTTAATCTTGTGCTTAATATTCCATGCGTTGGTGCATCGGGTGCAATATACGGCTTGCTTCTCGCTTTCGGAATTATGTTCCCCAATGTCGAGATGTACATTTATTTTGCTATTCCAGTGAAAGCCAAGTGGATGGTAATTGCATTCGTGGTAATCGAACTCTTGCTTGGCATCCTGAACGCGCAAGGCGACAATGTGGCTCACTTTGCACACTTTGGCGGTATGCTCATCGGTTTCATACTGCTGATGATTTGGCGTAAGAAAGGAGAGGTGTGATGAGACAGGGAATCTGGGATGAAATAAGGAATATTTTCCGTCAGCGCAACAATCTTAGCATTCTGATATTCTTGAATCTAGCGGTGTTTGTCGTTGTGCTGACCGTTAATCTCGGATTTTTCTTTGCTGGCAAGACTTTTGACGTTTCGTCGTGGCTTGGCGTTTCGTCAAATTTCTCGGTGCTTGCCCATCGTCCCTGGACGGTGCTGACGTATATGTTTGTGCATAGCAGCTTTCTGCATATTTTGTTCAACCTGCTTGTGTTGTACTGGTTCGGGAAAATGTTCCTTGAATACCTTTCTCAAAGACAGTTGTTTGGCGTGTATCTACTTGGCGGACTGGCTGGTGCGCTTATGTTCATTATGGCATACAATATAATTCCAGTGTTTGCTGTCGTGAAGAATGTGGCATTTGCTATTGGCGCGTCTGCTTCCATAATGGCGATTGTGTTTGCCATAGCCGTGCTGGTGCCAAACTTGCCGGTAAGATTGGCTTTTATCGGTCAGATGAAACTTAAATATCTGGCAATGATAATTGTAGCCATCGACTTGTTGAGCATTCCGTTTGGTAATGCTGGCGGACATTTTGCTCATCTTGGCGGTGCGCTGATGGGGGCAATTTTTGCGATTTGCTATTCAAAAGGTACGGACATTACGATTTTTCTCTCGCGCTTCTTTACTTGGGTCGGAAATTTGTTCAAGTCGGAGCCAAAACCGAAGTCAAATTCGTCGAATCGTGTCGAAACAGATGCCGAATATAACAAGCGTAAAGCACGGGAGCAGCGAGAGATAGATAAAATATTGGACAAGGTTAAGGAGTCTGGCTATTCAAGTCTGACCAAGGAGGAGAAGGAAAAGTTGTTCAGCAATAGTAATAAAAGGTAAAGTTATGTGGCGTAAGATTTTGTGGATATTGACTGGATTTTTTGCTTTGGCAATGATACTATGCATAATTTCTGTTTATGTTTCGCCCGCTGATGCGAAATGGATGTCGATGTGTCCGTTTGCACTGAAGTATGTGCTTATTGGGCTTGCCGTACTGATGGTTGTATGCCTGTTTGTCAACTTCAAGGTTGCTATACCTATTGCCGTGCTGGTTTTTGTAGGCTTCAAATATTTTTCACATGAATATTCAATTCGCGACAAGTCGCTTGACGACAAGGCCGATTTCCGTGTTATGTCTTACAATGTGAAGTGTTTCGGTATTCTTGATAAGAATTCTAACATTTTGAGGGAGAAGATTTTGGAGACAATTTCTGCAACCGATGCCGACATTGTGTGCCTTCAGGAAGCGTATTGGGCAAATAAACCGTCCGATTTTCCTACCCTTGATGCATTGTCTAAGAATTTGAACGCCAAGTCTGTACAGAAAGTAAGGCTTACGAATTTCAATTATGGGGTTGGTGGACTGGCAATAGTTTCGCGCTACAAGGTAATAAACCAATATTCGCATCCTTTCGACAGCACGGCAAACGGCTTTATGTATGTGGATATTTTGATGGACGAGGATACGGTTAGGTTGTACAATTGTCATTTGCAGTCGATTATGATAAATGATTCGGATTTGGAGATGAGCAGTCGCCACGAAGGTTTCAACCGAGAAAACAAGGACAAGGCTGTGAACCTTTATTCAAAGTTTTCGGAGGCATCGGCGCGCAGGGCTTTGCAGGTCGATACGCTTGTGGCAACATTGGACACTTGTCCATATCCTGTGATGCTTTGTGGCGATTTTAATGATATACCATTGAGTTACACTTGCTTTAGTATTTTGGCATCTGGCGAACGTCTGCACGATACATTTATGGAGCGAGGCGATGGTTCTGGTCGTACCTATTCTATAATGGATGTCGATTTTCGAATCGACTACATAATGCATTCAAATGTGTTCAAATGCCTGAGACACAAAGTCCTTGATTTCAACATTGCAGATGACCATTATCCTGTGGTGACGGATTTTAAAAGATAGCAGGATGTAATGATTTTAGACTGTTAATTTTTTTTAGTTGAATATATAGGTGTATGCAATATCAAGCATCTAATATTACAATATACGATGTGCTTATAGACGAGAAAAATGGGAATTGACAACCAGCTCATTCTATATTTTTTGCCAATCCAAACCAAAACTATATTTTTGTGACAAAATAAAATAGGATAGTTATCAATGAATAACGAATCACAAAATATAGGTTACATTGAAACTTGGGGACGAGGCATTGAAAAACTTAGAAACCCAGAAACAATTAGAAGCTTAGAAACTATTAGAAACTTAGAAACGTGAAACATAGAAACTATTAGAAACCCAGAAACGAGAAACATATAAACTTATAACCATAAAACATTCCTCCTATGTCCGAAACATTAACAATAACCCCCGGTGTCATCACCACCATCAAGTTCGACAATGAGCCGACGATGAATGCTATGAGCCAGCTTTTCCTAAAGGAATTCCACGAAGCCGTTGAATCAGTTCGCAACGACAAGGAATGTTGTGTACTAATCATCCGAGGCACAGAGAAAGTTTTCTCGGCAGGTGGCAATCTACACGAAATTTCTGGTGCCGACTACGAAAAAGCCGTCTTGATGGCAACCAATGCACACTACATCTACGATGGACTGCTAAACCTTGAAATTCCAGTAATTGCAGCACTGGACGGCATAGTTTATGGTGGCGGATTGGAACTTGCACTGCGCTGCGACATCCGTTTCTGCACCCCAGAAACCCGCATAAAGTTTCCCGAAGTGGATATGGGCATAATACCTGGTGCTGGCGGAATCTCGTTTCTGTCGAAGTACATATCTCCTGCCGACATTGCATATTATGTGTATTCGTGCAGGCAAATTCCAGTAGAATACGCAAAGCAGCACGGAATTGTGCAGGATGTTTTCTCTGGCGACGAATTGTATGCCAAGACAGAAGAATTTGCCAAGTTGCTTGCATCAAAGCCGCGAGAAGCACTGCGTGCAGCTAAACACGAAATCGTTTCCACAATGCACAACAATCTTAAAGATAGTCTAACCCTTGAAATAAAGGAATTTGCATCGACATTGCAGACCGATGGCAAAAGAATTATAGCAGAGTGGTTTGAGAAGAAAAAGTAATACTTTTGTAGTTGTGTTTTGTGTTAATTCTTTGATTTTAAATTGTTATGACTTGCGATGTGTGCATGAAGAAAGCTACATTGTCTGAAGTTTATCTGTGGGAACAATAGGATTTGACACTTATAACCAACGGTGGTTAAGAGGCGACCGTCTTGGAGGGGAAAGCCTATGAATTAGTAATTGACTGAATTGACAAGTAATTGCCCAATCATTGCCCAATTTGCCCAATTATTGCCCAATGTATTGTTTTTGCGCCATACGCGCCATCTATGCGCCATATCCGCCACTTATCCGCCATTGAGGAGTGTGTAATATTTGGTTGTTGGTAGAATCATTAAGCAAAATTTTTCTCACTATTTTTCATTATTTTACTCATTTATTCCAATTGTCTTGGGGTAGTCGGTAAATGCTAACTGACAGAAAAACAAAGTAGATTGACTTGTGGCGTGCGCAAAAATGTGCGCATACTTTGCGCATACTTTTTCTCATTTTTTGCACGAATTTTGCACGAATTTTCTCATTTTTTACCAATTCTCTTAGGGCAGATGGTTGTGGTGAAAAATGTGGTTGCTTGTGGTGTTTGTGAATTTGTTGTGTGCTAATCCAGTGATTTTCAATTGTTTTGTCTTGCGGTATGTATATGAAAAAAGCCACATTGTCTGTGGCTTCTTTGTGGGAACAATAGGATTCGAACCTATGACCCCCTGCTTGTAAGGCAGGTGCTCTGAACCAGCTGAGCTATGCTCCCTTGCCATTAGCGGTGCAAAAGTATTGCAAATTTCCGAACTGACAAAATAAAATCAATAATTTTTCAAAAATCTTTTATCCTATTGAAAACCATAGTGTTTAAAATAGTCTCCGACAATAAAAGTGCTTCCGCCAATGAAAATTGTGTCGTCCGGTGAGGCATTTTTCTTCGCAGATTCGTAGGCTGAAGGACCATTTTCGTAAGTTTCGCCGTCGAGACCGAACTTTTCACCGTATGCTTTTACCTGCTCGGCTGGCATGGCACGTGGAATGTCGGCATTGGTGAAATAATACTTGGCATCTTTCGGGAAAAGCGGCATGACATGCTCAACGTCCTTGTCGTTGACAAAGCCAAGCACAATGTGCAGCTGCGGACATTTAATTGCCTTCAGTTGTGCGGTAACATACGATAATCCATCAACGTTGTGGCCTGTATCACAGATTGTTAGCGGTGAGTCGGAGAGAATTTCCCAGCGTCCGTGAAGTCCAGTAAGACTTTTTACGTTCTGCAATGCATCCGAAATGTTCTTGTCGCTTATTGCAAATCCGCGATTTTTAAGCTGTTTTGCGGCTTCAAGTATCGTGGCAAGGTTCTTTGTTTGGTATTCGCCGAAAAGATCGAATTTAAGCGTGTTTGTGCCGTCTATCAAATATTCGGCGTACTTGTGGTTGCTGGCGGTTGCTGTCTTTTTGATTTTTACGCACTGGTCGGCAAAGGTGATGGGAGAGTTTGTCGCTTTTGCTTTGTTTTCAAAGACATCCTTTGTCTCCGCGTGGGTTTCGCCGATGACGACGGGAACGTTTGGCTTTATGATTCCTGCCTTTTCGCCTGCAATGAGTGGCAGAGTGTTGCCGAGGAACTGTGTGTGATCGAAACTTATGTTGGTTATCACCGAAAGTTCTGGCGTGATGATGTTGGTGGAGTCGAGCCGTCCGCCCATGCCGACTTCGATAACGGCCACATCGACCTTTATGTCGGCAAAGTACTTGAATGCCAGCGCAACCGACATTTCAAAGAACGACGGCTTAAGTTTTCCAATGATTCCTTGGTTGTCGTTGATGAAGTCGCAGACATAATCCTTCGAAATCATTTCGCCGTTAATGCGGATGCGTTCGCGGTAATCGACAAGGTGAGGCGAGGTGTAAAGTCCTGTCCTGTAGCCTGCCGACTGTAGAATTGCTGCCAGCGAGTGCGAAACAGAGCCTTTGCCGTTTGTGCCGGCTACGTGTATGGTTTTGAACGACTTGTGCGGATGTCCGAAATATTCGTCAAGGGCCATAGTGTTGTCTAGGTTGGCCTTGTATGCAGCTTTGCCAACTCGCTGGTACATAGGCAACGAGCTGAACATAAAGTCAATTGCTTCCTGATAGTTCATTTCTTTGATAGTTTTTTGAGGTCGTCGGACGTGATGTGTCCTATAGTGTCTTTCTTTAGTTTTTGAAAATCGTAGTAATATAGCATTCCTTTGCTTACGTCGATTATTAACTTGATGCAGTATGGTTGTCCGTCGCTATCGTACGGGTTGATAATGTGGACGATAAGTGCTTTTTCGTCATTGGAGTTTGTCAGTTCTTCAATCTGTTCTGCTGTAGCGAATTCTGCATTGTAAGGATATGCCGACTTGAGCGCAGAACTGCTGCGCAAATCGTCTGACACATCGTTTTTTAGCAAGTATAAGGTCTTGTCGGCAAGATTGTCGGTGTTGTCGCTGTAGTAGTCGAGGATAGTTTCTTTTGTAAGTTCAGGATGTTCTCGGCATAGCGCCACGTGTGTCTGGCAGTGCTTCTGCATAGCGCCGAGCTTGTAGGTATATTTGTCCTCGTCTTCGTCGTCGTAGTAGCACAAAGGAACGGTGCATAGGGTAGGCATCTCGTTGACTGTCTTGTACTTACTTCCGCCAAGCGACAGTATCATGAACTCAAATCTTGCATCGTCGCCGTCGAAATATGCTATGTTTATCACAAGGAAGGATTTGTCATCGTCATGGCGTAACTTCTCGAACTCGCTGGCTTTTACGAATTTAACTGGCGTGGCTGTCCAGTGCTTTTCGATAGCTACCTTTATTGCGTCGTTGTAGTCGCTCATAAATTCGTTTTTCATTACGACATAAGTGGTTGTCTTGTAGAACTTTTCTACTTCCGATTTGCTTCCCATCGGCATTTTTAACTGTGAAAACGCCTGCAATGCGGTTGCAAGTATTATGAATAATATGGTTAATCGTTTCATTTCCATGATGTTATTTGTTGAAATAGATTGGGTGTTTCCTGTTGTATTTCTGTACGTACTCCATAACGCTTTTGCTTCGTTTGCGTTTGCTTAACTTTGAGTATTCGTTGAAAAGTTCAGTGTCGTCCTTTATCAGTTCAAGCAGATTTTTGCTTCCGTAGGAAATTATTTCTCCAGTGTCCATATCGATGAAGTAATGCACCAGTTCTTCGGAAGTGTATGATTGTGTTGATGATGGTATGTACATCGGGTCGTACATCATAGTTCCTATGCCACCTACATATCGGGTGACAAGTTCGGTTGATACAAAATGTGAAATTGTTCCGACATAAGGTATAAGGTTGAATTTGTCGAGATAGTAAATGTTTGGTTTTCCGTTGTTTGCATATCCCCAAATTGTTTTTCGCGGGATTTCGTTGAGAGTTCCGTTTTCGTCGTAAAAGCTTATGGTTTCAACTTTTAGGAGATTTTTGAAGAAGTCGTCGTCGTATGCTGGCGAGACAAAGCGCGAAAATGGAATGGGAGAGTTGTTTCTGAATGAGTAGAATGAGGGGTAGACACCATTTTTGAACTCGAACGAATAGTCGTACCGCACAGTTTCTTTTTCTGTTTTCTGTGCAACGGCGGTGCCGAAAAATGAAAATACTAACAACAAATTTAATATGAAGCGATTGTTTAGCATATTACCATTAACGATTTGTGTTTTATGGAAATATCAACAGTTTTTCCGACTTGCTTTGCTTCGCCGTCGATGTTGGCGTACTCGTTTATATTGTTGCAAATTTTGACCGTTTTCCCTTGTAATATTTTTACGCGGTGCGAGTGGTCGAGGTTGTTTGTCAGGAGCAGCATTGCCGTGTGTGGTGCCGAGATTAGCGGTATGTTTTTCACTATGCAAACGTCGATAAGTCCATCGTTGATTCTTGAATTGGGCGACACTATTGCGTTGTAACCGAACTGGTTAGCATTGGCAAGGCAGATGAACATGGCCTTGTGGACTGAACTTTTGCCGTCGATTTCGATCTTGTATTCGTTGGCTTTGTAGGTCGGGTACTTTGTTGCGATAAGTTGAACGTAGGAGTGAAGCCCTCTTGTGTTCTTCGGCTTTTCTTGGAACTCTTTGGCTATCAGTGCGTCGAAGCCGATTCCGGCAATGCTTGCGCAGAAATTTCCGTTGACCGACATTGTGTCTATGCGCTTCATCCTGTTTTCGTTGAGTACTTCGACGGCTTTGGCTGGGGTAACTGGAATTTTAAGGCTTCTGGCAAGTCCGTTGCCTGAGCCACAAGGGATTATGCCCATTTTGGTTTGTGTGTCGACAAGTCCGGCAGCCACTTCGTTGACGGTTCCGTCGCCACCGACCGCAACCACGATGTCGTAGCCATCGGCGGCAGCTTGCCTTGCAATTTCGGTTGCGTGGCCAGCGTGTTTGGTTCTGGCAATTTCGTAGTCGAAGTTGATGCGGTCAATGTTGCTTTTTATGGCCTTGAGCGCGGACTTCTGCTTGCCCGTGCCCGAAACGGGGTTGATGATTATCAATACTTTTTCCTTGTCGTCCATAGGCATTGGATAATTTGGTGCGAAAATAAATAATTTATCGTGGCAATAATTCTTTTGTTGCGATAGTTTATCAACAAAATATTACCTTTGTGGAAATTTCTCGGACGATATTTTCGCTCTGTTGGGAAATTTTGTTGTACGATGCTGATATTCAGATGATTTTTTCGAATAATGCCATAGAATATACGATTAGGTGCATTGCCGACATTGCATTTCCGCAAAAGGAGTGCCGTATTGAACTTGGTGATGTCCCAACGCTTGTCGTTGACCCGGAAATTGAAATAAAATTTATTCGTCCAGACGATTCAAACGTAGAGTTGTTGGATAATGGAAATCTTTGTTATTCAAATGTTAAATCATTTGATAATAAAGTTTCTCTTAAAGTATTTTTTTTGCGAGAAAACGACCAACCGTTCTCTTTCGACGGTAAATGTGTGTACGTGAATTTCGATATGCTGGGCATTTCTTTTCTGTTGCTTTCGCGTTACGAGGAGACGTTGACAGAGCATCGCGACAAGTTTGGGCGTTTCTGCTATGAAGATAGCCTTTGCTGCAAATACGAAATTGCTGATATTCCAATAGTTGACGAGTATGCAATGCTTCTGCGTAAGTTCGTGCAGGAGTGCTTTCCTAACTTTGTGGTAATCAGCAGAGAACCGAATTTTATTCCTACTCACGACATTGATTTCCTGTTCCGTTTTCCTAATTTTAGGAAAGCTGTAAAGACTATTGCTGGCGATTTGTTCAAGAGGAAAAGTCTGCGGATGTCGTGCAAGTCGTTGGTGGCATATATGAAATCGTTGCGTGATTTTAGACGCGACCCGTATGTTTCGGCAGTTTACGAATTGCTTAAAGTATCCGTTGAAAATAGATTATATTCTCTATTTTATTTCAAGTCGTTACAAAATAGAGATTTGGATTCTACATACAATATTCTTTCTCCAAAATCACATGAGTACATTAAGGATTTGCAGTTGCAAGGAGCGTCTGTAGGTTTGCACGGGAGCTTATATTCTTTTGCCGACAAAGTTATATTTACAATTGAGAAAAGTCGGTTTGAGGGGGTGTCCGGATGTGAGGTGGCAGCAGTTCGCCAACATTTCCTGCGCTTCAATGTGCGAAAAACTCCGCAGATATGGCAGGAATGCGGTATTCGTAGTGATTCAACGTTGGGATTTCCTGAGCGTGAGGGCTTTAGGTGCGGGACTTGCCATCCTTATCCCTTGTATGACATTGTAAACGATCGGGTATTGGATGTCGTCGAGCATCCGTTGGTTGTGATGGATACAACCTTGTTCCAATATCGCAAATTGTCTGAAAATGAAGCATTTGATATCGTGCGCAAATTGTATGACAGGTGTGTGGCTGTCGAGGGCGACTTCGTTATGCTGTGGCACAATACCACTATGTTCGGCGAACTGGAAAGTTGGTATAAGAATGTGTATTTGAGGTTTTTGGATACTTTGAAATAGGCAAATTTTCTCTATAAATAAAAATCTTTGTTCTGCAGGTGTAAAAATTAAAAATTTTATGTAAGTTTGCATAAGATTTTGTTCGCTTGTTTTTGATATATGCCAGTATCGCTTATGTATTATAAATGGTCAAGTGTCAGTATATCAGTTGGTTGAGAACTTTTGTGCTTTTAATATGGAATGTATGAATATAAAAACAATAGTTGTATTTATAATTGTTGCGTTTGTTTTCTTTGCTCCGAGCTGTATTGATAAGAAATCTCATTTTATTACTGATGAGGAATATAGAAATCAGGTTGAAGCCGACTTTGATGTTCGCAGGGAGTTGGCGAAAGGTCGTAGTGCAGAATTGTTTTCTGTTTTCGACGAGGATCTCACGCTTGAGGAAAGCGAAGCTTTGAAATTTCTATATGCTTACATGCCCTACAGTGATCTGGCCGACTATGATGGTAAATATTTCTTGAATCATGTGAGGTATGCATTCAAGGCTCGCGATTTTTTCTCGTGGGGTAAAAGTGTCCCTGAAGATATTTTTCGCCATTTTGTGCTGGTATATCGTGTCAATAATGAGAATCTTGATACAGCCAGAATGTTTATATTCAATGAAATAAAAGATCGTATAAAGGATTTGAGCATGTATGATGCTGCTCTTGAAGTGAATCACTGGTGCCACGAAAAGGTTTGCTACAGAGCCTCTGATGCACGTACTTCTTCGCCATTGGCAAGCATGCGCACTGCATTTGGACGTTGCGGCGAGGAATCAACATTCACGGTTACTGCGCTTAGGGCTGTTGGCATACCAGCAAGACAATGCTACACGCCGCGTTGGGCACACACCGACGACAACCATGCATGGGTGGAAGTTTGGGTTGAGGGCAAATGGTATTTCCTAGGAGCTTGCGAGCCTGATGCCAAACTTGATATGGGTTGGTTTGCATCTCCGGCAACTCGATGCATGATGGTGCATTCAAATGCATTTGGAAAATACAGGGGAGAAGAGGAGGTAAACTATCAGGGCGAATTGTTCTCACGAATAAATATGTTGTCTAACTATACAGAAACGAAGGGTATTACTGTGTTGGTAACCGATGAGTCGGGAAGTAATGTAGAAAATGCGATGGTTCGTTTCAAATTATACAACTATGCAGAATATTATCCTATAGCAAGTAGTAAAACTGACAGCGAAGGAAAAGCATGCCTCACGACAGGGCTCGGAGACTTGTTGGTATGGGCTAGCAAGGATGGTTTATACGATTACGCAAAGATTGATGTTAGGAAATCGGATTCTGTAATTCTAATACTTAATCGTACTCCAGGCAAGGAATATGAAGAGGATTTTGATATGTGTCCGCCAATAGGAAAGTCCGTTGTCGCTGATGTTGATCCAGAAGAGGTTGTCAAAAATAATAAGCGTCTATCTGCCGAAGATTCTATAAGGAATGAGTATCTCAAGACATTTCCGAATGACGATGAGATCTTAAAAATATCAAATGAAAACCTTACTGTAGAGCAGATTGGCGAGATTTTGAAGAAAAGCGAAGGCAACTACAAGGAAATCATTGCTTTTATGGACGCACATTCCGAAAAGAACGAGAAACTTTTTCTATATGACTTTATAAAATCATTGTCGGACAAGGATTTGCGTGATTGTGAGTCTGAAGTGCTAAATCAGCAGATAGTTGAATACGACGGGAAATATCCAGTTGATGTGTTCAAGAAAGGAATTCTGCCTGCTCGCATTGATGTGGAAATGATTCGTCCATGGCGTCATTTTTTATTGGAGAATCTTGGGAAAATCTTACAGGAAAAAACAACGAGTTCCGATATATTGGAATGGACAAAGAGCAATATTTTAGTTGATAGGGAAGGAAATTATTATGGTTGTCCTGTTTCACCGCGTGGCGTTTTTGAACTTCGCCATGCTGATAGTAGATCCCGTGACATTTTCTTTGTCGCTGCATGCCGTTCGTTAAACATTCCCGCCTACCTTGATAATGCTACACGTCAGATTTTTGTTTTTGAAAATGGAAAATGGAACATAGTATCGTTGGAAGAAACCAAGCCTGCATTGCCAACAGGAAAATTAGTGCTGAAATACAATGGAAACATGCAGATGAAGCCGCAATACTGGACTCATTATACGATAGCTAAGTTTGATGATGGTGATTTTTCAACGTTCGACTATGAAGATGATCCGCGGATTGCAGATTTTCCTGTCGTACTTGACCTTGAAGAAGGATATTATATGCTTTCGACAGGGAATAGGTATAGCGATGGTGAGGTATTGTCGCATCTTGTCTTCTTCAATATAAAGCCAAACGAAACAATAGAAAGAGAGGTCGTGTTGCGACCATTAAAACCAAGGCAAAGTGATTGTTACGGAATTATTGACGATAATATAGAAATCGAAGTCGAAGGTAAAAAATTGAAAGTAAAGTCATTGGCAAATGACAAGCCGATGGTTCTCTGCTTTATCGACCCCAATCGTGAACCGACGAAGCATACCTTGAAGGAGTTTGGTGCAATGCGTGAAACATACGAAAAGTTGGATGCTAATATTCTGATGGTAGTTCCGTCGGAAAAGTTGACAGACCAATTTTCTGTTGACAAGTATGGACTTCCAAAGCAGACAATGCTGTCTGTTGATTCCTACGGATTCATGAAAAAGATTCTACATGATACAAAGCAGCAGGACGGCGACAATTTTCCGCTTGTATTTATCATTGATTCTGATGGAAGAATTGTGTTTAAATCAGAGGGTTATAGGATTGGTATGGGAGAACTTATTTACAAAAATATTGTTGCGTTGCTATAATTGATTAACTTTATGTGTTATATGTTAGAATAGAAATTTTGAATTTTCGATAATGCAGACATTTTTTATGTGAAATAATATATGAATAAGTACAGCAATGTTTTTAGATTGGCTTGAACATCATCTTTTGCCTTGTCCGACGAAACATTTCTTCGGAATTGATTGCCCTGGCTGTGGAATGCAGAGGGCTATAATCGAATTGCTGAGAGGTAATTTCTTGGAAAGCATAAAACTGTATCCACCGTTAATTCCGATGATAATATTGCTGGTGCTTTTGGTTATAAATCTGAAAGTCAATTCTATAGTATTGCAAAAAGTACTGAAATATTTCTTTATAGCAGAAGTGGTAATAATATTCATAAACTATATACTTAAATTCATTTAATATGGAAGATACATTTGAACGTAATGGTGAAATTCCATCGGGCGAAAGTCCAAAAACAAATAAGCCGCAGGGCGATTTGAGAATGCCGGCTCCTAATGCGAACCTAATCCTTGCATTTGGAATAGTATCCATTGTAACCTGCTGTTGCTGCAGTGGAATTGTGGGTATAATTTTTGCGATTATTGCAATAATTCTTGCAGTAAAGAGCAAAAAGGAATATACCCTCAACAGCGACCTTTACGACGAAAACACATTCGGCAAGGTCAATGCTGGAAAAACATGTGCAATCATTGGTCTGATAGTCGGAATCCTGATGTTCACCATTGCAATTATAGTGATTTCTGTAAGCCTGTCGGATGGAGCAAGCATTATTGATTCGGTAGGAGGATGGGATCAGATGGGATATTAAAATTTGATGATTTGAAAATTTGAATGATTTGAAAATTTGATTGTAGTGGAGACGCGACATGTCGCGTCTCCACAAAAAATAGATAAACAATGACATTAAACGACCGAATAAACATATTGGCATCCTTTGGCAACGACCTTGCAGCAATCTGCGACGGCAAGGAAGTCGAAGGGTTTCCCGGATTCGAGAAGATAAGGGCATACAATCCGTGGTTTACGGAGGAAAACGTAAGATTTTGCTTGCAAAACTGGCATTCGCAGTTGAACAAGGAAACCTTGGCAAAATTTTGTTCGTCCTATAATATCAGCGACAAGCTTTCCGATTTCTGCGTGGCGATTGTGATGGCTGGAAACATTCCGATGGTCGGTTTTCACGACTTCGCCTGTGCGTTTTTGTGCGGTGTGAGGATTGAAGCAAAGTTGTCGAGTAAGGACAATGTGCTGATGAAATGGGCAATCGAACAGATTACGGCTAAGTCGCCGGAATTGGCAGGACGCATAACGCATACAGAAGAAAGGTTGTCGGACTTCGATGCAGTAATTGCAACAGGCAGCAACAATACAAACCGCTATTTCGAGTATTATTTTGGCAAGTACGACAAGATTTTGCGTCACAACCGCAATTCGGTGGCAATAATAACTGGCGACGAAACCGACGAGGAACTTTCTGCCCTTGCCGACGATGTGTTTATGTATTTCGGACTGGGATGCCGCAGCGTATCAAAGTTGTATTTGCCAAGAGGTTACGATTTCAATAGGATGGGGGAGGCTTTCCAGAAATATGCCGACATCATCAACCATAACAAGTACAACAACAACTACAGTTACCAGTATGCCGTGATGGGAATGAACAAAATCGAGCACGTCAATTTCGGACACTTGTTGCTAACCGAGAAAAAAGATATGAATTCTCCGATTGGGGTTCTGCATTTTGAATACTACGACGACATAAAGGCTGTGGAAAACGAACTCGTGCAGAATGCCGAAAATATACAGTGCATTGTATCCAAAAGCAAATTTTCCGAAAATTGCGTTAATTTTGGCGAAACACAGAAACCAAATATTTATAACTTTGCAGATAATATTGACACAATAAAATTCATTACAGGACTATGCAGAAAATAATTAAATACAAGGTATCCGACGATGCCGAATTCGTAAGGGAAATAGAGTTGAAGGACGATTCTTCGTTCAAGGATTTGCATACTGCCATACAGAAGGCTTGCAAGTACGACCCGTCGCTCATAACGATGTTCTACATTGCCGACGAGAACTGGGAGGTTGACGATGAACCCGAAAACGAGATTCTTCTCGAACGCATGGACGAAAAGACTCAGCAGGATTGCCGTCTTATGGAAGATACACCACTGAATTTTGTCAAGGTTGAAAAGGGGCTGAAGTATCTGTATATGTACGACCTTTTGTCGGAACGTTGTTTCTTTGTGGAAGTTGTTGATGTTCGCAACTTTACAAAGAAGGATGAGAAGACGAAGTTCCCGAAATGCACTTTTGCGGAAGGTTTGCCACCTCAGCAAATTGAGATGGACGACTTGGAGGAAGAATTTGAAGAGAATCCAAACATTGAAGATTTCGACGAGTTTGACGAGGAGGAGGAAAATCCTTACTACGACAACGAGTTCGAAGATGGCTACGATGAATTTGGTGGCGGCTACAACGACGACTACAACTATTAAGCGCGTAATCATTTGGCGAAATACCTTATAATAATTGCAGGTCCGACTGGAGTTGGAAAAACCGACCTAAGTATCGGTATCGCCAAGCATTTTGGTGCGGAGATTCTGTCGTGCGATTCAAGGCAGTTCTACAAGGAACTCGGAGTCGGTGTCGCAAAGCCTACAGCCGAGCAGATGAAGGAAGTGAAGCATCATTTTGTTGACAATGTTTCGGTAACGGAACGATACAGCATCTGGCAGTACGAAAACGATGCGATAAAACTTCTGGATGAATATTTCAAGACTCACGACTATGCTGTAATGTGCGGTGGTTCTGGACTTTACATTGATGCTGTTTGCAATGGAATCGACCTTATGCCAGACCCCGACCCGGTAATTCGGCAGGAAGTGATTGACTTGTACAACGAAAAGGGAATAGAAGCCTTGCGTTTTGAACTTCAGCGTATTGACCCTGATTATTATGCCCAAGTTGACTTGAAGAATCCGCAGCGCATTATGCGAGGCATTGAAATGACAAGGCAGACAGGCAAGCCTTTTTCGCAGTTCCGTACCAATACAAAGCAGAAACGTCCTTTTGAGACAATAAAAATACTCATAAATACCGACCGTAACATTCTGTACGACAGGATTAACCGTCGTGTGGATATTATGCTTGAACGCGGTTTGGTGGAAGAGGCACGCAATTTGCTAAAGTATAGAGATATGACTGCTTTGCGAACAATCGGCTACCTTGAACTTTTCGATTACTTCGATGGCAAGACAAGTCTTGAAGAGGCTGTTGAACTTATCAAGCGCAATTCGCGCCGCTATGCCCGCAGGCAGATAACGTGGTTTCATAGGAACAACGATTATATTGAATGCGAACCTGATGAACCGGTTTTGATGACGCAGATTAACGAAAGAATTAACGTATTACAAACAAATAATAATTAATATGAAGATGAATATTTTTTTAGCAATCGCAGTAGCAATAAGTATGACTGCAACGACATCCTGCAATCAGTCGCAGGCAAATGACGAGTCGAAGACTGTAGAAGTTACCACCGAGGCAAATGCTCCAGAAGAAATTGAATCGTTGGCAGCCGAATTGATGTCAGTTTCTGAAGGTACAGAGGTTGACAAAGATAAAGAAGGAGAAGTCGTTACGATTACCGAGGCAAATTTTGAGAAGGTAACAGCAAAGGGTCTTATCTTGGTTGACTTTTTTGCAACTTGGTGTGGACCTTGCAGGATGCAGAAGCCTGTGCTTGCAGAAGTGGCAAAGGAAAATGCTGGCAAGTTGACAATTGGAACGCTCGACACCGACAAATGTCCTAACCTTTCTGCAAGATTCAACATCCGTTCAATTCCGTGTATGATTCTTTTCAAGGACGGTAAGGAAGTTAAGCGCATCATCGGCTATCACGAGAAGGCTGAATTGCTCAAGGAATTGGCAGAATATTTTGATTGATATTGATGTAATATTACACTATCCTAAAAAATAATGGGAGCATTTTATACTAAAGGTTGTGGAATTATAATACTATTTGGGGGCGGACAGCAATAAAATGTATTATAGAATTTGATTAAACCACCTATGGACAGAATGTCCATAGGTGGTTTAGTTTATGCATTGTCATTATCAGATTATCCTTATGATATTCGAAAAACCAGTAATGTCGAAAACTTCCTTGACGTTTGGTTTCATATTGCGCATCACGAGGTTGCCCTTGCGTGCAGTTACACTCTTTTGGAGCATAAGGAACAATCTAAGTCCCTGGCTTGAAGTGTATT
>Ga0265299_10000767_pt1 | contig 38986 bp, 30 predicted proteins | sample AusTroGonzalo_MG_4_FD_193485 | JGI IMG/M metagenome (GOLD analysis project Ga0265299, IMG submission 193485) | Bovine rumen microbial communities from tropical cattle in Woodstock, Queensland, Australia - Gonzalo_02 | ecosystem: Host-associated > Mammals > Digestive system > Stomach > Rumen ...
GGCCTGCTGTTCCGTGATGTTCTGTGCATAGGTTCCGGTTGTAACCAGAGCCAGCACTATCATTATGATATTCCTTTTCATTGCAATTTGTTTATTAAAGGGTGATGGTGCGTGAACCGTTACTGTTTTCGGTGATAGTCACCTTTTTGGCATCGAGGGGGAGCAGTTCCTCAACCAACTCGGGCCACTCGATGAAGCAGAGGGCTCCGCTGTAGAAATAGTCCTCATAACCCAGGTCATATACCTCCTCCAGTTTTTTGATGCGGTAAAAGTCAAAGTGGTAGATGAGCTCGGCCGTGGTCTCGGATCGGTACTCGTTTATGATGGCGAATGTGGGGGAGTTTACCTCATCCTCTACGCCCAGCAGCTTGCAAAGGGCCTTGATGAATGTGGTCTTGCCGGCTCCCATCTTGCCGTAGAATGCGAATACGGTGTCATCGCCCATCAGTCCCATGAACTCACGGGCTGCCTCATCAATATGATCCAGGTCCTTAATGGTTATTGTGCTCATTATTTCTTTTTGGGGTTAAGTGTTATGAAAGGTATTATCATCTCCTCAAGTGATACACCTCCGTGCTGGAAGGTCTCCTTGTAGAATGATGCGTAGTTATTGAAATTGTTCTGATATACAAAATAGTCGGCCTCTGTGCAGAATATGTATGAGGTGCTCACGTTGGGTGAGGGCAGGTGGGCCTTGAGAGGCTCGGTTATCTCATACACATCCTTGGGGTTGAATCCCAGGTTCTTGCCCAGCTTGTAGCGCAGGTTGGTGTTGGTGTTGCGGTCACCGGCTATCTTTACGGCATGGTTGACCAGTATGCTGCCGTGGTCGGTGGTTATCATGACCTTACGGCCTGTAGCGGCTATGGAGCGGAACAGGTCACGTACCGATGAGTGGCGGAACCAGGAGAGTATGAGGCTGCGGTAGGCGGCCTCGTCATTGGCCAGCTCACGCATCATGCGCGAGTCTGTCTTGGCGTGTGACAGTATGTCTATGAAGTTGACCACAATCACGTTCAGGTCATTCTGCTGCAGGTTGTTGAACTGACTCATCAGCTTGTCGGCGGCGGCAGAGTCATTCACCTTGTTGTAGGAGAATGTGTCTTTGCGACGGTATCGGTCTATCTGTGTCTGAATCAGGGGCGCCTCATTCAGGTTCTTACCCTCCTCGGAGTCCTCATCCACCCACAGGTCAGGGAACATGCGGCTTATCTGCTCGGGCATGAGACCTGAGAATATGGCGTTGCGGGCATACTGTGTGGCAGTGGGCAGGATGCTGTAGTAGAGTTGCTCATCGAAAGTAAAGAGCTCGGCAAGCTCCTGGCTCAGGACACGCCACTGGTCATAGCGGAAATTATCCATCACTATGAGGAACAGTTTCTCACCGCCGTCCAGTGCGGGGAACACAAAACGCTTGAACAGGTCAGGACTCATTACGGGACTCTTGTCACGGTCTTTCATCCAGTCCATATAGTTGCGTTTTATGAACTTGGCGAATGCGGCGTTGGCCTCAGTCTTCTGCATCTTGAGCATGTCATGCATGGAGCTGTCGGCCTCCTTGAGTTCCAGCTCCCAGTAGACCAGCTGGCGGTATACCTCTATCCAGTCATCGGCAGTGAGGGAGTCATTTATCTGCATGCTCAGACGGCCAAAGTTCTGCTGGTAGCTGCGGTCAGTCTCGGCTGTGACTATATCGCGTTTATGGATGTTCTTTTTGAGTGACAGGAGTATCTGGTTGGGATGAACCGGCTTGATAAGGTAATCGGCAATCTTGGAGCCGATGGCCTGGTCCATGATGTTCTCCTCCTCACTCTTGGTGACCATTACAACCGGGATGTTGGGGTCTATCTCCTTGATATGCTGCAGGGTCTCCAGACCGCTCATACCAACCATATGTTCATCCAGTAGTACCAGGTCATACTGGCGGGAGCGGCACATGTCAAGCGCATCGTGGCCGTTGGTCACGGTGTCAACCTCATAACCCTTGTTCTCAAGGAACATTATGTGAGCCCTGAGCAGGTCAATCTCATCGTCAACCCAAAGTAGTGTTCCGCTCTTATTCTCCATCCTGTTCTGTATACTCTTCAAATAGTGTGGCTCCGTCTATGTCAAACTCAGGAATGTTAAGGAAATGTTCCTCATAGAACTCCTGGTAGTCATTGAAACTGTAGTGCTTAAGCAGGATCTCCAGATTCTTGCGGGTTATCACAACTGCTTTTATGCCGCTCAGTTTGCTGGCCATGTCCGCATCATCATACAGGTTGCGCTGATAAACGAATGCCTCGTCAAAGTTAAGGAATTCTCCAACTATCATCATGCCAATTCCCTGTTCAGTTTCAAAACTGATGTCAAAGTTACGCATCATGTAGTTGCTGAAGTTGTATCGGGCCACCTCAAACAGCAGCTGGTTGCGGTCCAGTTCTCCGTCCGGGTATGCCAGCAGGAATATGAACGGCTGGTAGCGGTCCTCACTGAACGTGGGCCGTACGCTATCCGTGGCCGATTCCTCTGTGGTGCCGTTACGACGGTCCCAGATGGATCCGAATGATGTGGATTGCAGTATCCTTCCGTTCTGGATGCCCTGGGCAATGATCCCGGCCAGCTGGCTTATCTCTTCCTTGGGGTATTTTGAAACCAGTTCCTTGAGCTTGTCCAGGAATGAGTCCGTATTTCCGTACTGCAGGTCAATGGCCGCATCCAGGAATATGAACTTGGCCCGATGCTGTCCCTTGGGGTATTTTGTGGCCGATATCTCACAGTTGTTCCTCACCTCAAAGAGGTCACCTTCACGGAACGCGCTGTATGTGCGGGCGTAGATTGAGTCCTCACGGTGCTTGCCGTATCGGGCGTTGTCTATGTAGTCAGGATCACATACCATTACGGTATAGTCACTCTCCGGATAGAGACGTTCCATGCGGGCCTTGCAGCTGTCGGCATCGATGGTCTTTCCCCAGAGCGAATACATCAGGTAGAGGTTGTACATGGCCTTGTCGCCCTCATCGGACATGGGGTACTGCTCCGTTATGCGCAACAGAGACTTCTCAGCCTCTTCATACTCCATGAGACGGTCCTTGTAGATGATTCCCTCTTCAAGCAGTGCGGCCGATATCAGTTTGTCGGATTTGGCCTTGTCCTCATCAGAGTAGGGTATCTGCTGTATGTAATACTCGCGTTTGTGGGGATCGGTCTCACGCTCCGTCACTGCCAGTGAGTCAACTGTTACGTTGCCCAGTGAGTCCGATACCGCATTGACAAGGGTGTCAGAATCTGCCAGGAAGGTCTGGACGGGAGCCAGCGTTGTCTTGTTCTGACGGCGCCAGTCATCCTCAAGCTTGCGTTCTCCCCACTGTTTGGCAAAATCCCTGGCACCGCGTTCCACAGCCTTCTTGTTGTAGAAATACCAGCCGCCGGTGCTTTCATCATCGGTGCTTATGGACATCTGTCCCTGACGGGCCTGCTCTTTCTCCTCCTGCTTGCGGCGTTCCTCTTCAAGACGCTCCTTTTCAGTGAGTTCTTCTATCACCTTGTCCAGAATGGGGTAGAGCGTGTTCTCGGGTAGGGTGGAGAGCCATTGCAGGCTGTCCTGCAGTTTTACTGTGCCGTTGCTGCGTACCAGATCCTCCAGAACCTCGGAACGCAGTTTCACGGTGGGGTACTCCTTATGGGTGGAGCCTATCATGCCCACAGCCTGGGAGTAGCATCGGGAGGCATTGGGATAATCCTTCCTGTCCCAATAGAGGTTGGCCATGGTGAGCATGAGAATGCCTTTCTCAGGTGATGCTTTCTCGCTCTTGGCGGCACCCTCATTGTAGAGGCGCAGTGCAGAGACGGTGTCGCCACGGGTCAGGTGAATGTTACCCATGGCGTAGTATATCTGGTCCAGGCTCTCTTTGTTGGCAGGGTCACGTGTCATACGCTTAAGCTTGCGCATGATCTTGCGGACGCTGTTGTTGCGGGCCATGGTCTCCGTCTGCTGTATGCGGGCATGGAACTCTATCTCATGGGGCGGGCTCATGCGTATCACCTTGCCGAACATGCGGTAGGCATCCTGACTGCGGTCTGTCTGCTTGTAGAGCTGTGCCAGCAGATAGCGCTCACGTATGCGCTGCAGCTTGCTGTTGCCCTTGCGGTTTATTGCCTCCTCAAGCAGAGGTATGCTCTCCTCATAACGCTCCTGCTGGAGCAGATGTGATGCCAGACGGGCCTGATAATCCAGATGGCGCGCCATGCCGGTCTTGGTCTGGCCGGAGCGCTGGAACAGCTCCTCTGATTCATAGTTCCAACCCATGAGTGAGTAGCACTGGGCCATCTTGTACTGGGCCTCGGCCACAATCTCGGGCTCGTCAAAATAGAGTTTGGATATGTAAGAGTAGGTGCTGGCGGCCTCTATGAAATCACCTTTCTGGCGCTGGGCATCGGCCATGAGCATCCAGGCGTGCCAGAGGAACGGATTGTACTCGTTCTTGTTCTGGTAGGCTTTGTCGGATTCAGTAGGGGTACCTTTCTTTTTCTTGGGCTTAGCGGTGATGGAGTGGAGCTTGATACCTTTCTGCGCCTTCTCAATGGCCAGGTCAAAATTGGCCTTGCCGGAGCTTTGAACCTTCTTGTCACTTATGGGGTAGAGATCCAGGATCTCCAGCAGATTGTCCTTCTTGGCTTTCTCCTGGGCTTCATAGCCTTTCTTGTAGGCCTCGTTGCCGTTAAAATAGACGTTGTACCGTGTTACGAGTGCCTGATATGAACGTGAGACTGCGGTGTTGTGGCTTGTGGAGCATCCGGCCACTGCAAGCAGCAGCGGCACAAGCATCAGTAAGCCCGGCAGTCCAATTCGTTTCATCTGTCAGTTTGTCTCATTCATCATTGAGTAACACTCCTCTTTGAGTTCATCGGGCAATTCTATGTTCCTTGCCTGCAGGCACTCCATCCATTCCCTCACTTCATTCTGCTCCATCGTGTACATCACATATCGGAACTCCTCAACCTCCTGGTCATCATATTGGTCCGACGGGCGTCCGCTGAAACGGTCCAGCTCCTCATCGTCAAAATACTGTGCGCTGCGCAGGCGGGCCTCGGCAAGTTTCTGCTTTTCACAGACCACATGCTTGCCGCAGCACTCTCCTGACGGGATATCGGGCTCGGGTTGCTGAGTCTGTTCAGTACTTTTTACATGCGTCTTGTTCCATCGGTCAAGATAGTACAGGACGAACATCAGCAGCAGAACGGCTGCACATATATAATATGTAGCATTATTCATAACGGAAAAATGTATCTATTAGTGCGAAGTTACAAAAAAGAAAATGTGAAAAAGGGGACTGTCCCCAATTTCACATTTTCTTCCAGTCGGGGTGACTGGATTCGAACCAGCGACCACACGCCCCCCAGACGCGTACTCTAAACCGGGCTGAGCTACACCCCGCTGACGTTTTTTGGCCTTGCGGCTTTCAAAACCGGCGCAAAGGTATTCCTTTTTGTGATATTATCCAATAAATAGGAGATTTTTTTTACTTGCCTTTTGCGGCTTTAACCTCTTTTATCTTTGCCTTGACCGGAGCTTTCTTTTCCGGACTGTTTATAATGGCGGGCAGAAGCATGAAACTCTCCATGGGTTTTGGCTCCGTGAACCCCATAGGAACGGTATGTCCGTTCTCATTGTATTCAAATCCCACAAAATATCTGGCAAACGGGTTGAGACGCTCCGTGGGGAATACAGTTGTTATTGAGTAGGTCTTGCCGGGCTTGATCTTTATCTTTTTTGCAGCCAGTACCTGGACGCTGTGCTCGCGTTCCACAATCCTCAGGAATATGGGGCCGATATAGGTGCTGTCACCTTCATTGGTAACCTGGAATGTGACGTAACCTTCATCTCCAACGTGGAGTCCTTCCATTCCCAGGACCGGATCACCGCTCATCTTGAGGTTCTCTCCGAAATTGGGGAAACGTATGAACTGTGCATCAGCGGATGCGGCAATCAAAACGGTCAGCAAAAGGGCGAATAACTTCTTCATAAGATAATTGGTTTGATTGTCTACCAAAGATAATGTAAAGATTTGCCATTGTCAAGAGCATTGACGGTTTTTCTATCCTTCACGGCAAAAATCCAGCATCTCAAGAAACAGTTCATCGGTCACGGTTGCCTCCCGGTGTGTGCCATCGGGCCCGGGCAGGATGGTTTGTATGCTTTTTTTTCCGCCCAGACATTCGGCCTTGAGGCTGTCATACCATTTGCAGTTAAGGATAACGGGTCCGTAATCCTCTTTTGCCTGGTATTGGACCGTGCGCAGGACCTGTGAAGGGAGTGAGCAGAGCGCGAATGCCAGATATGATGCACCCACCTTGCCCCATGCCGTGTCTCCTCCCTGAGGATAACTCTGTGAGTGACAGGAGGCGACATTACTTAATGCCTGCGCCAGTATGACGGCGAATTCTTTCTGTTCCATTAATTGCAAAAGTATAAAAAGGGATTAAACCATAATAAACGTGCGTGGTCAAAAACATACAAAAACCGATTATGAAAAGAGCATTCCTGTTACTGGTCATCATTACACTGCTTATGCCTTCAATAAGCCGTGCCCAACAGTCCGGCGGTAAAGAAAAGCCCAAGCTGAGCGGTAAGGCCAACGTTACAGCGCGCATAATTGACGGCGCTACGGCTGAGTATATGCCTCAGGTTACCATCCAGCTGTTCCAGTTGCCGGACTCCACCTTTGTATACGGTACGGTTACCGATAATGAGGGTTGGTACACTATCAAGAAAATTCCGGTAGGCGAATACCTTATTCGTCACTCTTTCATGGGATATTCAACCTATGACTTTGATTTCAAGGTGGTAAAGGATGACCGTGAGCGTGCTCTGGGCGTATTCAAGATGTTTGAGTCCAGCATAATGCTGTCAGAGGCCGTCATTGAGGAGGCCATGACTCCCACGCAGGTGGTTGATGATACGCTGATGTTCAACGTGAGCGCCTTCCGTGTGCCGGAGGGATCCGTGCTGGAGGAGCTCATAAAACGTCTGCCGGGTGTGGAGGTCGATGAGAACGGAGGTATTACCGTAAACGGCAGGACGGTTTCCAGGATTCTGGTTGACGGACAGGAGTATTTTGGCAATGACCGTCAGATGGCAACCAAGAACCTGCCCGTTAACATTATACACCGCATCAAGACATATCAGCGTCAGAGTGACCTGGCCCGAATTACCGGAATAGATGACGGTGAGGAGGAGACGGTGATGGACCTGGAGATAAAACCCAATATGCGTAAGGGCTGGCTGCATAACATAGACGGCGGCCTGGGCGTGCCGGTGGGCAACAACGACTACGGCGACTGGCTCAAGTTCCTGTATTCGGGCCGATACACGCTTAACCGTTTCCAGTCCAATACCCAGTTCTCATTGAACCTGAATACTGAGAATTCCGGCCGTGGCAACGGTGTGAGCACCAATACGCAGGCGGGCGTGAATTTTGCCAAGAACATAGGTGAGCCTCTTCCCCGACGCCGTAACGAGTTCCCGCTGGTGGTGGGCGGTAACGTGCGTTGGAACGGATCGGACTCCAGGTCCTTGAGCGAGAGCGAGTCCGAGACATTCGCAACCAAGCAGCAGCCGTCATCGTTCCGTAACAACAACTCAAACAGTACCAGCGGTAACGGCAGCGCCAACGGTGAGTTCCGTTTTGAATGGCGTCCGGATTCATCGCTCAACATCATATTCAGGCCCAGTTTCCAGATAAGCCGCAACCACAGCAAATCGGGTAACAACTCCGTTACGTTCAACGTGGATCCCTATCTGGCCACGGATATGGAGAATATCCTGGCCGAGTACGGATTGCTGCCGGATTCAGTTATGGACAACATAGGTGTGAACTCGCAGAAAAGCCAAAATTACAGCGAGGGCGGCAACAACCAGCTTAGCGGTGAGTTCCAGTTCAATAAGAGGTTCAATGACCTGGGTCGTAACTTTACGGTCCGATTCACGTTCAGCAGCACTACGGGTTCAAATGACAGCTACTCATACTCCAACCAGACCTATTACAGTGACCACTCCCGTGATACGATCATGAACCGTTACAACCTGAATCCTACGGATAACAGCAACTGGTCTGGTCGCGTGATGTGGAGCGAGCCTATTGATTCGGGCCGCGGAAACCTGCAGCTGAGTTACCAGGTCCAGGTGAGCAAGCGTAATCAGGACCGTGAGACCTATGTGCTGTGGGGTGACGACTTTGAGGACTGGTATGAGTCATGGGGCCTGCCCGCAGACCTGCTGCCGTACCGTAATGACCGTTTGAGCCGATCGGCAACCAATGTGACCAGGAATCATACCCTGACACTCCAGTTCCGATACAACACGGACAACTCAAGCTTTAACATAGGTGTCAATTTCATGCCTCAGTATACGGGAATGGATAACTTCCAGTATATGGGCAGGGAGATAGGTGATACGTCACGTGTGGTATACAACTGGAGCCCTTCACTGAACTACCGGTACAGGTTCAGCCGTCAGCGCAGCCTTCAGCTCTCCATGCGTACCAACACGAGCCAACCCAGCATGGAGGATATGATGGATATTGTGGATGACAGCAATCCTCTCAATATCCGTAAGGGTAATCCGGGGCTGCTGCCTACACTGCGCAACTCGGTGGAGTTGAACTATCAGGATTATATCCAGGAGACGCAGAAGACATTCAACTTCAGATTGTCACTTGAGAACTCCCTCAGGAACATATCGCAGAGAACTGATTATTACCCTGAGACCGGTATCTCCGTTACCCAACCTCAGAACATGGACGGTTTCTGGACCAACTGGAGCGCATCGACCAATATCACGTACAACCAGACCATCCCCAACACCAAGTGGAGGTATTCGGCCAGCGCCAACGGATCGTTCCGTCATCAGGAGAGTTATATGCGAACCGGAAGCATGGGTAACTTTGATCCCAGCACGTCAACCGGGGCCGCTTTGCTCAGTACCACCGAGTCAATAACCATGGGCGAGAATGCATCGGTCACATACCGTAATGACTGGCTGGAGGTTACTGCCAACGGTAGGTTCAACTTCAACCATTCGGACAACAGCCAGCGTCAGAACGGTAATATGGATACCTATACGTTCAGTTACGGAGGCCGCGCCAACGCCCGTCTGCCGTGGCATAACGTGAATTTCGGATCTGACATAACAATGCAGAGCCGCCGCGGTTACAGCGGATCATACAACCGTGATGACCTTATCTGGAACGCCAATGTGTCAATCAGTTTCTTCCGTGGCAATGCGGGTACGTTGCAGATTCAGTATTATGATATCCTGAATGATGAGACCAACGTGAACCGTAACGTCACCACGACCGGACGTACCGATACCAAGAACAACAGTGTGCACAGCTATATCATGGCTCATTTCATACTGCGAGTGAATGTATTCGGATCACGTTCTGCCCGCCAGGAGATGCGTCAGGCCAATATGCCCGGAAACGCCAGAATGGGCGGTATGGGTGGCGGTGGCCGAATGGGTCCCGGTGGCGGTATGGGTCCGGGTGGAATGTAATCCCCCTTTACTCTTTCCAGTTTACCAGATATACTCTTTCTGTGGCACGTGTCAGTGCCGTGTAGAGCCATCGGTAATAATCCTCATCCCTGGAATCCTGGGGTACGAACCCTTGGTCTATGAATATGTTTTTCCACTGTCCGCCCTGTGCCTTGTGGCAGGTTACGGCATAGGCGTATTTTACCTGGAGCGCGTTAAAGTGCGGGTTCTCGCGGAGTTTCTCCATCCTGGTCTTCTTGGAAGGAATGTCAATGTAATCCTCCATCACGCTGTTGAACAAGCGGTCACTCTCTTCACGGGTAAGTGAAGGAGCCTCGCTGTGCAGGGTGTCAAGCAGCAGTGTGACCTCCATCTCCAGGTCGTCATAATCGGGGAATGAGAGCACGGCATCCTCAAACCTGAATCCGTAGAGCTCACGCTGGCGGCGTATACGGCGTATCACCGCTATGTCTCCGTTGGCTATGAATGAGGGTATGTTTGAATAGGAGTCCGGGTCATTATCGGCCGTAAAGCGCTCGGTCCAGTAATAGTTGTTCTTGACAATCATCACGCTGTCGCCACGGTTCAGCTCATCCTCACGGTCCAGAATGGTGTTGCGTATGCCGTTGTTGTAGATTATGGCCCGTTTGTTTGACCGGCACAGCACCATGGTCTCATCTATGCCGTCACGGCTGTAACATCCGCTCAGGGTCTCTATCAGCTCCTCGCCCGATATGCGTATCACATCCTTGAAACCATCAAACCTGAACTTGAACCCGCAGTCAATGGTGCCGGTGCCGTTGAACAGGTGTTCCCTGAGCAGGGTGGCGTTGTGCAGTATGCCTGACTCCTGCATCTGCCTCATTACGTTCTCAAGGCAGAATTCCGATACTTCAAGCCCGTACGCGGACATTATCTGTGCCGATAGGGCCGGGCTGTCATGCTCACCTACGGGAGGCAGCTGCGCCTGGTCACCCAGCATGAGCAGACGGCAGTTCTTTCCGCTGTATACATAACTAACCAGGTCATCCAGAAGCCGGCCGGTGCCGAATGAGGAACCCGATAGCCCCTCATTGGATATCATTGACGCCTCATCCACCAGGAAGAGCGTATTTTCATGCAGGTTACGGTCCAGCTGGAAACTTGCGGCATCCAGGATTGATTTCTGTCTGTATATCTTTTTATGGATGGTGCAGGCGTTGAACCCGGATGTGTTTGAGAACACTTTGGCCGCCCTTCCGGTTGGTGCCATCAGGACCACACGTTTGCGGCGTTTGACCATGGTACGTACCAGGGAACTTACTATGGCGGTCTTGCCCGTACCTGCATAGCCCTTGAGCAGGAACACCTGCCGTTGCGCATCGGAACTGACAAATGATGCCAGCCGGTTTATCGCGACAGCCTGTTCATGGGTGGGCTGAAACGGGAATTGGTCTATAATATCCTGATACAACGGGTCAATCATTGCTCCTGAAAAGCAAAAAAATGTTGTTTTATGGATTAATATGGATAATTGTTCTATTTTTGCGAAGCGAAAATAAACAAATAATCATCCAGATATGAAAAAAGTCATAAACATTCTTCTTGGAATCTGCATTGTTGCCCTTATCTACATTGTTTACGGCAGCATCATGGGTCCTATAAGATTTGCAAATGAAAAGAGCATTCGTGACAAGGCTGTCATTGAAAGACTGATGGACATCAAGGCTGCTCAGACTGAGTACAACTACCAGAAAGGTGGTTTCTGCGACAACTTTGACACTCTGGCTCTCTTCATCAAGACTGCTCAGCTCCCCATCACAAAGAAGGTAGGTGAACTGACAGATGACCAGTTGGAGCACAACTGGACTGAGAACAAGGTTCTGGCTCTCTATGCAAGAGCTCAGTACGCTGAGGAGGAGGCCGCCAAGCTGACAGGCCGCAAGGCTGCCAACAAGAAGATTGAGGCTGATACTCTCTGGCAGAAGGCAATTGACGAGGGTTTCGTAGAGATCCTTCCTGACGGTTCAAGGAATTTCCTCTTTAACCGTGAGACAGCTTATGTAAGCCTTTATGACTCACTCTATCACGGCCGTAACGTGAATCCTGATTCACTCCGTTATGTACCGTTCTCAAACGGTGTTGAGTTTGAGCTTTCAACTGCATCCGATACATCCAAGGCCGGTGTGATATCACACACATTTGAGGCCAAGACACTGTTCGTAAACTATCTGGGTAAGGACAGCTACAAGGGTGGTCTGGATAAGCAGGAGATTATCAACCTGCTTGAGGATTGCGACGACCGTGGCCGTTACAAGGGCATGAAGGTTGATAACAACTCAGGTAACTGGGAGTAATCATAACCATATTCATATAATGAATCCATCTGCACACATGCGCGGATGGATTCTTTTTTCCTGACAGCTGTAAGTTATGAGAGTTATTAGCGGAATATACAGGCATCGTAGGTTTGATGTGCCCAGAACGTTCAAGGCACGTCCCACTACGGATTTTGCCAAGGAGAGCCTTTTCAACGTACTGGCCAACAGGATAGACCTGGAGGATGCCACGGCGCTGGACCTGTTCTCCGGTACCGGCAGCATAAGCATAGAACTTGTATCCAGAGGATGCTCACATGTGGTGAGCGTGGAGAATGATCAGGATCATTACAGGTTCATATGCCGTGTCATGGAGACTGTCAAGACAGACAGGTGCCTGCCGGTAAAGGGTGATGTATTCAAGTACATCTCCACCTGTAACACCAAGTTTGATTTCATCTTTGCCGATCCCCCCTACCAGCTGGAGAACCTGGCCGATATCCCCGACCTTGTCTTTGAGGCCGATATGCTAGCCCCCGACGGCATATTCGTACTGGAGCACGGCAAAAAGAACGACTTCTCCCAGCACCCCCGTTTTACCGACATGAAAGTGTACGGCTCCGTACACTTCTCCTTTTTCAGATAACAAAAGCCAGCCGTTGAAAAGGCTGGCTTTTGTTATCTAATGCCTACGGCATTATAATGTGTGCCGTTAGGCACATAATAAGGGTTGCCAGCCAATTTATTGGCTGGGTGGGGCCAGAGGGGACCAAAGGGGAACGGTCCTATTTACCACCGATTTGCTTGCATTATTAAAATCAATTGATTATGTTTGCGTTATAAATCATTCCAATATTATAATTATGAAAAGGACTAATCAATTATTCAGGCGCCTATTTTGTGCCCTCATCCTAACCACATCCGTGGTTTCCGTTTATGCAGACCGTATCCTGTACATCTATGACCCATCGGGCAACAGGGTGGAACGCCGCAAAGAGATAATCATCCGTGAATCCGCCGGTGATTCCATTCATGACAACGGCTCCCTTTTTGATGACCTGGCCCATCACAGGATAACCATCAGCTCCAACCCAACCGAAGGCAGTTTCAGTGTAGAGATAGGCGGAGCCGAATCCATGGACGGCGCTTCCATCACCATATATAACGTGTCAGGATCCATAATTTATTATGATGACACGTTGGATGCCGTCAATGATATAGACATAACCTCATGTCCCGTGGGCATATACCTGCTTGTGATAAGGATAGAGGGAGAGAGCAGCAGCTGGAAAATAATCAAGATCTAACCCGTCAGCACTATGAACAGAATACATATACAGACAATCATAAGTCTGCTGTGTTGCTGCGTAACGCTGGCTGCACAGACAGACAATGCTCCCGATATAGACAATGCCGGTACTATAGACCGCACATTACCGGTATTCAACTACCCAGTCAGCCCCACCTCTACGAGTTCCGACCCCGGACTGTCAGTAGGCGGAATGGGCACCACGGTGGGGGTATCCCCCATGGGAGGCGCCACCTGCAGCATCCCCATAGAAGTCCCCCTGGGTGTTGGTGGTCTCCAACCCCAGCTGTCGATAGTCTACAACAGCCAGAGCGGCAACGGCCTGTGCGGCTACGGAGCCAGCCTGACAGGACTGTCATCCATCACGCGTGGCCCCAAGGACATCTATCATGACGGTGCGGCCCGTGGAGTGACCTACCTGGCCGATGACGCCCTCTATCTGGACGGCGTACGTCTCATATGCACATACGGAACACCCGGACAGGACAGCACCTGTTACAGCCCCGAATCCGACCCGTTCACCGAAGTCATCGCCCACGGCTCATGCACATCCACCTCAAATGACATATGGTTTGAGGTCCGCAGCTCGGACGGCATGGTCTACTGGTATGGAGCCGACTACTCATCAAGCCTGTCATATACCGTAGGCAACGCCCAGAAGATACACTCCTGGTACATAACACGTGCCATCCAACCCACCGGCAACTTCATTCAGTACTCATACAACACCCCTGACGGTTATGGCATAATCCCCGTAGCCATCTCATATGGTACCAACATCAACAACCTGACCAGGACCCTGTCCAACACCATTCAGTTCAGCTATGAGAACCGCTCCGACTCCATCCCGATAGTCTTTGACGGACGACGCGGCAGCCTAAGGAAACGTCTCAAGACCATAACCTGCAGTACGGGAGATAATGTATACCGTGTCTACACTCTCAACTATGACACAGTAAGTGACGGCACAGCCCGCAAGTTCTCCCGTCTTGTGAGTGTGACGGAAAGGAACGGCCAGAACGAGACACTCCCTTCCACCCAGCTGCAATGGTCCTATCTGCCAGCCGTTTCTTATAATGAGAGTGAGGTAACAGTAAGTGAACCTTCCAACATCGATCCCTTTGTTTCATTTCCATTTTCCAATCAATCATTTCTGGCAGGAGATCTTAATGGCGATAATCTGGTTGACTTAGCCGGTTATGCATCGGTAAATGTGCCAACTGGAGCCAATTCTTATAGTACACGAACATATCTGCATTTTTACCATTCATCAGTACAGGAAGACCAATTACAGTTCTCATCAGGAACAAATTTTGATTTGCCTCCATCTTTTCAATCCGGAAGACTGAGTACAGGAATAAAGGGACTTCATTTTGCAGATATTGATGGTAATGGTATAAATGAATTCATAGCCCCTGTATTTACTCAAGTCGGTTCTGACCCTGGATGGATCTACATGTATGTCCTGGGGCAGGATTTTTCAGGTGGAGATATCTGTAACATGAGTATTTACGGAAGCGCCCAACCTGTCTTCTCGATTGGAGATGTCGACAATGACGGAAGAACGGATGTTATCTTCATTGAGAGTTCCAGTCATAACGGCGGCTATCCCATATTCATCTGGTATTATAATGATGATTATATCCATGGCAGTCAACAATTGGATTATGCGTTGTTCAATATGGATACGGAAAGCAGTCTGTCACTATCTTCCGCCCCTGAGAGTGCATATTTGTTGGACATGAATGGAAATGGCCTTAATGACATACTGATACTGCACCATACCGGTTATTCCATTTATTGGAATCAGGGAAACGGAATATCATCATCTGTATTCTCCGACTCATTCAAGACAACGGGAACCACCTTCCAGAACTATGCAAAGACTGAGCTGGGTGATTTTAACGGTGATGGTCTGATAGATGTCTTGACTAACGCTGAAGGATCCAGCAACTGGTATTTCCATATAAATCAGGGCGACGGCACTTTTGTAAGTACATTGGCCTGTATCTTGGGGCTTTATGAGCAGGATTTCACCCATTATGATAATGACAAGTTTCATTGTGATGTTTTCGATTTTGACAATGACGGGATGTCTGATGTGGTGATAACAAAGGCAATGTACACCAGAGAATGGAGTATTATCGGAGGTTATTATGGAGTGTTCAATAAGACACATACCTTCTGGATGCGCTCAACCGGTTCAAGCCTGATAGAAGAGTATCATGCCACCTCCAACAGAGCTAGTGACGCTCTTGCCAATAAATATATTACTGGTGACTTTGATGGAGATGGGCATATAGAACTATTGAATTATGGATATGACTGCGTCAGCGGTTGGAATGAAAACTCTGATCCTGAATGGCGCATATACAAGAATGATGGTTTGACGATACAAAGTGCTAAAGTCGCTTCTGTGATTGGTGATTACGGGGTGACAACCGGATTCAGGTATTCAACACTCACAGACGCACAGGTTTATACCAAGGGAGCAGCGGACCCTTACCCTGCACCTAAATATTCACTGCCTCTGAATGTAGTCAAACAGACTACACAAGACAACGGAGCTGCCGGTGATGATACTGTAAAATACTCTTATGAGGGCCTTAAGGTCCATCTACGTGGAAAAGGGGTGTTGGGATTCAATAAAACGAAAACTATAAACACCAAAGCTGATACAGAAACAGAAAACGGAATAACCCAATGGGACACAGTCCGCTATATCCCACGTATAGCATATTCAAAGACAACAATCGGAAACAGCGAGTCACGTGTCATCAGCCATTTTGATACAATTGACAAAAACCAGAATATATACTTTGCATATCCGGCAGTGACAGTTGAAACGGATATGGACGGAGACTCAGTAACTACCTCCCGTTCATATGACAGGAACCATGGCTACATAACATCCGAAACATCAACCTATGCAACCAACATGTACCGTTCGATGGTATATTCTAACTATACCCAAGCGGGAGGTGCATACCATCCTCAGAGCATCGTTCTGACGCAGCGTCACTCTGATCACAACTCCTCTTACAGCCGTACTACCAGATACACATATGACAGTTACGGACAAGTCACCCAGACTATTGAGAATTATCAGAGCATGACCAATGCCTTGACCACAAACTACACATATGACCTGTGGGGCAACCGTACAAGCCTTTCTGTCAGCGGCAACGGCGTGACCACATGTACCACTTATTACGAATATGACAACACCCACCGGTTCCCGGTACGTACGTATACCACCCCGTCGTCATCAGTGCTGAAATACACCTATGACACATGGGGAAATGTCCTGACAGAACGGGACAGCATAAACAGCAGCATATCCAATACCGTAACCAACACCTATGACGGGTGGGGTAACCTCACATCCACCTATGTCCCCGGCGGCGGTACCGTCACCTACACCCGTGGCTGGAACAACGACCCCGCCCGGCGCTGGTTCATCCTGGAGCAGGGCACGTCTCGCCCATGGGTCAAGAACTGGTTTGACAACCATGGCCGTGATGTAAGGATCGAATCAGTAGGTCCCATGAATGTGAGCGTACTTGGCACCACCACCTACAACACCAAAGGACAAAAGACCAGCCGTACCGCCACCACGGGCAACCAGACACTAACTAGCAGCTACACCTATGACAGCCGTGGCCGCCTTCTGACAGAGACCATACCAGGCAGCGGAACAAAGACATACAGCTACGGCACGTCACAGGGAGGCCTTAAGACCGTATCTATCACCGACACAGGCGGTGACGGCGACCCCCGTACCGTCACCTATACCTATGACGCGTGGGGGAACCTGAAAGGAACGACTGACTCCGAGACCACGGTATCCAACCTCTATAACTCACAGGGTAGGATAAAGAGCACCACCGCAGGCGGGTCCACCTGGACCTTCACCTATGACAACTGCGGCAACCGCACCTCCATGACCGACCCCGATGCCGGCACCAGCACCTACAGTTATGATGCGCTGGGACGTGAAATATACAGATTGGACGCCCGCGGTGCAGCCGTTGTCACAAATTATGATTATCTTGGCCGCATAACCAGCACCACCGCCTCCGCCCCCGTAGGCAGCGAGACCATAACCTATACCTACGGCGGTCCTGATGCCGGTACCGGACAGATGCGTCTGGTAGGCAAGGCGCTGGACAACTGGCAGTACAGTTACGAATATGATCAGTACGGAAGGATGACCAAGGAGACGCTATCAGGTTACGAAACCCAGTACCAGTACTCGGATGCCGGTCTTGTGACACGCAAGACCTATCCCAACAGCAAGGTGCTGGACTACACGTATGACGCCTATGGCAACCTCATGACCACCAATGCCGTGAACGGCGCCATACTATGGAGCCGTACCGGTTATAGCGGAAGCTCATCCACATCCACCGTCAGGCTGGACAACACCACCGCCTTTACCCGCACCACACAGCTGGACGCATACGGCAACCTGCAGTCCGTACAGCTGTCACGCGGCGCTACTACGCTGCGCAGTGACAGCTACACCTTCAGTTCCAGCACCGGCAACCTCACATCCCGCACACTGGGCGGAGTGACACAGAGTTTCTCATATGACGGCATGGACCGCCTCACCGAAGTGACATCGGGCGGTCAGACGCAGATGGAGATGGATTACCTGTCAAACGGCAACATATCATACAAGACAGGTATTGGACTGTATGAATACAACAGCAACTCCAAGCCTCATGCCGTGGCAGCCGTAGCCAATACCTCAGGACTCATACCTGAGGGCGAACAGACAGTTTTATACAACTATTGGGGAAAGATAAGTGATGTATACACAACGGTGGGCAGTGACACCTACCATTACATCATACGCTACGGACCTGACATGCAGCGCGTCTTTACCGAGTTGTGGAAGAACGATACGGAGTTCCTTCATTTCACGTTCTATGACGGAGGTTTTGAGCAACGCTATGAGAACGGCCAGATAAACAACACCTACTGTATAGACGGAGCCGCCGGAACGGAAGCCCTGTATATGGAGCATACCCAGACCGGTGTGAAGACATACTGTATTGAGACAGACCATCTGGGCAGCATCACCGGCCTGTACAACCAGAACGGCACCAAGGTGTTCAGTGCCAGCTATGACGTGTGGGGCAGACGAACGGTTGGCTCTGGCTCAATAACCTTTGACCGAGGCTTTACGGGACACGAGCACCTGGACCAACTGGGACTGATAGACATGAACGGCAGGATGTATGACCCGCTGCTGGGTCGTTTCCTCAGCCCCGACCCGTTTGTGCAATCTCCATCAGATCCTCAGAACTATAACAGGTATTCTTACTGTCTTAACAATCCTCTTAAGTATACGGATCCTAGTGGAGATATTTTTGGAACTTTTTTTGGATTAATTTCAGATATAACTGATAATATCAGAAGGACCTTTAGATGGGAAAAATGGGACTGGACGCAAACAAAACTAGGATGGCAGATAGATATGGGGTTATTTCATACGGACCCTAATAAAGATGCATGGGGACAAATATGGGAAGTGATATCAAGAGTAACATGGCAGCTTCCTCAAACAGTAGTAGGAGACCTTTTTGTATCATATATGAATGCTTCGGAGAAAGTTAATAGAGTTACATATGGTTATGGAATGACCGCAATAGATATGGGATTGACAAAAGGCGCAGTGACTATAGGCTTTTACTCTTCCGGAGGAAAAGGATATAAAGCTGATTGGAGAGATCATACGTTTGTTCATGAATATGGACATTATCTTCAGAGTCAAGAAATGGGTATCTATTATTTATTTTCAGTCGGTATTTCAAGTCTTCAAAGTGCAATCCTTGACACTTATAAGAACTATGCTCCATCACATGATTACAGATGGTTTGAAACAAATGCGAATGTTCGGGCGGCTAAATATTTTGACAAGTATTATGGTAGCGGCAGAAGTGACTACGATCCTATTAGCGATAAGTATTTTGATATAGATAGTTTTGAGAATGGTCGTTATAGTAAATACATAAATCCTCGCACTGGTTATCAAAATCATTCTGTATATCCATTTGAAGAAAAAACACATTGGAGTGACATGATTGTTTCTATCCCCATAATAGGAGTTCTTCCTTATTATCTGTATAAATAAGATGTTATGAAGAAGTTCAGAGTTATTATCTTATTAGTTGCAATTCATTTATTTGCAAGTTGTGAATATGATGATTTATCATGGATATTTGTAAATAATTCCGACGAGGATATTTTAATTGATAGAAATAATAGTTCATTCTACATAGATTCTATTATTCCTTGTTATTTGCCGGATGTTTATTCTGGTAGATTGTATACACACTTTTATGAAGATGCATGTATCCTTGCCCATTCAAGAAAAAAAATGGATAGAATAGAAAATAGAAGTATGATAGATAAATACTACCAAACGGATACTTTGTATATTGTAATATTCAACAGAAAAGATTACGATTCATTATCAACTGAAGATTTTAGAAAATTATATCCAATTCAATACGAATTTAAAATCACTCTTCAATATATGATTGATAGAGAATGGACGTTAGTATATCCTCCTGAAGAATAGATTTTTTTGTGTTCAGTATACAAATATGATGAAACATCTTATAATATTATTGTGTTTTGTAACTCTTAGCCTGCCAGTTGTTTCCCAAACAACTTCCATAACTACTGATTATAACTTATCGGCAGAGTATAATAAGTACAACAATCTAAGGAAAGCAAGTTTAGCTGGCGTAGCTGTTTTTGGTGCTACTTGGATAGCTGGAAGTGTTATCTGCGTGGTAGAGCAGAACCGTTATGCAGATGACAGTTGGGATGGGAATGACATTATGGAATACGCCAGTTTGTCCAATGAAGCCAAGGAACAGAAGGCCTATAAACGGGGTCAGACTATGGAACTTATAGGTTTTTTTGGTGCAGGCTTGTCAGCTATTGCTATGTACAAATTCGGTAAGAAAGCAAAACAGATAAAAAACGGGCAGGGAAATGTTGTTGCCTTGCTTGATATGGATCTAGGTCCGCATGGAGCCTCGCTAATTCTTACGTTTTAGATAATGAATTATTCCATATCAGACTTAGAAGAAATGAAATGGACAATAACATACCCTTTATAGTTGGAGGAAAAAGGAAAAATAAATACTGGTATATCAAATGATTCATACAACATAAAGAAGGACGGTCTTATAAAACCGTCCTTCTTTATGTTGTTTACTTGTTAAATCAAATCGTTTTGAGCAAAGAATCCACTGCAGCCTGCAGCCCCTCCGCATTCTTACCGCCCGCAGTAGCATAGTGCGGCTGGCCACCGCCACCGCCCTGGATCAGCTTGGCAGCCTCGCGAACCATCTGGCCGGCGTTGAAGCGTGATGTCAGGTCCTCGCTTACGCTTACGGTAATCATAGGCTTGCCGTTCTCCTCACTGCCCACAATGACCAGTGTGTTCTGTGCCTGCTCACCACGGATACCGAATACCAGATCCTTTACCATGGCTGCGCTTGCAGAGATTACGGAGCTTATTACCTTTACTCCGTTTATATCCTTAGCCTGCTTGATAAGGTCATCCTTAAGCTGGGCTGTCTTCTGCTTCTGGAACTCTTCAACCTGTTTCTTGAGGGCTGCGTTCTCATCAAGAGCCTTCTTGACCGATGCCTCAACGGATGTACCGGGAAGCAGAGCCTTGAGGTTGTTCATGGTGTCCTGATAATTGTAGAGCATCTCCTCAACGGCAGCGCCGGTAAGTGCCTCGATACGGCGAACGCCGGCTGCGATTGAGCTCTCTGATACAATCTTGAACATTCCGATACGGCCGGTTGATGCGGCATGCACGCCACCGCAGAACTCTATTGACTGGCCGAACTGTACTACACGTACCTTGTCACCGTATTTCTCACCAAAGAGTGCTATGGCACCCAGTTTCTTGGCCTCCTCGATAGGCAGGTCGCGATGCTCCTGCAGGGGCAGGTCCTCACGGATCTTCTCGTTGACTAAGCGCTCTACCTGACGCAGCTCCTCATCGGTCACTTTCTGGAAGTGTGAGAAGTCAAAGCGCAGGCCATCAGGTGTTACCAGTGAACCCTTCTGCTCAACATGTGAACCAAGTACCTCACGCAGAGCCTCATCGAGCAGGTGGGTTGCGGAGTGGTTGGCCTCGCAGGCGTGACGCTTGTCAGTATCAACGCAGGCCATCATGGGAGCCTCGGGGTGCTGGGGCAGCTTCTTGGTGATATGAACGGGCAGACCGTTCTCCTTCTTGGTGTCTGTTATCTCAATTGTCTCGAACTCGCTAACGATAACGCCGGTGTCACCAACCTGACCACCCATCTCAGCATAGAACGGGGTCTTGTCAAGTACAATCTGGTAGATTACGCCGCTCTTCTGCTTAACCTCGCGGTAGCGCAGGATTGAGGTCTCATACTCGGTGAAGTCATAGCCTACAAACTCAGTCTCGCCCTCACGGAGCACAACCCAGTCACCGTTCTCTACGGCGGCGGCGTTGCGGGCGCGGGCCTTCTGTTTGGCCATCTCCTCATTGAACTCATCGATGTTAACGGTCATGCCGTTCTCACGCAGTATGAGTTCTGTGAGGTCAAGCGGGAATCCGTAGGTATCATAGAGTGTGAATGCGTTCACACCGCTTATTACAGTGCTCTTTGCAGCCTTGGTATCGGCCATAACCTTATCAAGGAGCTTGATGCCGGTCTCAAGGGTACGCAGGAATGACTCCTCCTCCTCAATGATGACCTTCTCAATGAGGGTCTTCTGTGCACTGAGCTCAGGATAGGCGTCACCCATATTGTCTATGAGCGCGGGCAGCAACTTGTAGAGGAATGCCTCTTTCTGGCCCAGGAACGTGTAGGCGTAACGTACTGCACGGCGCAGGATACGACGTATTACGTAACCGGCCTTGGCGTTTGAGGGCAGCTGGCCGTCAGTGATACTGAATGCTATGGTGCGGATGTGGTCAGCTACAACACGCATGGCTATGTCAACCTTCTCATCCTTGCCGTACTCCTTGCCTGTCAGGGCGCCAATCTGCTTGATGATGGGCTGGAATACGTCAGTGTCATAGTTGGACTGCTTGCCCTGCAGTGTGCGGACCAGACGCTCAAATCCCATACCGGTATCGATTACCTTGGCGGGCAGGGGCTCAAGTGAGTGGTCAGCCTTGCGGTTGAACTGCATGAACACCAGGTTCCATATCTCAATTACCTGGGGGTGGTCCTTGTTTACAAGGTCGCGTCCGGGTACCTTGGCCTTCTCCTCATCGGAGCGTGAGTCCATGTGGATCTCACTGCAGGGGCCGCAGGGACCGGTATCACCCATCTCCCAGAAGTTATCGTGCTTGTTACCGTTAAGGATATGATCCTTGGGCAGGAACTGCTCCCAGATGGCAGCGGCCTCATTGTCGCGCTCCAGACCCTCATCCTTGCTGCCTTCAAAGACAGTGGCGTAGAGGTTCTTGGGGTCCAGTTTGAGAACATCTACCAGATACTCCCAAGCCCAGCTGATTGCCTCTTTCTTGAAATAGTCACCGAAAGACCAGTTACCCAGCATCTCGAACATGGTGTGGTGGTAGGTATCGTGACCTACCTCCTCCAGGTCATTGTGCTTACCGCTTACACGCAGGCACTTCTGTGAATCGGCCACGCGGCGGCTCTTGGGGGCACGGTTTCCCAGAATGATATCCTTGAACTGGTTCATTCCGGCGTTGGTGAACATAAGTGTGGGGTCATCCTTGACCACCATGGGTGCAGAGGGTACGATCAGATGCCCTTTGCTCTCAAAAAAACGCTTGTAGGAATCACGTATTTCCTTAGCTGTCATCATATCTTAAATTGTTGTATTTCGCAATTGGTTTGCAAAGGTAGTGTTTTTTCGCTATTTTTGTGCGTTATACAAAGATTATGAGGAAGATTTACTATCAATATGATCCGCAGCACAGGGTTTACCGCAGGGTATATCCTACCTTGGGCCAGCGGCTCCTTTCATGGCTGTGGCGTCTGCTGCTGTCAGTGATACTGGGAGGTGTCTTCTTTATTGTCTACTGGTTCGTGATAAACACTCCGCAGACAAGTGAACTGCTGGTTGAGAACAGCCGTCTGCAGTCACAGTATCGTGTGCTTTCACGTAAGGTCGATGACGCACTGCTGGTTCTCCATGACATTGAGGAGCGTGATGACAACCTGTACAGGGTATTGCTGGAGGCTGATCCTATCCCTGAAGTTGCCCGAAAGTCAAGTTTCAACGGCACCAACCGATATGCCGAGCTGACCGATATGTCCAATGCCGATCTGGTAGTGAACACCTCACAGAAGGTTGACATGCTGAGCCGCAAGCTCTACATGCAGACCCGCTCGTTCAACGAGGTGGTGGAGCTGTCACGTGAGCAGGAGAACCGCCTGGCCTGCCTGCCCGCCATCCAGCCGGTATCCAACAAGGACCTTAAACGTACGGCATCGGGCTATGGATACCGTAATGACCCCATATATCACGTCCGCCGTTTCCATCACGGAATGGATTTTGCCTGCGATACCGGTACTCCGGTGTACGCCACAGCTAACGGAAAGGTGGTTTATGCCAAGTGGAAATCAGGTTACGGCAATCTGATAGAGATAGATCACGGTTACGGCTACAAGACCCGTTACGCCCACCTGAACAAGATTCTGGTAAAGGAGGGTCAGATGGTGGTACGCAGCGAGGAGATTGCCAAGGCAGGTTCAACCGGAAAGAGTACCGGACCTCATGTGCATTATGAGGTTTGGGTAGGCAACAAGGATGTGAACCCCATCAACTACTACTTCATGGACCTGGATGCCGAGCAGTATGAGGAGATGGTAAGTCTGGCCGAGAACCACGGAAAAGTATTTGACTAAACAACAGGAATATGGCACTTAATACCAATAAGGTACTCAAGAAATATTACTCCATAAAGGAGGTTTCACAAATGCTCGAGATCCCCGAGAGCACACTGCGTTACTGGGAGAAGGAGTTCAAGGAGATCAATCCCAAGAAAAACGCCAGTGGCGTGCGCCATTATACTCTTGACGATATAGAGCAGATAAAACTGGTGAATCACCTTGTAAAGGAGAAATCACTTACCATAAAGGGTGCCAAAACTCGTATGAAAGAGAATCCGCAGACCACCACTGATACACATGAGGTGGTAAAGCGTCTTAAGGCTGTGCGTGAAGAGCTTCTGGCTATCCTGGATGAGCTGAACGCTACTCCTCCTTGCGGACAACCGTTGTAATATTGTTGATTTTCTTAAGTCCTTTCTGGATGATATCCACATCATTCAGGTTATGGACCATGACACTGATGGTGCCTTCAAACAGGCCCTTCTTGGATTCAATCACAAGTTTGTTGATATTCACGTTCATCTTGCCCGATATAACCTCGGTCACCTTACTGAGCGTACCAATGCTGTCCAGTCCTTTGATGTAGATTGATACGGGGAACAGGCTGTTCTCAATCTGCCATTCAACGGTGAGGATGCGGTTGCCCTTGGCTGCCTTGAGTTTGTTTGCCACCTCACACTTGCGCTTGTGAATGGTTATATGTCCGTGCTCATCGGCAAAACCCAGGACGGCATCTCCAGGTACAGGATTGCAACAGTCGGCAAAGGTGTACTTGTGCATGTCCATGTCATTGATTATGAGCGTGCGCTTTACGTCAATCTTGGACTGCTCGTTATTGTCATCGGGCTTCTTTTCCTTCTCCTTGGATGATGACGATGAGAATGATGACCAGAATCTCTTGTACCAGCTGTCACTCTCACCTTTTATTATATTACGCTCGGCATCACCCAGGATGATCTTTTTCTGACCCAGCGCAATCATCAGCTCGTCACGGCTGTTCATGCCGTGCAGACGGCATATGCGCTCCATTTTGTCGGAGTCAACCTCCATCTCCTCTTTCTCCAGGAACTCATGGAAGATGGCCTCACCGAACTTCTGGTTGGCACGCTCCTCCTTACGCAGCACCTGTTTTATCTTGCCTCGTGCCTTGGCGGTGGTGGCAAAATCAAGCCATTCGGGGTTCACCTTCTGGCTCTTGCTGGTAAGTATCTCCACCTGGTCACCGCTCTTGAGCTCATAGTTTATGGCCTCAAGCTTGTGGTTCACCTTGGCGCCTATGCAGTTGGTGCCCATGTAGGTGTGGATGGTAAACGCAAAGTCCAGCACGGTACTACCCTGCGGCATGGTACGCAGTTCTCCCTTGGGGGTGAATATGAATATCTCGGATGAATAGAGATTCAGTTTGATGGTGTCAAGGAAGTCCATTGAGTCCGGCTGCGGGTCTTCAAGGATCTCCTTGATGGTCTCCAGCCAGTGGGTGAGCTCCGTCTCATCCTCCTCATAGGTGGAGCCGTCCTTGTATTTCCAGTGCGCGGCGATACCCTGCTCGGCAATCTCGTCCATACGGCGGCTGCGTATCTGTACCTCAACCCACTGTCCGCTCTTGCTCATGAGCGTCACGTGCAGGGCCTGGTAACCGTTGGCCTTGGGGTGTGACACCCAGTCGCGCAGACGGTCGGGGTGTGACTTGTATATCTTGGTAAGGGCCAGATAGATGTCAAAACACTCACTCTGCTCTTTCTCAGGTGATGTGGGGTCAAAAACAATTCTTACGGCAAGGATATCATAGACCTCCTCAAACGTAAGGTTGTTCTTGTTCATCTTCTTCCAGATGGAGTAGGGGGACTTGATACGGCCGTACATGTTGTATGTAATGCCCAGTTCGTCAAGCTTGTCAGTGATGGGCTGTGTAAAGTCCTCGTAGATATTGTTCAGTTCCTCACGTGAGAAAGAGAGTTTCTGCTGTATATCGGCATACTCCGCGGGGTGCTCATACTTGAAACTCAGGTCCTCAAGTTCAGTCTTTATCTTGTTGAGTCCCAGACGGTAGGCCAGCGGTGCATATATGTAGAGGGTTTCACCTGCTATCTTGTACTGCTTGCGCGGCTGCATGCTCTGCAGGGTGCGCATGTTGTGCAGTCGGTCCGCAATCTTAATGAGGATGACGCGGATATCATCATTCATGGTAAGCAGCAGCTTCTTGAAATTCTCTGCCTGGGCCGATGCCTTATCGCCGAAAATACCGCCGGCAATCTTGGTCAGTCCATCCACGATCTGTGCTATCTTGGGGCCGAAAACGTTCTTTATGTCATCGGCCGTATAGTCAGTATCCTCAACCACGTCATGGAGCAGTGCCGAGCAGATGGATGTGGAACCCAGACCTATCTCAGAGCATACAATCTGGGCTACGGCAAGGGGATGCATGATGTAGGGTTCTCCGGAGTGGCGGCGCACACCTTTGTGGGCCTGACGCGCAAACTGGAACGCCTTGGTTATTATCTCTACCTTCTTACGGTGTTTGGTCTGGAGATAAGAATCAATAAGATGCTGGAAGGCTTCATCTATGAGTCTCTCTTCATCGGGCGAAAATAGATTTTCCTCACTCATGCTGCTGTTTCCTTTATCTGTTATATATCCTCAGGGTCTTGCCGGCCCTGATGTTGTCACTCTTAAGGTTGTTCCAGTTCTTGATGTTCTTGACGGTGGTGTGATACTTGATGGCTATGCCACCCAGGGTCTCACCGGCCTTGATCTTATGGGTTACATAGGTGACGCGGTTCTTCATGTCATCATCTATGTAAGCCAGCTTGGACTTGGGGAAATAGTTCTCCTTGTCATACTCATACAGCGAGTCTCCGGCCTCAACGAGCGGACGGATATACTGCTGGGGCAGGGTGAGTATGCAGGTGCGGTAGGCTCCCGGTATGACCTCTGTCAGATACTGGGGGTTGAGCGCCGTAAACTCATCCTTGCTTATGCCGCTGTAGTGCATAAGCTGACCTATGTGCAGGTTACGGTTTACGTGAAGCGTGTCAGTCTGTGCCGGACGGGCCGATTCCATGGGGCATATGCCGTGCTCCTTGTAGTAACTCATGGCATAGTTCACTGCAATGAAGGCGGGCAGGTAACCACGGGTCTCACGCGGCAGGTAGGGGTAGAGGTCCCAGAAGTCACGCTTGCCGCCGGAACGGGTGATGGCTTTGGTGATGTTTCCCGGACCGCAGTTATAGGCCGATATGGCCAGTGACCAGTCACCGAACATGTCATACAGGTCACGCAGATGGTGTGCGGCGGCATCGGACTCTTTTATTATGTCGTAGCGGTCATCGACCAGGCTGTTCACGTATAGTCCGTACTTGCGTCCGGTAGAGTAGATGAACTGCCACATGCCGGCTGCTCCGGCGCGGGAGTAGGCCTTGGGTTTGAGGGCTGACTCCACTATGGGCAGATACTTGAGTTCTATGGGTACGTCATATTTCATGAGTGCCTCCACAAAGATGTCCTCATACATGGGCAGCATACCCAGAGCGAATGATATGACATTGCGGTTTCGGCCCATATAGGCGTCGATTGAGTTGCGGGTCACGTAGTTGTAGGGCATCTCCACGATTGTGGGCAGGGCGCTCAGACGCTCGGCGTAAACGGTGTCACTGAACTTGGGGTTGACGGAACCCTCCAGGCAATCCTCATCAAAAGTCATGTACTGCTTGGCAAACCACATCTCCATGAGGCTGTCTACATCATAACTCATGCTCTCGGGGAACTCCATGCTCAGCGAGTCAGTACATACTGCAGCGGTGTCAGTGGTGACCGGAGCGGTCTCCGCTTCCTGGGCTGAGATGATGTTGCCTGTCAATGCCAGTGCTAAAGCTGATATTACTGTCTTTATATTCATCAGAAACTAAATGCTAAAGAGAAACCTGCGGTGGGAGCACCCATGTGGTCAATCATGAAATTGGGCTCCACCTTGAGACTCAGGTCACTTGATATGTCAAAATGTGATAGTTCCGCATCCACATAGGCATCGATTGCGGCAAAGATGTACATGCCGGCAAAAGCGAATATGCTCAGGTCGCGGTATCGGCGGTATTTGTTCTTTCTCTGCTTGAACACGTCCTTGAGCCAGTCCTCCATGCTGGTGTCTATCTCATAGTGCGGCGGCAGGAAATCCTCATAACTCTTGGTATTGGGGTCATCATCCATGATGTCCACATAGGCATTCTGGTAATCAGAGTATGTGGACTGGTTCCATGTGAGGGCGTATATGCAGCCCACATAGCCTCCGTAGACGATGGGCAGTTTCCAGAACTTGCGGTTGTATATCTGGCCGCCTCCGGGTATGAGCAGTGACATCCAGACTGCCACACGGGGTTCAGGCTCCCAGATTGTGCTGTTACGGCTGAATTCCGATAATGCCTGCTGCTCCTGCTCCTTCCACTTGGGGTGACGGCGCTTCTTCTCTGCCACCGGCTCCTCTGTCTGTTTTACCAAGTCAGAGTCATTGAGCTGCTCAAACTGCAGGTTCCTGACAAACTCCAGCTCACGCTGCCATGCGGCCGTATCGTTAAGTGACTGGTATATGCTGTCTACACGGGCGGTCCTGAGTGAGTCCTCCTGGATTTCAAAGCTGTGGGCGGATTGTGACCGGGCCGACGGGGCGGTCAGAACTGCCGCAAGGGCAATCAGTGCTGCTTTTATGAATCCGGAGCGTAAGGTCATTTCTTGAGTCTGTCAAACATCTGTATTATACGTGCCAGATCATCCTCATTCTTGAAAGATATGCTTATGCTGCCCTTTCCGCTGGCTGTTGTCTTGAGTTTGACAGGTGCTCCCAGGAACTTGGAGAGCTGTCCGGCCAGAGGTGCCAGAGCATCATCGGAACTCTTTTTGCGCGTCAATGGCTTGGCGTCATTCATCTGACGGGCCTTGTCCTCAACCATACGGACGGAATAGCCGTACTTGGTGAGCTCATGGAACAGCTGCAACTGTTTCATGGGGTCATCTATAGCCAGCAGGGCGCGGGCGTGACCCATGTCTATCTGCTTGTTCTTGAGTGCCACCTGAATCTCGGCGGGCAGCTTGAGCAGACGTATGTAGTTTGCTATGGTAGCACGTTTCTTACCTATACGTGATGAGAGCTGCTCCTGAGTCATGTCATAGACCTCCAGCAGGTTCTGGCAGGCCAGCGCAACTTCCATGGAGTTCAGGTCCTCACGCTGTATGTTCTCAATGAGCGCCATTGCCATTACGTTCTCGTCATCGGCTGTACGGATATAGGCGGGTATGCTCTTGAGTCCGGCCATGACTGTGGCACGGAAACGGCGCTCACCGGCTATGATCTGATAGTCACCCTCCTTGATCTTACGCAGCGTGATGGGCTGTATGATGCCTATCTGGCGTATTGAGTCTGACAGTTCCTGAAGGCTCTCCGGATCAAAGTCGCGGCGCGGCTGGTCAGGATTGGCATGTATCTGGTCTATGGGAACCTCATTGATTGATGAAGATCCCTGTGTCTTAACAAGATCTGTTGATATCAAGGCATCAAGGCCGCGGCCCAGTGCCGATTTCTTGGGAGGTGTCATTTACTTCTGATTTTTTTTGAGTATCTCCTGAGCAAGTGCAAGATAGTTCTTGGAACCCTTTGATTCGGCATCATAGAGTATGGCCGGCAGTCCGTAGCTGGGGGCCTCGCTCAGTTTTACGTTTCTTGAAATGATAGTCTCTAATACCAGCTCCTGGAAGTGCTTCTTTATCTCGTCATAGATCTGGTTGCTCAGACGCAGACGTGAGTCATACATGGTAAGCAGGAATCCTTCTATATCCAGTGACGGGTTGAGCTTGGTCTTGATGATGCGTATGGTGTTGAGTAGCTTGCTTATGCCCTCAAGTGCAAAATACTCGCACTGGACGGGGATGATGATGGAGTCTGCAGCAGTAAGTGAGTTTACGGTAATGAGACCCAGTGACGGTGAGCAGTCTATGAGGATGAAATCATACTCATCCTTTATTCCGCTGAGCATCTTTTTCATAACAGTCTCACGACTCTCCATGTTCATGAGTTCAAGCTCGGCTCCTACCAGATCGATATGGGATGGAAGGACATACAGACCGTCTATGCAACCCTTGATGATAGCTTCGTGCGGATCATTGCCGTTAACCAGACACTCGTAAACCGTGCAGTTCAGAGACTGGATGTCTATACCCAGTCCGGATGAGGCGTTAGCCTGCGGATCAGCATCAACAACAAGTACTTTCTTCTCCAATGTGGCTAGTGATGCAGCAAGGTTTATAGTGGTTGTGGTCTTGCCTACACCGCCTTTCTGATTGGCTAAAGCTATAATTTTTCCCATATGCATATATTTTAGGGTGTGAAGTTACTGCAAAAAATCGGGATATGGGAAAAATATCGTAATTTTGACATCAGCAAAACAGCTGATATGAAATACTACCTGGTAGCTGGGGAGGCATCGGGTGACCTGCACGCCTCCAATCTGATGAAATCAATAGCCCGAACGGATCCTTCCGCTCAGTTCCGCTGTTTTGGTGGAGACATGATGCAAAAGGCCGGCGGAACTCTTGTCATGCATTACCGTGACCTAGCATATATGGGTTTTGTTCCTGTCATTACTCATCTGGGTACCATCCTGGGGGGAGCCAGAATGTGCTTCCGTGACATACAGAAATGGCAGCCTGATGCAGTGATTCTGATAGACTATCCCGGTTTCAACCTTTCAATAGCCAAGAAGGTACGCCGTCATCTGGGTGTTCCCGTATTCTATTATATTTCACCCAAGATATGGGCTTGGAAAAGCTGGAGAATCAAGGGTATCCGCCGTAATGTGGATGCCATGTTCTCCATCCTGCCTTTTGAGGTTGACTGGTTCCGCCGTCACAACTATGCCGTCACTTATGTGGGCAATCCCACGGTTGATGAGATAACAGCATATAAGGCCGATAAAAACCGCAAACCGGCATTTGAGGATGACGGACGCCGCGTGATAGCCCTGCTGGCCGGAAGCCGCCGACAGGAGATAAGCCGCAACCTGCCTGTCATGCTTGAGTCAATAAAAAATATTGACTGCATACGCCCTGTGCTGGCATGCGCACCCGGTATAGAACCTGAATTCTATGACTCCTTTATTGGAGACTATGAGATTGAGAAGGTTTACGGGAATACTTTCGGCGTGCTGGAATCAGCGTATGCCGCGCTGGTTACATCGGGTACCGCAACACTTGAGACGGCCCTGTTCGGCGTGCCTCAGGTAGTCTGCTATAAGGTTCCCGGAGGTCCGGCTGCAGATCTGTTCCGCCGTTTCTGCATCAAGGTGAAGTATGTGTCACTGGTTAACCTCATTTCATTCTCCGAGGTTGTTCCGGAACTGCTGGGTGATGACATGAACGTGCAAAACGTCAGGGAGTATCTTACTCCGCTGCTGTCAAATACCATTGAGCGCCGCATGCAGCTGGAGGGTTACACCCAGATGAAAAACATACTCGGCCCTGCCGGAGCGCCCAACAGAGCTGCAGACGAAATTGTAAAGCTCCTGAGAAATAAATAATACCTCTATACCCCATAGGGGTATGGTTAGGGTAGCCAGCCATTTCAATGGCTGGTTCTTTAATACATGATTCTGTTATTAAACGGCGTAAAAACCTACGAGGCTGAGATAGACCACGGTAGCCGGGATTGCCAGCAACGCGCTGTCAAAACGGTCCAGCATACCTCCGTGTCCGGGCAGGATCTTACCGGAATCCTTTATACCCATCTCACGTTTCATGAGTGACTCGATAAGGTCACCCCACGTGCCGAACACCACTACAACGAGTGCCATGCCTATCCATACCCATACGGGCATGAAGCTGTACCAGTCAGGCAGGAAGGTGTGGAGCAGGAACGCTGCCACCATGGTGAGTACGGCACCTCCTATGGAGCCTTCCCATGTCTTCTTGGGTGATATCCTCTCAAACAGTTTGTGCTTGCCTATTGTGCATCCGGTGCAGTAGGCGCCTACGTCATTGCACCACAGGAATACAAACAGCGTGATGGGGATGACGGGGCTGTAGCCTGTGCCGGGACCCTGTGCATCGAAAGCAAGCATTGAGGTGAGGGCAAAAGGCAGGGCTATGTAAATGACGGGAAACAGGGTGTGTACCCAGTCATTTATGGGGCTTGGCTTGCGGAAGTAGAGTTCACGTATCATAATCACGATGAGCGTGAAGATGAACGGCAGGAACAGTACGGCGCTGCCTTGCATCACTGACAGCCCTACTATGGCTGCGTAGAAGGTGAATGCGGCAACTGTCGCCCACAGACGGCTTGTGTCTGCTCCCTTGTTCTTGTTGACAAGGCCGGTGTACTCAATGGTGGAGAGTATGGTTATAAGGGCAAATAGAGCCACGAACCATGCTGCGCCTTTGAGTATGCAGAACAGCATTATCGATGCGAATACAATAGCGGTTACAGTCCTTTTGAGAAATTGCATATGGTCAGTTTTTAGGGTTCAACATGATCTTTATTCTCTGTCACGGGTGCGGATTCCGCTGCCGGTTTCTCATCTTCAAGGATCTCCTCACTGCGTGATGCCCATGGACGCTTGCCGAATATGCGCTCCACATCCTCGGCCATGATCACCTCACGCTCAATGAGAAGCTGTGCCAGCTGATGATGTCCCTCCTCATGCTCAAGCAGGATCTTTTTGCCGCGCTCATACTGCTGGGCGATGAGAGCCTTGACCTCAGAGTCAATGACCTCGGCGGTCTTGTCAGAGTAGGGTTTCTGGAATGCGTACTCATCAGTGCTGCTGTAATAGCACAGGTTGGCCAGCTTGTCACTCATACCGGCGTATGCGATCATTCCGTATGCCTGCTTGGTAACGCGCTCCAGGTCATTCATGGCACCGGTCGATATGTGACCGGTAAAGAGCTCCTCGGCAGCACGTCCGCCAAGTGTGGCGCACATCTCGTCAAGCATCTGCTCCTTTGTGGTGATCTGACGCTCCTCGGGCAGGTACCAGGCGGCTCCAAGTGCACGACCGCGCGGAACGATGGTTACCTTGATAAGCGGGTTGGCATACTCCAGGAACCATGACAACGTAGCGTGTCCGGCTTCATGAAGGGCGATGGTGCGTTTCTCATCGGCGGTGAGAACCTTGGTCTTCTTTTCAAGTCCGCCAACTATGCGGTCCACGGCCGACAGGAAATCATCTTTGTCAACGGCTTTCTTGTTGTGGCGTGCCGCAATCAGGGCTGCCTCATTGCATACGTTGGCTATATCGGCACCTGAGAATCCGGGTGTCTGGCGGGCCAGCAGGTCCACATCGACGTTCTTGCTAAGCTTGATATTGCGCAGATGTACCCCGAATACGGCCTTGCGCTCGTTCAGGTCAGGCAGGTCAAGATGTATCTGGCGGTCAAAACGTCCGGCACGCAGCAGGGCCTTGTCCAGGATGTCCACACGGTTGGTGGCGGCCAGGATTATGACACCGCTGTTGGTGCCGAATCCGTCCATCTCGGTGAGCAGCTGGTTGAGCGTGTTCTCACGCTCGTCATTGCCACCCATGGCGGGGTTCTTGCCGCGGGCACGGCCGACGGCATCAATCTCATCTATGAATATGATGCAGGGGGCTTTCTCCTTTGCCTGACGGAAAAGGTCGCGTACGCGTGACGCGCCTACACCCACAAACATCTCTACAAAGTCAGAACCTGACAGTGAGAAGAAAGGTACGTCTGCTTCACCCGCCACGGCCTTGGCAAGCAGGGTCTTACCGGTTCCCGGAGGGCCTACAAGCAGGGCGCCTTTGGGAATCTTACCACCCAGGTCTGTATATTTCTTGGGGTTCTTGAGGAACTCCACTATCTCCTCAACCTCTGTCTTGGCCTCGGCCTGTCCGGCTACATCCTTGAACGTGACGCGGTCAGCCTGCCCCTTCTCATAGACGCGGGCCTTGGACTTGCCTACATTGAATACGCCGCCGCCACCGCCGGCTCCGCCTCCCATACGTCTGCTCAGTACTATCCAGAATACTATGATGAGCACAAACGGGAATACGCTTACCAGGATATCGGTAAAGGTATGGGAGCGTTTGCGGTACTGGACGCTTCCGGTAAACCGGCCGGACTCCTCCATGCTGTCAATGAATTCCTGCAGGTTGTCAAGCGAGCCTACGCCTACTGAGACCATGGGTCTGGTAAGGGGCTGCACCATTGCGCGGTCACCGAATACGTATTTGGCCGAATCGGGCTTGATGTACATATCCAGTGAACCTATGTTGGAGTATACTATCAGGTCACTTACGTAACCCTTCTCCATGTACTCCTTGAACTCGGAGTATGTGGCCTCGCCGTTCAGGTCCGTGCCGTCATCCTTGAAAATGATGTAGCCCAGTGCGATGAACAGTATGATGTAGAGCCATGAAAGACTCTTTAAGCCGTTTTTTGGTTTGTTGTCTTTGTTGTCTGCCATAGGTTTGTCTGTGTCAGTTTGGTTTATGTCAAGGTGTCAGTCAACATCAGGGATATCCTCAAGGACGGCATCGGCCCAAAGATGCTCCAGGTCATAGAACTTACGGAGTTCAGGAATGAATATGTGCACCATCACGTCTCCGTAGTCCATTGCTATCCAGTGCGCGTAACGTGTACCTTCAGTAAAGTCCGGCTTGCGGCCCTCCTTTATGCGGACTGTCTCACGTATTGAATCCTCAATGGCCAATGTCTGGTTTGGCGTGCCTCCCTGGCATATCACGAAATAGCGGCATACGGTATCTTCAATTCCTGTCAGGTCAACAACTGTGATTGCCTCTCCCTTGCGATCCTGAATGCCCTCTATTATGCTCTCTACGATGCTTTCTCTCTTTTTCTTTTTTGCCATTTATCCTTTAGCGGTTTTTGTATTATGACACTTATCTGCAAAAATAATAATTTCCGTCAGAATCATTTGCCATTTTGATGACGATTATTTTCTGCATCTGTTAGCACAAAAAATATGCCAAAAAGTTTGTGTTACGCAAAAAAGCTGTATCTTTGCACCGCTTTTGAGCAAATGTACTGGGCTATGGTGTAATGGTAACACTGCAGATTCTGGTCCTGCCTTTCCTGGTTCGAGTCCGGGTAGCCCAGCAAAAGGATGGAGACGCAAGCGCGTTTCCATCTTTTTTTGTTAACAACACAGTAGGTTGGTTAAAGAATGGAAAGAGATAACATTTTTTAAATCAGTCTCTTTGCTTTTGGCCTTTTCTTGCTTTTTATTTGTGCAAAGTTTAATGTTTTTACCAAACTAATCAGTCCTAACTACACTACTATGAGAAGACTTTTCAAGATACTTTACGCCGGTTTTGGTCTGTCGCTTGTTGTCGTCAGTACTTTACTGTCCGGTTGCGAACATGAAAAAGAGGCCTATTACCGTAAAGTGATGGATGTAGACTTTGTAGGTCAGAACACGGATGCCGCCGCACCTGTGCAGTCAGACTGCTATACGGTCAGCAGCATCGGATAAGATTCCCTATTTTTTCTTACCGGAGTAATAAAGCTCCAATAACTTATGGGCTGCAGCAAAAGATGTTTGCTGGCCACCTAATACCTGAGTCTCATATTCAGAGAGTCTGGCGGCTATTTCGGGATCATTGTAGAAGCCGTTCTTGAGGGACTCGTTTATGGACTCGTACATCCAGTATTTGGCCTGCTCGTTGCGGCGGTACTGGAAATATCCGTTCTTCTTTACAAAGTCAAAATAACTCCATACCATATCCCATACCTCCTTTATCTTGTATTCATAGAATCCGGAGTATGTGATTACCTGCGGAGTCCATCCGCTTTCCGATGGGGGGAACAGATGGAGGGCGTTGCGGAATGAGCTTGCCGCAAGCTCGGCCTTGGGGGCGTTGTCACCATCGGCCTTGTTTATGATGATACCGTCGGCCATCTCCATGATGCCGCGTTTTATTCCCTGGAGTTCATCGCCTGTGCCGGCCAGCTGTATGAGCAGGAAAAAGTCAACCATGGAGTGGACTGCCGTCTCACTCTGGCCTACGCCTACTGTCTCTACGAATATCTTGTCAAAGCCGGCGGCCTCACACAGTACTATCGTCTCACGGGTCTTGCGGGCCACGCCGCCCAGTGAGCCTGCCGCCGGGCTGGGACGTATGAACGCCTTGGGGTGAACAGCCAGACGCTCCATGCGGGTCTTGTCACCCAGTATACTGCCTTTGGTGCGCTCTGAGCTGGGGTCTATGGCCAGTACGGCAAGCTTGCCGCCATCCTTGAGCACATGTAGTCCGAATGCATCGATGCTGGTGCTCTTGCCTGCGCCGGGTACGCCGCTTATGCCTATGCGAACTGAGTTGCCGGAGTAGGGAAGGCACTTCTCTATCACCTCCTGGGCCAGGGCCTGATGCTCAGGCTTGAGGCTCTCTACCAGTGTGACGGCCTGGCTCAGTACGGTAACGTTTCCCTTAATGATTCCGTCCACATAATCCTGCACAGAGAGGGTGGGGCGGCTCTTTCTCTTAAGGTAAGGGTTTATGGAGCCGGGGCTGACTACACCGCTGTTCACGGCAAGTCCTTTGTACTCTTCACTGTTCTCGGGATGTTCCATCGCGGTGTATTATCTTAAGTGCTATCCAGGCTATGAATCCGCAGAGCAGATATATCATGGTCTGGCAGAAATGCAGTACGAATGACATTATCTGGGCCTCATTCAGCTTGGCTCCGTATATGCCCAGCATCTTTACGATGGCCAGGTTCCAGGGGCCGGCTCCGTTGGGCGTGGGCACCAGAACCGCAACGCTGCTGGCTGCAAAACAGGCCAGTCCTCCAATGGGGCCTACGGCCGCGGTCGTGGGCAGGCAGTAGAATGCCAGATAGAGTTCAAAATAGTAGCATACCCATATTCCAAGTGAGTAGATGAGGAACAGGGGCAGGCGGCGAATCTGTCTGAGTGACATGAATCCCTCCCAGAATCCCATTACAAAATTCTTTACCTTATCCCACAGGCGGAACTTTACGCATACCCACCAGCATAATGCAATGAAGATGATTATTCCGATGGTCCAGAACCAGAACCCGGGCTGCTGCAGCAGCGGAATGCTCTCAGCTACGGGAGCGGCGGCATCGGCATCGGGAGTAAGGAGCAGGGTGAACTCATTCCATGAGACCAGCACGCCGGCAACTACGATAAGTCCCAGAAGTACGGCATCGACCACACGCTCGGCTACAAGGGTTCCAAGTCCCTTGCTGAACGGGACACGGGCGTTCTGCTCCAGCATTCCGCATCGGCAGATCTCACCTACACGGGGTATGATTATGTTGGCGGCGTATCCGGTGAACACGGTAAGCACCGTATCTTTCTTGGGGACGTCATATCCTATAGGCTCAAGCAGCAGGTTCCAGCGCAGGCCGCGGAAAAGCGGTCCCAGCGCGCTGAATGAAAGGGCGCCTATGAGCCAGCCCCACCGGATGCTGCGCATATCGGTCCAGAAACGGCTGAAATCATAATCGCGGTATGTGTAATAAAGAACCACTGCCGATATGAGCAGCGGGATGGCTATCTTGAGTGTGGTTGAAGTTATCTTTTTCATTACAAAGTGTTCATCCTTTGGATGATTTTGCCTACCTTTGCTGCCGTGAATGCGGCGGGAGGTCAGCATTCAATGCTGCGAAGATAGCAAATTTTCGCGATTGTATAACCAAACATATTCTATATGGACGTTGATGCGGACAGTAAGACCCAAAAAGGCTCTAGGCCAACATTTCCTGAGGGATATGGATATCGCTCAGCGAATAGCCGGCACAGTTGATGTTCGCGCCGACCTTCCGATTCTTGAAATAGGACCCGGTACAGGTGTCCTTACACAATTCCTAAGTCAGAGAAACCGTGAACTCAAGGTGGTTGAGATAGACACCGAGTCTGTCGTATACCTGCATGAGAACTACCCCAATCTGAACGTGATTGAGGGTGATTTCCTGCAGCTTGACCTGAGCACCCTGTTTGACGGCCGCCAGTTTGTTCTCACCGGAAACTATCCTTACAATATATCCAGCCAGATATTCTTCAAGATGCTGGATTACAAGGAGCTCATACCCTGCTGCACCGGAATGCTGCAGCGTGAGGTGGCACAGCGCATATGCTCCGGTCCCGGAAACAAGGACTACGGCATACTGAGTGTGTTCATCCAACTGTGGTATGACACCGAGTATCTGTTTACCGTAAATGAAAACGTTTTTGACCCGCCTCCAAAGGTCAAGAGCGGTGTGATACGCCTTCAGCGTAACGGCCGCCGCTCACTGGAGTGCAACGAGGCCCTGTTCCGCAAGATTGTGAAATCCACGTTCGGAATGCGCCGCAAGATGTTGCGTAACTCCTTAAGACAGGTCTATGAGAAAGACTCCCCTCTACCGGCGGATTGCCCGTATCTGGACAAACGTCCGGAACAACTGTCAGTTGAAGACTTCATAAAACTGACGCTTATGGTTGAGGGCAAGGCCTGAATGCCGTAGAGATAAATAGAACTGATCGTTTATCGGGCCCCGCTTCAAGGGCCGCAATTCAGAAAAGTATGGAGGAGAAAGAGTTTCTGGATAACATCATTGAAGTGATTAAGAGTCAGGATGCAGCCCGTCTCAAGGCCATCCTTGACGATATGCACCCCGCCGATATAGCCGAGCTGTGTGATGAGCTTGACGTGGATGACGCCCGTGCGGTTTACCGCCATCTGGACAATGAGACCGCAGCCGATGTGCTGGTTGAGATGGATGAGGACAACCGTAAGCGCCTTCTGGATGAACTGCCGTCAGAGGTCATCGCATCCAAGTTCATCGATAACATGGATACCGATGATGCGGTGGATATCATTCAGGACCTGGATGAGGACAAGCAGGAGGAGGTGCTGGCTCACATCGGTGATATAGAGCAGGCCAGCGATATCGTTGACCTGATGCAGTATGATGAGGATACCGCCGGTGGTCTGATGGGCACCGAGATGGTGGT
>Ga0265299_10000768_pt1 | contig 38975 bp, 54 predicted proteins | sample AusTroGonzalo_MG_4_FD_193485 | JGI IMG/M metagenome (GOLD analysis project Ga0265299, IMG submission 193485) | Bovine rumen microbial communities from tropical cattle in Woodstock, Queensland, Australia - Gonzalo_02 | ecosystem: Host-associated > Mammals > Digestive system > Stomach > Rumen ...
CCGGTATATGGTCTAAAGGCTCTATTACATGAGTCCACTTGCCATCTTTGTAGTGTTCAGGGTCATCTCTCCATTCGCAGAATACCTGTCCTGTAAAGGAATCCCATGAGCCATACAGAAGAGCATTCCTTTCTGCCGTGGGCAAAGAGGCCAATGTGGCAAGGTAATTGGGGTCATTTTCGAGCAGAATTTTATTGTCGAAAACCGTTGACGGAACAAAAATCCTACTTCGCTTCATCTTCTTCACAGAGCCATCCGGCATCTTGACATTGACTTCTTCCCAAATGGTTGTCATTGGTGGTGCCGGAGTAACAAACCTTGTCTTTACCCATCCCATGCCTTTGCCATCAGGATTGGCCGTGAATCTCATGTACACTTTTGTTCCCGGACCGTTAGGTCTGTTTCTTGACTTCATGTAGTTATATTGCAAATAACTGAAGTGTGTTAACTCATCCATGCCTATGAAGTCATACGGCTTACCTTGGTAATTGAATCTGTCCTGATCCCTTTGCATATAGCCATAAAAAACTTTGGCACCGGACGGAAACTTCCACACTTTCTTGTTTTCATTAAACTTGGCCTTTGGAAATGCCTTTGGATATAATTCCTCGCTTCGGCTCATCAGAGCTTCCAACTGTGGTACGGTATCTCTGAAGATTATTCCTCTGTAGTGCGGAATATTTACCTGTCTGATTGCCTCTACAATCATGGCATCACTTTTACCGCCTCCGGCTGCTCCACCATATAAGGATTCGTCTTCCCACCTTGACATCCAAATGGCTTGCTTTGGCTGCGGCGTCCATATGGTATTACTCATCGTCCATCACCGCTTCCATCACCGCCGGAATCTCAATAAGACCGCTATTTTCTTCAGTTATTTCCTTGTCGATGTCTTTGCCCTTGTTTCTCCAATCCCCAGGCTTTCGGTTGTTTAACCAATACATCTGAGCCATTGTATCTGCCTTGATATAGACTTCCTTCTCTACAAGGACTACCTTTTCTGTCTCACTTATCTTCTTGCCTGTGGTCTTGTCATACTTGATAGTTTTAAGCTTCACAGGCTCTTTTACTGTCACCTTCATGCCGTGTGCATTCTTATAAAGCTCATTCTCTACATCAAAGTCGCACACATCTTTATTATTTTTTATGATGTTCGCAAAGTCCGCATTCGTATTTATCCACTTATAGAAGGTTGTTCTGCCTATTCCCATGTTCTCACATATCTGATGAGCAAATAGTCCGGCTCTGCTCCAACCTTGCAATAAAACCCTTTTATCTCCTTGTAACCAATCTTCTACCTTTTGTCTCATAAGAAACTCCTCGTCTTTCCGATGTGCCTTTTTTCTTTATCATAACTTTTAAGAAGTCTTGATTTCTTCCCCTAACGCAAAAGAGCCAAGGCCTCTGCTCCTTGACTCTTTCTTCATGGCATTATTATTAAATTTGTCTTACGAAAAAACCGGAACCTCCTTTCCTCAGTATTTGTGTGATAAACAATTCGCAAGACTCTTAATCGTCATTCTTCTTTCCCCTTAATGTTGTAATGCTTGATGCACTCGTTACAAATCTTCACCTTAACGTAAGGTGGATAGATAAAATCCGTTGACACTTCCGCTTTTCTGTACTTCTCCAACCACACATATCTGTGGCAATCAGTACAATGAAACGGAATTATTGCAAATCTGTTAAATATTATTTTCATTCTTCCCCCTTATCTGCTTTCACCCTATACCCATCAAGCCAACCCATCTGCCAACACCTAAAAAGTATGTTGTCAAGCACCGCCATTTCGTCAGGACTCGAATCAATGTTTGTGCTTTTCAAAATGTCCTCTTTTGCCATAGCAATTATCTTAAATCGGTCATCCCCACAACATATGCATCCTGGTTCGGGTAATTGGTCTTTTACCGCTTCAACATCCTCAATAAAAGACTTTGCAATTTCTTCATCGGTGCAATCATGCTTAATCTCTTTTATCTTGCAGCCACACTCTTGGTTGGGTGGAGCAACGTACTTACCATTGTTCTCAATGTTTACATCACAATCTTTGTACTCTCCGTAAATGCTTCGCTTGCAATCCTTACAATAATTATCTCGGTCTATTTTTTCTGCCATTATTCTGCTCCTTTAGGTTTTTTATCTGATTTTCGTAAAATCGTTTCTGACGCTCGTTTTCATCAGAAAGAAACTTGTTTGTATTCCACATCATTTTCAAAACATCCAAACTGTCCACTTGTTAAAACTCGCTCAACGCTCGGCAAATTCTGCCAATCTTCAATATCTTGTTTTGTCATGAATCCCCATTTTTTCATTTCTTATCTCCTTTCACCCTATACCCATCAAGCCAACCCATTTGCCAACACCTAAAAAGTATGTTGTCAAGCACCGCCATTTCGTCGGGACTCGTATCAATGTTTGTGCTTTTCAAAATGTCCTCTTTTGCCATAGCAATTATCTTAAATCGGTCATCCCCACAACATATGCATCCTGGTTCAGGTAATTGGTCTTTTACCGCTTCAACATCCTCAATAAAGGACTTTGCGATTTCTTCATCTGTTGCTATGGTATTTATTTTTTTCATACTTATTCCCCCTTATCTGCATTTGCTATCAATGCTTCATCAATGCTGACTCCAAATTGCTTTTTAAAACTCTGTGCCGAAATTCCATAATATTTGCGAAAGGCAAGTCCATAAGAGCAAGGCAACTTGTCGGCTTTAAAATTCGTATTTACCGCAAAATACTTTTTGCAATTTTGGTTAAAGTATTTCAATGCGCTTTCCATGTCGGGGTGTACTTTGAAATCTTCAATTCCATCTATGCAACTGTAATAGAATGTTACCCATTTTCTCATTCTTATTCTCCCTTAATTTCTAAAAGACCATTGTTTCTTAATCCAAAGGACTCTCTTTCTCCATCGTGGAGTCGGATATACTTGATACCACCATGCCTTTTTTATTCTTCGATAAGAACCATGCGGATTTATGCCTTTCTTCGCTTGCCGTTTATTCATGCTTTACCTCACTTCTGCTGCCTTTGATACTCTGCAAACGTTGATGTACTCCAAAATATAAATCTGTTATTTACCCACCTTTGTAATTGCCTTAACTCGCATCCCTTTGGAAGATGCTCCTTGTCATAAAGCATTACATATGGTGCAAATCCGTGGTCTTTTAGCCAATGAATCCGGTACATATCCCCTTCTGTTACTTCTCTTTCCCGATCCCCACAAAGAACATAGACTTGCAAATCATGTGGATTAATTTTGCTACTCTTGCGGAAGGTCTCAAACTTAGGGCATATCATCTCTTTATCTTCGTATCTGTCCCAGGCAAAATGTATCTTGTCGATTTTTATCTGCGATAACATTTGTGCCTTTTCTTTTGTCATGTCTGCTGCCCCTTTCGTGGGTATACACTTATTATTGCAATGCCTTCCCCTTTTTCACTTAGGTACTCCTTTATCATTTTGATGCATTCTTCTTTGGCTAAATTGCACCACTTTTCCTCTTCGCATCTCGGTTCAACAAGGCTATACGATATTGTGTTGATTGCTCCTTCCAAGTTTTCGATGCGCTTCTTTAGTTTGTTTATCAGCCACAGATAATATAACGAGTCATTTTGTGACAGATATCCCGGCTTGATATGTTTTTCTGCCCAAAAGGCTTCTTTGTAAACATCGTATCTTTCATCATACAATTTGTATGCCTTCTCAAGTCTGTTTATCTGTTCCTGTTCATCTGCCGTATTAATCATGTCTGCTGCTCCTTCAAGTCAAAAGGTTCTCCCTTATCGGTTTTTTCGTCTATTACGTTGAGCCATACCTTGTATTTAAACTCACCCTTATATGTGCGCTCGATTTCGCAATTGATGTAAGACCCAATTTCCGATATCAACTCATTTTGAGCCTCTGTGATTTTCTTAGCGTTTTCAAGAGTATCATCGGCACTCAATATGGTTGTCTCTGCTATTCTTTTCATCTTTTTGCTTAATTCATAAAGATGTGGTGGAGAAATGAGTCTTAGCGTGTTTCTTTCGCCCATCTCCAAGCCTTTGGCATAACTTGCTTTTACGGCTTCCATTTTTTCTTCACAAACTTCTTTTATCCTCTTTTGGCATTCAATCTGCTCATCTACCGCACCATCGTGCTTGCCGTTCTTGTATCCGTCTTGATACATAAACCATGCCGTTAAAACGTATAATACAAATAAAATTATGATTATGATTATTATTTTCATCTTCCAAACTCCATCATGAATTGTCTTTCTCTGTCTTCTCTAAACTCCTGTACCGTTTTTGAAGGCTTTAAATTCGGATACTTAGCCTGAATGTCCTGTCTTGACCGCCTTACGGATTCATAATTGGGTAACTTGCCGTACAAAAATGCACTTTCCAAAGTCTGTCCCAACAAGGAAGGACACTTGTGTCTGCATACCTCGATGTAGAGTCTCTTGTCGGAGTCTCTTGTCTCCGGCTTCTGTGTCAGAATGTTAAATACTACCGCTTTGATGTCTTTCAATGTCTTTTCCTCGCTTTCTCAACCATGTCTCGTTTATGTTGTCTTATCTGTATACCTGGTGCCTTTGCCTCAATGATTCTCATTTTGTCCGATTCGTGTTTTGCTCGGTATGCTTTATAATCTTTACAAGTGGAATGGCATCCGATTTCCCTCTTCGTACAATCTCTACACGGTGCTATTGTCATACTTGGCCTCCAACAATTTGGCTAATGGGCATTTATTGGGATACTCATTACAATATCTCTGCACATATTCGCTTTTAGCCGTGTCGGTTTCAAACCACATCATGTTTTTAGCGCATATGAGTCCTTCACATGATATTGACATCTTTGTGAGTCCTACAATAAACGGACACTTTACATTGGGCATCTCAATATTCGCTGCGTTGTTCATTTCCTACCTCATGGTGTTTGCTATGCGTTTATACTCCTCTATGTGTCGGTCTAACTTCTTGGTGGTACGTTTAATCTTTTCGTCAATTCGGTCAAGTTTTCTTGCTTTTCTGTCATAGCTTGTACCGAATTCGCCTTTGCATTCGTCAAAATACTTACACGTTACGTAGAAGGACTTACATTTCTTCTTACGGCTCTCTAAAAGCCAATGCAAAAATCTCATGTGGTCTCTCCTATTAAGTTTTCAAAGATTGCACTTAAAACCTGTGGAACTATTGAGTTACCGGCTTGCTTATAAAGCATTGAATTGCTATTCACTTCTGCTGCCTTTTGAAAGTCTTCATCGGTAAATCCCATAAGTCTCCAACATTCCTTTGGTGTCAGTTTTCTGATGCGTATCAGATATTTCTTACCGCCTATCTCCCATATCCATTTATCCATGTCTGCTGCCTCTTTCATTTCAACTATGTGTGGCTCTCTGCCCCCCCACCACAGGTATTAAGTGCCGGGGAGAGGGAATTGATGTCATATACATTGCCGGCATAACTTCCACCTTCAAAGCCATATATGTTACCTAATTTCATCTGTTACCTCGTAAATCTCGATGATTACATTCGCATCGTGATTTCTTAAACCTTTCCAATCCCTTGACAAAATTGCCTGTGCAATGCTTTCTTTTTCTGCCCTGGTGGGATGTTTATCCGTCAACATACTGTGAACTTTCCACCCCCCTATAAATCAGATTCGTCTTCAATCTCGATAACCTCTACAATGTATGGAATCGTGTTGCCGTGATTCATACCGCTACATAGTGTGGGACTCTGTCCTTCGGGAAGGTAAACTGTTCTACTCTGTGTTTCGCCCCCCCAATATTTCCGACAGTAATGATTTTATTTATCACTTTCTTCAAGCTCATATACCTCTACCACTATGTTTGCTCCATGATTGTTCATGCCTTTGAAATCTCTTGCCATGATGCTTATGGAATACGGCTCTTGCTTCTCGATTGTTTCTTTCTTGTGGGTCATGAAGTACCAAACTTGATACCCCCCCTAAAAATCAACTTCATTACACTCGATAATCCTTTTTGCGTGTTTATACTCGTTTGCATCGATACATGGACATTGTCCCTGTGGATGATAGACCGATGTGCTTTGATGTTCATTGTCCGTGTGACATCCAAGTAATCTCACAGACTCCGTTTCCTTCGGCATCATGGTTTTGGATTCCGGCATTGCATCTTGCTTTGACGGTATATGCCGTGTCAATTGGCTCTGCGTTGTTGCACAGGCTAATTGTCTGTCTGTCTGTCTGTCTGTCTGTCTGTCTGTCAGGATTTTATTTTCACGGACTAACTTGTCAATAAGCTCATGCGCTTTTTCGGATTTTAAATAATAACTTTCCGGCACATCATCCTCAAGCAAATCTGCCATTACCTTTGTGGTTTCGTGAGGATCAGGAAACTTCACGTTGTAATTTCCGTAAACGCTTACCATGAAGCATCTCTGTCGGCTCTGAGGAACATCAAAGTCTTTCGCATTGAGAATTTTGTATGTGTTGGTATAGCCGATACCGCTTAAGAAGTTTAACCACTCTTTAAAGTCATCCATGTTGCCGGCTCCGACTACCTGTGGCACGTTCTCCATGAGAAGTATTTGAGGCATCTCGGCAAATTCTGCTGCCAACTCTCGCAATACTCTCTCCACTTCCCACAGGAGTCCTGATCGAGTCCCGGACCCTTTGGTCATGCCCTTGCCGAGTCCGGCTACACTTAAGTCTTGACAAGGGAAGGAGTAAGTAAGTAAGTAAGTAAGTGTACTTGTCTGTGTCCTTGACTCCAAGGTCTTTTCCACATATTTGAGTAATTGAGCCAATATTATGGGTTACTCTGTAGTCATCCAGGGTTTGGCATATCCATTTATTGCCTTTGTTCTTTATCTGCTCCAAACTCAAGGGACTTTTTCCGTCTTGTGATGCACCAAACTTATATAAAGTCTCTGCGTTTTCATCTCTGCTGCCCCAAGGCTCTACCGATTCGTAACCCATGTGAATGGCTCTGTAGCTCTTGACACTATTGACATCCCATTCAGAGATTTTGTAGTGTTCAAAGTCTGCTCCGATGTTTCTTAAAGCCATTGCTTGCGCTCCGACTCCGGCGAACAACTCGATAAGTCTTATAGGCTTGTCCGTTTTGAATAAGTGTGTCTCTTCGGGGAATATGTCAAAAATACTTACCTGTTCCATCTTCTTTTCACCCACATAATTATGTTTCCGTCTTTTAGAACTTCGTTCTCGACTATGGAATATCCTTTAGCTCTTACATCCACAACCGAGCCTTTTACATCTGAGTCAGGATACTTGGCTATCGTTGCGTGTGTTTTTACTTCAATTGCGATAATCATTTGAGTCTCTCCATTGCCTCGTTAATTGCTTCGTTGTACCCTTCGTCAAAGCCTTTTTCATAGCCTTTTCTGTACCATCTGAATCCTTCGCAAAATGCAAAAGCACAAATCAGAAAAATCAATAAAACTATCCACTTCATACCCTTACTCCGTCTTCCTTTCTGTTTTCACCGTTACCGTCTTTGCTACCTTCAGACAATTCTTTGCATCGGTCTTCATTGTTACCTTGGTAGTCTCGTTTAATTGCATTGCTACGCTTGCTACCGATGAATGCTGAATTAAGGGAATAAGCTGAATCAGTATGTCTGCTGCCGGATGCTCCTCTAACAACTCTTTGATGTTTGATTCCGTCATGGCTGCATCATCTGCAAGTCTCTTCTCTGTTATTGCTCCGTCACAATCACATTCGCTTGCTACAATCTTGTCGATTTCATCCTGGGTTAAGTGTTTTCCAACCACTACATCCTTTACCTGTCCGCAAAATCGGCAAACTCCTCTGCATCTCATGCTCATGTTAAAATTTCTCCTTTCACATAGTTTTTTAATCCGTTTAAGGCCATCTCAAAGGCCTTGTTTCTGTTCATGTCCATTCCGTATGCGGCTTCCATGCTTCCGTGAAATTCTGTCTTCGCCGGTGCCGTAACGTTAATAATCCATCTGCCGTTGTAATATCTGATGTAAAGCCTTAACTCAGGGATTTTCTGAAAAAAGTTCATAAATTCTTCCATCACTTCTCCATTTCTGCTGCCTGTCTTTTAAGCCAATCCGTGTACTCGTTATGTCCCGATTTAACTGAGACTTTATGCGGCTTTAAAAGACTCTGAAGCGTTATAAATTCCATCTGCATCGGTAAGCCTTTTGAATTTTTCCATCCTTGCTCTCTCCACTTTGGTATCCAAGTGTCAATTGCCGACTTTACAAAGTCCGATGTGTAAAGCTTTATCTCGCAAGGCTTTTTTACTAAGTGCAAAGCGTTTAAAACCGTATAAACCTCTGCTATGTTCTTGGAAGCACCTTCGTATGCTCCCTTTCTTGTTATGGTGTGGCAATTACACTCGATTACGAATGCAAAGCCTGTTATATGTTTATTTGGTGCTGAATTTGTGTAAGTGTAGATATTAACTGTCATCGTCACTCCTCGGCTTGATTAACGTGTAGGTAAAATGTTCATAGCCTGTTTCTTCGGAGATTCCATAATCTACTGAGGATTTATCGAGATAGTAGCCTTTGATTTCTTTTGGATTAGCCTTGAAGTAATTTGACTTGATAATCCTGTGCTTAATCTCCGGCTCCTTTAGGTTTTGACTTGCGTACCACCGCTTTCCAATGAGCTTTCCTTCTGTCTCTTCTGTGGTGTTCGCATATTTGATGAAATATTCCGCAATCTTTCCATATTGGCCTTGCGTGTTTAATGGGTCTATGTGAATGCCACCGTATTCCCACCACTTGCGGATTATTTCCGTATCACTTCGGTTAACCACCATGTGTATATGTCTGCTGCCTCTTTTACCAACCTCTTTGACATACACATACTTAAGTGGGATTCCGTTTTTTTGATATGTCCTCTTTAGTCTCCGTATAGCCGTTGCTATCATCGATTGCATTTCGATACTGTCTATTGGCTTCCACTTGTGAAAATCCAATCGGATCAGGTAATCTCCGTCTTCAAAATTCGTGTTAAGCAATCGTCTCAGCCTTATTCCGGCTCTTCTTTGGTTGCACTTCTTCATGGCTTCGGGAGTCTTGTCTGTGTTCGGACTTCTCTTTACTCCCTTTCCATGTGTCCTATAGGTAAAATACTTACTTACCTCTATCGTTAACCCGGCCTTACATATCTCCTCTACATAAGGCATTGGATATATACTCCTTTGGTTGAATAAATAATTACTTTGAGCGAGACTTAAGGCACTCCAAAGTGCCATTTTTCTTGACTTTAGAGGATACATTCTGTATAATTAAATTAAGATTTAACTATTCATTTACTCATTATGAATGCATCCTTTTAGAAAAGTCCCTTGTCTGCTTACAGGGGATTTTTCATTTCATCAATTTCTCAAAGTATTCCGTTCTTTCGTTGATTCCCACACAGGCTGCTATGAAGTAGTTATGCTTACTTGCTCCGTACTCTCCGCATTTATAACAAGCGGTTACGGCATCATAGCTTGAATACTTATCCAAGTACCTGTGTACCAAGTGGATACAGTAAGTTATGCAATCCATCTCGGATTCATGGCTTAAACCCATCTCGGCCATTTCTTCCCAATTGCAACTTTTAATCTGACAAAGTCCTACAGACTTCCCACCGTCTCCAATCACTCCCTTGCGGAAGGATGACTCCGACTCGATCAGGGCATACACATAAGCTTCTGAAACTTGGTAGTCTTTACACTTGTTACGAATGTGTTCCTGATACTCTCTTTCCAAAGGAATTTCTTCGATAGGGGTAAATGTCTCGATTACTTCCCTGGTCTCTGCCTTGGTTGTTTCGATTAACGGCATTTCCCTTAAATAGATTCGCTCTGCCGGTGACTCTTCACAGACCGTGACCCCTCTCTCGGCAAGCCATTTCTGATATTGCTTTTCATGATTTGCAAATCTGATTACCACAATTCCTGTTAAGACAATGAATGTGGCGATAAGAACTTTACAAACTATATTGATAATCTTTGACATAAAGAACTTCCCCTATTTCCCTTTCTGTTGCTCCCACAACCGCAAAGATTAAAATAATCTCTTCAAGTGTGAAGTCTCCTGATCGCAACTTCTGTGAGACTCTGCTTGGTGTGACATGGAATATCTTGGCTATCTGCCTCTGCGTGATTTTCTTCTGCTTCAGCTTTGCCCATACCCAGGCACAAAACCTTTCTTTGACTTCCTTAATCATTTTCATCACTCTCCATCGGATAATACCTTCCAAATACATCCTTGAAGTCTCTATCAAATTTCTTGTTACCTCTTGCCTGTTCTCTCTGATAGGCCATCTGTGCGTGTGCCTGAATGATATAAGCCATCTCATGATTCATATGAACGGCTACCTTGGATGTCCTGTGGTGTCTCAAACAGAGATAAACTTTAAGACCGTACCTTTCAGATAATTCTCTTTTTCCTTTGCCCATGCCGAATATTGCGTGATGCTCTTCGGTCTGCTGCGGCCAATCATTCCCTTCAAGTAATTTGCAAAGATAACAAGTGCCATCATCGGCTTGCATGATAGATTTCATGGTTTACTACTCCTTTGTTGGATTCAATTTATTTGGATTCACAGGGCAAAAAAAGATAGTCCATAGGAATGTGTGTGATTTCGGATATCTTTCTTAACTGTGAGGCTGAAGGTTCGGTTTTTCCGGATTCCCACGAACAAATGGTGGAAATATCGACTCCGATAGCCTTTGCCATATCCGTCTGAGTCATTTCTACATTGACTCTTGCTGCTTTTAAAGATATTTTCATATGGCTTCAACTCCTTTCATGGCTTTATATTAATCCAAGTAATTTGGATTGTCAATACTAATTTTGCAAATAATCCAAAATAATTTGTATTTAATCCAAAAATGCTATATTATTAATAGGAAAGGAGACATTATGACCGAAGATGAATTAAAACAAATATTTATGAAACGGCTCCGGCATTATGTTCAATTGTCCGGAAAGCAACAAAAGGAAATAGCCAAGGATATCGGAGAGACTCCCACTACCTTTAACAATTGGTGTACAGGAACATCAATGCCTCGCATGGGAAAGATTGCTATCCTGGCTGATTACTTTAACATTCCAAAATCAGACTTGCTCTATGAAAATGGTGCTGATGTGGATACACAGATAAAATTTCTTATTGATAAACTCACTCCATCAAATAAAGAGCATTTGCTTGTTTACCTAAAGTACCTTTTATCTGCGGAGAACAAGAATGAAGATTGAAAGACTACCATCCGGCACCTATCGTGTCAGAAAAACTGTAGATAAGAAGACTAATTCCTTTTATTTTGATGAAAAGCCAACCAAAAGAGAAATAGATCAGGCAATCTCCGAGGTTTTTACTCGCAAAAATGGTAAAACTGTGCCTGTGATGTCCTTTAGGTCTGCTGCCGTTGCTTACATAGCATCCAAGGAACTTGTTTTGTCACCGGCTACTGTCACAGAGTATAACCGCAAGCTTAATTCTGTTCCGGATTGGTTTAAAAAGATGGATTTGGAAACGATATCCTTTGTCGATTTTCAAAAGATGATAAGTGAGTATGCATCCAATAGAGCATACAATACTGTGGTGGGATTTTATAACTTTGTGAACTCCGTATTGGCTTTCTACGGCATCCAATTTGAGCAGACGATTAAATTACCGATGAAGATAAAACATGAGCCGTATTGCCCCACAGACGAGGATGTGCGTAGGCTTCTCGATATGGCACAGAGTACAAAATACGAATGTGCTATAGGACTTGCCGTGTGCGGTTTAAGACGGTCTGAAATTGTCTGTGTCACCGCAGATGATATTAGAGATTCTGTGGTATCCATTAATAAAGCCTTGGTAAGAGATAAGGATGGCCAATGGGTAATCAAAAGCACAAAGACCACCGCTTCAACAAGGGAAGTCCCCATCCCCCGGACCCTTGCGGATAAGATTAAGGATCAGGGAAGAGCCTACAAAGGATATCCTAATTCTATAACCACATGGATTAACAAGTCAACCAAAAAGATGGGGATTCCTATGTTTTCTGTTCATGCCTTACGGCATTATTTCGCTTCCAAATTATTTTACTTGGGATATTCAAAGAGAGAGATAGAGATTCTTGGTGGATGGGAAAAGGGAAGCCAAGCTCTTGAGATGATATACACGCAGAGTATGCTTGCCAATTCTGCTGCCGGAAGAAAACAAATAATGGACTCATTTGCACAGGATTTGTTTGTGTGATATAATTATTTTGCTCAGGTTCGAGTGGAAGCACTCATGGAAGATGGTCACGGCCTTATGGTTGTGGCCATCTTTCTTTTGTGACAATTTCATGACAATATTTTCCTTAATGTGGCTAATTTTCTTTAATTATCCTTTACTTTTGACAAGATTATAAGAGCAACAAAAAAGACGAAATCCCTTGAAATATAGGAATTTCGCCCTTTTCTTTTTTGATGTAGGTTAAATTACTTAAAAATAACCTTATGCTTCAGAATGGCTTATTTTCGGCACGTTTTAAAATCATGACAATTTCATGACAATTAGCGCATTTCCTTAAGCCAATTCTCTACCATCTTTCTTGCACCTTCATCCCTGGTGTTCTGCTGAAGGCTTCTCAGAGTTTCGTATAGTTCTGTGTACTCGTCACCGCTATAACCATCGTCTCTGTAGTTGTCTCTATATCTTGATGACATACCGCCTTCAGTATATCTACCCATTGAGTCTCTGCCTCTTCTGTAGCTTCTTCTGTACGAATTGCCGGAGTCCTGTGAGTAATCACCCATAGCCATTATTGTGTCAATCGACTTAATGGAATGTGTGAGTTTATCAATGATATCCAAGGAATTGGAAGATAAGCCTTTCTTGGTACACTCTTCAAGCTCTTTCATGAGCATTTCTCTTAACTCTTCTAACTTATGCATATCTCTCTCCTTCCTATGCTATTCTCGTTACTGTGAGGTTAGCATTCTGTACAAGGATAGCCGGAGCCGGAGTAGTAGGAGTCGCACCTTCCGAAACGTTTTCAACCGATACGTTAAAGCAACATCCTTTAGGTACTGTGATTATTGCCGTACTTGTTACGTTGTAGAAGTTTTCCGTTGTGGGCGGTTCTGTTGCAACCGCTGCTACCTGTGCAATGGCTCTGCTCGTCAAGATGGGTTCTCCATCCAACGCAAGTGCTATTGCTATGGGTCCGGGTGTTCCTGTACTCGGTATGGCTATGTTGCCATTGAATGTTACCTGATACCTTGCGAAACAATTATTGGTGATTCCTCGAAGAGTTACAATTCCACTTCCTGGTCTGTGGTATACATAGTTCTTTCCGCATCCGATACTTGTGTTAAGTGTTACCACCTGATTGGCAAGTACGGTCTGTACTTCGTTTTTGGTAAACTCTGCCATGTCAACACCCCCTAAAACTGTCCACAACCGCAACCGCTATTCTGAGGACAACTGAATATAGGCTGAGAGCCGTATACAGGCTGAGCCGGGATAGGACAACTTCTTAATTCATTAACGATGTTGTTCTGAATGTCTGCGGTCTGCCTGATCTGAGAAGCAGCAAGGTTGGCCATATTAAGCTGAGTCTGTAACTCTGAAATTCTGTCATTCTTTGCTTCAACCTGTGCCTTGACACCATCTAATTCAAGCTGACAGAGTTTATCCAATATTGCCTGGGTGCCTCTTGTCTGTGAGTCGATGATATCTCTTGTGTTCTGATATGCTGCCGTTCTGTCTGCACAGTTTTCTGTTGCTACTGTATACTTAAGGTCTGCTATACCGGCTCTGTTTTCACAACAACATTCTGCCATCTGACTCTGTAAGCCAAATATGCTCTGCATATTGGCCATCTGTCTTGCATTTGCACCTTGTTCTACTCCGGCAAAGCCGTTACATAACTGATTGGAAATGCCATGTACTCCATCACGAATAGAAGTGATGTTATCGTTCATGAGCTGATTCTGAAAGCCTTCGGATGTAAGGTTAGCCTGGTTCATCCAAGGATAGATGTTTCCACCACCAAAGCCATTTCCATTACCGCCCCATCCGTTTCCGGCAAAAAGAAGGATTAAAAGTATAATCCACCATCCGTCTCCACCAAAGCCGTTGCCGAATCCATTGCCCATTCCATTAGGGGATACAAGCATTGTTGTGTTCATTCCTTCGTCTGTCATAATTTTTCTCCTTTAATTATTAATAAGGTTAGCGGCCACACTCTTAAGCGCATGGCCGGTTATATCAAGGTATGTACACTCCCTTAATACCTAAAACATATTCTTAAACATTGGATTGTTCCGCATTTGCATTGCTCGGTTTACCTGATCCTGGGTAACTTGTCCGGAATTAAGCAAATGCTGAATTATTTCCTGTGGATTGTTCATATTCTGAGGAATCTTATACTTCTGCATAAGCATCTGCATGGGATTCTGTCTGAACTGTGATATCATGCTTAAAATGTTATTCACTCTTCTTCACCTTCTTTTCCAAGGACTCTTTCAATGCCTCTAATTCTTTTCTAAGCGCATCGACTTCTGTCTGTTCCGCATATGCTACTTTGACTTCTTCTTCCGGTTCCTCTTTGACAAGCTTAAACTTTTCAAACTTTGGCTGCTCCAACTGAGAAAATCCCATGGTTTTTACATATATATAAGGAAGAGTTTCGTCTTTGAACATGACACTATTGCCATATGCTATAGGATAGGAACGTGCTTCCATCTCATTTCTTACAGAAACAAGACCGTTTTGTATTGGTGCATACTGTTGATTGTTCTGTGGATAGTAATTATTAAGCATTTTCTGTCTCCTTTACCCAATAAGTGGTTACTGTTTCGTCACCACTATCCCATGTGTCATACCAATCCCCGGATATGGCTGCAACAACGTGTGTTCCGGTAGAGAGAATATACTTTCCATCAAAATGTTCTCCACAAAAGTCTCTCACCGAGTAACAACAAGGATAGTTTTCAGGAATAATGTGCCGTTTAAAACCTTGGTTTTTAAGATATTCTCCCCAAACTCTGTTTGAACTTGGCATATCGCAACATTCAAAGCCTTGTAAGGTAAGTCCTGTGTAGACATCTCTCCAAGTCCTTTCCAATATGATGGCCAATGCTCTTATCGTGCAATCACCAACAAATATGCCTTTGGGATTTGGATTTGTGAAAATAAAGCTCATAAGCATCTCTCCTTTATACTTATTATGAGTCTTTATACTTTTCATGGATAGTGACATAAAAGTGACATAAAAAATAGAGCCTCACGGCTCTATCTTTTTGAATATTATCATTTCCCCTTCGGAGACTATACGTTTTATGTGTCTTTCACAGTATTTATACTCTGCTGCTAACTCTTTAAAGGTCATGTTTTTAAAAAGTTTCTTTTTCAGAATCTCTCTGTGTAACTCTTTGATTATGTAGGAATCTATGGCTGCCTCTACTTCTTCATTGGTTACTTTTTGACTTTGCCTGAGCCTTTGCAAGTAGGACACGTTTTATATCCGGCTCCTGTTTTCTTAACATACTTAGTGGTCTGTGTCACTTTGACTTTCTGCGTTGCCATAGTTTATGTCCCCCAATCCTAAAATGTTGACTTCTGAGCCTTCCTGTTCAGCTTCTATCATTGTGGTTGTTTCCTTGGTGAATTGCTGACTATAAATGAAGATTCCAATCCCCATGAACAAAATGATAAATGTCTGAACAAGAATAATAACCCATAGCCTTTTGTTTGTGCGTTCCATTCTTGTTCCAAGAGATTCAAATGCTACATAGCTTACTGTATTATCCATGCATCAAAACCTCTTTTAAATCACTCTCAAGCCTATCCACTCTCTTTTCAAGGCTTTCCTGGCTACTCTGTGCCTTCGCAATTTCCTTGGTCAACAAAAGCATATTCTTGCTTTGATTTTCATCCATTCTACGAATGTCATCCTGTATCTTATCGATACCGGTCTTAACATGGTTGATGTCAGCCAATGCCATTGAGAATTCTTTCGCCTCTTCTTTCTCTTCCTTGTTGTTGGATTTGCCCATGTTGATGATTGCTATGACTACTGTTACCACAATTGCAATGGCCGATAAGACTATTGGGAGAATTTGTATTGCTTTCATACATCCACCCCCAATTCTCTTAACTCGGCTTCTAAGGCTGCTATCTGCGCTCTTATCTCAGCAATTCTTTGTGCCTTTGCCTTATCCACCGGTATCTTGATTACCTGGCCAACACTAATTATGTTAGGATCCACTATTTTAGGATTAATAGCCTGTATTGCCTTAACTGTGGTATGATAAGCAACCGCAATTCTGCTCAATCTGTCTCCGGACTTAACCACATATTCTATATAGTCAGTCTCAGGCACAATAACATTTTGGTTAAGCTTCTTTGTTACTGTGTCGGCTAATTCTGCCATTCTTGCCATCATCCAGTCACCAGGGCAAGCCTTAGCAGCAAACCATCTGTGTACGGTCAAAAGCATTTCATTGTCTTTAACTTTATAATTTAATGCCGTGTTTTTATCCGGTATCCATAACAATACGGTTTTGCCGTATCTTACACATATATCTATGCACAGGTCTACAAGCTTTTCAAAAACTCCATTGTCAAACGGATAAGGCGCCTTATTTGAACTTGAACATTCAACCGTGATTGCTTTGTTATCATTATCGGCAGAACTTGAACACCAGCTCCGATTCTGTTCCTCAACACAGCAAACAATTTTCAAATCATTTCCGATGCCATAATTACACGATGCATTTCTTGATGTTGGAGTGAAAATTTCGCCTATTCTCTTTGCCGTAATAGAAACCGCCGTACAATGTGGTGTAATTCTTGTTACATCATACTTACGTTGTCCGGAATTATTAGGGGATAACATAGTCAAATCTGTTAACGGACTCTTAGTGTGGTTAGGCGCTTCCGCCACCTCAGAAACACAAAAATCGTTATAAAACATTCTTGCATAGTCTGCTCTGATTTTCTGCTTTTCAGGGTCATCCTTGCTTGCCGGTCTCTCATACTTCACCATAAGGATTACGGCTGCCTCTTCGGGACTTGATGCCTGTCTAAGCTCTTCGACCAAGGACTTACTCCGTGTGATTTCCCTATATGCATATTCGCATTGAGCAGCCATATTTGAAATGGATACACCGATAGACTTACATAATTCAAGTAACCCGGCTTTACGGCCTGATGATGTCCATTGGGCAAGTCCATAACCAACTGAGTCTGTGGTAAATGTAGCTCCGGTATCGGGTCTTTTCCATGTGCCTTCATCAACCTTCTTGGTGTAGGACTCATCCGTTTCTCCAAACTTGTTCATGTAACTGTTCTGAGCATTGTCGGAACGCAAGAAAGACTCTACAAGCCAATTTCCAAGTAATCCGGCTATCGTAAACTCTTTAAAGCCTTTTGCCTTAAAGAAATTGTATATAAACAAAGCTGATTCAATATTATAAATTGCCATTATACTTTCCTCTTCGGCTCGTTGTAAGTCATAGCCTGGGTACTGTCACCAAATCCTTCTGTGGTAGGGTCATTAACCACACCCATGATTGAAAGAAGCAGAAAGACCGCATTCACTACCTCAATCAGTTTGTTTCCAAGCTCACCAAAGTCAAGTGTGAATCCGAAAACCGATGCTGCTACCTGAATAAAGAGCAATACTCCCGGAATGAATGATAACCAAAAATTCTTATTTTTAATTCTAACTTTCCAATTTATCATGAATATATCTCCTTTCTTTTGTTAATTCTATTGTAAAAGGAAGAATCATTGTGATTCTTCCCCTACCTCTAAATTTTGTGAAATTTTATTCCCATGCTATCGGCTCAGATAATACTAAACTTTTAATGCCGGATGCATTAATTGCCCAAGTGCTTGCATAATCGTTCTCAATAGTAAGAGTAAATGTGTGTGTTCCACTTGCTATATTTTCAAAAACAGAATTGTTTGAAAACGTTTGATTATCAAGTTTGCTGACTCCGTTTCCTTGCGTACCTTTGCAGAAAACAACCTGTGCTTTGCCATACCGCTTTTTATTAAGGGTAAAGGCAAATGTTTTTGTATTTGTTCCAACGTTATAATACAACGAAACTTTGTCACCAATATCGCCTGTAATATAGTTTGTGTTCTTTGTTCCTGGTGTATAATTCGGTTCATAGGCTGCCCCTGTAATAGAACCTGTGGCAATTGTAATCGGAGTGTTGGAAGTGTAAAGTGCATAAAGGGTCATTTCTTCCCCTGATGCCTTTAATGTGGTTACTCGTTCTTCCGAACCGTTTTCATTAGTCCATCCATATAATGTGTAGCCTTCTTTACTTGTAGAAACGGAGGGATGTAGCACATCTTCTCCTTCAGCTACTTCTTCCATTCCTAACAGGGTATTACCATCGTAATAATATACTTTGGTTGCACCACTCCACACCTTTACATACGTTCCGTTTTCGTAAACATAGCCGGCCTTAAGTTTGTTATATCCCGTCCCTGTTCCAACAAAAGCTTTTCTTAATTTAGTTAATAATGTGTCATATCTTGCTTCTGCCATATTGCTCCTTTTTTATATAGGCGGTACAATCGTACCGCCTATGCTGATGTGTATTAATGCCCTATAGACAAGATTATGTTGTGATGTGTACCACCGTATTTAATGTAAGTGCTACGCTCGCACCAAAGGTATACTCTCCGAAGTATGTAGATACATTGGATTTTAGCGATGCGGGCGCATTTGTGTTGCAAAGCTGAGTCCACGTTGTCGAACCATCTGCGGAGTAGAAAATTCTCATGTTTTTCTGTGATGTATTAGGCCTCCAAATCCAAGCACCACCGTAAGTATACGCTCCACCATTGAATCCACCACTTGCTTCTGCAAGATAAATACAATAGCACTTGTCTGTGTCATTGGTGAATCTGAATGTCTGATAGTATCCGCTTGTTTGCTCGGACACCCATTGAGGAAGTGTCATTCCGCTACTTACTACTGTAACTGTGCAAGTAGTCTTAAATCCACGATACCACATTGTTACTGTGTATGCTCCGGCGGTTGAAGTGTCTACGTTTGACAAATCAAGTATGCGGTCTGATGCACAATTAACCTTTGTATCATCGTTAAGGGTAGCCTTACATACAAAGTTTGCTTCCGTAATTGTTGCACCTACTTGATACTCGGTTTCGTCCGTCGAAACTGATATTGCTTTAATAGGGTTGGATACAAATTCAATACGGTTGTACAAATCTTTTCGTGTAATAATTTCAACCTGATTGTTGTCAACATAGGTTTTAATCGTGTCAAGAACATCCTTGAAGTCTTCCCACTCTTGAGCCGTTCCATAATTGATAATGGAATGTCCAAAGATTTCTACAACCCATCTGTCGGAATAAATAGCCTGACATAACCTTGCTGCGTTTGCTGCGGTAAAGGTTGAATCCCTTGTTATTGAATAAGGAAGAGTGCCTTTATTAAGGCTATACTCTGCGAGGTTTGAATCAGCGTAGTAGTTATTCCTTCTTGCAAGTGAATTGTAATTTGTCTTTAAGTTTTGGAAAGTGCCGACTGTAATGCTATCAATAACAATATTTGGTGTACCGCCCCATGCTCCGATAGTGAGTACATATGAGCCGATTGCTTCCTCAAGGATTGCTCTTTGCTCCGCAACTCTTGAAGCACCCTGTGCAACATCAGTATCAGCATACTTCTCAAGGATTGCCTGTTTAAGTTCTGCCTTTGTCTTTGTACCACCACCTGTTTCATACGTTGTGTAAAAGCCATCTATATAATCGTCAAGATGTGCGCTACTCCACAATGTATATGCCGATAAATCATGTAGTGCAATTTCGCCTAAGTCATTTGCAACAACGTACTTGCAAAGGTCAGTAACATTTGTTCCGTTAGGAAATTGTGCCGTTGTTGTTTCGGGATACAATGATACCGATGTGTCTGAGTCACTTGTGAGGTTTCTGTTTATATCTCCGGCCTCGGTATTTAAAACAAACTTAAATCCGTATCCTTTAAGCATACGAACAAATCCGGCTTCATCTGCGGTATCGTCATCTTTACCGATTATCAACATACCTTTTGTCGGTGTAGTCTTAAGCTGAGGGTAGCCTGTCTGCGGTACTAATGGCCGTACATTTTTAGGTTTTGATGCAAGCAAAAGCAAATTTCTTCTAAAAAGATTCATATTATCCCACCTTTGCTATGATAATAATGCCTTCAAGTACGCTTCCTTGGTATTTTGAAGATGCTTCAACTGTAAAGTCTTCATCCAACAATACAAGATTAGTTGAGTCATATGTAAACGTTGTGGGAGTGCTGCCACTTTCAAATTCAAACATATATTCATGCATATGCTCTGTGTCTGTAAGCCATGTGTTATCACAAGAAAGAGCAAAGCTTGTTAACTCACCAAATTTGTAGTATTTGTCTGCTTCAAGTGCGGTACTATAAGAGGTTTCCTCTGACACTACTTTAGCCGGTATAGCATCTATTCCGTCTCTGCCATCTTTACCGTCTTTGCCATCTGTACCATCTGTGCCATCAGTACCGTCTTTGCCATCTTCTCCATCCATTACATCCATGTGGTCTGTATGTTCCTGACCTTCGTTGTCTTCCCACACAAAATTAACTCTTTTGCCACCTGTTATTGATTCAATACTATCAATTTGGCAAGGCACACCTTTTAACGCTCCGGCTTCTTTGAGGGTATCATCTACATACGCTTTCATTTCGGCTGCGGCTGCACCTTTTGCCAATAACCAATTGTCTGCCATAATTTACACCCCCTTATGTTTCTTCTTCGTTAGGCTCGTTTTCGTTAGGCTCTTCTTCGCTTGGCTCTTCTTCACTTGGTGTGTTATCTGAGCTTGAGGGACTTACCCATCTGCCGTTTAAAAATACTCCGACTTCGCCGGTGTCGGCCACATAATATTTTTCGCCTTCTCTTACCGCATTAGATGCCAAAGAAGGGTCTGTTTCTGTGGGTAAATTTGTCTTTTCTGAATTCTCTAAATAATAAATTCCGTCTCTTTTTACCATTATTCTTCTTCCTCCTGTTTTACATAGTATATTGTTTTGGCTGCTCCTATTTCCGGAAGCTCGTCTTCTGAATCTACTATCTTAATTGCGATTACATCTGTAGTTAAAGCATTTACCACTTCTGCTATTGCATTGCTCTGCGTTGTAACAGCATCAATGCCGTTTTCCATGCGATTTAAGTTGTTTGCATTAACCGGTGTGGTTAAGGCCGTTTCTTTATTTTTCCAAAGTAATTTAACGTATGTAATAGGATTAATCATGCTTGGCTCCTTTCTTTCTTTAATCATAGATAAAAAGATAGGGGAATTTCTTCCCCTATCTCTCTCATTTCCACGCATCTATTTTTTTGTTTGCTTCGTCTTCGGTCATTCCTGTTGCCATGTATGCCGTAAGAAGAATGCTCTTAAGTGTTGATGCCTGATTTTTGGATTTTAATTCCAAATACTGTGTCTTATAGGTCTTGGTTATTTGTCCCCGGACCGTTTCTGCTGATACTCCGTTTTTCATCAAGTCTGTAATTGTGGTTTTGATGTCTGTACGGTCTACTTTACCGCCTATGACTTCGTCAATCGCATCTTTCATTCTTGAATACTTTGTGTATGAGTCATTTCCTTCGGACTTGTATAACCACTCGTCAAGTTTGTAATATGCATCATTTTCACTCATGCCAATATCTTTGGTAAGGATTGTGTATGCCTGATCGTAAGTTAATTCTCCGGCTGCGTACCCTTGCTTGATATAAGACTTAACTGAGTCATTTACACTCTTTTCGGCTTCAGCCTGTGTCTTTCCATCGGAAGTCTTGACTTCAACCATTTCATTAAAGAGCTTCATGTATCTCTCTCTGTCATTGGCCAATAATGCTTCATACATTCTGTCATACTGAGAGTCCACCTTGGTGGATATCTCGGACACTCCGATTTTGCCTTCAGACACATCCAATCCGTAAAGAATCAGGGACTCTATCATGTTCTTTAAGTTTCCTACCGGAACACCGCCTATCTGTCCGATGTAATCAGCAACCTTGCCACCATAGATAAGAATGCCGTTGTTGTACTTCTGTCTGTCAGCTTCGGTCTTGGCATCGAGTCTCTTTTGAGTCTGCTTCTGAAGATTCATGCAAGCATTGCCAAGGTTGGCAATGTTGTCAAGGAATGAAACGTTAAGTCCATTCATCTTCTCTCCGTTTAACAAACTCTGAAGAGCATCAACCAATTCCTGTCCGAAAAGGAGCATTCCCCAAAATGACTTTGTGATTCCGGACCCGAACTCTTCAAGAACCTTTTCCCATGAAAACTTGTCATCATCGTCTTTATACTTATAAAACTTGTGTAAGAGAAGATTTGCAAGTATTGTCATCATGCTGAAGGTCATTGCGGATTGTACCTGGCTTGTGATGGCTCTTATAAGTTTTTGCTTGGCTTCCTTGGTGTCAGCACCTTCTTTGACCCTTGTCTTTAACTCTCCGATAGCATCGTAGATAACTCCCATGTTCTGTAAAGGCTGAGTCTTGAACATTACCAAGAGTTTTAATGCCTTATTAGGATTTCTGATGATATCTGCCTGCTGAAGTGGTGTGTAGTTAGGCTGGGTCTGCTCTACTATCTGAGTGAAGACTTCGCTTACTTTATTCCAATACTCAGCACCGCTTAAGTTAAAGTTTGCATCAACGTAATTCTTGGCTGCATACTCAAGTGTTCTTACTGTGCCGGTATCCATGAATTCTACCCAATTCAATGCTCTTTGAACTTTGATGGGAAGATTCTTTCCGAACCCGGTCCGTTTCATGTCTGCAAGCTCTTGTGTTGCGTTGCCTTGGTTACGATACCACAGTAATGGATTGATTTTTTCAAGCTCGGCTATGCCTTGCTTTTTAAAAAATCCTTTTCCGATGTCCTTTGCGGTCTTGGCAAGGACTCTGTTTCCTACAATGGCACCGGCCGTGAAGTAAGAGGCTGCCTGTTTGATTGATACGCTCGGATTAAGTGTAAGTACGGCTCCGGCAAATCTTCCTCTCATTGCATCAAGGAAGGTAGCATCACCGCCATCTCTTCTGCTTGTAAGGTCTACTACAAGGTTGGAGATGTAATCCACGTTATTCTTACCCCATGCGTTACTTACCGCATTGGAAAGTGTATCGGCTACCGCATTGCTAAATACTGTGGTGTTCCATGCCATGTTAAGGTTTCTTAACGGAATCGCAAGTCCTATGTACTTGGCCACATCATTGGTCTGTCTTAAGATTGTGTCCGTGATGTCTTCAAGGATTATTGCGTTTCTGCCGAACTTTCTTTCTTTCAAGAAGCCTTTGCCTTCAAGTGTGCCATCCTGAACCAAGTTACCGATGTCTTTCTTAATGAAGTTTTGGTCTGTAGGAATAGGGAAGTATTTTCCTACTCTTGCCAATGCATATCCCTTTAACTTAAGGGAAGTTTCATTGATATAGCCACCGGTCTTGTGCCAAAACATCTCTTTGACTTTTGCCAAGAATTCTTTTTCCCAAGGACTCAACTGTTTTTCAAGCTCTTTAACCTTCATTGTTGCTCTTTCGGTTATAAGCTCTAATCTCTCAACATCGTCACCCAGGATTGCTGCTCTTATGTCTGTAGGTGGTACATAGAAATATATTTTGGCACGTGCCAAAGCTTCTTTTCTGTCCTTCTTGGTGAGATCAGGAACTCTGATACCGCCATAGATTATATGCTCCATGTTCCTATCGTTATAGGAATGCATTATGATGGACATTCTCTGTGCTTTGGTTATCATTACAGGATTGCCTTTTTCGTCTTTGAGTCCGGAATCAACCAAATCCTTTTCATCTGTGGAAGTGAAGTTTTTGACTTCCTTAGTGTTCTTCAAGACATCGTCAAACAATTCGTTGATATCTCTCATCACAGAAATCTGCTTCAACTGTCCTTCGTCAAGGTCTCTGTACAATTCCATCAATCTGCCATCCTTATACCCGGACAACTTACGGAACTCTCTGAAAGCGTTCAAGTGTGGAGTAAGGTAATGGTCAAGGCCATTCATAAACGCATTGTCTATGTGCTTGGCTTCTCTTACTTCTCTGATGGCTTCTCTTGAAAACTCTACCGCATCGGCTTTTTTCTTCTTGAGCATCAGCTTGTTTGCGTTCTGAATCTGCTGAATTAATGCCTTTGTTATATCCACTACCTGGTTTAACTCATCAAGGCTTAACTGTGTGTAGTTTCTGTCGGCAAACAGTTTCTTTAGGTTATCGATGTTCTGTCTTGTGCGCTCATCGTAGTCAAAAGCATATGCTTCTGCATCTTTAAGGCCTGTATAGATGTTTTCCATCTTTTCAAGGTACTTTGCCAAACTCTTGGAGTTTCCGGTATTGATGTCGATTGCTTCCAACATCTCTATGGTGCTTCTAACCATGTTGATGGGTACATGACGATTCTCTGTGCCGTGGGCAAGCATTGAATTCAATGTCTCGACATTCTTCCTAATCCTTGCTTTCGCCTGGGTAATCATTCTGCCTTCAATTCGTTTGGTCTGCGAATTTCTCTGCTTTGCCCTTAACTCAGCAAGTTTTCTGTCGGTCTCTTCGTTTTTGGACTCTCTTAACTTCTTTAAACGATATTCATACTGATTTTTTTGTCTGATTAAGAATGCCTGTTCAATTGAACCCTTTAAAGCATCGGCTTCCTGTTCTGATAAGGACTTAATCTCGGCTGCCAACCGCTTCATGTTCATCTCACGTTCTCTTCTTAAGGACTCGGTTTCTTCTTTATATCGTTTTTCGTAATTTTCCTTAAGTCTCTTCTTGTAATTCTGTTGAGCCTCTGTAAGTTTTAAGGCTTCTGCTCTTAACTTAGGATTGTTCTCATATTCCTGTTCAACAAGGAACTTTCTGAATATACTTAAGGCTACATCGTAGGCTGCTTCTTCCTGATCCGCACCGTACATATTGGTCTGTGAGGGTTTTAAAGCTTCGATAATCTCATACAATGCCATAGGTTGGTCAGCCGGATTCGTGCCATAATCGAGTAAACCGCTTGATGCATCGACTATTTCTGTCCAAAGGCCATCCAAATCGGAACCGGACTCTGAAAATACCGCCTTGCCAAACAAAGCATTCTTGTATCCGTAATATGTTCCGAATGTATTAGCTACCTCTGCTTTCTGAGAATCATTAAGTCTTATCTTATAAGTCTTTAATGTCTCCATCAGATGGTCATACATCTGCTTTTCAGCCTGGTTGACTTCTGTTGCTTGTTCAATGACAGGTCTTCCGACTTCCTTCATGATTTCTACGATATCTGCATATCCCGGACTTCCGGAGTCAAGCATATATGCGAATATCTTCTGAAGTGAGTCTGAAAGAGTCTTGGTATTGATTCTCGACTTATACTCTGCCTTGATTTCTCTTGCTATCTTATCCGTGATTTTCTTATTCACTTCAATATTATCAAGACTCTTGAGTCCTTCCGTGAGAATCTTACTTACTTCTTTCTGCTCTGAAGTCATCTCAGCAAAGAAGTCTGCTTCCCAATCTTCTACATCAAGGCTATAACGAATGTCTTCATGCTCCGTGGGATGTAAATTATTGACGGACTTAATCTGATTTGCATTAAATGCTATGGCTACTGTTGATGTGTTATAACCACCTTCGGCATTGTCAATAAGATTTTCGAAAATGACTCCGTCATAGCCTCTTTCCTTGGCATATCGTGCAATTCCTCTTGTGGTAGAACCATAAGAATTTAAGAAATCTTCCATTTCTCTGTATCGGTCAATTGCATTGTAATATTCTGCATCTTCTGCTTTTGTGGTTTTTTCTTCATTTTCTATTTTTTTATCATAGGCATTTATTATATTTCGATATTTGCCCATGTCTTTTATTTCTTCCGGCTCCCATTCGATTTCATCCCAATAATTGCCTTTTGCGTCAACAACAAATGGATTTGTGAGATTCAGATAAACCTTGTAATTGGTGTAGTCATAAGGATTTTCATCCATAAAGTATTCACTTCTGACTTTTTCAAATGCCTCGGCAAGTGTTTCGCCTGAAAAACTCTTTGAGTCTACAACTTCCCAACTTCCGTCATAGTCAGACCGCTTTTCATGTTTCATGGTAATGGTGTTTCCGTCAATATCGTATGAATACTTTTCGTATGACTCTCTCCAATAATCACAAAGTGCGTCTAACATTTCTTTAGGAGAATCCCCTGGTGCAAAAACTCCGTATCTGTTTTTTAGACTTGCAGAAGAATAACCTTTGGCTACGTTTGCGTCATCAGTAAAGAAAATACTTGTTCCGTCATCAGAGAACCGAGGGTCAAATACTGTAAATCCGCCGCCCCTTGAGCCGTGCCACATAACTTTCAGATTGCCGTTTTTGTCTCTCATCTTAGAGTTTTTAAAATACTTTATCTGATCAGGACTTAACTCTTTTCCTTCGGAATCTACGTTAAGCGAATGAGTTTCTTTGTTGTACTGTTTTTCGTATTCTGAAGCATCTAAATTGTTGATTTTAAACTCATTAATAACATTTTTGTCATTAAAATCGAGTCGGCCATTAATCTGATAGCCTTCTAACTGTCTGATTTCGTCAGAGTAATCAACCGGCTTGGCATACTTTGATGTGTCTTTGGTTGGTGTTACATTACCCTTTTTAAATCCAAATTCTTCAAGGTTAATATCACCGCCTCTTCTTGCTAAAGGAGTTACACCAAACTTCTTACATATTTTACGAATGTCTTCATCGTCCAAAATTTTGGTAACTTTCATGGCACCGGTTATGTACCAAGGAGATGTCTGAGGGTCCGGGTTTGTTCTGTACTTGTAATATCCGTTTTTAGGAATATAAGGCAATCCGGCATATGTTCTGTTGAATTTGCCTGTTTTACTTATTCCATATTCCATTGCTTCAAGCTGATAATCTTCATCTGCTGCTATCTCACACTCTGCAAAAATGAAGTTTTCAGGGAATAATGCTTTTAATTCTCCGGTTATAGGGTCTTTAACCGCAAACTGTTTTGCATCCGGATATTCACCCAAATGCCATCCTGGTCTCCACGCAAGTGTTCCACTTCCACCTTTTGTGCCTTTTCCACCTTGTTTTACCTGTACCCTTTTGCCATAACCTTGGCCACCTTTTGTAGTGATGATATTACCTTCTTTGTCTCTTGCCAATTCGCCTGTGTCGGCATTGAGCCAAAGTCCTACAGGTGTGGGAAGACCTTCAGGGGAAGCAACCATAGGTGGATACAATTCGCCTGGCTTGTTTTTAAATGCCACAAAAACTTTATAGCCTTTCAAAGTCTTTTGTGGTGCTGCTTCTGTTCTGATGCTATACTTCAAATTTTCATCTGTCACATCATCTTTTGTTTTGCTCGTCAACTGTACTATTACTTCTTCTCTTGCTTCATCCCAAGCCTGTTCAATGTAGTCCCGGATGTTTGCAAGGTCTTCTGTATACTGTTCAAGCATCTTGGCATCTTTTGAACCGATATTCATGCCGTTTTTGCCGGTTAAATAGGACTTGATGGTGTCAATAATTTTCTGAATAAAGTCCTTAATGCTTTGAATAATGGATGTCTTTTCAGATTCGGACATATTTTTTTCGGACAAATACTCAGCAAACTGATTGATGCCTTCCTCTGTAGTCATAACCTGGGCAACAAAGTCATTAACATACTCGTCTGTGGCATCTGCTATGTTCTTGCTTGCTTCTGCCTGATCTCCAACCTTGCGGCCAAAGCCTCTGTATGTGTCTCTGTATGCCTCTAAATGCATCTTAACCTTGGGAGAGCCTAACTTACTTGTAGCAAAGTCCATAACCGCACTCTTAAGTCTCTCATAGGCTTCAGGAGCATATGCTTTGGAGTATTCCATAAGCTCATGATGCAAGGTCTGATACATATTCTTGGATTCTTTCTCATTGAGATTAATCTTGAGTAAAGAAGGCACGAATGAACCGCTTGATTGGCTCGTTTCACCGCTTGTTTCAATGTTAAGGTTAAATACCTTGGCTACTTCATTAAACACAGAATTAAGGGCATTCTCACCGCTTACTTTTTTAGGCTCTGCCTGTGTTTTATCAACTGTCGCAACATTTTCCTTTTTGGCCGTGTTCTGTCCGTGGAAGTACATTTCCTGTAAGAATGCATTGTCATTTACCGCTTCAATGGCATATGCGTTGCTTGCATCGTTTAAGAAGGTCTCAAACTTTGCACCGGAAGCACCAACCACAAAAGCTCTCATGGCTGCCGTTGAGTAATCGGACAGATTCTGTCCTTTGTAATTCTCAATGTATGCATTGGATGTAGGTGTGTCTTCAAAGACATATGCCGTTCTGAATAACCTTCCGGTATTTTCATCCATTTTGGCATCACTTAAAGACATGACTCCTACGGAAGTGTTAACCTTTCCTTTCGCCACATCTGCAAAATCATATACTTTAATCTGCTTGTCACCAACGTAGGCATCCACACCGCCTTTGCGCTTTTTGCCTACTACCTGGTTATTCTCATAGATATCACTTACTGTGTTCTGTGCCATTCTTGACTTCAATACATTGGCATAAGCCTCTGCATTCTTGTCATCGGATACCAATTCAATATTCTTGGCTTCCTGATCCTCTGTGGGATTTTCCTGTGTGGACATCTCAACAATGGCATTGGCCTTTTTTTCTGCTGATTCTTCAGATTCGCCCATCTTAATCAGAGTTTCTTTGGCAATGTCATGGGCATCTCTCTGTGTAGCCTCTTCCATTGAATGAATGATTTCTACCATATCATTCTCGGTAATCTGTTCCACAGACTTACTGTTAGCTATCTCTGCTGCCGTTGTGCCTTCCAAACCTTTGGCAGACTCATATACTTCTTTTTTAAGCTCTGCATTGTTGTTTACGTTCTTAGCCGTGTTGTGGTAATTGATTGAACCTACTGTGGCTGCTCCAACGTTCATGAAGCCACCACTAATTGCTCCGGCAAGACCATCCTCTACCAACTGAGTAAGAAAGTCCTTTTTAGCCGTTCTTGTGGCTTCATCAAGACTCATGCCGTTCTCAACATTCATTCTTACCTGTGTCTGATAATCGGAAAAATCTCCGTTGATTACCTGATCACTAATGTGGTTTGCCAAAGAAGTAAAAATTTCTTCAGAGCCTTCAATACCGGCACCCATAAAGATGTCAAGAAGTCTCTTTCTGAGTCCACCCTTTCCGAGTTTGGCATTCTGTAATGTTCCCCAAGCCTTGTCTAAGGACAATTCTTCAAAAATCATTTCAGCCATACCACTTGCAAGGCCTTTCTGAATGGCTTTGTCTGCGGAAAATCCTCTGTCCTGTGCTTCTTTTACTGTGGAAGCAAATGCTGATGTTCCAAAAATAGGAAGTGTAGCCATCTGTCCAAGTTTTGATGCGGCATCAATGCCTACAATGTTGCCTAATCCTTTGGAAATAGCCATAGCCTCTGCTGATTTTAATGTAGAAACTCCGGCATTATAAAAGAACTTGCCTACTTTACTGTCGATTTGGTCTGATACACTCTGTTCGATTGCTCTTTCTTCATTTGAAAGGGCATACAGATTTGAATATGTGTTAACAGGAGCTTCTTTGTCTGCATAAAAAGGTCTCTTTAAAGCCTCTGCCGTTGCCACAAAACCACTTACAGGAGATAAGGCTATGTCTGCTGCCGTGAGAAGTGTACCCATGCCCACAGGACTACCCTGAACATTTCTGCGGATTTCCTTTTCTCTTTGCTCTGTAGCTTTAATGTCTCTGTACTCTTTAATGTATTGCTGATACTTCTTAAGGTCATCACCTTCAATGCCCAATGCCTTAAGTGTGGAAAGATTCTGTTTGGCCTTGGATAAATAGTCTTTACCTTCTTTGGAAAGATGTCCAAATTCATCTGCCCAGGATTTGTTTTCCAAATAAGAATTCATGGCATCATAAGCCTGTTTGCCGTATCCCCGGACCACAGACTCACGTTTCTGCTCATAATCTCTTGCCTTGAGAATGTCCCTTGCTGCGTTGTAAGTGTTCTGTGCCTCATTTACATTGCTTTTACCGCCAAATATCTTGCTGAAAATGTTATTTCCCTTGTTGTATGTGTTAAGGTCTGCAATTCCACCTAACTTATACTGTCCTTCAAGAGTCTGTTTGGTGTCTTCATCCAAACTTTTTAAGTATTTTTCGGCTGCGCTTATGTTTGAAGCTTTTTCGTTGCTCATGGGAGTCTTGGGCATCCAATCTTCATGCTTTCTTAAACTGTTTACTTTCGCTACGTTGCCGTACTTCTGTGTGTATTTATCAAGCAAAGACATATGAATCTCCTTATCTCAATTTTTTAATGATATCGTCAAGTAAATCTACCGCTTCTGACTCACTCAGCTTGCCTTTGTTAACCTGGCTTTGTAAAAGGTTTTCAACCTGTTTAATATCCCTTGAATTGTTGAATACGTTAATAGCCTGATTTGTTAAGGCTGCGTCTCTATAGCCTGTATTCTGTGGTTGTGTCTTCTGCGTTGCGCTGCTTAAATTCTTTGCTCCATATTGGGTTGCTGCGGCTCCGGCTAATATCGATGTTGCTACAGGATTAAGTGTACCTGTTGGCATTTTGCCTGATCCACTACCGCCTTTGCTTGCTTGCTTTGCCATCTGAAGGGCAAGGTTTGTCTCATATCTTCTCTGCTCTTCAGCCTGTTCTTTTTCGTAGTTTTCCTGTGCCAAGGCATCATTGTACATTTCGGTCAAATAAGCTCTTTCGTTGTTGTAATCGGACATTTGGTCACGGAACTTGCCGTAATTGTCCTGTTCTGCCTGGTTATAAATGTCATACTGAGTAAGTAAGGCATTGGTATCTGTGTCATACTTCTTCTGTGCCGAATTGAGTAACTGAGGAATTATGTCATTAAGTCCACTCAATGCTTGCTGATTTGCTTGCGCTCCGGCGGTAACCGCATATGAATTGCCATAACCGCCTGTTAATGCTGATGCATTCGCTACCGCATTCATTGCGGCTTCCTTGCCGAGTTTGACATATTGGTCTTTGTACTGATGGAATATAGGGTCTGCGTTAAAGTCATATGAAAATGGCTGCCTATTAACGATTTTGTCCATCAGACCGCTTATTACACCACCATACTGACTTGTGTATGTCGGCACTTTTAAGTCTCTTAGTCTGTTTAAGTAGTCAACTGATGCCATGTACTATTCTCCTTTCAATTCCTTAATTTCTTTTTCAAGGGAATCGAGCCTGTCCATCATCTGAGTCATATAAAAGTTTACTGTCTCTGTGGTGTTGGCCATCCATCCTTTAATAGCTTGTATATTTTCCTCGTTTGTCTTGTTGGTAACCGAGATGTTGACGGAGTTAAGTATTTCCATCTGAACCTTCCTCTCTGATGATTCCGATTGAGAAGATTCTTACATCTCCCTTGCCGGACATCCTAAGTTTCATGTGGTCACATCTGCCTACAGGAATCGGAACTGTGTAACTTCTCTTTCTTGTGGCCGTGTATCTATATACTTCTTTCCACTCTTCCAAAGAGTCATAATCGACTTCAAACAAAATACTTGCACCTTCGTCTATCATGAGTCTGACATCAATGCGCTTAATATATTTCTGATAAGGCGAATCCATGCCGATGTCACCTGTTGTCATGCTCCAATTGATGTCCTCTTCAAGCAATCCCTCTGCCGTATTTCCCGGATATAAGGTATCTTCAGGATATAAGGTATCTTCAGGATAGGTCTTGGTGTAAATCTTCTCGTTGTTTACTACCCAAAGGTCATAATCGTCTGTGATGATGTAAAAGCCATTATTTGCATATGCCATATACAAGGCATTGATGCCATCCTCTGTTACCCATGTTCCTTTTGTGATGTCATACACATATAACTTCGGATTTCCGTCTTCTTCTCTCATGGTGAGATAATACTTGTTTCTATAGCCACCGCCTACGGCATCATAGTACGGAATGTTTCCGAGGGCATTGGAAATGGCTTCAACTGAGCCATCATAGATAACTACCGCATCTCTTGCTTTCCAACACATGAATTCATCTACCATTGCGATAGACTTTTCACTACCAGGCTGAATGCCTCTGCATGATTTCCATTGCAATTCAAAATTTGAAGGTTTATTGCCATATAATCTGTGGAATCCATCTTCTTTGAAGAAAAATACACTTCCCATGAAGCCTACGGCTCCGGTAAAGACATTCTGTGTGCCTACTGTGGCTGCATAAGAGTCAGTATCAAGTCCGGCATATGACCGCCAATTGGTAGGGTCTCCAAGCTTGCAAGCATACACTTCATGATTTTCTGAGGAGCATCCCCACAATCTGTTGTTAGACTCACAGACAAAATCCATCTGTGGTGCTTCTCTGTTGATTGTGATTACTTGGCTATTGGTATGTGAAGTATTGATGAGTCCGGCAAGGATCAGGAAGTCATCCCCACAATCGTAGATAATATTTGTCTGATTAAAATCGTATCCATTGTAAGTGAAGTCATCGTCTATGCCACTAAACTCTGCTGAGTCATAAGGCTTAAACCCGGACCCAATTCCTGTGGCTTCAACCTTTACATACGTTGTGGCCACCGATACCCATTGTGAGTCATTGGTGTTGTACATCTTCATAACCACAGGACTCTTGGATGTATCAATCCAATACTTTGTACGGTCTACCGGCTCCGTTGCACTCTCTACTACGTTTGTGTAGGACTCTCCATCAAGTTTGCAAAGCGTAAAGGTTGGTGCTGCTGCGGTTACTACCTTATTGTTGACATAGGTTGTTTCATGTGAATCCGTGTTGTAGATGACTCCATCAGGGAAAATGCACAATAACGAACCCATCATAACAAGGGTACGTTTGTCATAATCATCCGATAAGGTTAAAATCTCTGACTCATCGATGTAAAGCTTGTCATTGTCAACGTAAATCAAATACTTACCGCCACAGATTCCCTGTGGCTTGGTAAGATGATTGATGATGCCTCTTTTCTTTCTGTTCCCAATGGCCGGAAAGTAATCGTTTGTTATGTTTAACATTGCAGAAAACTCTCCGTCTTTGATTCTCAGATTCTTATTAAGACCAAGAAAATTGGCAACCATTGTAAGGTTATCGTTTACGTTTGTAACTCTGTCCAAAAACATAATTACCACCTCATTCTTCCGACTTGTACAGGCATATGTGTGCGGTTGTACCAATCGGTATAGTCCTTGAGCATCATGTTATACAATTGCATTGAGCCTTCGTATCTTTTGGTCTCTCCGTTTGTGGCATCTATCATTGCATAAATGTAATACTTATATAAGTCAACGTATGTGTCCGGAACCAAAAGCTCTGTTGACAGGTCTGCTGCCGTGTAGCCATTAAACTCTTCCGAATACACCGGAATATGCTTTCTCAATACGGAATCTATGATTTTACCTTCACAGACACTTAACCATCTTAATTTGTCTGCCTGGGTGTATGTGTTTGGCTTCTGCTCGTCTATTTCTGTCAGTAAGTCTATAATTTTCATCTATTTCTCCCTTCTAACAAAAAGGGGATACGGAATTTTCCGTACCCCCTTCCGTAAGAAACTACTTCTGAAAGTCTTTGGCCATCTCCTGTGTTCTCTTAAACGCAAGAGCATCCATCTTTCTTGAGTTTTCCAAAATTTCATAAACGGCTGCCGGGACTTTAACCTTTTCGCCTCGTTTAATCTGATAGGACATTCCGTTGATGATTACCACCACATCATCCTTCTTGTTTTCGGAAAGCTCTAACTCTACTTCGTAGTATTCTGCGTTGTAGATGTTGGTTGACTTCGACTCCTTTTCAGCCTTCTTAGCCTTCTTAGGCTCCGGCTCATTGGTCTGTGCTACATCAGCCTGATCATTGGTCTGTGCTACATTAGCCTGTGCCTGTTCATCTACTTTTGCGCCTTTTACTTCTTTTTCGCTCATATTGCCTCCTTAGTTAGCGGCAACACTCTTTGAATATGCAGAAAGGGACTCGATACGAACCATGTACTGTTCTACAAGTCTCTTTGCTACCTTGGTAGCCTTCCAACCTACTGTTGCTCTCTGATTCAGAGGGTCATCACCTGATCCAAGCTGCTTAACGATAGTCTGTAAGCCACCGCCTTCAACATTGGTCTTACCATAAGCCTTTGCACCAAGTACAAGAGTCGAGAATACACCGTAATACTTGGTTGTGTCGGACTCGGAGTAAGAGGGACAATTGTCTGCTGCTGCCTTCCAAACTTTTGCCTCGGATGTCTGTACGAAACGTACATTGCCTATCTTACCAATTTCGCCATTGAAAATGTTCTCTGCGGAAGCATACTGATGTGTGCTAATCCACTCGGAGCTTCTCATAAGGTCAAATGCTGCGAAAGGATGGATGATGGCTACATAAGAGCCGTTAATCTTGGGAGCATTCATTGCTTCAAGCTGAGCTGCTGCCATAAAGAAATACTCAGGTGTAAGTGTATCACTTGTGGTAAGGTTGCTTCTTGATGCTCTGCCACCGGCATAGATTACGTTTGTACCACCGGCAAGAGCATCTCTTGTGATGCTATCAAGGGTACGGCCTGCCTGTGAGCCAAGCAGATGTAATGCCTGAACGATGTTGTTATCGATTGCGGTTAACTTTAACATATCGGATACAGTTACATATGCACCGTACTGTGATACTGTAGCGTTGATAGCCGTTACGTTAAGGTTTGTGCCATCGGGTGTAACACCTTCGGTTAAGGGTGTTAATGCCTTGGGAAGAGAATCGTACTTACGGAATTCAATGGTCTTACCGCTTCCCTGAGGAATAGGATAAGAGTCACCGAACTGGTCATGTACTAATTCCGGCTCTGCAAGGTCAATAAGTCTCTTCTCATAGTAGGTCTTCATTTCAGGACTTAAGTCATTAGAGTAAGGACTCAGTCCATTCATGAGGGTAGTCTGTGTGTTGGGATTCGCAAATCTCTGCAAATCAAAGTGCTTTGCCAAAAGCTTGTTGTGTCTCATATTTTCTCCTTTCGGTCACGAAAGGATTAAAATGTTATTTCTTCTCCTCTCATGACTCTGCGTTCAATCTCTTCACGGTCTGCCTTAGTCAAACTATTGACATCCGTTTTAAATATCTGCGAGTTTGGAGACGAGGCTGCATTTTCAGAAGGTCTTCCTGATCTGCTTGACACATTATCGACAATACTCTTACGCACATTCTGTGCCGTTGCGGCCATTGCACCGCCTATCATGTCATCAATGTGGATTGCCTTGTAAGCACTCTCAAGTGATATTCCCATCTCAAGCATTCTACAGAAGTCCGGGTTTTCTGCTTCTTTTGCAAGGTCAAAATCCTGAAGTCCATACTTCTGTTTAAGCTCTTCTCCCTGGTGCAACCAATCGGAGTAAATCTTTTCGGAATTTTCCTTCTCTTCGGCTTTTCGCTTTGCTTCCCTTAATTCTGCATTTTCTCTCTCGATTTTTTTCATCTCTTTTAACTGAGAAACTGTGAGTCCTTTTTCCAAGGCCTCTTTTTCGTAGAAAGATTCGTCATTGTCAATGGCTGCAAGCAAAGCCTTCTTGTCATTGGCATCTACACCGTACTTCTCGGAAAGTCTCTGACCAATGGCTTTAAAGTCATTCAATTCGCTTTCGATTCCCTTGGTTTTCTTGAATCTCTCATCGATGATTCCCTGGGTACGCTTTGCGAATTCGTCTTTGTACTCTCCTTTGATAAGGTCTTCGAATGCCTGTGCCTTCGTCTTCGTGGGAGTCTTGGCTTCTTCCCCTGTGGTCTGTTCCTGTGTCATGGAGGCCTTTCCATAAATCACATTAGACAAATCACCTTTTGTTTGGTTGGCGAGACCGTTTTCTGCCCCTACAGATTCACCAAGATTGCTTCCTTCGGCTCCGGTTCCGGCACCATCACCGCCTTCAGCAAAGAACTGTAGCTTAAGTTTGAATTCTTTCATTTTCTTGTCCTTTCGTCTTTCCGATGTGCCTTGAGTTTTTTAACTCTAAATTAAGCATAAATTGAAAAGTAGGGGAATTTCTTCCCCTACCTCTCTCATTCTTGTAAAAAAATTTCCAAATACTGTGGATACTCTTCAGATATGGCTTTTAGACCGCTTACAAGCATATCTAATCTGACTTTGTTATTTGGTGTCATTTCTGCTGCCACACTCAAGAATCCATCGTCTGTGTTTATCTCGGCATTGTCTGCTTCCATACAGAATGCTTGGCTTAATGCCGATATTCCGGCACAGATAATGTCATGTCCTATGTCTGCGTACCCACTATGGCCATGTATGCATATGTCTATGTTCTTCTTAGTCCTGATCTCTGCTATTGTCATACAGGTGATGCACTTCCTCTCGTTGCTGCTGCCGCTTGACTTGATAATGAGCCTTTACTTTCTTGTACCTGTCCTCTTCTTGCTTGTGTCTGTACCGGAGCCTGTACCATGTTAGGGTCTGCTCCTAATAATTGAGCCATCTGCATCTGCAATTGCATTACCATGTCAAACAGAGTCTGATTCTTTGATACATTCTCCCGGACCTTTTCAATTCCATCAAAGTCCATCATGTCAAGACACGCAAGGGAAGCATCTGCATTGTTTGGAGCAAAGAAACCTAAATTGTAAAGGTTGATTGCGGTCTGATTCTGAGACTCTTTACTATATGCACTCTGCTTCTGAGGCTTGACTTCGATGTCTACCATTGGCATTCTTGAGCCGATGATGTTCTGCTGAGGCATAAGACCGGAATTGTCAAACTCGACATATTCCCTTTGTCCCATCTCGTTTGTGATTCTGAATGTTCTCGGCTCTGTATAGAACTGTCTTATAAGCTCGATGACCATGTACATAAGATTTTCAAACTCTCTGTAAGAAGCCTTATTGGAGTCTCTTGAGAGTTTACCGCTTGCTTCCTGTAGTGAAGCAATACCGCTTGCGCTCGTTACATTTGATGCTTGTCCCTGTGAACTTGCCGTGTTTCCGGATGTGTCTTTCATCTCCTGAATCTTTTCAAGGAACACACTCTGATATATTGGTGGCAATGGATTAGGTTGAATCTGTCTGAAGGCATCTTCGCCCAGGTTGCCTTCAAAGTGGACAAGTGGCTTGGATACATCCAAGAACTCTTCTTCATTAAGTCCCACATCCTGTCTTACCGCTGCTCTTGGTGTTGCGTTCCATGCCGTGTTCTCCAAGAATGCTTGCTGCATCTTGTCAATAAACATTTGGTCATCTTTTATCATGTCGATGTATCCAAATCCTGTGCAAGAATTTTCCATCGGATAAAGCACATCAAAGATAAAGGGATACATTCCGTGGTCATACCATCCTCTGTCTGCAAGCTCCGGGTCATTCTCTGTAGCATACAAAACTGTACCATTTACAAACTTGCAATAATGCAGAATCGTGATAACCTTTGGTATGCCCATCTCGTCTATCACTCTCTTTTTACGTTTGTAGTACCAATCCACTACCGCACTCTGCTTGGTGGTATCGACTCTTTCGTCAGAATTGTAGATGTCTACACTCATAAGTGTGCTACTGTCAAAATCTAACTTGGCATCAGGCCAATTTTCTTTGATGAAATCATTGTCCATCATTCGTACAAAGAATACGTTTGGACTTTCCTGTATATCTTTCTTACCGCCTTTGTAGTAAATGTTTCCAAGTCCTACGGACTTTATCGAGATGTTGCCAAGGCCATTGTCTCTTTCGTTGTCCCAAGTACAAGAGTACACTCCGGTACCATTCTTTTCTTTGTACCATTGTTCGTCTGAATATTCCTTTTCAAACTTGGTCTGCTTGAGAATGACAGGAAGCACTTTACTGAGGATTTTAGCCGTTTCTTCGTCATCTGCTGCTCTCGGAAGCACGTTTGCTTCGGGAAAATTGTCCATAGCATCTGCGTGTTTGTTAATTACTGTGTTCACAAGCCATGCCGACTTAGGCTTTATGCGGTTTGTGGTATCTCCGGACAAGTCCCAATGTGCCATTCGCCACATCTTCTCGTTTTCAACAAGTCTCTGTTCAAGATTGGCCTTTTCCTGTTTGTACTCAAGCAATGTTTTCATTGCCTCTTCTACTTCATTTTTGCCTATTACATTCAGACTTGTCGGCTTTGTCTCATCATGCTGACGATTAGTCATTTCCTGGGCAATCGCTTCATTCTGTTTTTCGGCAATCACTAAGCTTTCAATATCCATTTGTCTCTCCTTATAAGTTTGAATAATAATTTAGTGAACTTGTATTGTGCCTGATCCTCTGATTCAGAGGGTCATTCCAATCAATCTTTTCAAGCACATTCGTGCGTGGTGCTATCGGATGTGCCATTAAAACATATCTCACAGAGTCATAGTCATGGTCTTCAATTGTGGTATCGATGTCTTCCGGCTTTGTCTGTGAATACACAAGCATAGGGAATGTCCTTATGAAATCTCTGCAATTACTTGTTACTTGAAACATACAATCTCCATATTCATCAAATGCAAGTCTGTAATGGAATTGCATCTTTCCGGGAATTCTTGTGTTATCTCCTGGTCTGAAGGTTACAAAGTAAGGACTCTTTATCATCATCTCCTGTACAGATTCGCCTCTTGACTTGTCCCATATGGAAGGGTCTGCAATTCCGTATATCTTACGGCCTTTAAGCAATGGGTCATTTTCTTCAAGCTCTTTGATGCCTTTGGCTATCTCATAGGGATTTATCTGCAATCCTTGGTTTGGCTCTCCATTGCAGCCATACCATTGCTTAAACAAAATGATTTTGTTGCTTGGTGTTACCGCAAGCCAATTGACCGCAAATGGCTTTGCAAAACCAAAGTCAAAGCCTCTGTATATCTGCCAAGAGTCCGGTATATGGTCTAAAGGCTCTATTACATGAGTCCACTTGCCATCTTTGTAGTGTTCAGGGTCATCTCTCCATTCGCAGAATACCTGTCCTGTAAAGGAATCCCATGAGCCATACAGAAGAGCATT
>Ga0265299_10000772_pt1 | contig 38912 bp, 24 predicted proteins | sample AusTroGonzalo_MG_4_FD_193485 | JGI IMG/M metagenome (GOLD analysis project Ga0265299, IMG submission 193485) | Bovine rumen microbial communities from tropical cattle in Woodstock, Queensland, Australia - Gonzalo_02 | ecosystem: Host-associated > Mammals > Digestive system > Stomach > Rumen ...
CCGCTGGAGAAGAAACCCAAGTACCGGATTTCCGGGAAGAGCGTCATCGTCAGCTTCGAGTCCGACCTGGACAGCAACCGGACCTACACCCTGGACATCACCGGTGCCATCGGCGACAATAATGAGGGTAACATGTACGAAGGGTTCACCCTCGTGTTCTCGACGGGCTCCCAGATCGATTCGATGTGCATGACGGGCCTCGTGCAGGACTGCAACACCCTGATGCCCCTGAAGGGGATGACGGTCCTCCTGTATAAGGACCATGCCGATTCCGCCATCTTCCTGCACCGCCCTGATGCGGCCGCCAAGACCGACGACTGGGGCTTCTTCAGCGTCCGGAACATCCAGGATACCCTGTACCGGGTGTACGCGCTCAAGGACGCGAACAACAACAACATCTATGAACCCGACCAGGAGAGCGTGGCCTTCCTGGACGAGGATTTCCGCCCCAAGACCGTCTATAACGACTCCATCTACGAACTCAAGAAGTTCGACATGAAGGATACGGCCCTGTGCCTCGCGCGAAAGACCGACGTGGAACTGAACCTGTTCCGGGAGAAACCCTCCAAGCAGATGATCGTGAAGAAGGAACGCGTCGGCCTGCGCACGGCCTACCTGACCTTCATGGCCCCGGGCGCGAAGGTGAATTCGATGAAGATCCTGGGCCTGCCCGCCGAGAAACTGATCTCCCAGTTCAATCCCCAGATGGACAGCCTGGAGTTGTGGGTGAACGACCAGCGCAAGATGCCGGATACGCTGAAACTCAGCATTAACTACGACAAGACCGATACCCTGGGACAGCTCGTCCCGACGGACGAACTCGTGAAGCTGGCCCTGGACAAGAAGATGAAGGCGGAACTCCAGAAGAGTTCCCAGCGGAACGTCAAGCACGAGGATACCGTCGCCGTGTTCAAGGGCGAGGTGGACCCGACCACCGTGGAGCAGTACGGTTTCCGGCTGGAATTCAAGTATCCGCTCATCCAGGAGGCCTGGGATTCCCTGGAATTCCGCTCCATCAACCCGCGCCAGCAGGAGAAGGTCGAGAAGTACAAGGTGACCCGGGATCCGGACAATCTCCGCCTGTTCACGGTGATGCCCGTGGACAAACTGATGGACGGTTTCGATTACCAGCTGAAGATTCCCCACCGGAAGTTCAGGGATATCAACGGTTACTACAACGACAGCACCCTGCTGAAGGTAACCCTTCCCAAGGATGAGAAACTCAGCACCCTGTCCTTCGAGATGAGCGGGGTCAAGAACCGCTACATCGTGGACCTGCTGGGCGAGAAGCGGGACAAGGTGATTCGCAGCTTCATCATCGACAAGGACCAGACGGTGGTTTTCCCGTATATCAAGGCCGGCAAGTACTGCGTCCGCATCACGGAGGACCGGAACGGCAACGGCCTGGTGGACACCGGCAGCATCCTGGAGCACCGGCAGCCGGAAAAGGTGAAGTTCTTCAAACTCAAGGACCAGTTCCTGCTGGAGATTCCGGAACGGACGGAATTCGTGCAGGAAGTTAATTTGGAGGAACTGTTCCGATGAAACGCGTGATTCTTCCCCTGCTTCTGCTGGCCGGCCTTTCCGCGTTTGCGCAGGAAGGGAAAAAGCAGACCATTGACCTGGATCAGGAATTCTTCCACCTGCCCGATACGATTACGAACGAGTATCTGGACAACATCGACATCCCCAAACAGAACCGCATCAACGATTACTGGATCGTGGGCGTCCACGGCGGCGTGTCCGTGCAGCACGGCTATTTCAACCCGCCGCGGGAGATGAACTGGTACTTCAACAAACCCGTCTATGGGTTCTCGATCACCCGGTATGCCACGATGATGAACATGTTCCAGGTCGTGGGCATGGAACTGGGTTTCCAGCACAATTTCGAGGGCTATAACTTCAAGGAAACCGAGACCGACGGGGTGGTCCACCGGCATAACGTCGATGGCGCTTACGAGGCCTATATGGAAGTCCCTGAGGTGTTCCTGCTTACGCACGGGCACCTGGACATCGGCGATCACTTCAAGTTCCTCATCAAGGCCGGCATGTACGGCGGTTACCGGATGAACATCACCCGCATCGGCCCGTATGTCCGGGATGAACTGGTCAACACCTTCAAGGATACCGACAACCGGTGGACCTACGGCGTGCAGGGCGGCCTGGGCTTCGGCCTGATGTTCGATCCCATCGAGATCCACCTGGGCGTGCAGATCAAGTGGGGTTGGTCCTCCTTCTACCAGCCCAACGTGGCCAGTCCTTACTACTACCGTTTCGCTTATCCGCTGGATGGGGCCATCACCCTGGGTGTTTATTATCAACTGACTCCCCGGCGGGGCCATACCCGCGCCGGACTCCGCAAGCTGGCCCGCCAGGTCGTCGCGGAGGAAATGCAACCGAGAGAATAATGGAAACGCGTGTCGTGAAAGTGGGTGACGTCCTCATCGGAGGAAAGAACCCGGTCGTCGTCCAGACGATGTGCAATACCCACACCTATGATGTGGAAGCAACTGTCGATCAGTGCCTCCGCCTCGCGGCGGCCGGTGCGCAGCTGGTGCGGATCACCGTACCCGGCCTGCAGGATGTCCCGCACGTACGGGAGATCCGGGACCGGCTCCGGGCGGCCGGATGCCAGGTGCCGCTGGTGGCCGATATCCACTTCTCCTCCGAGACGGCCATCGCCGTCGCCTCCGTCGTGGAGAAGGTTCGGATCAATCCGGGGAATTTCCACAAGGACCACGCGGAAGCCCGCCGCCAGTTCGGCCGCTTCCTCGAAGAGTGCAAGCGCTGCGGAACGGCCATCCGCATCGGCCTGAACCACGGGTCCCTGGGCGCGTATATCGTGGAGCGCTTCGGCAATACCCCGCATGCGATGGCGCTGGCCGCGATGGAATGGATCGAGATGTGCATCGAGGCCGATTTCTGGCAGGTCGTCGTGTCGCTGAAGGCGTCCAACACCGTCGTGATGATCGAGGCTTACCGCGAACTCGCCCGGATGATGCAGGAGCGCGGCGTCGTTTTCCCGCTGCACGTGGGCGTCACCGAGGCCGGCAACGGCGACTCCGGCCGCATCAAGTCCTGCGTCGCCATCTCCACCCTCCTCTCCGAGGGCATCGGCAACACCGTCCGCGTCTCCCTCACGGAACCGCCTGAGAATGAGCTCCCCGTGGCCCAGTACCTCGCTGCGCGCTACTCTCCTTGTCATTCTGACGCTCCCTCTTGTCATTCCGAGCGCAGCGAAGGAATCTCTTCCCTCACCCCCCGCGACCTCACGATCCTCCGCGCCGCCTGCGACTATGGCAAGCCCCTGCTGGACCGCACCATTGACACCGTCTCCTTCCCTGATTTGGAGCCGGAATTCGCCGCGTACCTCACCGACGAACTGCTCCAGGCCTGCCGGCGGAAATTCTACCGTCCCGAGTACATCGCGTGCCCCGGCTGCGGCCGGACGATGTACAACCTCCAGGAAGCCTTCGAGGCCGTCAAGGCCCGGACCGGCCACCTGCAGAATGTCGTGATCGCCGTTATGGGCTGCATTGTGAACGGTCCTGGCGAGATGGCCGATGCCGATTACGGCTATGTGGGCGAAGGCGGCGGAAAAGTCACCATCTACCGCGGGAAGGAACCCGTCCTGCGGCATATCCCCGACAGCGAGGCTGTCGACCGTCTTGTGGAACTGATTGAAAACGACCACCGATGAAACGGATGATGCTCCTTGTGGCGTTGCTGCTCAGCACGACGCTCACCTTTGCGCAGAAAGCAACTTACATGGTCGCCCAGCGCGACACTTGCGACCTTTTTATTGACGTACATGACCCGGTGGAAATCCCTGGCGACACGCTTCAGCGTCCCACCATCCTGTATGTCTTCGGGGGCGGCTTTATCCAGGGCCAGCGCGACGACCCGTGGGTCCTTCCCTGGTTCAAACTCCTGAACGAGAACGGTTACCGGGTGGTTTCCGTGGATTATCGTCTGGGCCTGAAAGGCATCCGGATGCGGTTCGACCTCTTCCACCTGATCGAGAGTGCCGGCTACACGAAGAAGGCGGTTGATATGGGCGTCGAGGATGTTTTCGCCGCCGTGCGCTATCTGGCGGACCATCCGGAATTGGGCGTGGATATGGACCGGATTGTCATCGCCGGCAGTTCGGCCGGGGCGATGATTTCCCTCTCCAGTGAGCTGGAAGCCTGCAATCGCACCGTCCGGGCAGACATTCTGCCGGAAGGCTTCCATTTTGCCGGCGTCATGTCCTTCGCCGGTGCCATCATGTCGGATTCCGGCAAGCCTGCCTATCGCCGCACTCCCGCCCCGCACCTGCTGATCCACGGCACTGCCGACGGCGCTGTCCAATACGAGAAGATGGGGTTCGGCCGATGGGGTATGTACGGCAGCAGTTTCCTGGCTGACAAGGTCTTCAAGCCCGCCGGCTTTGTCTATCAGATTTACCGCTACGTGGACCATAGCCACGACATGGCCGCTAACATGCTTGCCAACTGGCCCGAAGAAAAGCGCTTCCTGGAAGTCAGCGTCATGGGCCGCCAGCCGCTTGTCATTGACTGCACCATCAACGATCCGTTAATGCCCGTCCTCGGCGCCGCATCCGTGACGCTGGATGATATTTATTGAGGCTTTTACGGGTTCGGTAGCGGGGAGAAAGACAGATTTCTCCACGCGCTTCGCTTGGTCGAAATGACAAGGGAGATTCCTTCGCTGCGCTCGGAATGACAAAGGGAGTGCTCCCGGAATGACAAGTTAAACACTTATTTCTCCGGGAGGAGGGCGATGACGGATTCGACGGCCTTGACCTTGTCGCCGAGCTTGACCTGGATGTCGGCGTCGAGGGGAAGGAACATGTCGATGCGGGAGCCGAACTTGATGACACCGCACTGGTCACCGCGGTTTTCCATGTTGCCGGGGTCGGAGTAACAGACGATACGGCGCGCGAAGGTGCCGGCAATCTGCTTGAAAAAGACTTCGCCGTAGGCGTTCTGCAGGCAGCTGGAGGCGTGTTCATTCAGCTCCGATGACTTCGGGTGGAAAGCCAGCAGGTATTTTCCGGGGTGGTACTGATAGTAGGTCACCTTGCCGTTGACCGGCCAGAAATTGCAGTGCACGTCGAAGAAGTCCATGTACACGGACACCTGGATGCATTCGCGGCGGAGGTACTCCTTTTCGAACACCTTTTCCAGGATAACCACCTTCCCATCGGCCACGGAGGTCACCAGGCGGTCGTTCTCATAATCCGGGACCGTGCGGTCGGGGACGCGGAAGAACCAGGTGATGAAGGCCATGAACACCAGGAAAACAGCCGCCAGCGGGATGGAGATCCAGGGATTGTGGATGAAATGGGCCGACAACCAGATAAGGATCGCACAGACACACCAGGAAATTAGGATGGTCTCGTAGGAGTCTTTGTCAATGCGGATGCTGCGGATGATCCTTTTCATAGTGTTTACAGAAGGCCAATGATTACCAAATAAATGACACCCGCCGGAATGGCGAAGAGCGCGCTGTCGAAACGGTCCAGCATACCGCCGTGACCGGGAATGATGTTGCCGGAATCCTTGATGTCGCAGACCCGTTTCCACTGGGACTCGAACAGGTCCCCGTACACGCCGGCCACGTGCATCAGGATGGAAAGGATGATGACGTGGATGATGGGCCAGTCCCAGAGACCGGTCCAGACCAGGATGAAGCCCGCCAGGACGGCGAACACGAGGCCGCCCCAGAAGCCCGCCCAGGATTTTTTGGGCGAGACGGAGGGAAAGAGTTTCGGGGTGTATTTCCCGAGCAGCATGCCGATGCAGTAAGCCCCTACGTCCGAAGCCCAGATGATGATGAAGAAAGCCAGCATCGGGCGCCCGTCGAAGTTCCCGGCCTGGTCAAAGACCACGAAGTTGGACAGGGTGAGCGGGACGGCGATGTACATCAGGCCCGTGTACAGGAACGCGAAATCCTTGAAATCCTTCTTGTTCCGAACCATCAGGGTGGAAATCATCAGCAGGAGCAGGAGGATGCCGGAGAGGCCCATCAGGCGGATATCCAGCCGGAAGGCCATCACCGTGAACAGGCCCAGAAACGCACCACACCCCAGCAGGATAGCCAGGGTGCGGATTTTCGGGTACTCCCCTCCCATCGTCATACGGTAGAACTCGTAGAGCATCGTCACCATCATAAAGGTGAGGAGGGCGGCGTACAGGTATTTGCTGATGAGGAGTCCGCCAATGACAATCGCCAAAAAGCAGACTCCCGAAATCGTTCTGGTGACAGTATTATTCATCCTGTGCAGGTTGTTCTTCTTCTTCTTCAAAACGGTCATCCTGGGCCGGTTTGACCTTCGGGCCGAGGATCCGCTCAATATCGTCTGCAAAGATAACTTCTTTTTCGAGAAGAAGCTCACCCAACTGCATGAAACCGTCGTGATGTTCGTCAATCAGTTTCCGGGTACGGTCGTGAACGGACTGGACGAGGCTCTTCACTTCCTGGTCCATCACTTCTGCCGTCTTCTCGGAATACGGCTTCACGAGGTTGTATCCCTGGGACCCGCTGGAATCATAGAAGGAAAGGGCTCCGACCTCGTCGCTCATGCCGTAATACTGGACCATGCTGTAGGCCATCCGGGTCAGGCGTTCCAGATCGTTCAAGGCCCCGGTGGAAGGTTCTCCGTTGAGCACCTCTTCCGCGACCCGTCCGCCCATAAGGTCGCACATGTGGTCGATCATGATGCTGCGGGACCAATTCTTCCGTTCCTCCGGAAGGCTCCAGGTGACGCCCAGGGCCTGGCCACGCGGGATGATGCTGACCTTGAAGACCGGGTCGGCATACGGGAGGAGCCAGCCCACCAGGGCGTGTCCCGCTTCGTGGAACGCCGTGGTCCTGAGCTCGGCCTTCGTCCGGATGGTGTTGGATTTCCGTTCCAGGCCGCCGATGATGCGGTCCACCGCATCCAGGAAGTCCTGCTGCAGAACCGCCTCGTGGTTGCGGCGGGCGGCCGTGAGGGCAGCCTCGTTGCACACATTGGCAATATCGGCTCCGGAGAAGCCGGGGGTATGCTTGGCCATGAAATGGACGTCGAAGTCATCCCCCAATTTGATGCCGCGCAGGTGGACCATGAAGATTTCTTCACGCTCCTTGATCTCAGGCAGTTCGACGTGGATCTGGCGGTCGAAACGGCCGGCGCGCATCAGCGCCTTGTCCAGGATATCGGCCCGGTTCGTCGCCGCGAGGACGATGACACCGGAGTTCGTGCCGAAGCCGTCCATTTCCGTCAGGAGCTGGTTCAGCGTGTTTTCCCGCTCGTCATTGGAGGTAAAACCTCCGTTCTTCGCCCGGGCGCGGCCCACGGCATCGATCTCGTCGATGAACACGATGCACGGTGCCTTTTCCTTCGCCTGGCGGAAGAGGTCGCGGACGCGGGAAGCGCCCACGCCGACGAACATCTCGACGAAATCGGAACCGGAAATGGAGAAGAAGGGCACATTGGCCTCCCCTGCCACAGCCTTGGCCAGCAGGGTCTTACCCGTTCCGGGAGGGCCCACGAGCAGGGCTCCCTTGGGGATCTTGCCGCCGAGGGCGGTATATTTCTTCGGATTCTTCAGGAAGTCGACGATCTCCATCACCTCCTCCTTGGCGCCGTACAGGCCGGCGACATCCTTGAAGGTGACCTTGACCTCGTCCTTGTCGGCAAGCTTGCCGGTGGACTTCCCGGCATTGAAGGGATTGCCCATACCGCCGCCCATGCCGCCGGCGCCCCGGTTCATCCCCCGGAACATCCAGACCCAGAAGAGGATCAGCAGCAGGGTCGGGAAAATCCACTGGGCCAGTTCGGCCCAGGTGTGGTCGGCGTTCTGGATGACCACCTTGAACTGGTCGCCCACGGGGAGGGCGCTGTTCAGTTCGGCGAAACTCGCCTCGGGGTCGAACTTCGCGGAAACCAGGAAGTAGAAATGCGGAGCCCTGCGCGGCACGTTGCCGGAGGGGAACTGGTCGGCATAGCGGGCCAGGCGCTCGGGACGGACCTTGATTTCGCCGCGGATGTCGTTCCGGACGAAGACGATCTCCTCGATGTCGCCGGCCTGGGCCATGGTCTGGACCTGCTGCCACTCGATCTTCTGGGGATCGGAAGTCTTCTGGTTGTTGAACAGCAGCCAGCCGATGCCCAGAATCAGGAGCAGGTAGAACCAGGAAAAGTTGAAGGTGAAGCTGAAAACTTTCCGCCCGTCCTTCGGGTTCTTCTTATTGTCAGCCATTTATTCGTCGGTCTTTTTGGCGGCAGGTTTCTTCCGCTCCTTGTACTCCTTCCGCGGCACGTCGGCCCAGAGGTCCTCCAGGCGGTAGAAATCGCGGTATTCCTTGAGGAAGACGTGGACCACGATGTTGCCGTAGTCCTGGATGATCCAGAAATTGTTGCCCTCGCCCTGGGAGCGGTAGAGGGTGTGGCCCTCCTCCTGCATCTTTTCGGCGATGTTGTCGGCAATCGCGCCCACCTGCGTCGTATTGGAACCGTCGCAGACCACGAAGAAGTCCGTGATAGCTCCGTCCATCTTCCGAAGGTCCAGGGACACCACGTCCTGGCCCTTCTTGTCTATGATGGCATCGGCAATCAGCCGAAGGTCGTGTGTAATCATATTGGGAATATTACTAATTTTGCAGTACAAATATACACAAAATCCGAACCAATGGAAAGCAAGATACGGATAAAGTGGTTCCCGGAGCTGGATTCCACGAATAACGAGCTTCTGAGGCACATCGGGGACTATGACAATTTGTCAGTGGTCGCCGCAGTGAGCCAGACGGCGGGGCGTGGACAGCGCGGAAACCGCTGGCTTTCAGCCCCGGGGGACAACCTCACATTCTCCCTCCTGCTGAAGCCGGCGGACTTCCCGTTCCGGGATGTCATGGCGGTAACCTGTTTCGCAACCCTCGCCGTCCGCGACCGGCTTCGGGAGGAGGGCGTCCGTGCCGTCATCAAATGGCCGAACGACATCTACGTGGGCAACCGGAAAATCTGCGGCATGCTCGTCGAGAACGGGCTGGAGGGCTCTTCCCTCGCCTGGTCGGTCGTCGGCATCGGCCTGAACCTGAACCAGACGGCGTTTCCGCCGGAACTGATGAATCCCACCTCCCTGAAACGGCTGACAGGCAGGACATTCCAGCCGGAAGAGTTCCTGGAATCCCTCTGCTTGGGTTTCGAAACTCTCTTGCCGGAACTGGACACATCCGAGGGCCGGAACCGCCTCCGGGAAGCCTATGCGGCGGACCTTTTCCGGAAGGACTCCCCCGCTTCTTACCGCGACCTTCTCACCGGGGATGAGTTCACCGGCATCCTCCGCGGCATCACGCAGGAGGGGCTTCTACGCGTTGAAGCCGAAGGCGTGGAAAGGACCTTCGGCTTCAAGGAAATCGGATATATACTCTAGACTATCCCCGCATGGCTGCGATGACCGCGGCCGGGTCTTCCGCCTTGAAGACGGCGCTTCCGGCAACGAGGATGCCTACGCCGGCCTCGGCCAGCGCTCCGGCATTTGCCGGCGATACTCCCCCGTCCACTTCGATGAGCGCCGGGCTCCCGATCCGGTCGATTTCGGCCTTCACGGCCCGGATCCGGTCGTAGGTTTCCGGAATGAACTTCTGCCCGCCGAAGCCGGCGAACACGCTCATCAGGAGCACGTAATCGACCTTCCCGAGGTACGGGAAAACCGCTTCCACCGGGCAGTCCGGATTGATGACGATGCCCGCTTTCACATTGAAGCTGTGGATGAGGTCAATGACTGTATCCGACTGATCCAATGCCGCTTCGTAGTGGAAGCTGATCATCGCGGCGCCCGCCTGGGCAAACCGCTCCACATACTTCTCGGGATGGACGATCATCAGGTGGACGTCCATCGGTTTCCGGGCCTCCCGGGCAATGGCATCCACGACCGGGAAGCCGAAGGAGATGTTCGGGACGAAGGTCCCGTCCATGATGTCCAGGTGGAAAATGTCGGCATACGCATTGACCGTCTCCACGTCCCGGGAGAGGTGGAGAAAGTCGGCGGCCAGGATGGAAGGGGCGATGAGCATACTAGGCGAAATGAAGGACCACGTCGGTCAGGTGCTGTACGAACTTTTCCAGGGAGGCGAGCTCCAGTTTCTCGCCCGGGGCGTGCACGTTCCGCAGGGTCGGGCCGAAGGAAATCATGTCCAGGTCCGGGAATTTCTCCAGGAACAGGCCGCATTCCAGGCCGGCGTGGATGGCCTTGACCTCCGGGTCCCGGCCGAAGATCCGCCGGTAGGACTCCACGCTCGTCTTCAGGATGGGAGAATCCAGGTTCGGCTTCCAGCCCGGATATTCGCCGTGGTGCTCCACGTCGAAGGAACCCAGGAAGAAGGCGGCCTCCATCCTTTCGGCCAGGGCGTGCAGCTCGGAAACGACGGAACTGCGCTGGTTGGTAATGACTTTCAGGACGTCGCCCTCGATATGGGCGGCGGCGAAGTTCGTGGACGTCTGCACCAGGCCCGGAATGTCCATGGACATCTTCTCCACCCCGTGCGGGATGGACAGGAGGGTCATGAGGATGTTGGCGGCATCCCCTTCCTCGATGGGACGGATGGGGCAGGCCTCCGGGGTGCAGGTGGCGGTGACACCGGGGTCGCTGGACTTGTACTCGGCCTTGATGAGGGCGTCGAAGGCGGCGGTATCCTCCTTCCATTCATCGACCTCGTCGGCCGGGACCGCGATGACGGCCTCCGCCTCGCGGCAGATGGCGTTGGGCTTGTTGCCGCCGCCAAGGGTCAGGAGCTGGAAGTCATACTGGAGTTCGGTATACAGGAAGCGGACCAGCAGGCGCAGGGCATTGGCCCTTTCCTTGTTGATGTCGTCGCCGCTATGACCGCCCTGGGCGCCGGAAACGCGGATTTTCAGGGTTCGGTAGCCCTTCCGGAGGGCTTCCCGCTTGAAGGCGAAGGTGGCCGTCGTGTCCATGCCTCCGGCGCAGCCGACGAACAGCTGTCCCTCGTCCTCGGAATCGAGGTTGATGAGGGTCTTGCCCTCGAAGAAGCCCGGCTCCAGGGCGAAGGCTCCGTCCATCCCGGTTTCTTCCGAGATGGTGAACAGGCATTCCAGCTTGCCGAGCGGCAGGTCGCTGTCCAGCAGGGCCAGGCAGGCGGCGATGCCGATGCCGTCGTCAGCACCGAGGGTCGTGTGCTCCGCGACCATCCAACCGTCCTTCACCACATACGGGATGGGCTCCTTCAGGAAGTCGAACGCGAAGTCGGCGTCCTTTTCGCACACCATGTCCTGGTGCGCCTGGAGGACGAGGGTCGGCACGTTTTCCTTCCCGGGCGCCGCCTCCTTGACGATGACGACGTTGCCGGTCTTGTCGGTGCGGCATTCGAGGTTGCGGGAAGCAGCAAACTGCTGGAGATAGGCCGTAATGGGGCCTTCGTGACCGGATTCACGCGGGATCCGGGTGATTTCCTTGAACAGGTCAAGAACCGTTTCCGTATTCATATCGCTACGCAAATGCATTTGTTTGCGTAAAGATAAGGATTATTCAGGGAAAAAGGAAATATCAGCGCTCGACCGGAACGGCCACCATGTTCTCGATGTCCGTAACGTACTGGCGGAAGGCCTTGTCGGTGGACATCAGGTCCTGCACGGTGGTGCAGGCGTGAAGGACGGTGGCGTGGTCCTTGCCGCCCAGTTCGGCGCCGATGGTGGACAGCGAACAGTTCGGGATGAGGTTGCGGCACTCGTACATCGCAATCTGGCGGGCCTGGACGATCTGGCGCTTGCGGGACTTCGAGAGCAGGATGTCGCGGGTGATGTTGAAATACTCGCACACCGTGTCCACGATCAGGTCGATGGAAACGTCGGACTGCTGCTCGCCGACGATCTTGCCGGTGACGCTCTCCGCCAGGGAGACGGTGATTTCCCGGTGGCCGAGGGTGGCGTTGGCGATCAGGGAGATCAGGGAGCCTTCGAGTTCGCGGAAATTGGTCTTGATGCGGGAGGCCAGGAACGCGAGGACTTCGTCGTCGATGGCGACACCTTCCCGGAAGGCGCGGGCCTTGAGCATCTCCAGGCGGGTTTCATATTCGGGCCGGGAGAGTTCCACGGAGAGTCCCCACTTGAAGCGGGACAGGAGCCTTTCCTCGAAGTTCTGGAGGTCGGCCGGAGAACGGTCGGAGGTGAAAATCAACTGTTTCCCGCTCTGATGGAGGTGGTTGAACACGTTGAAGAACGCATTCTGGGAACCCTGGCCCATCAGTTCCTGGATGTCATCCACCAGCAGGACGTCGATCTTCATGTAGAAGGCCATGAAATCCACGAGGCGGTTGCCCTTCACGGCGTCCATATACTGGGTCTTGAACTCGTTGCCGGTCACATAGAGGACCACGAGGTCGGGGAATTTCTCCTTGATGGCGATGCCGGTGGCCTGGATCAGGTGCGTCTTTCCGAGGCCCGGGCCGCCGAAGATGAACAGCGGGTTGAACGGGGTCTTGCCCGGGGCCAGGGAGATGTTCTCGCCGGCGTGGACGCCGAGCTTGTTGCACTCCCCTTCCACGAGGTTGGCGAAGCAGTAGACCGGATTCAGCCTCGGGTCGATCTTCACGCGCTGCACGCCGGGGAACACGAAGGGACTCGGGTTGCCGGACGGCTGGTAGGTGTTGATGGCGACGGTCTTGTTCGTCGGGGCGAGGCCGTGGGCGGCGGGATAGACCATAGGCTTTTCCACCTGGACCGGACGGACCATGTAGTGGAGCTGGGCACCGGCGCCGATGGCGCGCTTGATGGTGAGTTTCAGCAGGTCGAGATAGGCCCCTTCGATGTAATCCCGGAAGAAATCCGAGGGGACTTCCACGGTGAGCGTGGACTCCACCAGGGAGACGGGCCGGATGGGCTTGAACCACGTATCGAACTTCTGCGGATCAATGTTGTTGGCAATGATCTGCAGACAGTTGTTCCATACGGCGATATGTCTTTCCGGTCCTGTCACGGGAGATTACTTTTGGTTCGGATTGCAAAAATGGGGGAAAAATAAATGATAACAAATTTAATTTGCTATTGCATTTATCATTTTTTTTATTTTCTTAAAATCTACAAAACGCTTGAAAACGACACCTTTGTAAAATTAAGAAAATCAGTTATTTAGAATTGTCGATATGCGTTGAAACGCATATGCATTAATTTCCTTTTTAGATAAATTCTAAATTAGACAAATGTGGAAAAACCGCTGTTTCAGGGAGTTGGAACGCTGAAAATCAGCGAACCAAAGTCACTGTTTCCCCTTCTTTCGACACGATGAAACACCCCGGGAATTTACCGGAAATCTCCCGGAACTTTTTGCGGACGGCGGAAAGGTCCTCCCCCGGCACCAGGATGTACTTGTACAGCTTGCCGGCCTTCACCTCCAGCGGAGTGTACCCCCGGAAGAAAGGATCGGACGGGCTCATTTTCTTGCCGGTGGCCAACACCTGGACTCCATACACGATTCCGGTGCTGGAAGTGGATGCCTGGGACGCCGATGAAGGCTTTTCGGCAGGGGTTGCGGCGGCGGTATCGGCCTTCTCCTCCGGAAGCTCGGCGGTATTGTCATAGCGGGTCTTGAAGGTCTTGACGGCGCGGGCCAGGTTTTCGGCGATCCGGTCCCGTCCTTCCGGAGTGGTCATCACTTTGAGGTCGGCGTCATTGGTGATGAAGCCGACTTCCACCAGCACGGAGGGCATGGTCGTGCGCCAGAGTACCCAGAACGGGTCCTGGGAGACGCCCCGGTTGCGGGTGATGGGCCCGCCCTTCATCGCATTGGCCACATCCTCCGCGAAGACGAGGCTGTGCTCCAGGTGGGCGTTCTGTACCAGGCTGAATAATATATAGGACTTGGGATCTGACGGGTTGAAGCCCTGGTAGCGGGTCTTGTAGTCATCTTCCAGCAGGATCACGGAGTTCTCCCGCTTGCACAGTTCCAGGTTCTTGCTGAACAGGTCGTTCCCCTGCTTGGAGGACTGGCCGAGGCAGTGGATGGAGAACCCGCTGGCCGAGGTACCCTTGGCCTGGGCATTGACGTGGATGGAGATGAACAGGTCCGCGTCCATGTTGTTGGCGATGTCGGCGCGGCCGGAGAGGGTGACGAACTTGTCTTCGGCGCGGGTCAGGGCCGCCCTCACGCCCGGACAGGTCTCGGCAATCTTCCGGGACAACCGCTGGGCGATGTCCAGGGCGATATCCTTCTCGTAGGTCTTCTTGTCCGCGCTCACGCAGCCGGGATCGTTTCCGCCGTGCCCGGGGTCGATCACGATGGTGGAAAGTTTCGGCCGGTCCTGCCCGAAAGCCTTGACAGGCACAATGATTGCAGACAGGAGGACGGCCCAGAGGACCAGGCAGGGGCGGAAGAAGCGCATCATGGGCGGGTCACTTTGAATTAAGCGAAAATTGTCGTACTTTTGTCGATTGCAAATATAAGCAATTTGGATAGAATTTGGAAATATCTCGCAGCCATTGCGCTCGCCGTCGTCCTGGGACAGGGAGTCTCTTCCGCCCAGCGTAACCGGCGGGACCGCAACCGGGTGGAACCGCCCAAGGATACGGCTGTGACGGTGCTTCCGGATTCTGTCATCGCCTACCGGGACTCCGTGCACCGGGCCGATTCCGTCGCCCGCCGCGATTCCCTGGACATGCTGGAAAAGAGTTCCCTGGACCGCCCCGCCTTCTCTACGGCGAAGGATTCCATCATCACGGAATTCACCGGCGGCCAGCGCAAGGTCTATTATTATGGAGGTGCGACCGTCACCTACCAGGACATGAAACTCACCGCGGACTACATCGAGTATGACATGAAGACGAACACCGTCTTCGCCCGCGGCCGGAAGGACGAGACCACCGGCGAGTGGGTGGGCCAGCCTGAAATGACCCAGGGCAAGGCCACCTACAAGATGGAGGAACTCCGTTACAATTTCGATTCCAAGAAGGCCCGTATCACCAACATGATCACCCAGGAGTCCGAAGGCCTCCTGCAGGGACAGAAGATCAAGATGATGCCGGACCAGTCCGTGAACATGGAAAACGGCATGTACACGGTCTGCGACCTGGAGCATCCGCACTATTATATGAAACTGACCATGGCGAAGGTGGTGACCCAGCCTTCCCAGAAGACCGTTTTCGGCCCCGCCTACCCGGTCATCGCGGATGTCCCCCTCCCCATCGGCCTCCCCTTCGGATTCGTCCCCTCCAAGCCCACGCGGGCGACCGGCCTCCTGATGCCGACCTTCGGCGAGGAGGTGGCCCGCGGCTTTTTCGTCAAGGACGCCGGTATGTATTTCGTGCTCGGCGACTACTTCGACCTCTCCCTGACCGGCAGCTATTTCACCCTGGGCTCCTATTCCGTGGACATCAACTCCCGGTATAAGGTCAATTACAAGTTCAACGGCAGTTTCTCCCTGACCTATTCCAATGACCAGACCGGTGAAAAGGGCCTCCCCGATTTCCGGCAGTCCAAGAACTTCGGCCTCCGCTGGTCCCATTCGCAGGATGCCAAGGCCCATCCCGGAACGACCTTCAGCGCCTCGGTGAACTTCTCCAGCCCGTCCAACAGCAAGTACAACTCGCGTTCGGTGGACGAGGCGCTCCAGAACCAGGTTTCCTCCTCGGTCTCCTATTCCCACAACTGGAACGGAAAGTTCAGCCTCTCGGTCAACGCCCTCCACAACCAGAATTCCCGGGACTCCAGCTACTCGTTCACCCTCCCGAACGTGACCTTCAACGTGACCCGCTTCTATCCGTTCAAAAAGAAGAACCGCGTGGGCAAGGAGAAGTTCTACGAGAAGATTTCCTTCGGCTACAACGCCTCCTTCCAGAACCGCATCAATTTCAAGATGCGGGAGATGCAGGACTTCGTGTACAACGCCGACGGGTCGTACCAGGTGGATCCCGTGACCGGTTACCGGACGAAGGCGTTCGGCGATTCCCTGGCGACCAAGGCCCTGAACAAGCTGACCAACGGCATGACGCATACCTTCCAGATCGGCCTGCCGAATTTCACCCTGCTCAAGTACCTGAACTTCACCCCGAGCATCTCCTACGGTATGAACTGGCTGTTCAACAGCGGCCGGCAGTACCTGGAACCGGAATTCGACGAGAGCGGCCAGGCCGTCATGGTCCCGGACAAGGACGGAAACCTGGTGCAGGCGCAGCGGCTCGTGACCGATGTCGGCCAGGCGTTCAACACATTCGGGATGACGCACACCTATTCCGGCGGCATATCCATGAGCACGCGTATCTACGGCATGTTCAACTTCGGCAAGCACCGGCGGATCCAGGCCATCCGGCATGTGATCACCCCGTCCTTCTCCTTGAACTACAGCCCGGAAAAGGGAACCGCTTTCAACGGTTGGCGTACGCTGGAAGCCTATTATGACAAAAATGGCACCTACCACAAGGAGACGGATTACAACATCTACACCCTGAACGGCCACCACAACTCCGCCTCTCCGCCCGGACGCGGGAAGACCGGCAGCATGAGCTTCTCCTTCGGCAACAACATCGAAGCGAAGGTCCGCGACCTGCGGGATACGACCGGAACGGGCTCCAAGAAGGTCAAGATCCTGGACCAGCTCACCCTGAACGGCAGTTACAACTTCCTGGCGGACTCCCTGAAGATGTCCAATATCGGCGTCAGCGCCTCGACGAACCTGTTCGGGAAGGTCAATGTGAGCGGTAACTTGAACTTCGACCCCTACGCCATCAACGAGCGGGGACAGCGGATCAACAAGTTCAACATTGTCGCGACGGGCGTTCCCCTGCGGCTCACGAACGCGTCCCTGTCCTTCTCCTACTCCCTGAACGGGACGGGGTCGATCAACGGCAATGACGGCAGCAAGAGCAGCGGCTCCGGCTCTTCCGGTGGTTCATCGGGCGACGCCAACTCCTACCGGCGCATCTACTACCATCCGATTACGGGCGAATACATCCCGGGCGGCTATGTGTATTATATGAATCCGAATGCGCCCTGGTCGATCAATTTCAGCTACAGTTTCAATTACTCCAAGACGTACCAGTACACGAACAACCAGCTGATTGAGAACAAGCGGTTCACCCAGACGCTCAACGGCAGCGCCAACATCAAACTGACGCCCCGGATGAGCATCCAGGCCACCTCCGGCTTCGACCTGATGGCGATGAAGATGACCACGACGCAGCTCTCGGCCTCCTATGACCTGCACTGCTTCAACATCGCTGTAACCTGGGTTCCGACGGGTCAGTGGCAGTCCTACAGCTTCCGTATTGCGGCCAACGCATCCGCCCTGGCCGACCTTCTCCGCTTCAAGAAGAGCTCCAGTTACATGGACAACATGCTGCGGTAGGAATCCTGTTTGCATTGTTGTTTTTTTTCCTTATCTTTGCACTGCCTTTCCGGTCGGGAAGGCGTCCAAAGCGAATCTATCTATATTATCTATGCCTCATAGTTTATTGGAATTGAACGCAATGAGCGAAGAACAGCTCAGAGCATTGGGAGAGAATTTGAGCATCAAGAATGCAAAGAAAATGGACATGGAAGCCCTCGGTTATGCCATCCTGGACGAGGAGGCAAGACTCGAATCCCTGAAGCCCGTGGAAGAGAAGCCGCGCAAGCGGGGACGTCCTGCCAAGAAGAAGGAAGAGAAGCCTGCGAAGGAAGCTGCCCCCGCCAAGCCGAAGGCCGAGAAACCTGCCGCTGAGGAGCAGAAGCCCGAAGAGGAAAAGGCGGCCCAGAAGAAGCGCAGCCGCAAGGGAAAGGCCAAGGGCGACGAGGCCGCGAAGCCGGCTGAGGAAGCGCCCGCCAAGGCTCCGAAGACTGCGGAAGAGCAGAAGCCGAAAGCGGAAGCCCCTGCGGCCCAGGAAGAGGCCCCGAAGCAGGAAGGACAGGCCAAGCAGCCCCGCCAGAAGCGCTCCCGGGCCCAGAAAGAGCAGAAGGAGGCCGCACCCGTGAAGGTGGAGGAGGTCCCTGCCGAAGCCGCGGAAACGCCCGCCCAGGAAGTCCCGGCCGTCGATGGGAAGCAGTTCATCCACAGCCTCTTTGACGAGCTGAACCAGGATGAGGTGCAGCAGGAGGAAAAGGCGCAGGAGCGCCAGCAGCGGAAGGCCCAGAAAGAGCAGCAGCGTGCCCAGCAGCAGGGACAGCAGCAGAATCAGCCCAAGCCCCAGCGCATCGAGTTCGAAGGTTCCGTCGAGGCCACGGGCGTGCTGGAAATCATGCCGGACGGCTACGGTTTCCTCCGCTCCTCCGATTATAATTACCTGAACTCCCCGGACGACATCTACGTCTCCCAGCAGCAGATCAAGCAGAACGCCCTCAAGAACGGCGACACCGTGACCGGTGAAATCCGTCCTCCGAGAGAAGGCGACAAGTACTTCCCGCTGGTGAAGATCAAGTATATCAACGGCCGCTCCCCGGAATTCGTCCGGGACCGCGTCCCCTTCGACTTCCTCACTCCCCTCTTCCCGACCGAGAAATTCAACCTCCTCGGCCACGGGTTCGAGAAGGATCCTTCCTGCCGCATCGTGGACATGTTCACCCCCATCGGCAAGGGCCAGCGCGGCCTGATCGTCGCCCAGCCGAAGACCGGTAAGACGATGCTCCTCAAGTCCATCGCCAATGCCATCGCGGAGAACCACCCGGAGGTCTATGAGATCGTCCTCCTGATCGACGAGCGTCCGGAAGAAGTGACCGACATGCAGCGCAGCGTCAAGGCCGAGGTCGTCGCCTCTACCTTCGACGAGCCGGCCGAGCGTCACGTCAAGGTGGCCAACATGGTCCTGGACAAGGCCCGTCGCCTCGTGGAATGCGGTCACGACGTGGTAATCCTCCTGGACTCCATCACCCGCCTCGCCCGCGCCTACAACACCGTCCAGCCGGCTTCCGGCAAGGTGCTTACCGGCGGTGTCGATGCGAACGCCCTCCAGAAGCCCAAGCGCTTCTTCGGCGCCGCACGTAACATCGAGAACGGCGGTTCCCTCACCATCCTGGCCACGGCCCTTACCGAGACCGGTTCCAAGATGGACGACGTGATCTTCGAGGAATTCAAGGGCACCGGCAACATGGAACTGCAACTGGACCGCAACCTGTCCAACAAGCGCATCTTCCCGGCCGTCAACCTCGTGCTTTCCTCCACCCGCCGCGACGACCTGCTGTATGACCCGTACACGATCAACCGCATCTGGATCCTCCGCAAGCTTCTCGCGGATATGAACCCCGTTGAGGCGATGACCTGGATGCAGCAGCACATGGACGAGTTCAAGACGAACAAGGACCTGATCGACAACATGTCCAAGTTCAGTCGGTATGAGTAGTCATCCCTTCAGTGATACAATCGTTGCTCCGGCCACCATCCCTGGGACCGGAGCAATTTCTATTGTGCGGATCAGCGGTCCGGAGGCTTTCCGTGCAGTTGATGCGGTCGTTCAATTGAAATCCGGAACCGTCTGTGAAGCATCGGCTTATACGATTCATTTCGGAGAAGTACCGGACTTGGATGACGTGCTGGTTTCCGTGTTCCGGGCACCCCATAGTTATACCGGAGAGGATTCCGTGGAGATCTCGTGCCACGCTTCCCGGTATATCGTGGAGGAACTGATCCGACGCCTGCTGGAGGCCGGTTGCCGGCTGGCGGGCCCGGGTGAGTTCACGCGTCGGGCCTTCCTGAACGGGAAGATGGACCTTGCCCAGGCGGAGGCCGTCGCGGATGTGATTGCGGCGACTACGGCCGCTTCGCACCGGGTCGCCTATAACCAGCTGCGGGGCGGGTTCTCTTCCGAACTGGCCCTGCTGCGCGGGGAACTCGTCGAGATGACTTCCCTGCTGGAACTCGAACTCGACTTCAGCGAAGAGGAGGTGGAGTTCGCCGACCGGTCCCGGTTGCTCGATCTGGTGGATCGGGTGCGGGCGCACGTGGTTCGTCTTGCGAATTCCTTCAAGGATGGCAACGCCATCAAGAACGGTGTTCCGGTCGCCATTGTCGGTGCTACGAATGTCGGGAAGAGCACCCTGCTCAATGCCCTCGTCGGAGAGGACCGCGCCATCGTTTCCGACATCGCGGGAACGACCCGCGACACCATCGAAGAGGTCATCAACCTGGACGGAATCCTGTTCCGGTTCATCGACACAGCCGGCATCCGGGAGACCGATGAGACGGTCGAGCAGATGGGCATCGAGCGCACTTTCCGGAAGATTTCCGAGGCCGAAATCGTGATTGGAATGGTCGATGTCACCTCCCCCGAGATTTCCCTTTTTGACCATTTGAAGCAGATCGTCTCGAAGGTCAATTTCGAGACGCAGAAGCTGGTTTTGTGCCTGAATAAGGTGGATTTGGGGGCGGATTCTGGCGTTAACAAAAATGTTAATATGATTAACGATTTTGTTACATCGCTTGATAAAGAAATTATTACGGTAAAACTGGCCGCAAAACAAGGCCTGGGCCTCCCCGAACTCCGCGCTACCCTATCCTCCCTGGAATCCCGCCTGATCCCCCAGGAAGATTCGACCTTTGTCACAAATCTCCGCCACTACGAATCCCTCCGCGACACGGCCGCTTCCCTCTCCGACGCCCGCCTCGCCCTCACCTCCGCCATCCCCGCCGACCTCGTCGCCGAACACCTCCGCCAAGCCATCTCCTCCCTCAACCAGATCCTCGGCAAGGACCTCATCGATCCGGAATCGGTACTGCAGCATATTTTTAGGAAGCATTGCATCGGGAAATGAAATTGCCTAACTGATTGATTATCAATGATTTGCCAAGTTCTGCACAATCCGAAAAAGCGTCGATTTTCGTATTGTTTTTCAATTAATATTTAGCGAATAACAATAAATCTCTCGAGGATTTTTCGAGAATGTCCAATTTCTTGCAAATATTTCTACCACATTTCTACCACAGGGTACTTTTACGGCATATTAAAGCTATCGTAATACTTTGATATACAGAGTTTTGATGTGCTTATAAGTTTTGCGGTTGAATTTCTTTTGCAGAAGGTGCAAAAGATGTTTCCCAGAGGCTCTAGGGGCTAGTTTTCCCAGACATCCCCTTCTGCCATTCTGTGTTCTATTCAACATTCCGTTCCATATTTGGGTGAATTAAAACCAAATTATATGAAACGGAAACAATCTTTGGTTGGCGGACTGGACAGGATACTGTCAGTCCGTGAAGCATCCGATCTGCTGTCAATTCCAGTAGACGAATTGCTGAAGTTCTATGGTGGCCAGCGTGAGATATCGCTGAGTAATCTCTTGAAAAGGATCTGTCGATCCAATCCCATCTATCAGTTCCCCATCATCGGCGAACCGACCTATACCCTGAAGGGCGTCATGGACGCAACGGGGAAAGGCCGTTCATGGTCGTTGTTCTTCCTTGAGAGGAACTGCGTCCGGACTTGGTGCGTGGGTGTCCATTATCTATACGCCAAAGTAGACGTTGACAACGCTTGGAGAAAAGAATCGATCATGTGGGACGAATGGATCCCTCTCCTCCAGGTCCCAGGTGTTTATGGGTTGGATATCCGGGTAGTTCTGCAGCAGATTGCAAACGGAGTCGTCCAGGTCCGTCCCGGACAGAGAGAACAGCTTGTTTCACGCAAAGACATCAAGATGCTATGGAAGAGAATGGCAGAGTAACCGTCAAGAAGGTTGAGAGACCTGACGGTATGACGGAGTATTTGCTCGAATACATACCGCCTATTATGATTTCTGAAGGTAATTACCTGAAAGAAGAGCACTTAAATCTCGCTGTTTACACTAAACCTTGCAATGATATTGAACGGCATTTCAATGAAACCGTCGAGGTCATTGTCGAGGAGATTCGCTGCTTCCGGTATATCCAATCCGTCAAGAAGGATTTCTCTTTCCTCTCGCTGAACAAGGATGTTGACGTGATCGGATACTTTGAAAGTCACGGGGCATATAAAAGAAAGGAGTGTTATGCGGCCGTTAAGACATTTAAGGAGTTTTGCAACAACACGTGCAGGTTCGGAGATGTCACCGTTGCATTCATGACGGCATACAGGGAATATCTTCTGAAGTCAACGAAAGCAGATGGCAGGCGTCGCTATGCCCAAAACACAGCCTCCGGTTACCTCAAGAACATAAAGAGGCTATTGCGAATCGCTTACGCTGACCACATGATTGACTTCGACCCCACCGAGGAGATTGTCGGAATCAAGTGGGATCATACGTGCAAACGGGAGAGACTGTCCAGCAAAGAGATTGAGGCAATCAAGCTTGCCCCGTTCAAAGATGGTGAGGTCAAGAAGGCCGTCCGATTCGATATCGAATGCGGTCTTAGGCGAGCCGATTTGCTGGCTCTAAGATGGGAAAATCTGGAAAGAGAGAAGCGGCGCTATTATATGTGTATCACTATCAAGAAAACTGGGAATAAAGTCCGCATACCACTTTCCAAGGAGGCTGTTTCCATTTTGAGGCCAATCCGGAAGAAAGGAGCCGTCTTCCCTACCCTTTCTCCGTACATTCTTAATCACAAAGTCCCGCTTCTGATTGAGGCGGCCGGTATCGACAAGCATATTACCTTCCACTGCTTCAGGCATACCTTCGCTATGCAATTGCTGGACAAAGGTGTAGATATCCCAACTATCGCTTTCTTCCTGGGGCATAAGTTCCTGGGGAGTTCCCTGACCTATCTCCATTGCACAAAGGAGCATCTTGAAGAGGTCATTGCGAAGCTTGAGAGGTGATCAAATCTAACGAAGAGGTCGAGCACATATGCCCGACCTCTTTGTAATGAATAGACACCTTGAAAAATGAAGTGCATAATGACCCACTTCCCTGTTAACGGTGTGGATTAGTTTGGAAGATCTCACAAGTTGCTTTCCTGAGCCCATGAGAATTGGCGTTCACAGAAATAGTACCTGAACCTGTTCGCTTTACGATAACAGAAGCCTTGCCATGGAAAGCAGGTAATTTGTGGCTGTAAAACGGAACGTGCGAGGTGGGATCTCCCGCGTCGGTGGCTAGGATAATGCCCGGGCCTTTCAAGCTGAATTCCACGACATTATCCGCATCTGGGACCAGGGTCCCTCTCCTGTCTTGAATGTCCACGGTTACGTAAATCAGGTCGCCCCCTGCGTAGTCAATGGACGCAACGGCCTTTGCGGCCTTGCCGGCGGTTTGCCGGCTGTCACGGGCCCACTCACGACCATCCTTGTAGGCGATCACCTCAATCTTTCCGGGCTGGTACACTACATCGTCCCAAACAATTCGGTAACCCTCTTTGGTCTTCCGGCCCATGGATTTGCCGTTAACGAACAGTTCGGCCTCATCACCGGAAGTGTACACGTGAACGGGCGTAATCTCTCCTTCCCTGCCCGGCCAGGTCCAGTGCGGCAGGATATGCGCCACGGGATGGTCAGGGCGCCAACGGGACTGGTAAAGCCAGTAACGGTCTTTTGGGAACCCGGCCAGGTCGATGATGCCGAAGTAGCTGCTGCGTGAAGGGAGCGGAACATCACTGATAGTCTGCCCCCAGCTTTCCACCATCTTGCGATAGGCCTCTTTCTCTTCCTCCGTGTGGAAATTGGTGAAGACCGAAGGGTCCATATTGAAGGGCGTAGGCTCTCCCAGATAATCGTATCCTGTCCAGACAAACTCTCCGGCACACTCCGGGACTTTGTCTTCATATTCCCACTCATAGTCCGGCTTGGATGCCCAGGCAGGAGCGTAAAGGTCGTAAGAACTGACCTGAAATGGCTCTTCCATAGCCCAGCCCTTGCCTTTGTCCTCATCTACAGGGAAACGGTAATAACCCCTTGTGGAAACGCAGGAGGAAGTTTCAGAGCCGTAAACCGGACGGCCAGGATGGTTGTCAATGTATTCCTGATAAAGATGAGGTTTGTAATTGAAGCCGTATACGTCTATGGTGGCAGCATAGGGTTGCGAAGCGGCCCAGGGGTTGTCGTTGCCGGCTGTGGTGGGACGTGTGGGATCTTCCCGATGGCAGATGTCGGTGAGCATCTGAGGTATCCACCATTTTTCGCTGTCTCCCTGTTCGCCGCATTCATTGCCAATGCTCCAGAGGATGACCGACGGATGGTTTCGGTCCCGGTGAATCATGGCCACAAGGTCCTTCTCCGCCCAGTCGTTGAAGAGCGTCGCATAGCCGTTGTCCTTTTTGGGCCAGGTCCAGGTGTCCGTAAGTTCATCGATGACCAAGAAGCCCATACGGTCGCAGAGGTCCAGAAATTCCGGCGCCGGCGGGTTATGGGAACAGCGGATGGCGTTGCAGCCCATCGTTTTTAGCATCTGAAGGCGACGGATCCAGGCATCCTCATTCCATACGGCTCCCAGGGCGCCTGCATCGTGATGGAGGCACACACCCTTGAGGAAAGTCTTTTCTCCGTTAAGGAAAAAGCCTTCGGCCTTGAACTCCGCGCTGCGGATACCGAAGGGAGTCTCGTAGGTTTCTCCGTCGGCTCCTTCCGCATCAATCTGCGTACGAGCGACGTACAGATTGGGAGTCTCAGGAGACCAGAGCTTGGGGGCTTTAATGATAAAGTGTTGGGCTATGGTGCGACCGTTGTAGATCTGTTGCGTGTCGCTGGTTTCGGCCACAAGATGCTCTATTGTGCGGTTGCCAGAAGGCTCCAAGAAGAAGACCTGTGTCTTGATGGATGTCTGCTGTGGTTTATCTGTACTGATGGAGAGATGCTGGGTAACGATGGCAGCATCTTCTTGCTGACGCGTCGTGACATAGCTTCCCCAGTGCGATACGGCGGTTCTGCCGCTGAACCGTAACCAGACGTTGCGGTAGATGCCGCCTCCGGGGTACCAGCGCGAACTCTCCGGTTTGTTGTTCAGGCGGATTTCTACCTGATTGTCGCCGGGGGTCAGATAGGCGGTAAGATCAACGGACCAGGAGGAATAGCCATACGGCCATTCTCCGGCCTTGTTACCATTAACATAAACGCCGGCATTGGAAAAAGCGCCATCCACCTCCAGGGAAATGGTTCCTGAGAGCTGCTGCTCGCTCACTTCCAGATTCTTGGTGTAAGAGGCGTCTCCCCACCATGCCAATTTACCGGTTTCTCCGGGATATTCCTGGCGGAACGGTCCCTCCACGCCCCAGTCGTGAGGAAGGTCTAGCACTTTGCTGGCTCCATCCTTGGAGAAGGTCCAATCGTTATTCCAGGCAACCCGCCCCGACGGCTGGGCTGCAGCCGTCAGGGAGATTGCCAAAAGCACTGTTAAGAAACTTGTCTTGTTCATCAGTCTTTGAATGCATCCAGGGCGACGGTGGGCGTGCCATTGACGAAGCAGCCTTTCCCATATCCCTCGTTATAACCCGCGGGTGCCTGCGGTTCCCAGTAGAAGACGCCCTCGAGGTGTCCGGTCTCACGTCCCTTTGCAATCAGGGATGCGATGCAGTCCCTGCATTCCTCGGCCTGGTCGTAGTCCATACCGATCTCGCAGACCATGACAGGTTTGCCATACTTGGTGTAGAGCGAAGAAATGTTGCTGACGCATTTGTTCACGTAGTCTGCTGATTTACCTGTCTCGGGATACAGGGACATGCCGATGATATCGTACTTGCCCCCCTTGTTCTTCAAATAATCGAACACGTAGGTGAACAGCCCCAGATTATTGCCGCTATCGATGTGGACAATTACCTTTGCATCCGGGAAAACGGCCTTCACGGCGTCGTAGCCCGCGTTGGTGAGCTCGGCGTAATTGTTTCCGTTTTCGATGCTTCCCAGCGGATAAAGCATTCCGCCACGCGTCTCGTTCCCTATCTGGACCCATTCGGGGGTAATATTGAAGTCTTTCAGCAGGCCGAGGACTTCGGTCACATGAGAGCTGACTGCGTTATTCAAGTGCTCCAGATCGTAATCGGCCCAGGCTGCAGGTGTCTGCTGATGGCCGGGATCGGCCCAGGTGTCGCTGAAATGGAAATCTATCATCAGCCTCAATCCCAGGGATGCCGCACGCCTTGCCTTCACCAGGACATCGTGGACATTGTTCCAGCCTGCAGAAGGATTCACCCAGACGCGGAGGCGGATGGCATCCACGTTACAGTCTTCCTTCAATAGTTTCATGCACTCGGTAGGGACACCGCTTTTGCTGTTGAAGACAAGTCCTTCGCTTTCCATCTGGGTGAGCCAGCTGACATCGGCGCCCTTCGCGAATGTGCCGGGCTCAGCAGGAATTATTTCCTGCTGGCGGGGGTTGGTGACTGGGCTTTCCTGTGTGCAGGAGACCTGCACACAAGAAGCCAATATAAAGGGTAATAGAATACCCATCATTCTTTCAAACATAGACTATCCCTTTTATTCAGATAACGAATAGGTGCATTTGCAGAGGTCCACAGTGAAGGTATAGGTCTTTCCTACTTCCCATCCCTTAGGGTTGCCATCCTGCTTCTTGCTCCAGCGGAGGGAGCCGTCCAGATAGGTGCCGAACATGTAGTCCCAGGAGCCGTTCAGAAGGATCTGTACACCCCAGGGCGTATCGGCAGTGGCCGTTACCTGGGCCGAGTAAACACCAACCTGTCCGGGGACAGCTGTCATTTCGGTCACATCCCAATTGTCGTTGAAACCTGTATAGGATACGCTTGTGATGGGATCGGCCATGCCGTACCAGTAGGACATCCATCCGAGAGAGGCGATGGTTACATAAAGTCCGACGCCCGGTCCGGGGATATTGTTGTCATCTGTTCCGTTGAGGATAAGTTTCCACTCCGTGGTATTGGGATCCTGGTTGATGTGGTCCCAGCCCTGGTACTCCTTGGAGAAGTAATAACCCCAAGAACAGTTGAAGTTGACGGCTGCGGCGTAGCAGAGGTTATCTTCGTCGTAGAGGGTCAGATACTGGTCGTAGTTCCAGGTGTCATCGTTGCCGAGCACGTAGAGTATCTGCTGTACCTCGGCAGGCGTATCGCTGCCTTCCGTGACCTCGCAGTTCCATGCCTGCGGATCATTGAGGTCAAGGGTAAGCGTGATTTCGCCGGCCGCGGGAATGTTCACCGTGATATCCGTAGGCGTCTGGCCAAAGGTAAGTTTACCGCCATCCATGCCGAAGGCAACAGGAGTATCGATGGCAGCCGCGTCGTCGGTTCCCGTCTGGGCGTTGTACTGCTTTCCGGTTCCGGAAATACGGATGGTTGCAGCACCTGCATTGGCCGCATTTGCGGCAAGCGTCCACTTGCCAGTCTTCCTATCATAGGTCATTTCGCCGGTAATGTCGCCGCTGACAGTCAGGGAAGGAATATGAAGTGCGGACCATTCTTGGCGAACGGTATTCACTACCGTGTAGTAACAACCTGCGGGGCCAGGATACCAGAAATTCCAATGCAGGTCGTTGGAGCTGATGACGAAGGGCTTTCCGCCACCGTCGTCGCCGATATTGCCCCAAAGGACACCGTTCCCTTCCAAGAGCCACCAATTGTACCAGCCGGAGACTCCCAGGAAGCCGCTGTAAACACCGTCAGAGTTGGCGGAGTAAAGAGTACGGCCCGTATCGACCCGGCTCGCATCCAGCACGAAACCAATCGTCATATCGATCGTATAAGGAGTAACCTGAATTTGATAGACGTTGCTGTACTTTGGCTCAGTGTTATTCGATAAAACCGAACGCATGCGGATATACAGCGGGGAAGCTTGATCACCAGGCAACCCTACGCGGCCGACAAGAGAATTCAGGCTCTCGGCCGTAAACTGCATCGATGTGGAACCGGAGTCGGTGAGTATTTCTATCACAGACTGAAAATCAGTAGTAGCAGAGAACTGCAAGGTGTTGACCGTAGTTCCTACGGGAAGCTGAACTCGCTCGTCACTTGAGGTAAGATGACTGTTGTCGGTCCAGTTGAGCGTAAGGGACAGGCCATCGGGAGTGTTCTTGTCTATGACTACGTCCCCCGAGCCGCTTAACTCTACAGCTTGAGCGCCGTCTGTCGTAATGATGTCGCCATCCTTGACACAGGCTGACAGGCACAATACAGCCAGCATTGACGTGAATATATACTGGGTTGTTTTCATATCAATCAATAATTATCGTTCTTGAGGTTGGGGTTGGCCGAGAGTTCAGCCGTAGGGATGGGATAGACGTTGTACTTGCTCTCGGTGGCACGACCGTCCACGACACCGCCTTTCCATTGCCATTTGTAGGTTCCGCCGGTGAACTGTCCGAAGCGGATGAGGTCGGTGCGACGGGTGGATTCCCAGAACAATTCACGTGCGCGCTCGTCAAGAATGAACTGCAGGGTGAACTGGGCTTCGTTGATGTTTCCGTCGGTATTGCCAAAGGCGCGCTGGCGGATCTCGTTGACAAGCTGTAAGGCTTCGGTCTTGGAGGAGCCACTGCCGCCCCTGAGGACGCTTTCGGCAAGCATCAGGTAAACGTCTGCCAAACGGAATACTGGATAATCGATATCGGCACCCACGGCTCCAGTGTTGGATGCGGCTTCGCCAGCATCGGTGAGGTTGGAGAACTTTTCTCCGAAGTAGCCCTGGCTTTGGTCGTCAATGGCTTTGTTGAGCCACTGCTCCTGTCCATCAGTGTAGAACATGAATCGACAGTCGGCATTCTCGTTTCCGGAGAACATTGCAGGTAGTTCGCCGCGTACACGGAACATTCCCCAACCGCCGGTGAGGCCGTACTTGGCTGGATCCTGGGAACTGGAGTTGCCGCACTCGCCACAGACGATATATGTGGTGGCTCCCCAGGAAACGGTGTTGACGGCATCGACGATGAACGGAAAGATAATCTCGTTGGTGCGTTTGTAGTTGTCGGCGTTGAAAAGCTTGGCGTAGGACGGTTCCAGGGAGAAACCAGCGCCCATGATTTGCTTGCAGTAGGTGATGCAGTCGGTGTAATGGTCCCCTGCCCCGTAGGTTTCGGCGTTGAGGTACAACTTGGCCAGCAGAGCCCAGGCAGCCGCCTTGGAGGCGCGGCCGTACTCGATGGATGCGTGGTCAAGAAGACCATTTGAAGCGATGTCTTTAAGCTCGGATTCAACAAAGTCGAAGAGTTGCTTGTTGCTGTAACGCTCGGGCGTGTAGGCGCCTACACCCATGGTTTCATCCACGAAAGGGCCCTGGCCGAACAAGTCAAGGACGTAGTAGTAGGCCAGCGCACGGAGGAAACGGGCCTCTGAGCGATATGCTGCAAGATTGGCATTGCCGCTGACGGCCGCTTCCGTTGCATGGCTGAGAAATTCATTGCAAAGGGCAATGGTATAATACGCGCGATAATAGGTATCGGCCACCCAGGGGTCGTTGGCATCCCATGTCATATAGGTTAGGCCTTCGATCTTGTCGCCAGAAAGCCAGGTGCCGGCGACCTCGTCGGTGGGGCATTCCTGCAGGTTGAAGTATCCGCGCAGGAAGTCGTATCCGTTGTTGCTAGAAAGGTCGGCGTTGCCGCCACCTTGCTCCTGGCCACAGATGACGTAGGAGGCATAAAGCTTTGCCAAGGCCATTTTGTAGCCATCTTCGGAACCGTAGACGACATCGGCCGTTGTCTGACCCTCAGTCTGAGGTTGCTGGTCAAGGTCGGCCGTACAGGCTGCGAGGCCGGCGATCATCATGATTGCTAAATATATCTTTTTCATGTCTTCAGGCTTAAAATTCGAATCCAAGAGTCAGGGAATAGATTCTGGGGCGAGGATAGACTGTCATATCAATACCGCCCAGGTTTTCAGGATCGACACCCGAGTATTTGGTGATGGTGAAGACGTTCTGCACCATCAGGGCAGCGTTCAGGGAGAATAGCCGGCCTATCTTCCCGAAGTTGTATGCGAGCTGCAGATTGTCCATCTTCAAGAAGGAAGCATTCTCCACGTAGTGGTCGCTTTCGTGCTGGCGTTTCTGAAAATGGGTCGTGAGGTAGCTGCTGTGCAGGCGGTTGAGCTGGTAGTCATTGTAAGACATGGTTTCCCAGGCACCGGTGTTCATGGCCATACCGTTGTACAGATAGTTGCCGATGTTGGCCCGCAGTGAGGTGCTTAGCGTAAGTTTGTTCCAGCGTAGCGAAGTGGAGAATCCCAAAATCCAGTCGGGGGCCGGTGAATGATAATGATAAAGGTCCTTGGAATCTACTTTTTCGTCTCCGTTGAGATCGGCATAGAGGCCCTCGATAGGCATTCCGTTCTTGTCGTATATCTGCTTATAGACGTAGTAGCTGTAAGGAGCAAAACCCTCTGAAAGAACCTGGACATAATGCGACTCGATGGCACCGGCGGGTGTATTCGGAGACTCGGCCAGTTCATTCAGACGGAGGTTGGTAATGACTGTGTTCTGGTAAGTGGCGTTGGCGCTGACATCCCACTCCCATTCTTTGGTTTGGACGGGGATTGCATTGAGGGTCATTTCGAAACCGCGGCTCTTGATGTTTCCGACGTTGCTGAGCATCTGCTTATTGAAGTTAGTGCCGGCGGCAACGGGAACAGTGGCGAGAAGGTCCTCGGTTTTACGGTCATAATAATCGAAGAATCCCGAAATCCTTTCGTCTAGGAAACCGAAATCGAAACCGAAGTTCCAAGCCTTGGTTGTTTCCCAAGTCAGGTTGCTGTTGTAGGCAGAAGGCCGATAGGTGTGGATGGGCGTGCCGCCGAACATGTAATGGGCGCCGCTCTGGCTCTCGGTATAGAGAGGAAGATAGCTGTAGTTGGCGATACCGTCCTGCTGTCCGGTGACACCGTAGCTGGCCCTGAGTTTCAGGTTGCTGAAGACCGGCTTGAGGCTGCTGAAGAATTCTTCATTGGAGACTTTCCAAGCCAGTGCTACGGAAGGGAATGTACCCCAGCGATTGTCTTTACTGAAGCGGGAGGAACCGTCACGACGGAAACTGGCGGAAAGGTAGTATCTTCCATCATAATTATAGTTGATACGTCCATAGTAGGAAAGGAGAACGTGACGCTGATCATCTGCAGCGGAGGCGGCCTGCTGCTGAGGCGGAGTCATGTCATTGAGCTCGATGTACTCAGCATTGGTATACTGCCAGAACTGGTAATCGTAACCGGCGGTGATCTCCAAGTTGCTCTTGATGGCGCTGAAGTATTTGTTGTAGTTCAGATAGGTCGTCAAGAGGCAATTGTTATTTTTCTGAGGGCCATAGGTATAGTTTCTACCACCGGTGTTGTAGTACTGATAGGCCTCATGCGGGACGAAGATTTGGCCCTGGCCCTGGGAGTAGTCGTAACCCAGCGTGACGTGTGCATGAAGTTCCGGAAGGAAATGCACGCTGTAATCGGCATCGAAACTGCCGATGACGCGATAAACGTCGGAAGTGGAGTGGTAGTTATTCAGGAGGCCCACAGGGTTTCCGGTGGCGCCGGTGATGGGAACGCCGTTGGAATCGGCGGCTTCATAATAGCCGAGGAAAGCGTCGTTACCGGAGTAAATGGGAGAACAGGGGTTATGCGTTGCGCCGCCCCAAATGGCGTTGTTGTTGGCGAAACGGGTGTCGCTGTATGTGCCCTTGAGATTGACATTCAGTTTGAGATGATTGTCGAAAAGGGACGGAGTCAGTGAGACACTGCCTGTATAGCGCTTTAAGTTGTCCGTCTTGAGAATACCGTCCTGGTTGCTGTATCCCAGGGAGACGCGGTACGGCAACGAGGCAATCTTACCGGATATGCCCAGGTTGTTGTCGGTTCCGAAGGCGGTCTTGAAGATCTCTTTATTCCAATCAGTATTGACATTGTCGTTCAGGAGCGATCTCTGACGGTCTGTTCCCTGGGTGTTGACAAGTTCATACATCTGGTCACGGGTAATCATGTCAGCCGTCCTGGTAGGGCTCTGAAGCGAGTTGGTTGTGGAAAAATTGATCTTGGGACGCTTGGAGTCGATACCCTTCTTGGTGGTTATAATGATGACACCGTTGGAGGCGCGGGATCCATAGATAGCGGTTGAGGATGCATCCTTGAGGATGGTCATACTCTCAATGTCATTGGGATTGATGAGGCTGAGGAAATTGCCACTGCCGCTAACGCTGCCACCCACTTCCATAGGAACGCCGTCAAGGACGATGAGGGGATCGTTAGAGGCATTCAGAGAGGCTCCTCCACGAATTCGGATGGTACTGCCAGCAGAAGGAGAACCGCCTCCGTTTACAATCTGAACGCCGCTGACTTTACCGTTGATGAGTTGCTCGGGCGAATTGATGACACCCTGGTTGAAGTCTTCGCTGCTTACGTTCGAGACAGAACCGGTAAGGTCGCTTTTACGCTGGACGCCGTAACCAATAACTACGGTCTCCTGCAACATTTGACGGTCGGGTTCCATACGGACGACGATGGCTCCAGATGCAGGAATCTGCACCGTTTCCGTAATGTAACCGATGTAAGACACCTGGACGGTTTTAGCATTGCCTCCCACTTGCAAAGTGAAATTTCCGTCCATGTCGGTGATGGCTCCGTTCGAGGTGCCGGTCTCAGTGACAGCGGCACCAATCAGGCCTTCGCCATTTTCATCCAGGATGGTTCCCGTGAGTTTCCTTGCATTCTGGGCCGTTGCATAGGAGGATGACAACGCCAGCATGCCTGCCAACAGGGAAAGCCTGAGTAGAATGGCGCATACTCGAGATTGTAATTTCATATAAAGGAATGTTAAGAAATGTAGGGTTATCAGTTGAGGCAAAAGTACATAATAACCCCCCAATGGGTCTGACCGAATTGGACAAACTCAAAAACAAATTAGACAAAAAGCGGATTGAATGTGCCTTACCTGGGGATTATTCCCTGTTCAGGTACTCTCGAGGCCTACATCCATATTCTGCCTGGAAGCATTTGGAGAAATAGGATGCGTTGCTGAATCCTGTCATATACATCACTTCTGCGACAGTGAATTTCTTCTGCTTCAAAAGTGATGCAGCCACTTCAAGACGATAACTCCTAATGTAATCTACTGGAGTCTTTCCTGTGAGCTGTTTCAGCTTCCGGTACACGTATTTGCTCCCGTAGCCCATCTTCTCACAGAGGGACTTGACGTTGAATTCGCCGTCGGAGATACGCTCCTCAATGCTGGAGTTGACTTCTTTGAGGAATCGTTCGTCAGAAGTGGACAACGGCTGTCCCGCAGTTTCTTCTTTTTTTTCCTCCGGTTTTCCAAAAACAGCTATTTGGCTGATAACAGCGGAAAGGTTTTGGGCCTCTTCCTGGATATGCCTCATCTGCAGGCCCATTTCACCGTCGGTTGTGCGGGAGAGCATGGTGCTTACCGGTGACAGGATATTACCCAGAGGCCCCTCCAGGTCTTTGGACAGGCTTGTGAGGAACTCTTTTTTGAGTTGGATTTGTTCCAGAATCTGCTCTTTCTCCTTCTGCTCGTATTTCAGGCGGTTCCGGGTACGGAAGAAATTGATGCACCAAAGAACGAATATTATAAGAAGGAGGGTGTAGATTACAAAGGCCCAAGTTGTCAGATACCAAGGGTGCCTGATGACAAAGGGTACCGAGAGGATGGCGGCATCGTCGGCAGAGAATCCGGGACGGGAGACCTCCAGGATGAAACTGCCGTAATTGAGGTTGTTAAAGGTTATGACATTCGTTCCTTTGGGCAATTCATACCAATTGGTATCTACTCCTCTGAGCCTGTATAGATAGCGGATGGTTTGCGTTTCGACGTAGGAGAGGTCGGATACCATGAAATCTATATGGCGCTGGTCTGGGGCAAAGGTAAGATTGTCGTTCAATTTTTTCAGCGGATGGTTGTTGACCGATACGCCCGTGAGATAGATGGGCTTGGATTCGGAACGCTCCAACATCATTTCTGGTGTACCGACGTACAGCCCGTCATTGGTTCCGAGATAGATAGTGTGAGTCTGGTCGTCATAGAAGGCGATGTCGGCCATGCCACTCAATTTGTCCAGGCAACGGATATGGTCGCCTTCTGTAATCCAGATTTCGGAACCGGCGCCGGCCCATACTGTCCCATCCACTTCCATCAGCCAGTTTACAGCCCCCCCGATACTCGTATCAAGACGAAAGGAGGTAGCGGTATTACCATCTATGCATAATATCTTGCCGCTGAGCCCAAGCCAAAGCAGATGATTTGAATCTACCAGGACACAATTGGGCTGCTCGCCATTCAGTTCGGTTGAAAGTATTTGAACATCTTCTATTTCCAGTGTGGATGTATTAATGCGCCGTATTCCATCGTTATAGTATAATACCCAGAGGTGGTCGCGGTCATCTCTGGCAATTTGAAAGGGAGAGAGTCCTTTCCCTCCAGGGAGGTTGAGGGATGCATCAGCATAGACGTCACCGACGCTATTTACGAACTTCTTCTTGTCGGCCATCATAAGCCCTCCCATGAAACTGGCAACCCAAATCCGTCCATGATCATCCTCATGGATATCATAGGACCAGTTGGCGTTTCGACCGCTGGATGGATCCATCAGATTGATGTGTTTCCAAGCTTTGCCTGTCCAAAAATGGACGCCGCCATCTGTGCAAATCCACAAATCTCCTTCATGATCTTCATAAATCCGGCGGATGCGATTGTGTTCGATTCTTTCAGTTGGACTGTCCATGATGTACCACGTGGCGCCCTTGAGTTCCGGCGTGGTGCAAATCAGGCCCTCAGAACCTCCGAGCCATAAGCGGCTTTGACCATCACGGTATATTTGGCTGAAGTGGTTTCCACGGCTCGATCCGGTAATCTCAGTAATCGGCACAAAAGGGATGTCTGTATTGTTGTCCAGAATGGATATCCCTTCATCTGTACCCAACCAGGTCATTCCTTCCTCGCTGGAGAGGACACACCACACGACATCATTTATGAGTGAGGTGGAACCATGACCGGCATCGTGCTGGACGTGCCTGACTTGCCCATAATGATCGTAAATGTATAAGCCGTTGTCTGTTCCAATAAAGAGACGGTTCTCATCGTCCAGAGAAAGACTCTTTACGGAATTGCCGTCAAGGGCGCTGACATCTGTGAACTGGTTTGTCTTTAAGCCGTAGCGGTAGAGTTTTCCGTTTGTCCCTATCCAGATGCTTTCCCTCTCAGTGTCTTCCAGCAAGACATTTACGAAAACATTGTCACTATGGGGCAGGTGTGGTAGTGCGATGTCCCGGAAGTGTTCCCTCTGGCCGTCAAAATAGTATAGACCGTTGTATGTGCCGATATAGACATTTCCGTCCGAAGCTTTTATCAGCGAGTATATTACTTCATTGCCGAGACTGCCTCCCTCAATTTTGCTGAATGTTCTCTGTTTCAGGTTAAAGGTGTATAGTCCCGTGGAACTGCCAATCCACAGATTGTCCTCGTCCAAGACAATCGAGCGAACGTCTTGCGGCGATCCTTCCAGCCAGGACCGGAAACCGGATTCACTGTAGTCATAGGCCCAAAGTCCATGCTCTTCTCCGACATATAAGGCATCCCCGGGAATGTCTTTCATACTGTAGACATGGCCGCCTGCCACCTGTTGACTGTGGTAGGTCATTGAGTAGCCGTCGTAACTGAAAACTCCGCTATTTGTTCCAAGCCAGATAAGGCCGGTGGAATCTTGCTCTATGCATCCTACCATCGTTGCGTTCATATCCCTGGGCAAGGTCACGTTGTGGAACGACGGGGTTTCTGATGACCATGCTCGAAACGACAGTAGTATCAATAGTATGATGTTAATATACTTCATTCTTAGGGTTGCAACAATTAAGATGACAATAACTCGACAGTTTCCCTTATTCCAGCCTGTTTGGCTAGCTAATAACTAGCGGGATCAAACATTCGATATCTACAAATCCAGACTCTCCGAGTCTTTAAGGAACTGTATCACCGGAATCGTCACTATCCCACTTTCATCCCGTCTGAGGCGGATATTTTCAGCTGTGACAATGATCTTTTTGAACGAGTCGCCAATCGCACGCAGAGAACGAGTTTCCTGTTCGACCTTATCTGCATCCGGCATCCTCCATGCGGATTGGATATAATAGCGCTTGCTTCCCTTATTGGCAATGAAATCTACCTCCAACGAAAGACGAATGGGCTTACCTTCCTCGTCCTTGGTGCGGATCGTAACGTTCCCGACATCGACCATGAAGTCACGGTAGCGGAGTTCATTGTAAATAATGTTCTCCATGATGTGGTTTTCTTCATTCTGCCGGAAGGAAAGGACAGCATTTCTAAGACCCAAATCCTGGAAATAATATTTAGAAAGCGATGCGATGTAATTCTTGCCCTTCACGTCATATCGATCAGACTTCTCCGTCATGAAAGCATCATCGAGGTAGCCCATATATGTCGATATGGTCTTATTGGTCAAGTCCTTCGTATGCTTGAGGCTTTTGAAGGTATTTGCCAACTTGTTGGGGTTGAGCGGAGATCCAATCGATGATGCCATTACGCGGACAAGCTCCTCGAACTCTTCAGGATATTCTATTTTATGACGGTCATAAATATCTTTCAGATAGACAGTCTGATATAGTTTTCGGAGGAACGTCACTTTCTTATCCTCTCCATCTTGAAGGAGGATTTGTGGCAGTCCGCCGAAGGTTAGATAATCAAGCCAGGCGTCATTCTCCGTGCCATTGTATGCAGGAAGGTATTCGCTGAACGAGAGCGGGCGCATGGGGATTTCTTCTCCCCTGCCTCGGAACTCGGTGGCAATGTCGGAGGATAAAAACTTCGAGTTACTCCCAGTCACGAATAAATCAGCATTCGGTTTTAGATTAAGCGTGGAAAGGACCGCCACGAAATCCCTCACCTCCTGAACTTCATCAATGAGAATATAATAAGTATTCTCATCTTTCATGACATTATCGACATGGTCAAGGAGATAATCAGGATCCTTAAATGCGGCCTGTCGCTTATCCTCCAAATCAATAACGATAATATGATCCGCAGGGATTCCTACCTTCAAGAGATAATCACGAAAGATGAATTTAAGGAGATATGACTTGCCGCAACGGCGAAGTCCAGTGATGATTTTAATGAATCCATTCCCTCTAGAACGGATCATTTTGTCTAAGTATACCGGCCTGTCGATTCTCATACTTTCCAAACAGTTGACACTTTTGTCACAAGTTTGGAAACAAAGATAGCTTTTTTATGGGAACAAGCAAAGAAAACTCACGGGTCAAAAGAAAAAAAGCGTTACTGGAACCGTATAGTATAGCCCAATGTATTAAGCATACCATACTAACTATACGGTTTTATATGTTGTAAATCCTGTCTCGACAGGCTTAACAGATGTGAATTGACGGACTCCTAAGGATCCGCTTCTGATCCTTTTTCTTTTGACTAGAAAACAGGGCTCTTTCGTTTGGCGAATTCGACTGTTTTTCGTAGATTTGTAGTTGTGCAACGGAATCTTCCCGAAGATTTTACCTTAGACTTTTCGAGTCCGTTTTAGTACCGAATACGTGGAAGTTGTTACCAAAAGACTTGAACCACATTTGAACCACGGTGCACTTAACTAATTGATTATCAATACTTTTAACATTCTGCATCGGTAAGTAGAATTTTAAGCCTAACTACTTGATAATCAATTAGTTACGCCATAATTTTGCGCTTATTTTAGGTCTTTTACTTTAAAATGTAATCCGTTGTTTTTCAATCGTTTACATTTTTAAGAAATTTTAATTTATGCATTTTTGAACCACATTTGAACCACGCGTGGTACAAGTAGTTTTGTGTTATACGCCATAGTTTACACCTTTACATAGATTTACGTATATTTACATAATTGTCCCCTATTAGAGGGTACTTTATGGCGCTAAGGAAGTCTCCTATGCGATCTTTGGTAAAGGTTGTAAAAAGTATGTACAAAAACACGAGAATCTGCAAATGTTGTGGTAGGAGTTTTACTGCGAAATATGGAAGACAGGTTCACTGTTCAAACTCCTGTAGCAAACAGTATCGTCAACGATCCAAACGGTTAAAATTAGACGCCAAGAAATCAGCTTCTGAAATAGAATCGATCCGCGAAACCCTGGATGGAAGATACTATCTTTCGATTACCCAGGCGGCACTATATCTCGGCGTGAGCCGACCAACTGTATATAGGCGCATCAAAAACGGAGAGATCACTCCCCTACGAGTATCCAGTCGCACCGTTCGCATATCGGTAGATCAACTCAAGACGGAGTCAAAACCGAAGCCACTGTCTCCAAAGGGAGATTTTTCCTGTATGATTTCCAAACAAGAGGCATTGGCTCGATATGAAGTCTCTGTCCAATGGCTCTATAGGATTCTTGATGCTGAAGGAATCAAGCCAATGGTGATAAAAGGGAAAGCCTACTTCCCCAAGAATGATCTTGACCGGCTGCTCCCACCTAAAGTCGTGTATAATCCGAATGAATGGTATGATGCCTATGATCTGATGAGATCAGAAGGATTCACACGCAAATACATTTCCGACTTTATCCGCCGCAAGGAAGTCCCCTGTCGCCGAAGTGGTCGTTCTCTTCTCATTGCGAGAAAGGAATGGGATAATGCTCGTATCAGCCGAGGCACGCTCTCGTCAAGTTATCTGACTGTTGAATCTGCTCGGAAAAGATATCACATCGGCCAGAAGACTTTCTACGATGCTGTTCGGGAGAATAAACTCCAGTGCATTCGACAAAACCGATGTGTGTATTACAGCATCCAGGACCTAAATCGATTGTTCAAGAACAAGAAGCCAAAGATTCCACCTGAAATCCGGCGGAACTATATTAGGGGCTGTCATGCCCTAAAGAAATATCACATCGGTCAGAAACGCTTCAGCGAAATGACAAAAGCTGCTGGCGTGACCAAAGTTAGGACGGACGGCAATTTCGTTTGGTATAAGAAATCCGAACTGGACACTTTATTCTTTATGATAAATGCCTGAATATGAAGGCAAGTTCAACGAGATCCAAAGTGTCTAAAGATTCCGATAAATTGGAATTCCCAGTTGAAATCCAAATAAAAGTTGATTAAATTTTCAGCTTTTTCAATAAATCGCTATAAATCAAGCATTTGAAAAATGTTTGATTTG
>Ga0265299_10000777_pt1 | contig 38747 bp, 33 predicted proteins | sample AusTroGonzalo_MG_4_FD_193485 | JGI IMG/M metagenome (GOLD analysis project Ga0265299, IMG submission 193485) | Bovine rumen microbial communities from tropical cattle in Woodstock, Queensland, Australia - Gonzalo_02 | ecosystem: Host-associated > Mammals > Digestive system > Stomach > Rumen ...
TTTCAAAGCCCATCTTATGGCTTGTATCGAGTTAAGAGAAGAACCGAAATAATCATTTATAATCTTTTTGAACCCATATCCTGTATCAACAATCATAAATTCTATAGTGTGTTTGTTAGGAAAAAACTGACCGCAAGTGTAAATATGGTCTGTGTTGCTGTGAATTTGGGCATTTACAAAAATTTCATAAATTGATTCCGCTATTTTCTTTTTTAATTCTTCTGACATCTCTGGCAAATCTGCACGGGAAAGAAGCTCATCCATAACATAAGAATAAAAATATCTGCCTTCAGACGGTTTTAGTTTTAAGTATTTTATAGTTGTATCATTAACATCTGGACATGTCTGATAACCATAATTTGCGAGAAAATTGTTTTTCTGCAAAATCGAAATAATTCTGGAGTTCTCAGATGTTATTGAAATCGAGTTTATTAAAGAGAGTTTGTCGAGAATTGCACCTAAAACCGCACTCATATTTGCGGAAAACCATGTGTCTAATTTTATATTTATGTTCTCAAATTCAATATTTTTAAAATCCGCATACAATTTTACAAATTGATTGTAGCACTTACACGCATTCTCTGAATTTATATTTGACAGAGTAAATTCTTTCACAATCTTCCTCTAAAACAGCAACATTCTTGATTTGCTAATATATTTTATGCATCAATTTGTCAATTCTGTCAGCAGATTTTAAATCGTAAAAATTCATGTTGGTTAATTATCTCTGACGCAACGAACTTCATGATATATATCTACACCATCTGGCACTGCATCACTCCAACCAAATATCGCAACCCAAAAACGTTCGGAAGTAAAATGAGATGAAGACCAAAAATAGCCTGTATCTCCAAGTTTACTTTTTGCGTCGAATGAAACAGGATTCTTTTTACCAAAAAGTGTTTTCAATTCATTTAGGGTTGGCAGTCTCCAATCGCTATAACCATCTTCGTTCAAATTTTCACAGTAATTTGCAGCATCATTCCAAGTCTTTGTGTCATGTGCTTTGTTCGACCATTGAAGACCGTTAAATATTAGCTTCGAATGATTGGTAGTTTTTCTGTTGGACTGTGTAGTTTGTGAATTTAATGGTTTTTTGCCCGTTATTTGTTCAACAATATTGTCTATCGCTATTCGTAAAGATTTTTCACTGCCATCAAAAGTCGCAGAAGCTCCTTTGACAGTTGCTTCTTTTTCCAAATCAATGAGTTCAGATGTGATAGTATAGATTCCGCCGAAAAAGTTAATCGTTGTTCTTAAAATTGTATCTGCAGACAAAGCCTGACCAAGCGGAATCTGACAGTTTTTATCATTGCATACTTTATAAGATTCTTTTTTCATCTCCTTAATCATTACTTTTTCTTGTCGTTCTTTTGCAATAACGATGAACTCATTTGAACTTACAAGTGCAGCTCGAATATATTCAGTTGCATTGGAAAGCCTTTTTGCCGGTAACTTCTTGCTTAAATCTTCGAATTCCATAACTGCGAGTTTTGACTTTTCGACACCATCAGCGAATATTGGCAATAAACTTAAAATAATGATAAAAATCAGAGAAAGTTTTTTCATTTTAATCTCCGAAGTAACTAAAAAACCGAAAAATTATAGAGAAAAGCTGTGATTGTGCAAGTTAAAGTAACGTTTCGTGAAAATCCGATAATTCGTGTCGTCAAACGGCGGGCAGTATACCGCGAACTCGATCGTCTTGAAGGCGTGTTCGTATTCTTTTACGAGTGAAAGCCTGACATCGGCGACTACTGCCGGGCTGTTTCTGAAGGGTAGCGGTTGGCCGGATCGCGGAGATTCGGCGCGGCGCAGGTGATTACGTCGCAGTTAAACCAGTCTTTCACATGAATGTAAATCAAGTATTGCTTTTTCAATGGATCGGATAATAATATTGCGTTATTTTTCTTTGATTGTGAGGTTACAGATGCGAAAATTATTGATTGTTTTGAGTTTGATTCTCGTTTTCGGAATTTTGTCAGCCGAAGAAACGGTAAAAAATCAGGATGAAGTCAAACAACCTGAAACTCCGGTTGCTGAAAAAACAGCAGAGAGCGAAAAAAGAGCAGTCTTCGTCACTCCGACAGTAGGTCTCGGAGGCGGCTGGCCGCTTTGGATGACTATCAATGCCGGGGTCGATATCTCTTTCACGACTACAGTTCCGAATTTTCAGGTAGGATTAGATTTTGCTTTCAGAGTCAACCCGACTTTGAAAGGGGAATACGGCCACGCGACATTTTTCATTCCGGTCAAAGCAAAACTGCGTTACGATTTTCCTGTGCAGAACCCGCATCTTAAGTTCGTAGGGCTCTGGGCTGCGGCGGGCCTCAATGTGATCATGGCCGTGCCGAACAAAGATGCCGAGATGTTTATGGATATCGGACACAGACAATCAAACAGCGAATACTACACTTTCCTAAGATTTACATGGGGACTTGCGACAGATCTAGTCTTTAAAAACAATATGGTCTTAAGACTTGGTTTCTATGATGCTCTTCCAATAGAGTTCCTTCCGCTTCACTTCAATGCGGAAATCGGATACAGATTCTAATTAAAAGAAAACAGCGGAGCTATTTCGGAGCGATTCCCGGCTTTTTCGCCGATTCATACCAGGTGAAGTTGTCAAGCAGAACCAAACTGTCAAGAGCATGATCGTTTGTATCCCAGAGTGCCAGTCTGAGTTTGAAATTCTCGCCCGGCACAATGTTTCCGCGAACTGTAAGCCAGCCCGTTGCGCCGTGGTTGCTAGTCATAGGCATGCCGCAGTTGTTGCTTGTAAAAGCTGTTCCTTTGAGATCTGCGTCACCCTGACAGCTCGGGAAGTTGTTTCTCGGGCAGCATACATTGAAAAGGCCAGATTTTGCAAGGTTTATTCCAAGCGGATTCTTGTTCCCGTCCATCGCGATATTTTTGTCAGCCGGATTCTGCAACTCAGGATTGTCTGTCTTGAAAGAAGTGTCAAGAAGCATTACGAAAAAGTCGTTATACTTGCAGACCCACTCAGGGAACTCTGCTGAAATATAGTAAACATCAATGCTGAAAGCCTCTGCATTGTTCGGTGCTCTGAGTTCAAGTTCAAGCATGATCGGATCTCTTACAGGCGGTTTGCCCGGATTTGTACTTTCCTGCATAAGACCGCCGCCAGCGCACCCCGGTGCGTCAGGAAAAGTCTGGCCGCCGTTTGCCTGAAACCAGTCAGCAGGAGGCTCACTTTTGTGAGTTTCGTCGGGGTTTTCCTCGGTTGCGTTGCTGCTAAATTGGGTATCTATTGATGAACCGTCAAGATTGGCGTTGATATCGCCTGTCGAAAAAGCAAGGAGTTTGCTTCCGTTTCTGGGAAGAATATGCTGTCCGAAACTGTCGAGAACCGCATACTGCGATTTTTCGATCTCTCCTTCCGATCCGTCCGGATAAAGCAGTTTCGCGCTGACTATTCCGTAAGATTTTTCGTCCTTTACCGGATTGATATCCATAGCTTTCGTAAGTTCGACCGGATCTGTCGTATCCTTGCTGATCCCAGCATCCTGGCTGTCCGAAGTTTCGTCGACCGTGCCGTTGCAGTTGTCGTCAAAACCGTTGCCCGGAACTTCGAAAGCACCGGGATTGATTCTTTCAGGATCAGTGCCGACACACTCCCAACCTGTTTCGCAGCAGTCGCCTGTGCAGTATGTGTAGCCGTCGCCGTCCATATCAGTGGCATTTTCTACGGTCATATCGCTGCCGTCGCAGTCCTGATCGATTCCGTCACCGCATTTTTCGACCTCGGGAAGCACCTGTCCGACACATTCGCTCCAGTCAGTACCGTCCTCGATACAGGTCATCACGCCCGCTTTACAGATTCCCCGACCTTTTGTGCCGCTCGGACCTTCGTAACACTCCCGGGTTTCACCGGGAGTGCATTCTGTTACATAACCGCTTTCAGAGTGAGGTTCACCGTCTTCGTCTGTCTTCGAGTCCTGGTCGCCCAGATTCGATTCCTCCTGCGGATCTTTGGAAGGATCATCAGAATTTTTGTCCGGCATGCATTCACCTTTTTCAAGATCACACTGTCCTGACGGGCATTCCTCGTTGCTTGAACACGAGTTGCTGCTGCCGGATCCGCATGAAACGGCAAAAAGAACCGCTAAAAGCGCGGTCAATACAAATCCGATTTTTTTCATTACAGTCTCCATCGAAATAAAACACAAAAAGCGGAATATTCTAGCCGAAAACTGTTTTTATGCAAAAACTTTAATTTTACGCTTTTTTTACTAGAGGTAGTTCAAGAATAAACGCGGCGCCGCCAAGCTCCGAAGCAGCTGCATAAAGTTTTCCGCCCGCTTCGGTCGCCAGTTTTCTCGAATGGCTGAGACCGATCCCTGTTCCGCCGGGCTTGTTCGTGTAAAAATTTTTGAAAATAGCCTCGCGTTCGCTTTCAGGCACGCCGCGGCCGGAATCCTCGACTGAAATTACTGCAAAACTGCCGTTTCTGCTGATACTGACCGCTATTTTTCCGCCGTTTTCAAGCTCTTCCCATGCGTTTTTCAGCAGATTGAGCATGATTTCCTTGAATGAATCGATCGAAATAGAAAGACGCACCGCCTCGTTTTTTCCGACAGTCAGGTCGATGTTCCGCTTCTGCAGCTCTGGCAGATGGAACGAAATGAATTCGAGCAGGTCGTCCGGCAGTGAGACACCGGCCGGCTCAGATTCGTTTTTATGATACGCGACCATTCCCATATATTTGTTCGTGATCTGTTCAAGCCGTTCGACTTCACCTACGATCAGCTGCAGCAGCTGACTTTTTCCGGAAGATTCGATTTTATCTATATTTTCGGCAAGATATGTGCTGTTGAGCTTGATCGTGTTGAGCGGATTTCTGATTTCGTGCGTGATCCGCGCCGCCATTTCGCCGATCGAAGCCAGCCGCTCAGAGTTGAGCAGTTTGCTTGAAAGCTCCTCCGATTCGGTTATATTCCTTATAATATAAAAGGTTTCATTCTGGTTTTCAAAAACCGAAAGACTATAAGTCTCGTCGTTGAAGGAAAACTTTTTCTCGTTCCCCTTTATTCCGATTTTTTCGAAAACGACACTGGGCTTTTCGCCGATCACAGACTGGTCTGCACCGAACCAATCTTTCATCGTCCTGTTCAGAAAAATCACACATTCCGCAGAAACCGCCATCAGCCCTTCCGGAATCGCATTGAGCAGATTTTCCTTTCTTTTTCCGACAATCTGTTCACGGGTATACTTCTTTGAAAGTTCGTCTATCTCGCTGTCTCCGCGCTCCGAGATCTGACGCAGCTTTTCTTCGGCTTCTTTAAGACCGGCATTCGGGCCGACGCCGATGGCTGAAGTCAAACCCTTGACTTTATTGCGGTATCTTATAGCGTCGACTGCCAGAAGAAACGAAAAAAAGAGAAAAAGTGCCGATACGGCAATAACTGTTTTGTTCAAAAAATCCTGCCACACGATGTAAGTCGATTTCAGCATCCCGAGTTTCTGCTGCGCAGACAGATTGACTATTTCCTTCAAAGTCGCAAGATCTTCCGCAAGCGACGAAACAACAAGGACCTTCTCCTCGCCGTGCGAATCCGCGAGACTTCTGCTTTTAGCCGAGATTTTTTCGGCGAAATCACCGATCCGCGCCGCAAGCTGCTCGCTTGTCCCGGCCTTTGCAGCCTCTGCGCCGCGCACTACCCCTGCCAGTTTTTCATTCAGAAAGCCTTCAAGCAAAGCCTGTTCTTCAAGCCTGCCGTAAAGAAGCAGAAAATCCCGCGCGGAATCGACTTCAGCCGCAAAACTTCCTGAATCAGCGAAAAAGATCCTGTCGTTTTCAATGGTTTCACCGAGAGCAGACGAATCCGAAAAATTGAAACAGACAAAAAGAAATAAAAAAATCGAGAATAAAAGAAGTGAAAAGACGGGAAGTTTATTCTTCAATCTCGCCTGTCACTGCGGAATCACCGGCTTCAAGAGCGGTAATACTGTTTGTAATGATCGCTGCGGAAGTTTTCGCCGAAACCTGAATGACAACAAGCTCGCCGATAAGTTCCCACGGCAGATTGGCCGGAGAAGCTTTTCCTTCGAGATCTTTCAGACCGTCGCCTTTTCTGTAGACCGAAAGCATGATTCCTTTCTCGACACCGTCATCGCTGCCTTTGTCAAGGTAAACGATGTAGTTCGGACCATAGAAGAAAGTCGGGTCGTAACCGGTGAGGATCTTAGCCTTTATGTCGGAATCAGTCTCTTTAAGGGGAACATTGTTTTCCTGCTCGACGTATTCGCGTACATAAAAACCGCGCTCGATAGCATCGTAAGCCTTGATGATCTTTACTGTCGCGATCCTTGCCTCGTCGTCATCGTCTTCTTTCTTTTTCTTTCCGATGTCAAGGACCTTGCCGCGTCCGACTATCTCGACAATCGAGCCGATTTTGTCGCCCGAATCGGGGTGTTTGATTTTTTTGCCGATGTTGATTATCTCGACATAGTCACCGATCTGAAGATTCAGAGGTTTATGTTCCTCCTTGTCTTTTTTATCTTTGTCATCTTTGTTGTCGTCGATTTCAACATATACATTGTCGCCGGTCGCAAGAAGTTCTTTCGGCTCGAAAGAAGCAACGATCTTCGCCAGCTCTTCTTCTTCGGTGTTGCCGATAAAACCTTTCTGAACGACATCGAAAACCGTATCGTCGATCTGTTTGAAACGGTCGATCCTGTATTTGCCGCCGAGCTTTACGAATTCCTTGTAGTTCTCGGGAGTCGCATCAAGCGTTTTTCCGGTCTGAGCAAGGGAATCGGTTTCGCCTTCATCCTCGTATTCTGCGTTATAACCTTCGCCGTTCTCGCCGTATTCGCCGTTTGCGCCTTCAGCACCGTATTCGCCGTTTGCGTTAGGGCCGCGTCCTGCGCCTTCGTTGCCGGGCATGGTCATTTCGCCGGTCTCACGGAACGAAATCTTGTCACCGGGATAGATCATGTGCGGATTCTGGATCTGCGGGTTGAGCGACCATACTTTCGGCCAGTACCACGGACTTTTAAGCTCTTTCTCGCTTATGTCCCAGAGAGTGTCGCCCGGAGCGACTTCATAAACCTCGGGAGCCGAGTTGAGATCCGCATTGTCAAGATTGATAAATTCGGGAACCGGAACTTCTTCAGCACTTGCCGGCGGAACATTTTCTGCAAACAAGAGAACCGAAAACATCAAAACTAAAACAGAAATAATTGTTTTCATCCGAAACTCCATATATCCAAAATAAGACAAAACAAAAAATAACCGGCTCATTTTACGCAAAAACGCGATTTTGTCAATTTAATTGAAGCTTAAGTGACAAAAAAATCCAAAACACTTGACTTGAATTTGTTTCAGACTAGAATTTTGCGTTTTTTAGGAGTTTGAAATGGAAAAAGAAAAGATAAATAATTTGAAGATTTTCAGAGAAAAAAGGCTTATAAGCAAAACCGAACTTGCCCGCGAGGCGGAAATCTCTCTCGTGACTCTCGACAGGATCGAAAAAGGCTATGACTGCCGCCTTTCGACAAAAAGAAAAATCATCGAGGCTCTCGGGCTTGACTTTGAGGACACAAAAGAAGTTTTTCCGGAAAATAATTAAAAAACGAGGTAAAAAATGAAAAAGGTTCAGTTCACAGGTTTGATTTTCACACTTTTTGTCGCTTTTTTCGCTGTTTCATGCGCCGGTTCGAAAGGCGAGGCGGAAAAAACGATAGAATCCTATGTCGAGCTTCTCAAGGCTAAGAATTTCGCAAAAGCATGGGAAATGCTTGACCAGGAATCGCAGGAAGTCGTAGGCCAGAAAAAGTTCATCGAAGACGCGCAGAACATTTCAGGCAACGCGATGTTCCTCAAAAACAAACCGATAAAGATCAACGAAGCCGGCGACAAGGCGATTCTTGAAACCGAATATTTCGGCCAGAAAGTCGCTTTCAACAAACTGCCTGAAGCAAAAATCACATACTATGCGAACAAAAACAACGGAAAATGGCAGATCAGGCTCCAGGAGAGAATTGACCAGATCCTTGAAGAGCAGAAACGCGATTCGATCGAAATTCCCATCGACCCGGAACTTATCGAAACAGCTAAACTTTACAAGGACAAAATCGAAGTCAAAGATCTCCGCAACGGCGAAGTCGAATTCGGAAACGGCCAGACACAGTATATGATGGACGCTACGGTCAAGAACAATACCGACAAACCGCTCAGCTATGTCGGCGTTCTTGTAAAATTCATGGACGACAAAGAAGAAAAAGTCCTTTTCGAAAAAACTTTCTTTGTAATCTACACCCGTCAGATCGAAGAAATCTACCCGATCAAACCGGGCGAGGAAAAGAACATCATCATCCCCGGCTACGACGCAGGCGACATTGACGGCAACTGGACAGGCAAGCTTCAGTGGGAAGTCAACGCAGTCAAAGTTGCGACTCCGGCCGAACTTATTACGATCGAAGATCTCAAACTTCCGAAAAAGAAATAATGCAGATTCCGGAATTTGTCTCTACACTTGCCACTAAAATTGAAAAATTAGACCACGATTTCAATATGTATTTCTCCGCACAGGAGAAAAAAGCACCGCTTCAAGCTCTGGAAAACATGAAGCGCGAGGTAAACCTTCTGATGAAAGGAGCGGCCGATTCACAGAATCTGGTCGAAAGGAATCTGGCTTCGCAGCTCATAAACCGTTTCACAACTTACCGCCAGAAGTGGGAAAGATGCGTCCGCGACATTGAGGAAGGACGCGCCAAACCAGGGACAAAGTTTTTCGGCGGATTCGGAAACAGCGACCTTTCCGACCTGAAATCGGCGGCAGATTCCGTTGAAAGGAAAGATGCCGAAGCTTTCGCAATGAGCGCCATGATCGACCAGACTGCCAATAAATTCATAGAGTTAAGTAAGAAATACACCAACAGGGCATACAGTTTCGATGCTGTAACCGAAATGCTCTCAAAAAAAATCGGCGACATTCAGCAGAAATTCGGCAACAACTTCTCTTTCGATGTTTTTTACGAAGACGGCAAGGTCAAAATCAAACCTGTCAGAAAATAGTTGCCCTATTTACACAATTAAAAATTTACAGATTTCTCAGAGCCTCGACGAGCTCGGTTTTTGACTGGGTCTTTTCATCGACCTGTTTGATGATCTTCGCGGGGACTCCCGCTACAACACTGAAAGGCGGCACGTCTTTCGTTACGACCGAACCTGCCGCGACGACTGAATTTTCGCCGACAGTGACACCTTCCAGAACAACGGCATTTGCCCCGATCATGACTCCGTCGCAGATTTTAACAGGAGTCGCACTCGGAGGCTCGATAACGCCTGCAAGGACCGTTCCCGCTCCGATGTGGCAGTTTCTGCCGACCATAGCCCTTCCGCCGATGACAGCGTTCATGTCGATCATCGTTCCTTCGCCGATCACAGCGCCGATATTGATCACAGCACCCATCATTATGACACATTTGTCGCCGATCTCGGTCATTTCGCGGATGACCGCGCCCGGCTCGATCCTTGCATTGATTTTTGTGAGGTCTGCAAGGGGGATCGCCGAATTTCTGCGGTCGTTTTCAAAGCGGGTCATCGTTATTTCGGGATGAGCAGAAGCAAAATCGCGGATCTTGTCGAACTCGTCGTAAACCTCGACAAAATCAATGCCTTTGTAACTTTCGACCAGAGCCGAAAAGTCGCATTTTTCGATATTTCCCTTGAAAAGCGCGCGGACCGGCGTTTTTTTCTTCGATTCGCTGATAAGTTTTATAATTTCGTATGCGTCCATCTACTTCTCCAATATTTTTCTGCCCATAAATCTGAGTTTCCAGACTCCGAAAAGAGCCTCTTTGAAGATTTTACCGCTCATTTTGCTCGTTCCCTCGGTCCTGTCGGGGAAAACTATCGGCAGTTCGAACACTTTTCCGCCGCTTATCTTCGTTCTGAAAGCCATTTCTATCTGGAATCCGAAGCCCGAAAGGACAAGCGGAGTCGAAATCACTTTTTCAAGAAGTTTAGCGTCCCAGCACTTGAATCCGGCTGTTACATCGTGGACACCAAGACCTAAGATCGTGCTTGCGTATAAGCTGCCTCCCCTTGAAATAATGCGGCGGTCGATGCTCCAGTTTTCCGTTCCGCCCCCTTTGACATAGCGTGAACCGACAACGACAGTGTAGCCTTCGTCAGATTTTTTCACCATTTCGGGAAGATATTCAGGTTTGTGCGAAAAGTCGGCATCCATCTGGATTATTTTTTCGTAGCCTTTTTCAATAAGAGTGCTGAACCCGTCGAGATATGCCGCGCCGAGACCCTCTTTACTCTGTCTCACCTTCAGAAGGACGAAACTGTTTTCTTTCATCAGATCCCGCACGATTTCCGCCGTTCCGTCCGGCGAATTGTCATCGACTATCAAGATATCAGCTTCGGGAAGCTCAGCGTGCACAGCCTTTATTATAGCCGCAATATTCTCTTTTTCGTTGTAAGTCGGGATACAGACAGCAATCTTGCTCATGTCAACCTCCAAAAACCTCACCCCTAACCCCTCTCCACCGTGGAGACGGGAACAAAGGAGAAGCAAAAGTCTGATATTTTAAAGAAAAACTGCGGAAAAACAAGGATTCTTTTCTTCAAGTTCCCTAAACTCCTTAGATTCCTTAGACTCCCTAAACTCCCTACACTCCTTAAATTCCCTAAATTTTATTGACTTTAAAACCCGCAGAATTATCTTGCCCCACTGAATTTGTTTCTTTAACTACTGAATAATGGTGGAATTATGACAAGAATTGAAAAACATCCTGTCCTTGAGATTCCTCAGGGCCAGAAGGAAGTCGAATTTACTTTCGACGGCAGAAAAATGACAGGTTACGAAGGAGAGGCTGTAAGTTCGGCTCTTTTCGCAAACGGTGTCAGACAGTTTTCGCTCCATAGAAACGGCAAGGCTCCGCAGGGTATCTTCTGTGCGAACGGCCAGTGCAGCCAGTGCACGGTGATCATCGACGGACTTCCGCAGAAATCGTGCATCACTCCGCTCAAAGCAGGAATGAAGATCGAAACTCTTAACGGCGTTCCTAAACTTGCTGAAGACGACAGACCGGTAGAACACACCGAAAGACGCAACGAAAGCTGCGACGTTCTCGTTGTCGGCGGCGGCCCGAGCGGTCTTAACGCGACGATCGAACTTGCACAGCTCGGTTTCAACGTAATTTTAGTTGATGACAAGGCGCGCCTCGGCGGCAAACTGCTGCTTCAGACCCACAAATTCTTCGGAAGCGAGGAAGACTGCTTTGCAGGAACGCGCGGCGTTGACATCTCACACATCCTCGAAGAGAAAGTCAGAAGCTTCAAAAACGTAAAAATATACACCGAAACGAGCGTTATCGGCGTTTTCAAAGACAAAAAGGCTGGTCTTTTCGTCAAAAACAAAAACTATGTCACAGTCGATTTCAAAGGGCTCATCCTTTCGAGCGGCGCAAGGGAAAAGTCGGTCCTCTTCAAAGGCAACGACCTTCCGGGCGTTTACGGCGCAGGCGCTTTCCAGACGCTTGTCAACCGCGACCTCGTAAAAGCGGCTAAGAAGATCCTCATCATCGGAAGCGGAAACGTCGGTCTTATCGGCGCTTACCACGCTCTCCAGGCAGGAATCGAAGTCGCTGCAATAGTCGAGATCGCTCCGAAGATCAACGGCTACAAAGTCCATGCCGACAAGATCAGAAGAATGGGCGTTCCGATCTACCTCGGCACGACAGTCATCGCGGCTGAAGGCAACGGCAAAGTCGAAAGGGTTACAGTCGCTCAGGTCGATGAGAAATGGAATCCGATCCTTGAAACGGCAAGAACATACGAAGTCGATACACTTCTTGTCGCTGTAGGCTTGAGTTCGGCTGACGAACTTTTCACACTGGCTGACCAGTATAAGTTCAACGTCATGAAAACCGGAGACTGCGACGAGATCGCTGAGGCTTCTTCGGCTATGTTCGGCGGCAAAATAACCGGCAGAAAGATGGCTGCGGCTCTCGGAAAAACCGATGCTGCGATCGATGAAAGCTGGCTGAAAAAGGCGGCAGTTCTCAAATCGAGACCGGGAAACACGAAAGAAATAGAAAAACCGGTCATCACGGCAAAATTCCAGCCGAAATTCTCCTGCCTCCAGGAAATTCCGTGCAACCCCTGCACCACAGTCTGCGCTAAAAAGGCGATCAAACTCAAAGGCGAAACCGGTACGATCATGGATACGCCTTACTTCGACGGCGAGTGCATCGGCTGCGGAATGTGCGTAGCTGCCTGCCCCGGCCTTGCGATCGCGCTTGCAAAGAAAGTCGACGACACGAAGGCTGAGATCGTTCTTCCTTATGAATTCAACTGCGATTTCAAAGAGGGCGACAAACTTCCGCTCACCGATATCGACGGCAAATTCATCGAAGAAGGAACAGTCATCAAAACTGCTTACAACAAGAAGTACAAAACAACTCTCGTCACCCTCAGTGTAACGGCAGCCAATGTCGCTGACATCGCGGGAATCAGATACCAGAGCGAAGAAGTCACGAAACCGCTTGCGAAACATGATTTCACCTATGCTCCGGAAAACAGCATCGTATGCCGCTGCGAGAGAGTAACAGTCAAACAGATAGTCGATTTCATCAAGGAAAACAAAGTCAGAGACGTCAACCAGCTCAAACAGATCAGAGTCGGAATGGGCGCATGCGGCAGCAAGACCTGCAGCGTTCTTATGCCGATGATCTTCAGAATGGCTGGCGTAGACTGGGCGGAAGTAACTCCCGGAAGGAAGAGACCGCTGACTGTCGAAACTCCAATGTACGCAATTGTAAACGAGGAGGAAAATTAAATGAAAAGTTACGATATTCTCATAATCGGCGCAGGCAGCATCGGAACACCGCTTGCATACAACCTTGCGAAAAAAGGAAAGAAAGTCTGTGTCATCGAAATGAACGCATCCACCGGAAGAGGCCAGAACAGAGCGGCTATCGGCGGACTCAGAGCGACATTCAGCGATCCCGCGAAAATCAAGATCTGCGCCGTTTCGATCAACGAGATCAGCCACATGAAAGAAAACCACGGAATCGATGTTGACTGGGTCGAAGGCGGATATATCTATCCGATCTTCGAAGAACAGACCGAGAAAAATCTTAAAGAGCTCCTCAAGCTCCAGAAGAGCATGGGGCTCAATATCGACTGGGTTTCGGCTGACGAAATCAAAGAAAGAGTTCCCGGAATACGCCCCGAAGGACTTAGAGGCGGAACATTCTCGCCGAACGACGGAAGCGCTTCCCCGCTCAAGACGACAGGCGCTTTCTACAAGCTCGCAAGAGAGTGCGGAGCTGAGTTCAACTTCTACGAAAAAGTCGTTTCAATGGAAGTCAAAGGCGGCAGAATCGTTTCAGTCAAAACCGACAAAGAGACCTACTGCGCTGACCTCATCATAAACGCTGCAGGTCCATATAGCCGCGAGATCGGTGAAATGTGCGGAGTGGACATTCCGGTTTATCCGGACTGTCACGAAGGCGGAATCACCGAGCCGGTCGAATATTTCCTCCGTCCGATGGTCGTTGACATCAGACCCGACGCGATTTCGCTCAACTACTACTTCTACCAGAACTACGAAGGCCAGTTCGTTTTCTGCATCACGCCGAAACCTTCGATCAAAGGGACCGATATCGACAACACGAGCAACTTCATGCCGCAGGTTGTCGGAAGAATGCTTTCACTCTACCCAAGACTCCGCAACATCCGCATCAGACGTACGTGGCGCGGCCTTTACCCGATGACTCCGGACGGTTTCCCGATCGTCGGAAAAACGAAAGAGGTCGAAAACATGTTCCTTGCGACCGGCATGTGCGGACAGGGTTACATGATCGGCAGCGGTCTCGGCAAAATTTTGTCCGAAATCATCGTTGACAATTCGCACGAATACGACTTCATCCTTGACCAGCTCACGCTCTACCGTGACTTCTCGGGCGACGAGATGCTGAAATAGGAGGTCAGGATGTCACCAAAAAGCCGTCTCGCAGCAGTTCTTTTGTGCGCCTTTTTCGGAGAATTCGGTTTCCACAGATTTTATGTCGGAAAAATCGGCACAGGTCTTATCTGGCTCTGCACAGCCGGAGTTTTCGGAATCGGCTGGGTAATTGACCTCATCCTGATTATCTGCGGAGAATTTTCAGACAAACACGGTGCGAAACTTATAAACTGGTAGATACTGTCCTTTGTTTTCTTAAATAAAGCTCAGAGAACACCCTTTTTCGGTGGTTTTTACCGGAAGCATGGAATCATCGGGAAATTCGTCGATGTCGCTTCCCATCTCAAGATCTTCAGGTTCATAGGTTTCTTCTTTGATTTCGGGAAGCCCGCCAGTGCATTCGTGCCTTTCGCAGAGCATTTGAAGCGCGGCAAGGGCGTTGATTCCGCCGTAGCCGTATTTTTCGCTGAAACCGTTTTCGTCGTAATCAGCTTCCAGCGGCGATACTTTGTCGGCGGTTTTAGTGATTATTTCGTAAAGTTCATCGCGGCCGAGCTCAGGATAAGCCGAAATCATAAGTCCGGCGACTGCGGCGGCAAGAGGCGAAGCGCTGCTCGTTCCTCCGAAAGTGCCTGTGTAGTCGCTCTGCGAATAGCCGTACCAGCTTCTGGCGTCGATCGTCCAGATCCCGTCCTTTACTGTGTCAAAGGCAAACGGATTCCACACATAGTCTCCGTCAACATCTGAAGAAGGCGCCATAATATCGAGATCTTTGCCGAAATCGCTGTAATTCGAGCGCTTTCCGTAGGCATTCAGCGCACCGACCGCGATCACGTCTTCGTTCGCGGCGTAACCGTCGAAAGTATCTTCCGCACTGATATCCTCGTTTCCGTTTCCAGCCGCAAAAAATATGACGACACCAAGCCCGTTGCGCTCTTTTTCACGGGCATATTTTACGATTTCCTTAACAACTTCGGGCATATCCTCCGCTCCGCCGTTGTCAGTCGGCCCCCAGCTGTTTGAAATTATCTGAACACCGTGATCCAGAACAAAGTTGAAGGCATTCGCCATGTTCTCGCCCTCTCCGAGCAGGGAGCCTGATCTGACCGGAACGATTTTACAACCCGGACACGCCCCTGCGACACCTAAATCATTGTCTTTCACAGCCGCGATAACGCCTGTTACGCATGTTCCGTGAGGCTCGTTCTCGTCTGCATACGGATAGTCGTCACCGTCGACCAGATCGAGCCCTTTCAGATATTTTCCAGCCATATCGGGGTGATGCAGGTCAAAAGCGTCGTCGATTATTCCGATTTTAATTCCTTTTCCCGGCTCGATCCCCAGCGTTTCAAGATAATCCCATGCAGCCGCGACTTTGGCATCGTTGCCATCGGTTCCACGCTGCCCCGTGTTCAGAAGATGCCACTGGTTTTCAAAAAAAGGATCGCTGCTTTTGTACTGTATATTTATTTTTTTGTCGGGAAGCGCACTCTTTACAAACGGCGATTTTGCAAAGCAATCCAAAGAAATTTCTTTGTTTTCAGTGTGCACGGCATAAAAATTCGTTCTTTTTATCTTGTAAAAATAAGTTATGCCGCACTTCTCAAAATCGCTTTTCAGAAACTTCCGCGCATCGTCTTTCAACTGCACAAAAACTGTATCTTCGGCAAAAACAGCTGAAAATATCAGTAAAAATGCGGTAAAAAAAAGTTGCTTCATTTGCCGTTTTATCTCCCGAACAATGACGAAAAAAGCCCTTTCTTTTCATAAGTTTCGGATTTCATTGCTAGAAATTTAAAACCGCATGATTCGACAGCTTCACGGACTTTCGTTTCGTCAAGTTCGTTTTCACTGATGATCTCGCACTCTTTTTTCTCGCGCGAAGCTGTGACATTTTTGACACCGAATTTTTCCATAACTGCATCACAAAGATGTTTTTCACAATGCCCGCAGGCCATTCCTTCAACGCCTACAACTGTTTTAAACATGTCAACCTCCTAAAATTATTAAAATAAACTAAGCTGCTCGGGTTTTTCCTCTTTTACAAGTCTGAAACTTTTCCTGTAAATTTCGCACGGACCGATTTTTCTCAGAATTTCGTAATGTTCCTCCGTCGGATAGCCTTTGTGCGATGAAAGGTGATATTCTGGATAAATTTTGTCCCATTTGTCCATGATCCTGTCACGGTAAGTCTTCGCCAGGATCGATGCCGCGGCGATATTCATGCTTTTGGCGTCGCCTTTTACGACTGCGATTTCATTTTCAAACTGTCCGGTTTTTTTGTTCCCGTCGATCATAACCATACAGTTTTGCTCAGTTTTCCGCATTATTCTCTTGGCGCACAAGCTCATTCCGTAAAGCGAGGCGTGAAGGATGTTCATTTCGTCGATAACTGCCGGAAGCACCGAATAAACCGCCCAGAAACTGTTGTGGATTATCTGCGGAACAAGTTCCAGCCGCTTTTTTTCGGAGAGTTTTTTTGAATCGTTGACCCCCGGAATTTCGCTGAAAAGCGATACTGCTGCCGTCACGACTGGACCGCACAAAGGTCCCCTCCCCGCTTCGTCCGCCCCTATCACAAGGAATCCCCTGTCCGCATAGATTTTATCGATTTCACCTATCATTCTAACACATTATTGCATCAAAAAGCTTAATCAGCACTGCATTCAGGAAGTCGTTTCCCTTCTCCGTACACTTCAAAATGCCGTTTTTTTCATCAATTTCAAGAAAACCGTCGGAAACAAGATCAGAAACAACTTTTTCAGAAACAAGCTCGGAAAAGCCTTCGCCAAACAACTCTTTGAAATCATTGATATTTATTCCAATCTTCACACGAAGTCCCATAAGCAGGAATTCCTCGATCTTCTCGCGCAGAGTGAGTTTCCATGAACTTAGCCCGTCGCCAGAGACAAAGGCCTTTATATCGTCGACATAACGCGAAGAAACGCCTGTTTTTCTGATGAATGAAGCCGCTCCCGCACCGATCCCGAGCCATGATCCATAAGTCCAGTAAAGCATGTTGTGCCTTGATTCGAAGCCTGCAAGCGAATAATTGCTTATTTCGTATCGCGAAAAACTTTTTTCATACAGAAAACCGCGGATCGCTTTTTCCTGCTCAAGAGTTTCATCTTCGCTCAAAAGTTCCGGCGCGTTTTTTCTCTCAGGTCTTGAATAGCTGTAAGCCGAAAGGTGCTTGAAGGGAGCAAGTTCAAAAACCTGCGCAAGTTCCCGATTTATTTCGCGATTTTTGCCGAGGCCGTAAATAAAGTCGCCGGAGATGTTGTCAAAATATTTTGCAAAAAGAGGGATATTTTTCTGCATGTCGGCGACAGTTGTCCTGCGTCCAGCTTCGGCGAGGACTGCATCGTCAAACGCCTGAACGCCGAGGCTTATCCTGTTCACGCCGCAGTTTTTCAGGTTTTTTACCCACGATTCGTCAATGTCAGCGGGATTGACTTCAACTGTAAACTCGGTTTCTGCAAGATCTATCCCCAGTTTCGAAGCCGATTCCGCAAATTTCCGATAAAATTTTTCGCTCATCACGGAAGGACTTCCGCCGCCGAAATAAATTGAGACGACTTTTGTGCCTGAAAGCTCGTTGAACCTTGATTCCAGCTCGTTTAAAAGAGCATCTCCGTATTCATCGGGCGCAGTTTTTGAAAATTTTGTCACACTGAAAAAATCACAGTAAAGACATTTTTTCGGGCAGAAAGGGATATGAAAATAAATTCCTGAAAAGTTGTTCAATTCGCGACCGTTAAGATTTCTTCGCAGTTATATCCTCAACACCTATCGTCGCCTTTTCTGAAACGGCTATGAAAAGACGCGCCTGCACGCCGTGTTTGTTGAAAAGCTCTGAAACTTCAGTGTAGATCGTGTTTTTAAGCTCTTCCTTGTCCTCAAATTTGTATTCTCCGATGAAAGTTCCTTCGGGAAGCGGCTGCAGGGAATCGGCAAGCCTGATCTGCGCATAAAGCCCGAGCTCCTCCAGTTCGCCGTAAATGAAATCTCTGTCGTAATTCATATGGGAAAGGACTTCAAAACTCAAAAAAACAAAATAATGCTGCATGGCTCCACCTACTCCGAAAGTTTGTCCATAACGGCCGCCGCGAATTTTTCGGCAGCGTTCGGGCCGTTACCTGTGATGAGATTGCCGTCGGTCACAACTTCCTTATTGATGAAAGTTGCGCCTGCGTTCTCCATTACTTTGCTTGTTTTCATGCCGTATTCAGGATCGTCGCCGAGCCAGACCGTAACTTTTTTCCCTTTTACGACATCAGCTTTGGCAAGGATCGTCGGGGCCCAGCAGATCGCCGAAAGGACCTTGTGGTTGGCGGCGTTTTTCGCGATCTGCACAGCTCTTTCACTCGCTCTGACCGTTGGAGTCCCCATTCCGCCGACAAAAACGACGCCGTCAAAATCGGCTTCGTTGACTTCATCAAGCGAGTATTTCACATCGAAAGTCGTGCCGAACATTCCTTTTGCCATGCCTTTGACCGGGCTTGCGACAGTGACATCGATCCCTTCTCCCAAAAACTGTTTGAAAGGAACATTAAGCTCCTCGTCCCTGAAATTCTCATGTGCGATGATCATCAAAATTTTCTTTCCGCCAAGCATGTTTTCCTCCTTGGAACAACCAAAAACCAACAAAATATTGACTAAAACTATGAAAAAAATCCCGAAAGACCTCATTTTAATTCCCAAAAGCGCAAAAAACAGAAAGCACATTATTTTATAAGATATTGATTTTCAGGCAATATTTCGGCCGGAAAAATTTTTTCACTGAAAAATGAAAAAAAAGTTGACTTTAAATTTTTTCTGACTATAAATTCCGCCGCTGATGTTTTTTTGACTATGAGGTTTGCAATGTTCGAGGCTTTTGCAGTCGTTCAGGTTATTATCTGCGTACTGCTTGTCATCATCATCCTTCTTCAGGAAGGTAAAAAAGGAATGGGAGCTATTTTCGGTGGTTCGAGTAGTTCTGTTTTCGGCGCAAGAGGCGCAGGAAACATCCTCACCAAAATCACTTCCGTCCTTGCAATCCTCTTCATGCTCAATTCTGTTTGGATGTCTTACATTTCAAGCAGTGACAAATCTGTCGTAAAAGTTGAGCAGGCTGAAAAAGCGGCTCCGGCTCCGGTTGCGGCACAGCCCGCGGAAGAAAAGAAACCGGAAGCTGTAGAGCAGAAAGAAGCTCCGGCTGAAGAGCAGAAAAACGATCAGCAAGAAGCTCCTGTCGAAGAACAGAAACCTGCTGAAGAGCAGAAAGAAGCTCCAGCTGAATAACACAGCTGGCAGCTTCGGCAGAAGCCGATCGTTCCTTTTTATTTGAGTTTTCCCTCCGGTGCAGGAGTGGTGGAATTGGTAGACACGTAAGACTAAGGATCTTATGCCTATTGTTGGTGTGGGGGTTCGAGTCCCCCCTTCTGCACCATCTTTTATATTTTCAATATTTTGGATTTTGAATGTCGTTTTTTTGGGTTTGTCTCTTTTCTTATCTTTTTGAGAAGGATTCAATTCTTGAAAAAGCTGAAAATGTAGGATTTTTCTATAAAAACGCAGAGATTTCAGAAAGTGCGGAATGCAAAACGGGCGTTGACACGCTTTGCATCGAGCATAACGGCAGAAAATATTCCGTCAAAAGATGCGGAACATTCAGCGCTGAAACACAAATCACAGATAGATCCGTGCACCTCACCATAAATCCTGACAACGACTACATTTCATATTTCCTTTACATTCAGACAGAAAAAACTGTCCACAAAGTCAAAATCACGAAAAAAGAACTTCACCTTGAAGAAAATGCCGGGAACATCATCCGCCTTCAGATCACGGGAACCGGTACCGGCGGCCCGGAAATTTTGTGGAGCCGCAAATTCAAGGAGACAAAGCTCACAGGATTTTCAAAAAATTTTGATAATTCGCTTAATTTATTAAGGAAATCATTCAAAACAAAACCGATCGCAATAGATCCGTCTTTGAAAGAAGCAGCTCTTTCATCGCTTGAAAAAGTGAAAAAAGAAGGTTTGAAGCACTATTCATCAAAAAAAGGAAGCGTACGCCACACCGGAGTTCATAAAAAAATTCTGGGCGAAAACCTTTTCACAGCAAACAGTGAAGCCGAGGCGTGGAAAATGCTTATTTCAAGCCCGTCTCACCTTTACAATCTCATAAATCCGCAGTTCAGGCACTATTTCTACGCGATCGAAAAAAAGAAAGACGAAATTTCAGGGGCTATAATTTTTTCGGAATAAATGGAGGTAAAAATGAAAAGATTTTGGGTATTTATGACTTTGTTACTCACAATTTTCAGCCTTTTTGCTGAAGAAGAAAACTCTCAGGACGAAAATGCGTGCGATTATGCCAGACAAGCGAAAGACATCGAAGTCTGGCAGAAGTATCTTGAAAAATTTCCGGAAGGAAAATGCGCTTTCGAGGCTGAAACTGAAATCGAAAAACTGAAAAACGAAAATCAGGCGCCTGAGCAACCGGCAGAAGAAAGAGCTGAAGAGGAAAAATACGAAAAAGAACCGACCTTCATGGTTATGACACTTGAGCCTGTTGTTTACTACCGTCCCTACAAAACTGCCGGAATATCACTGCTTGTAGTCGGACTCGCAGCCGATCTCGCAGGCGGAATAACATATTACACCGGCTGGTTCAAAGATGATTCCAAAATGATGCTCGGCGGACTCATCACAAGCATCGTCGGAGCTCCGCTTTGGATCACAGGAGCAGTTCTGCTCAGCATAAGAAAACCGATGCCCAGCAAAAATGTAGAACTCAGCAGCCTCTCTGTGGCTCCGACAAAAGGCGGCGCCTACGCTTCTTTCGGACTGAATTTCTAAGCAAATAAGTTTACCTGTTCAGCATTTCCAGCATGAGTTTGAGGGCGACTTCGACTGCGCCGAAATCGGGGAAGAAAAGGTTTGAGTGAAGAGAAATAGGCTCCGCATCAGGATTTTTGCGGCAGCCGACCCAGAACATGATCCCGCTCCATTTTTTGGAGAAATAGCCGAAATCCTCGCCTACCAGATCGCCTTTTTTGTAAATGCACTTTATTCCGTGCTTTTCAGCGGCGGTTTTGAGTTTTGCAAAAAGTTCAGGCGTGTTGCGAACTTCGATATATTCGCCTAAAATCGTGAGTTTAGCGCTGCAACCGTAGGTTTCGGCGCATCTTTTCGCGGTATCTTCGACTATTTTCGTGCCAGTAGCCATCATCTCGGAAGTGAACGAACGCAAAGTTCCTTCGATCTTGGAATATCCCGAAACGACGTTTCTTGCCGTTCCCGAAACGAGTTTGCCGAAGTGAGCGTGAAAGGTGTCGGTCGGATTTATGGTCTTGCGGATATTGTGCTCTACGACAGTGAGAAATTCAGCCGCAGCAGCGAGAGCGTCGTGACCGCGTTCAGGAAATGCCGCATGTGCCGTTTTGCCCTCAAAAACGACATCGACTTCGCGCGGGATCGCAAAAAGAATGTTGTCGTTTGAAGCGATCTCACCTACAAGAAAGTCGTCGTTCACGTGTATTGCATGCGCGGCTTCGATATTGTAGTCATCAAAAACGCCGCTTTCGATCATCTTTCTCGCTCCACCTGCCCCTTCTTCTCCCGGCTGGAAAACAAAAAGGATATTTTTTTCCGGCAGTTTTTCTGCAACTTCCATAAGGATCCCGCAGAGGACCGTCATGTGGATGTCGTGGCCGCATGCATGCATAACTCCCGGATTTTTCGAGATAATTTCGTGAGTAGGGCTCTCATCGACTTTTATCGCATCCATATCCGCACGGAAAAGCCTGTAAGGCAGATCCTTTCCGTTGTGATAGTCGATAACTATCGAAGTGAGGAACGGACGTTTGACCGTGAAAAGCGGCGAGCCTTTTGCGACTTCGTCAAAGAAACTAAGGATGATTTCAGCCGTTTTAAACTCGTTGAACGAAGGTTCAGGCGACTCGTGCAGAGTTCTGCGGAGTTTTTTAAGTCTTTCAAGATCCATTTATTTCTCCTCAAGAAGGACTTGTACCGCCTTTTCGACCTGCGGATCGCGCCCTTCGATGATGTTGTTCGGGAGCATCGGGACTACAAAATCAGGAACGAGTTCGTTGTTCTCGAGATATTTTCCGTCGTTTCCGATAATTCCTATCTGCGGGATCCCGAAGTAGAGCGATTCATCGAGAAGAAGCGGCCACCAGACTGCCGTAGCCGTTCCCGCAACGGGCATTCCGACGATCTTTCCGAGTTTGAGTTCGCGGTAAGCGTAAGGGAACATGTGGGCGTCGCTGTAATTGCCTTCGTTGACGAGAAGGACTGTCTTTTTAGTCCAGCGATCCTGAGGATCACCGCCGAAATTCTTGACTCCGCGGTGGCTGTACTGCGTGTATTTTTTGCCGCCGAAAAGAACTGCGAGATCGTCGTGGAGCCATCCGCCGCCGTTGAAACGCGTGTCGATGACGATTCCTTCGGCGTTGCTGTATCTGCCCATGATCTCATCGAATATCGTCTTGAAGCTTTCGCCGTCCATGCCGCGGATGTGGACATAGCCGAACTTCCCTTCCGAAAGTTTTTCGACTCTTTCGCGGTTTTTCTTTACCCATCTGTTGTAGAGAAGCTCGAATTCTGCTCTGTATCCGATCGGTTTTACTGTTTCTTCCCAATGTTCCAGATTGTCAGGATTCCAGAGGGCGAGTCTCACTTTCGTGTCGGCGGTGCGGTTCAGCAGCTTGTCGAAACTTTCGGCTGTGACGCTAAGCCCGTTGATTTTTTCAATGATCACACCTGCTTTGATCTTGCTTTCAGCCTTGTCGAGCGGGCCTCCTTTCATGATTTCGTCGATTTTCACGCCAGATTTATCGAAAGAGTAGAAAATTCCGAGTCTTCCCGAAGCATCGCCAAGCGCCATGTAGGGCATATATCCGCTCCCAGTGTGGGAAACATTGAGCTCGCCCAGCATTTCGGAAAGAAGTTCGCTGAAATCGTAGTTGTTGTTGATGAAGGGGATGAATTTCGCGTATTCATCCTTGTATTTCGCCCAGTCCACGCCGTGAAGACCGGTGTCGTAGAACTTGTCGTTCATCGTTTTCCAGACATATTCGAAAAGGTATGCGTATTCCGAAGTTTTGTTCACAGAAAATTCGGCGTTCGGTGTGACCGGCTTCATTTTTCCGTCGGCAATACCAAGTTTGCTTGCCTTTCTCAAAGCAAGGATGAAAAGCGAAGTCCCTGCGCTGTCGGGAACAATGGAGAACTGCGGATCGTCCCAGAAAGCGATACTTCTCGGATGCGGGATCGACGAAAGCTGTTTTTCGGTTTTTTCGCGCAGATTGAGAGCGACGATCCTGATCTCGGCAGGCTCGTAACTCATGTAGTAAAGCGTCTCGCCGTCTTTTGAAACGACATTTTCGACATAATTTGCCGGATTGAGGGAAACTTTGACGATCCTGTCTTCGATTTCATTTGCGTCGAAAGCGACCGGTTCTTTCTTTTCCTCAGGTTTTTCCGCTGCGGGAGGCTGCTGTGTCGGAGGAACATTTTTAGCCGCAGCCGCCTTTTTGTTTGCCTCGGCTTTTTTCTCTATGTCGATCTCCTCTTTTGTTTTCTGGAAGTTGTCGAACCCTTTCTTGTTGAGGAAGAAAAGAAAAAGCTCTTTTCCGCCGATCCACGAGATGAATTCGCCGTTTCCACTCCATTTCGGCAGCGCGTCGAAAGTTCCCGAATTCGAGATGTTTACAAGTTCGCCGCCTTTTGCTTCAACTATGCCGATCTCACCGCTCCAGCGGTCTCTGTCGTTGAATACGACCGCAAGGCGCGTGCTGTCGGGAGACCATGAATACCACTGGTCGCCGTCAATGTAGGAGACGTTTTTCTCGCCCGCCATAACGGTCGTGTGAGTGTTCTTTTCGGTATCGAAAACAACGAGTTCGGTTCTGTTTTTGAGATAAGCGATCTTCTTTCCGTCAGGCGAATAGTAAGCCTGGAATGCGTTGAAATCGCCCGAGATCACCTCTTTCTCGCTTATTTTCGTGGAAGTTGAGAAGTAAGGTTCGTTTTCGTCATCCATCGATGTTTCGTAGATTTTCCATGTGCCGTCACGGAACGAAGAGTAAAGCAGTTTTCTGTTTTCCGGGTGGAAATTTACCCATCTCTCTTCGTTCGGAGTGTCAGTGATCCTTTTTGTCGTGCCTGTTTCGGTGTTTACGACATAGATTTCGCCGCGAAGCACTAGCGCGGCCTCGCTTCCGTCAGCATTTGGAGCAACTTCGTCGGCAGCGGAAAGCATTGCGCGGATCTCGCTAGCTTTCATTTCGACAGTCGAGAATACTTCGAGTTTTACAGGTTCTTCGCCCTCTTTCATCGTGTAGATCTGGCCGTTGTACGAAAAACAGAGAGTTCCGTTTTTGCTCCTCGACAAAAATCTTATCGGATGTGTGTCAAATTTTGTGAGCTGCGTTTTCGCACCTGCCGCAGAGCGTTTCCAGACGTTGAAAGAGCCGCTTTCTTCGCTCAGATAGTAGATATCGCCGTTTTCGCCGAAAACAGGGTTTCTGTCCTCGCCGGCAAAATCGGTGAGTTTTTCGAACTTTTTGACTTCCGTATCATATTCCCAGAGGTCTCTCGCGTTGCTTGAAACATGGTGTTTGCGCCAGTCGCTTTCATACCCTTTTCTGTCGTGATAGATGAATTTCGAGCCGTCCGCACTGATGTTAAGATCGATGACAGGGAACGGGATCTCAAGCTTTTCCGCGCCGCCATCTGCCGGAACGGAGTAAAGCTGCGGAAGAGCTCTTGAGGGAAAAAGTGAGCTTTCCTTCGTGCCGACTCTCGGCGAATTGAAGTAAACGAGCGAATCGTCTGGCGAAAAAGCCATCGGGGTATCATTTGCCGAATGAAAAGTAAGTCTTTTCGCGTTTCCGCCGTTTCTTGAAATCGTGAAAATATCGAAATTGCCGTAGCGGCTGCTTACAAAAGCGAGCGTTTTTCCGCTGTTCGCCCATACAGGCCTCGATTCGTAGGAAGGAGCCGAAGTCAGAGCGCGTGCAAAACCGCCTTTTGCCGGAACGATGTAGATATCACCCATGAACGCGAAAGCGATCTCGTTTCCGTCTGGAGAAATCGCGGGATAGCGCATCCAGCCAAGCAGATTCCCGTTTTCCTGCACAGCGGCTGAATCGGCTGCCGGTTCGACATGAACGATTTTGTTATTTGGTTTTTCGACATTTTTCTTGGTTTTAATTCCCAGAAAATTGTCAAGCTGCTGACATGAAGCAAACAAAAAAACAAGTGAAACTAAAGCAAAAAACCTTTTCATAAGACCTCCTAAATCAAACCGGACGATTATTGCAACACTGAGATTTTAGTCAAGTTGAAGTGAAAAACAGCGGAGTTATTCGGCTTCGAAAGTTATGATTTTTGAATCTATTCCTGTGCCTCCCGGAGTGTAGTAAACAACAAGGATTTTATTTCCGGGAAGTTCTATCATGCCGGGATAACCGCATTCGACCGCGCCGCAGTTGAGAATTTCAATGAGATCCGACCATGTGTCACCGCCGTCAAGCGAATAAACCATCGAAACCGACTCGCTTGTCGCCTTGCTTTCTTCCCATTCAAGCCAGCGGAAAGAGCTGATAATGACACCGTTTTCAAGTTTAAGAAGTTCCGGAGCATGCGCGACAAAACCGAGACTTTTGTATGGTGACCATGTCTTGCCGCCGTCTTCAGAAACGGTCTGAACCAGATCGCCTTTATTGCTCGGGCTTGAGCCTTTTGCCGTTCTAGCCTGAATGATCCAGCGTTCTTCAGTGACTTTGAGCAGTGCCGGTTCCTGAAGCCATGTGTTTTCTTCAATTTCTGCCTCGACTTCGTTGGGAGTCCAGGTCGCACCGCCGTCTCCGCTTTCATAGAGGACAATTTTGGTTTTCGGAGTCTTTCTCATCGACTGCCAGTTGAGTGCGTTGCCGAAATAGCCGGGAATTATTATCTTTCCGTCGTGTTCTATCACAGAACTGGAAGAAGCCGCAACCGTGACTTCATTTCCGTTTTCATCAAGCCAGATTCCGTCGTCACTCATAACAGCCGTTTCCGAATAGTCGAAAACACCGCCGTCGACCTGAATATGGTCACCGAATTTCAGTCCGCTTTTGTCAGAAACTGCAAAAAACAAATGGTGAACCCACGGCTCGGAATAATCCGCCGGATAGCGGTATTTGAACCAGTTCATCGCCACTCTTCCGTCCGAAAGAACGGCAATCGACGGGTCACGGTCGTCGATCGTGTTATCGTTTACCAGAATATCGGATTCGCTCCAGTTGATTCCGTCGTCCGAAAGCGAATATGCTATGAAACCGCTCCTTTCAGCATGATTCTTGCCTACTCTGAAAACAGACATCAGCTTTCCGCTTTCAAGCCGGATTACATCGGGAAACGCAAAGTGGCCTGAATCTTCCGCTACCACAGATGATTCTTCGGGAACATTGAATTTGATCGAAGTCACATCCGCGACCGCGCTTTCAGAGTCGCTGTCATCCTCTTCGTTTTCATCTGCATCGGTTTCAACATTTTCGTTGTCTGTATCGTCACCGTCATTTTCTTCATCAGCATCAGTTTCGCCTGCATCGTCAACTTCAGTTGCATCGCTGTCGCTAATCTGAGAATTTTCCCCTTCTTTTTCTTTGGACGAATTCGAACTGCCGCATGAAACTAACGAGATCGCAAAAAGACAACAAGCCAGAATTATTAATGTTTTTTTCATTATTTGCATATTTTATACCTCGCTTCCTCAATTTCTTTCGTAACATCGCCTTCCGGCGTCATCGTAACATTGTAAAGCCCGATTTCCGAAGTAGTGAATTTGAAATGTCCGGCAGATCCGGCAGAAATATTGACAGAATCGACTGTCAAAGTGCCGTAACCGACAAGCATGACGCAGTCTTGTTCAGGATCTGCAGTAAGAACATCTTCTATGAGCATATTGACTTTATGTTTGTCGGAGATGCCGATTGAAAGTTTTTTCCCTGCCGAAAGACTTTCAAGATCCGCACCGAACATGACCCAAGGAGTCGTATACTGGCAGTTCATAGAATCGTCACAAAGGTATGAATTCTGATAGAAATAAAGCGTTTCGGAATCATAGTAAGCTGCGATCCAATGCGCGTTTGCCTGCGGATGCGGGATGGAGTATGTGGCTTCACCAAGGTCTATCGAAGCGTTGAAAAGAGCAGACTTCCAGAGTTCGTCATCCTGATTCGTCATTTCATTAAAAGCATTCACACCATTGTAAAGATATGTCAGTTCGTGTGTCCTTGCCGGAAAAGTCGCAAGCGGCTTGAGCCCTGAAGCATTTCCGCATTTGTCAGTGTTCCAGCCGTTGCAGAAATCGTTGCATATTGCAAGATCTGTCTGTGAATACTGACTGTCTATCTCAGAGCACATGAGAAAATCCCCTTTTTCGCAAACTTCGCCCGCTTCTTTTGTGCCGTTGCCGCATTTCGCTTCTGTGTTTCCGTTGTTGCCTGAATCAGAACTGTCACCGGAATCTGTGCTGTCGCCTGAATCCGTGCTGTCACCTGAATCCGCGCTGCTGCCGGAATCCGCGCTGCTGCCGGAATCCGCACTGTCACCAGAATCAGAACTGTTGCCGGAATCAGAACTGTCACCTGAATCAGAACTGTCAGCCGAATCACCGTTTTTAATACAGATGTCACCTTCCGAGCAGACCAGACCTTCGTTGCAGGTTTTATTCGGATAACATTTGCCGTTCAAAGTTCCCTGAGCAGCAACTTCGCCTTCGGGATCATCGCCGCCGCATGAAACCATCAGAAAAACCAGGAAAAGAAGCAATATGATATTTTTCATATAACACCTCAGAATTATTTATGATTTTCGCAATTAGAAGAGAGATTATTCAGCCGGTTTTTCGAAAACTTCCTTTCCGTCAACACATTTCCAGCCCTGTTTTGCGAGTTCTTCGTGGTCAAAGTTGATGCCCTCTTTTGCGCAGTTTGCAAGAAGGAACTCTTCCATCTCTTTGAATTTGCCGACTCTCGAGTAAATGAGGGCGGTGTTACCCATCTTTCTCTCTTTGTGGTTGATGTTCGCACCTTTGTTGATAAGAAGTTTAACTATGTCGGTGTGGCCGTATTTAGCGGCAAGCGCAAGAACATGCCATCCTTCGTAGTCGTATTCCTCGATGTCAACTTTCGGAGCCGTGATGTCTTTCCACTCGGTGTCGAACGGATTGCGTTCCCACCAGTTTTTGGTTTTCTCGCGCTCTCTCATCTTGTCAAGTTCCTGTTTGGAAAGTCTGACTCTCTTCGTCCAGGTCTTTTTGCCTTCTTCGATTATGTAGTCAGCAGTTGCGACAAGTCTAGCCTCTTTGCCGGGATCTTTCGGATCGATTTCCTGAGCTACGACATAGAAAAGCGGACCTCTGACATTTTCGCCGTCAGTCTCTTCAAGTCTTGCACCTTTGGAGATGAGGAACTTCATAATATCGACATAACCGCCTTCAGCAGCATAGTGAAGAAGATTTTTCTGGTCGCGGTCATAGGAAGTTCTTACGATTTTTCTCTGGAAAAGCATGTCGCGCTCTTCTTCTTTCTGTCCGAAAACATAAATTATCGTCTCTCTGCTCTGCTCTACATCGTCGACGAGAACAGGTGAACCTTTCTGGACAAGCAGTTTGACAAGGTCGAGATCACCGGTTTCGACAGCGTAGAAAAGCTCGGTTTTCTGGCGGAGATGAACATCTTTCTTATCAAGATTTTCGATGACTTCCTCCATTCCCGGCTGAACTTTGCCTTCGACCTTGAGGACAAGCGGCTTTTCATTGATTACGAGAGGTTTCGGCTTCCAGACTTTTGCACCTTTGCCAAGGAGATATTTCGCCAGATCCATTTTGTGCGCCTTCATCGCGAAAATAAGAGCCGAAAGCTCATATTTATCGGTCGCATTGAGGTCAGCGCCTTTCGAAAGCAGATAGTCAACAAGCTCTTTTGAACCGCTTTGCGCCGCCATCATAAGCGGTGTTCTGCCGAAGTTGTCAGCCTGAGCGATATCTGCATTCGCGCCGACAAGAGCAGAAACGATTTCCGAATTTCCTTTTCTCGCCGCAGCCATAAGCGGTGTATCTCCGTCATCACGCTTCGTGTTGACATTCGCACCTTCCTCAATGAGATAAAGGACGACATCCTTTTTGCCTTCCGATGCTGCCATGTAAAGAGCCGTTCTGCCGCGCTCGTCCTTCGTATCAACAAGAGTTCCTTTGCCGATTTCAGCTTTGACTTTGGAAAGATCGCCTTTCGTTGCAGCTTCGACGATTGCCGGAAGCTCCTCTTTCGCCTGATCGTCAACAAATTTCGGTTTTTCTTTCTTTTTTGCCTCTTCAGCTTCTTTGTAGGCTTTGTTTCTTTCAGCTGCCTCTTCCATTTTCTTCATCATCGGATCTTTGCCGTCTCCGCATGCTACAATGGAAAGCAGACAAATCAAAATCACGAAAATTTTTTTCATCATTGACTCCAAAAAAATAAATTGAACACCAAAAACCGCCGCTTTATAACAACAAGAATAAATTTTATCAATTTTTTTCGCGCGCCTTCATTTTCGCGCCTTCGCCGTCACGGTCATTTTTTTCGATATTATGATCCGCCGCCGTCAATATTTCGAATTTCGAGATTTCGATATTTCAACCAGAACAACGGTGGCTATAAAAAAATTATTTAAGATTTTCCGGGTTCAATGCTTCGAGCTCTGGTAGAACAAAGCGGCCGTCCTTTCTGATGAGAACGTCATCAAAATAGATCTCGCCACCGCCGTATTCCGGAGTCTGGATCATGACGAGATCCCAGTGAACGCCTGATTTGTTGCCGTTCGGGCATTCTTCATAGGAGTCGCCAGGCGTGAAGTGGATCGAACCGCAGATTTTCTCGTCGAAAAGAATGTCTACCATCGGTTTCGTGACATACGGGTTTACACCGATCGCGAATTCGCCGACATACCTTGCGCCTTCGTCGGTGTTGAAGATCTCTTCAAGTTTCTCGACATCAGAGCCTTCGATCTTGACGATTTTGCCGTCTTTGAAAGTAAGGATGACTTTATCGAATTTCGTGCCGTGGTAAGCGGTCGGAGTGTTGTATTCGATAACGCCGTTGACAGAGTCTTTGACCGGTGCGGTGAAAACTTCGCCGTCAGGAATGTTGCACTGGCCGGAGCATTTGATTCCGGGAAGTCCTTTGATAGAGAAGGTGAGGTCTGTTCTGCCGGGGCCGAGCAAGCGGACTTTATCGGTCTTGTCCATAAGTTCCTTGAGCGGATCCATAGCCTTGTCCATTTTAGCGTAGTCGACAGAGCATACATCGCAGTAGAAATCTTCGAAAGCCTCTGTGCTCATCGAGGAAGCCTGTGCATAAGATGGGTTTGGGAAAGCAAGGATACACCATTTGGTGTGAGCTACGCGTTGATCCAAATGAACCGGAATAAGATATTTCTGTGTGTTTTTCTTCATCTGTTCGGGTGCGACATCCGAAAGCTCAAAACTGTTGTTTCTGCCGTTTATCGAAATGTAAGCCTGCATCTTCTTCATTCTGAGAAGGTCAATTTCGCACATCGAGTCAAACCATTCGTCGTCCGCAGCCTGGAGAAGTTTTCTCTGGATCTGCATGTCGGTGAAGTTGACGAAAGGTCTTCCGCCGGCAGCCTTGACTTCTTCGATCAAAGCAAGAACAAGAGGAAGCGGCCAGTTGTCCCGGTATTCGATCAGGACATTGTCGCCCGGCTGAACTTTCGTGCTGTAGTTTACAAGATTTTTCGCGATTTTCTGAATTCTCGGATCTTTCATTTTTCCCTCCAAAATTGAATAAAAACAAAAAACGGGAAAGTTTATTTGTGACGGTTTTTAAGTCAAATAAAGATGAACTCAGGAATAAAAGCGCTATTTTTCCGGTTTCATCGTGGGGAAGAGGATGACGTCGCGGATGCTGGGCGAATTGGTCATGAGCATGACGAGTCTGTCGATGCCGATTCCCTGACCTGCTGCCGGCGGCATTCCGTATTCAAGGGCGCGGATGTAGTCGCTGTCCATGTCGATCGTCTCGTCGTCGCCAGCTTTCTTTGCTTCGACCTGAGCCGCAAACGAATCGTACTGCTGTTTCGGGTCGTTGAGTTCGCTGAATGCGTTGGAAAGCTCTCTTCCTGCGACGAAAAGTTCGAATCTGTCGGTGTATTCCGGGTTTTCGTCGTTTCTGCGTGCGAGCGGGCTAACTTCGGTCGGATATTTCGTGATGAATGTCGGCTGGATCAGGTGCTCTTCGACGAAGTTATCAAAGAATTCCATGATGATTTTGTAGCGTGACATTCCTTCCAGCGTTGCCTTGTCGAGACCGTTTTTGACGCCTATTTCAATGAGTTTTTCTCTGTCTTTGAGGTCTTCTTCGGTGCAGATGCCCGATTTTACGATGCTTTCTTCAACCGTCATTCTGTTCCACGGAGCTTTGAAATCGATCTTCATTCCGTCGTATTCAACTTCGGTAGTTCCGTTGATCTCAACGCAGAGCTTGCTTATCATCTCCTGCGTGAAGCGGATCTGGTCTTCGTAGGTCGCATACGGCCAGTAGAACTCCATCATCGTGAATTCGGGGTTATGTTTGAGGTCCATACCCTCGTTTCTGAAGCTGCGGTTGATCTCGTAAACTTTGCCGAGTCCGCCGACAAGAAGTCTTTTGAGGTAGCACTCAGGCGCAATTCTCATGTAAAGCGGAATGTCGAGCGCGTTGTGGTGCGTGATGAAAGGTTTCGCCGCGGCACCGCTGACGAGCGGGTGCATCATCGGGGTCTCGACTTCCATGAAACCGGCATTATTCATGTAGTTTCTGATGAAATTGATGATTTTCACTCTCTTTTTGAAAGTCGCTCTGACATCGTCATTCATGATGAGGTCGAGATAACGCTGTCTGTAGCGGAGCTCTTTATCGGTAAGTCCGTGGAATTTTTCTGGAAGCGGACGGATATTTTTCGTGAGAAGCTCGGTTTTGTGAGCAAGGATCGAGTATTCGCCCGTTCTCGTAACGAAAACTTCGCCTTTTACCCAGACTATATCACCGACATCGAAAGCCTTTTTGAACTTCGCGAAATCTTCACCGAGGAAGTCTTTTGCGAAAAGGATCTGGATGGAGCCCGTCTCGTCCTTGAGATTTGCAAACGCGAGTTTTCCCATGATGCGAAGGAACATGATCCTGCCTGCAACTGCGAATTCAAGCGGTTTTCCCGTCTGCTCAAGTTCTTCTTTCGTCTGGGTCTTGCAGTATTCAACGACCTTTTCGACCGTCGAATCGGGAGCGAAACTATTTGCGTAAGGGTGGATCCCTTCTGCTCTGAGTGCACTGACTTTCTCTTTTTTGCGGGCGATGATCTCGTTTTCGTCCATCTGCGGAACCGTTTTCTGTTCCTGAGCTTTGTTTTCAGCCATTTTTTCCTCCATTAAGCCTCTGCTCTTCAAAAGCCGCGGCATTTTAAGGATTTTTGAAAAAAATGCAAGAGGTTACAGGCGAGCAAATCGCGCTCCGGCAATTTACCACAGCACTGCGATGAGTCCGGTGAAACCCATGAATGCAAGTGCGAGAAGACCTGCGGTGACAATTATTAGGAACTATATCAGCGGTTTTGCATGTATTCCAAAACCCAGTCGAATGCGGGGCGAATTTTTATTGTGATACCATTTTCCTCGATGTCACCAAATTCATGGTCAGTAATAAGATACAGATCTGAACAGTTGAGTTTCCTTGCACCTTGCAAGAGTGCTGAAATTTCTCTCTTTTTTGTTTTTTCAGCTAAAATGTCATAACTCACCTGATAAAGAGAGGCGACTTTGTTCCTTTCACAAACAACAAAATCTATTTCGCACGAACGGTCGCTGTAGTAATAAACATCTTGCATCTGTGATTTACAGCGTCTTAGAAGTTCAATAAAAACAATATTTTCAAGTCGCCAGCCTAAATTTTCGCCGCTGAAAGCATTTTCTCTGCCGTTCATCATAGCAACATCTATGCAGTAAAATTTTTCGTTAGTAATTCTTTGCCTGCTTTTAGCCGAATATTTTTGTAGCCCGGCAAAAATATAAGCATTTTTGCAGTATGCCGCGTAATTTTCGACAGTATGCAGCGATTTTACGGCAAAAATATCCTGCAAATCGCAGTAATTCACAACTGTCGGCGCGATATTCATCAGATGCCACGCTATTTTCGATAGAGTTGACATATATTTTATTCTGTAACGCTGACAGATATCGGTTTCGATGATATTTTTCATCAGAGTGTCAATATAATTTTTAGGAACCCTGCATTTTAAGAGCTCGGGAAAACCGCCTGTTTTCAAATAGTTATCAAAAGCCTCACGCCTGAAAGCAATCTCTTTGGTAGTTTTGGAATCCTTGTCAATATTAAATAAATCACAATATTCATGGAATGAAAAAGGAAAAAGTTCTATTTTGTTGTGTCTCCCCGTGAGATGTGTCGCGAGTTCGCCGCTTAACAGTTTTGCATTCGAACCGGTGATCAATATTTTCATTTCGCGCCTTAAAAGGCGGTTCACGAAAAGAAACCATTCAGAAATATTCTGGATTTCATCAATAAAAAGACATTCAAAATCACCGTAGACTTTGTAAAGTACAGAAAGAACGTCATTAAGTTCAGCTCCGCTCAGACCGTAAAGCCGCTCGTCATCAAAATTGACATAGGCGAAACTGAGCCCCGATTTTTTCAGGATATTGCAGCAGAGCGTTGACTTTCCGCTGCGGCGGACACCGATGACAACCTGTGCCAAAGGGCTGTTAAGATCGACCTGATTTTCTTCACGCCTTGATACAAAATTCTTTTTCATAAGGAGTTGAAAATCCTCTTTCTGGTCTCTCAAAATTTCTTCAAGTATTCTTGTATCCATAATTTCACCTCATTTAAGATGCACTATCTTACACAAAGAGTATACACCACAATGCATTATTTTGCAAATTTTTCAAGCATCTCGATGCATTATTTTACATCAACACAAAAATCAAGATATTGTAATGTATCATGATGAGGAATCAAATTATTTTTAAATTTTATTAGATTGCAAGATTTACCACGGCACGGTGATAAGTCAGGTGAACATCGAATTTTATTCAGCGTTTCTGACGCAACGATAATAGAACTTAATATTTATTGCTGAAATTACATTATTGATGTCTGTTATCTGACCTTTACTGAAGTCCACGACATAATTATGTTCATTATCAGGTTGTTCGGAAATTGAATAAAGCCACTTGTTGTCTCCCAGTTTACTGTATTTACCATTAAGATCTTGATCGCAACCATTACAACTCTCATCTCTGCATTCATCCCAAGACAAACACTCGTTGTTAACACCGCAGGTCCCGCCTGTTTTGGTACTGTCACAATTTTGAATCAATGTTCTAAGTTCACCAATTGTCGGCAATCTCCAATCATTGAAACCCCCATCAGTCACTGTGCTACATGCTGAAGTCTCATTAAAAACTGTCGACTTTTCCTGAAAAGACGACCACATTAACGGATCGTTATCCATATTATAAAGACAGGCTGAATTATTGCTCCAGACATAATTTTCTTCACATTTAAACCGACATTGATTGGTGCTTGGATCTTCATTGTATGAACCTTCATTTAGCGGAATCCAAGTACCGAGATAGTCATCCCATTCCTGAATTATTTCAGAAACACTGTTCCACTCTGCGTTGTTTGGTAAACCAACACATGCAACAGTTTGAGTTTGAACTGTTCCGCAATTATTGCCGTTCCAATAGTAATCCTGATTACATTCACATCGATAGGTATTGCCAAAAACAATACAAATTTCAGGCGAATTTGTGATATTAAGACAAGGGTTCGGTTCGCATGGATTTGGCAATTCTGTATCCGCGTCATTGTCTGGAATTGAATCGCTCGAATCGTTGTCAGAATCTGTTACATTTTCATCATCACCGGAATCAGACAAATCCGCATCATTAATAGAATCATCATCGGATGTTGAGTCAGAAACGTCACTGTCAGAATCTTCTCCGGTGTTGCTTGTGTCTTTTATACAGATATTGTTTTCAATATCGCAAATCAAACCTTGGTTACAAGTTTCGTTAGGGTAACATTCGCCATAAAGTTCACCTTGTTTTCTGCCTTGATCGGCATCCGAATCATCCTGCGAATTGTTGGAATCATTGCTCGAATCAGTTGTGTCGTAATCATCGCTGGAATCGCCGCTGTCCGGCATCGTGTCAGAATCTTCAACTGTACCGGTATCTGTTTTATCACCATCATTCTCTTCAAAACCCGTGTCGCCACTTGGTTCTGTGCTATCAGTGTCTTCCTCAGTCACAGTTTCACCGGAATCAGGCTTGTCGTTGTTATCGTTTTTCGAACTATTGCCACAGCTGACGAGAACGAAAAGCAAAAAAATGACAAAAATCAGACAGAATTGTTTCATGGTTTCACCTCAAAAAAGTTGACGAAATATTTTGCCAAAAAATCATAACAATTTTACCAACATATCCATCTCCCGACTACGAAAAACGCAGGATTCTGAAAGTATTTTAGCGTCATAATTACTAATAGTCAATATTCACTTTACCAATAGTCAAAAATTATTTTTCCGTATGTGCTATATTTAAAAAAGGAGGTATTGAGTATGGATGACAAAACACTTGGCAAACGGGTGAAAGCATTAAGGCGTAAAGCCGGAATAACACAGCTTGACCTCGCATGCCGGGTAAATATCAGCGAAAGCTACATCGCGTTGATAGAAGCAGACAAAAGAAAACCAGGAATGGATATAATCTCTACTTTAGCCAATGAATTTCATGTCTCTGTTGACTATCTTTTAAGCGGCAAAATATCTGAAGAAGACAATCTCATGCTCAAAGAATGGACATCTCTTATAAAGGAAAGACCTCAAAAAGATATCGAAAGCGCACTTAAAATCGTCCGCACTTTTTTTGAATGTGTGGACAGCAAAAAATAATTTTCAGAAATTTTCAATTTGGCAAAAAATGCAAACTCGAACAAAAACTGCGGAATCCGCAAAAATAATTCGAGTTTGGAACAAAAACCCCGAAATTAAATATTCAAGAAACTGATTTCACCGATATGTTCGGCGACCAGACCGGTAACTTTACCGATGAGGTTCATTCTGTTCGCCCTGATCGAAAGATCGTCGTGCATTACGAAGACGGCGTCGAAAAATGCGTCGAGCGCCGGTTTGAGCGAGAGGATCTTCATCGCGATCTCGAAGTTGTCGCTCATGGTCTTTATCTCATTTTCGACTTTGCAGACTTCTGCGAAAAGTTTTTTCTCCTCATCAACATCAAAAAGCGATTCATTGACTTCACCGGGCACGACTTCCTGTTTTTTCAGGATGTTGCAGCCGCGTTTGTAAAGTTGTACCAGGCCTGAGATGTCGCTTTCTTTGAGGACTCTTGCGATGGTCTCGGCGCGTTTTGCGACTGTTTTCGGAAGTTCGGCGTCACGTGCCGCTGCAGCCTGGATGACAGGGGTATCGAAACTTAAAACTGCGCTGTATCTTGCGACGATGAAGTCGATTATCTCCTGCTTCATCTCGTCCTTCAGATTTTTGATGCGCGGTTTTACGAGTTCCCATGCGAAATCGACGACTTCCTTGATGTTGAGGCCGTAATTCTGCGCAACGGTGAGGAATCCGATCGCGTTTCTGCGGATAGCAAACTTGTCTTTGGAGCCGCTTGGCTTCATTCCTGCCATGAATCCGCCGACGATCGTGTCTATCTTGTCAGCCATGCTTAAAATAGTTCCGGTCTCGGTCTTTGGAAGTTCGTCACCTGCATTTATCGGAAGATAGTGCTCGTACATCGCTTCGCAGATGTCGCTTGCAAAACCGGCGTGACGTGCATAGTAGCGACCCATGATCCCCTGAAGATCAGGAAATTCAAAAACAACACCTGTTACGAGATCGTTTTTGATCATTTTTCCGGCAGTAAGCAGCCTGTCGCATGCAGCCGGCTCGAGCGAGAAGCATTTGTCTGCAATGAATTTCGCGATATTGCAGATACGTTCGACTTTATCGCTGTAAGTTCCGAGATCCTTCTGGAAAAGCACACCCTTGAGCCTTTCGGAAAGAGCCGCGAAATCTTTTGCAAGGTCGTCGTTGAAGTAGAACGCCGCATCGGAAAGACGGGCGGAGACGACTTTTTCGTTTCCTTCGACAACGACTGAATCGTCACGCGGAATGTTGTTGAGAACGCTTGCGAATTTGACGACCTGTCCGTTTTTGTCGCAGAGAGTGAAGTATCTCTGATCCTTTTTGAGGACTTTTACGACGAGTTCGACCGGCAGATTTTTGTATTTTTCGGGAATGTTGCCGATTACTACATGCGGATATTCGACCATGTCGGTGACTTCATCGAGAAGATTTTCGTCGATATTTGCGATAAGTCCGAGTTCTTCAGCCTTTTTCGCGACTTCAGAGCGGATGAATTCCTTTCTTTCAGCTCTGTCTACCATGATATAGTGTGCCGTAAGAATTTCGTAATAATTCGAAGCGTTTATGTCAAGCGCGCCGTTTGACAGGAAGCGGTGTCCGAAAGAAGTTTTCGAGAATTTTATCCCTTCGAAATCGTCTTCAACAGGCTTTCCGTCGATCGAAAGAAGGATCCATCTGATCGGTCTCGCAAACGCAAAAGTGTTCTCCGCCCAGCGCATGCTTTTTTTGAAGTTTGCCGCGTGGAGAGCCGCCTTCACGATAGGAGCGATGACTTCTTCCAAAGTTTTTCCCTTTTCTTCGACGTATCCCGCGATGACTTCGCCTTTTTCGCTGTTTTCAAAGAAATATTCGCTGATCTTGTTCTTAGCAAGGAACGCTTCGCCTGCTTTGGAAAGTGTTCCGTCGGCGTTCAGAGCGACTTTTTTCGGTGCGCCCGTAACTTTTTCGCGGATGTCGGGCTGTTTTTCGGGAAGTCCCGTGCAGACGAGAGCCGTTCTCGAACAAGTCGAAAACTCTCTGCATTCTCCGATGGTTATCCTCTGTTTTTCAAGGTCAGAAAGTATCTTTTCCTTGATCTGCGAAACGAAAGGAAGAATAAAACTTGCAGGAAACTCTTCATAACCGATTTCAAAAATAAAATCCGACATTTATCCCTCCTTAAAACTTTCGACGTATTTCTGTGCAGCGGCACACGCAAGGTCTCTGATGCGCATGATGTATCTCTGTCTTTCTGTGACCGAGATCGCGCTTCTGGCATCGAGGATGTTGAACGCGTGGCTTGCCTTTATGCAGAACTCATAAGCGGGGCGTGGCAGCGACTTTTCGATGAGCTCCTTCGAAATTTTCTCGTATTTGTCGAAAAACGCGAAGAAATCTTCGACCGGAGCCTCTTTGAAGTTGAAAGTCGAAAACTCGACTTCGTCAGCCTTGTGCACCGTTCCGTAAGTTATTTTGTCGTTCCACTGGAGATCGTAGACGTTTTCGACGCCCTGCAGATACATGCAGATCCTCTCCAGACCGTATGTAAGTTCGACCGGAACCGGCTTCAGATCGATGCCGCCGACCTGTTGGAAGTATGTGAACTGGCTGATCTCCATGCCGTCGAGCCAGACTTCCCAGCCGAGTCCCCAGGCGCCGAGCGTCGGGCTTTCCCAGTCGTCTTCAACAAAGCGGATATCGTGTTCCGCAGGGTCGATGCCGATAACTTTGAGACTTTCGAGATAAAGCCTCTGGGCATCCTGCGGGCTCGGTTTTATCAGCACCTGAAGCTGATAGAACCTCTGCATCCTGT